>Ga0116227_10004184_pt1 | contig 31452 bp, 21 predicted proteins | sample S1TSphgellanicum_FD_89693 | JGI IMG/M metagenome (GOLD analysis project Ga0116227, IMG submission 89693) | Host-associated microbial communities from peat moss isolated from Minnesota, USA - S1T2_Fb - Sphagnum magellanicum MG | ecosystem: Host-associated > Plants > Peat moss > Unclassified... | reverse complement strand
CGACGACGTACACGCGCTCGAAGATAGCGTGTCGGCCACCGTGCTTGCCGAGTTCGTCGAACGTTCGCTACGTGCCGGCGCAAAATTCATCTTCACGGGACGCGCGCTGCCGCGCGAGCTTCACGCGACCGCGGCACGGCTCGGCCCGACCACGGTCGGCGCGAGCGACCTCGCGTTCGACGACCAGGAGGCGCGCCGCTTTTTTCCGGCGCTCGGTGCCGGGCCGTCCCCGGCTCGCGAAGGCTTGATTAAAAGGGCCGAAGGTTGGCCGGCCGGATTGATGCTCATCGCCAATGCGCCCGCGTCGCGAAGCGGCGCGGCGGCAACCCGAGGCGACGACGAGACGCGGACGATGCTCTTCGGTTATTTAGCCGCCGAAGCGCTCGCGAACCTCAGCGAACGCGAACGCGATTTTCTTCTGGATACGGCGATTCTCGACGAACTTCAGGTCCGAATCTGCGACGCGGTCAGCGGGTCGGACGACGCCGGCGAGTTGTTGACCTCGCTGACGCGGCGTGGGCTCTTCATCGTGCGGCGGGCCGAAGACGCCTTCACCGCGCACCAGCTCTTTCGGGATTTTCTGCGCGAGGAGCTGCTCCGCACGCGGTCGCGCGCGGACGTCGCCGACCTCCATCGGCGGGCCGCCGGGGCCTTGCGGGCCGAGGGCGATCGGGTCGCGGAGATCGCGCATCTGCTCGATGCCGGCGACGCGGAAGAGGCGGCGACCGTTCTCCAATCCGCCGCCTTCGGATTGCTCGCCAGCGGCCAACTCTCGCCCGTCGGCGCATTGCTGGCGCGCCTGCAGCCGGCGCGCATCGATCGGAGCGCGACCCTACTGGCCGCTCTTGGGCGCGTGGAACAGTTGCGTGGCGACTGGGACCGCGCGCTCGCGACGTTGCGGCGCGCGATCGACCTCGCGCGCGATCGCGGCGAGGTCGACACGCTGGCCGAAGCGGTCCGCGTCGCCTCGACGATCCTGGCGTCGCGCGGTGAGTTCGAAACGCTGCGCCGCCTGCTCGACGAAACGCTCGCGCTCGAGGGGCTGAGCGATGCCTCCCGTACCGCGCTCGCGATGACCTTGGGCGCGGTGCTGCTCGAGAACGGCGACTTCGGCGCCGCTTTGGAGACCTTCGATGCGATCATGCCGTCACTCGTCGCGCGGGGCGATCTCGGGTTGCAGGGGATGGTGCTCCATAACACCGGGTGCGCGCACGCCCGCCGCGGCGAACCCTTTGCCGCGATTTCGATGTACGACCGGGCGTTGCGCGTCAAGCGCAGCGCCGGGCAGCGCGTCTCGACGCTGCTGACGCTCGGAAACAAGATCTTCATGCTGCGGCTTACGGGCGACCTCGACGAAGCGGAACGGCTAACCCAGCTGATGCTGGAAGAGTCCTATGACATCGGCAACGCGGCGATGATCGCGAACGCGCACGAGAACCAAGGCGCGCTCTTGCTCTTGCGCGGCCGTCCCGTCGAAGCTTTAGCGGCATTCAACTTGGGACGCGCCGCAAGCGATCCCGCGGACGTCATGTTCTTGCCCGACATCATGCACGGTATCGCGCTGGCATCGATCGCGACGTCGGAGTTCGACGAGGCGGACCGGATCGCGCGCGACGTTGCCGCGACGCACGCCGCCGAACGGCGGCCGCAAGCGCGCGCCGCGGTCCTGGTCACGCGCGCCACGTGCGCGGCCATGAGCGGGGCGCCGGCCCGGGCTCTCGCGTTCCTGCGCGAGGCGCTGGCCTGTGTCGACGGCGGCGCGGACGCGCTGGCCGCGGCCGGCGTGCGCATCGACGCGGGCGAACTCTTACTGAAGGTGGCGGGGACGCTCGAGGGAACCGCTGCCGCCGAGGCGCGCGCGCTCGCCGAGCGGGTCGCGCGTGAAGCGTTCGCCCTGCTTCACGAGCGCGATTACCGCTTTTTGCTGCGCACCAAAGCGGCGGCGTGCCGAACGCTGCAGGCGCACGTGGCGCAGTCCGACGCTCCCGGTGCTGCGGCGATGGCGGAACCGATGCGCTTTGAAATGCTCGGCGGTTTCCGCGCCTTCGTGGCAGGCCGGCCACTCGCCGCCGACGTTTGGAAGCGGCGCCGTGCCCGGGACCTCACGGCGTATTTGATTTCGGCCCGCGGCCGGCCCGTGCCGCGCGCGCGGCTGATCGATACCTTCTGGCCCGACGCCGACGCGGATTCCGCGGCGGAAACGCTGCGGGTGACGATCAGCGCGATTCGTAAGGCGCTGGGCAACGTCGTCAAGTTCGAGGCCAACGCCTATCGCTTCGATCCGCCTGCGGGAACGACGCTCGACGTCGCGCAGTTTGAAGCGAGTCTCGAAAGCGCGCGTGACGCGCAGAGCGCCGGAAATGGCGAGGCGGCACGCGCGGCCTACGTGGCGGCGATGGAACTGTACGGCGGCGAATTTCTCGACGGCCTCGATGAGGGCGATTGGCAATGGCGGGAGCGCGAACGCCTGCGGGCCGGAGCGGTCGAGGCGCTGCGCTGGCTCGCGCAGGACCGCGCCGCGGACCGCCCGTTGCGGCGGCTGGCGCTCGATCGATTGCTCGAGATCGCCCCATACGATATCGAGGCCGTCCGCGCCCGGCTCGAGGCGCTCGTCGAGGAGGGCCGGCCGGGCGATGCGGAACGCGAGTACGCGGCCTGGCGCCGTCGCTATCGCGGCGTGGTCGGGGCCGACCCGCCGGTGGTCTGGAGCGCGTCGGCGTGAGTCGAGGGGCGCCTGGGAAAAAGCCGTGACGCGGCTGCCTCGCGCGCGAGTTGTTCGCGGTTTGTCACACCCCGCGGGCTAACCTGAGGCATCCCCCACGTCTCATCGACAAGGAGCCACGATGAAGCCACTCCTCTGCGCGCTCGGTGCCGTCACGCTGAGTGCGGCAACGATCGCATCGGCGCAAGCCGCGGTCGCCACCGTCGGCACGTTAGCCGGCGTTTCCGGCGGCCGCGAAACGACGCTCACGCAAGCCTTCCCGTTTCCCGCGCGCGCGGTGGATCTCGGCCCAGTCGCCGGCGAGCAGCCGCTGCGACTCGTCGTCGGCCTGCGCGTTCGCGACCGGCGCGCGATCGATACGCTGTTACGGCGGCAGCACACGCCCGGAGATCCGCTCTTCGGGCGGTTTCTGACCCCGGCGCAAACGAACGCGCTCTTTAATCCGACCGGTGCGACGGTCCAAGCCGTGGCCGCTTTTCTGGCTGCCGGCGGTGTGCGCAACCTGCACGTGACCCCCGATAACTTGCTGATCACGGGCGATGCGACGGTCGCGGTCGCGCGGCGCACGTTCGCGACGGATTTCCGGGCGTTCGCATACTCCGGGCGGCGCGGGTTTGCGAACGTGCGGCCAGCGACGGTGCCGCTCGCGTTGCGCGGCGCGGTCGCCTCGATCGGCGGCCTCAACGACTTCGCGATGAAAGCGGACGTTCGTTATCCGGCCCCGCAGCGACGGTTGTCGCCGGCCGTACTCGCCGCGCTGGCCCGGTCGCGTAAGCCGAACGCCGCGGCAACCGCGACGCCGCATGCGGTCCCGACGCCGGTGCCGTGCAACGGCATCGTCACGAACGGGGACTGTCTGCTCGATGCCTATAACGCGCAGGCGTTCCGGACCGCATACGACGTCCCGCTCAGCCCGTCAGGGCCAGGCACCTGGGGATACTCGGGCAAGAGTACGGCGATCGCGATCTTCACAGAGGGCAGCATGGCCACCGTGCTGACCGATTTGAAGCTGTACGAAAAAGCCAATAACCTTCCGGCCGTCAACCCGAACGTCGTGTACGCCGGGATCCCGTCGCCGGATACCTCGGGTCAGGACGAATTCGATCTGGACACGCAGACGAGCACGGGCATGGCTCAGACCGTCAAGAAGCTGTACCTGTACGTCGCGACGTCGCTGACGGATTCGGACACGACCGTGGCGTTCGACCGCTTCAAGACGGACGACCTCGCCAAGGCCGGCAGCGCGTCGTTCGGAAGCTGCGAAATCTTCCCGGCGACCGATGGAACGCTCACCACGGACGACGAGATCTTCGCCGAAGCGGCCGTGCAAGGACAGACCGTTTTCTCGTCGTCCGGCGACAACGGCACGACGTGTCCGATCGTCGCGTCGACGGGCGTGCCGGGAACCGGCCTGCCCATGGAATCCTATCCGGGCGTTTCGCCCTACGTGATCAGCGTGGGCGGGACGTCGCTGATCACCTCGTCCACGAACGGTTCGTACTCGGCCGAAATCGCCTGGGACGGCAGCGGCGGCGGCACGAGCATCGAAGATTCCTCACCTTTTTGGCAGCAGGGCGTCGTGCCGGCCGTCAACAACGCGCCCTCCGGCGTGCCCGGAGTGGTGACGATGAAGGCGGTTCCCGACGTGGCCATGGACGCGGACCCGAACCTCTCGCCCGCGGAGATCTACGTGAGCGGAGCGGTCACGGAGGTCGGCGGCACGAGCCTCGCGTCACCGTTGTCGCTGGGCGTCTGGGCCGTCCTCGAGACGTACCACGATAACTCGCTGGGCTTCGCCGGTCCGCTGTTGTATCAAGAGTACAAGAAGTTCACGACGCTCAACTCGTCGACGGGAATCTACGCGCCCCCCGTTCCGCCGATCGGCGCACTTACCCAGCCGATCGGCGGCTTCCACGACATCTTCGCCGGCTCGAACGGGTTGCCGGCTCTGCCCGGTTACGACTACACCACCGGCCTCGGATCGTTCGACGTCAAGCTGCAGACCAAAGACCTGCCGACTACCTACCCCTACTAACGACCGCCGCGCCTGTAGATGAGCGGCCCGGTGACGGGCGCCGGGCCGCTCACGTCTTTGCCTCCGGTGAACCGGCCGTATCGCCGGTTTTATTGAAAGCATCCAAACCGTGATCGACCCTGTGCGCTCGATGATTTAAGGAGGCGCCACGATGTTTCGTGTGAGCCAGCAAGAAGACGTAATCGTTATCGATGTCAGGGACGACGTCGACATTGTGTCCGGTCCGCTGTTGGAGGCCGCTATCACGATCGCGGACCAGCAGCCGTTATCGCATCTGATCGTCAACATGGAAGACGGTAAATACTGTGATTCGACGGGCGTCGCAATCCTGCTTCGCGCTCGGAAAAGGCTCCGGGATCGTTTTGCTGCTCGTCATGAAGCCAGGAAGCATTTGCCACCGTATAACCGAGATCGCGGGGCTGGCCGGCATCTTCCAAACCTCGTCAGATCTGCTCTCAGCACTGAGCCGCGCCCGCGCGATGGCGTCACAAGCTCGCTCGTCCCTTGAGATAGTCGATGCCGCGCCCGTCGATCGGCGCGTGCCGGCGACGATCCACCTTAGGGCGTGAGCTCGAAGATCGTGCCTTGCCCCGCGCCCGCGCCGATACCGCCCTCCTGAGTCGTACCGAGTAGCTTGCCCTTGTAATAGGTGAGCTGCGGCAGGGGTAAGACTCCCCTTGGCAGGTACGCGAACTTGTAGATCACGCCGCCCCAACGCCAGCCCGTCGCAGCCCTCACGATGGAATAGATCGTGCCGCACCCGACCGAACAGGTGTCGTTGAAAACCCCGCCCCAAAAGGCCACGCCGTAGATCGTGCTCGCGCCGTCCCAGGTCAGGTAACCGAGTGGAAGTGCGCCGTCGGGTCCGCTGAAGTCGTGCAGGCTCGTGAGTTGCCAGGGCGTCTTTTTGTCGGAGGGTTCCGTAGCCACCGCGATGGTGCCGCATCCGCCGTTGCCGAGCTGTGGGCAGCCCCTCGTATTCGCGCCACCGCCTTCTGTGGTGAAGAATACTTCGTTCGTGGACGACGCGGGCGTGGCGCCGGCGACATTCTGTTTCGCACTTGATGTGACCCCGGGTAGCGGAATGCCGGCCGGATACGCAGGGCCGCCGGGGTTGCACGAACCGGCCCAGATAGAGATCTCCGGAAAACTCGGATACTCCCATAGTAAAGCATCAGAATAACCTAACTGTCCGCTCCCCTCGCAGGACGTCGCTTCGGGCGCGGGCTCGGAAGGCTGCCGCGACGCGTCAGTCACCCCCCCGCCGCCCAGATACGTCGAGACGAACGCGTTCCCGCTCGCGTCGAGCGCCGGCGCGGCGAAGGGCATTGCGCCATCGGTTCCGCCTTTGAACGCGTGCAGGATTTTCTCGCTCCATTTTCCGTTGGTCTTGGTCAGCGCGTACAAGGTACCGCAGCCCGTCGGGCGGCCGTTATCCGATCCGCACGCGAACGAACTACCGCCGTCACTGGTCGTGCCGAACACCGTGCCGTTGGGTGCAATGGTGAGACCCTCCGGAACCGAGCCGTCGTCTCCGGCGGCGCTCGCAGCCCGAAAGCGATGGAGTAAGGTCAGGCCCCACACCGTCTTTCCTTTCGGCGGCGGCGTCAATTCGAGCACGTACATGCCGGAGTTGAAATTGCCGAAGATGCCGTAGAGCGCAGTTGACGAACCAGCCAATCCGTCCAGCGCGGTAACGCCGCTATTGAGGATAGGCGTCTCGAGCCACGTGCCTTTGGAATTCTGCTTCAGCTCGTAAACGGTCGACTGCGTCGCGCCGTACAACGCTCCCCCCGGGCCGGCAACAACCCCGGTTTGGGGGTTGTAACCGTCCCTTCCGCCTGTGAAGGCGTGAATCGTCGTGAGAGAGGCTGCTTCCGCCGGGCACGCGGCGCTTACGCTCCAGCCCAGCGCCGCGCAGAATACCGCGAAGAGTTCGCGTGGGAACTTCAAATGGCACGTCCTTCAGAAGACCGGTAACCGAATGTTAGCACCCCTAGCGTCTCAAAAGCGTCTCAAAGCTCATTTCGTGCGCTAAGCCCATTGGTCTGAGGGCCAAACTCAAATCCGATGGCGCGCCCGTCGCCACGCCCTCGGCGACGAGCCAAGAGAGGCAGTCGTAGACGCTCCGGAGTCTGGATTCATTTGCGCGACCGCTCGTAGCCGCCAAAGCAAGATCGCGAAGGGAGGATGCGGGTGCGTGCGTCGCCAGGCGACGCACGCACCCCACCCGGGTCGTTCCGGCGGAGAGACGCCGGAGTCAGGCGGGGATTGGCTCGAGTTGCGCGCGGCCCCAGGCGCGATGGCGTCCGATGGCTTCGATGAAGCCGGCCGCGATTGCCTCCGCGTCGCCGACGACGACGCCTTCGTCCGCGCCGTCGCTTTGCGGGATCCCGGCTTCGCGCAACACCAGCGCGCCGTCATCGGAGGACGCGATGGCCTTGGCGTGCGCGAACGCCTCGGCCACGAAGTTGCGCGCGTCGCTCGAGGCCGCCAGCGTGGTCGCCGCGTCAGCTCCGCCCGGGAGGTAGACAGCATCGAACACGACCGCGGGCATCGTGACGAAGCGGTGGTCGACGGGGATCGTGCCGCCGTCGCCCGCAACCTCGCCAAGTTTTGCCGAGACCACGAGCGCGTGCGCACCGGCATCCTGCAAGGCGGCCGCGATCGTCTCCACGTCGTCGGCGGACGATCCGTCGGCTACGAGGATCGCAACGTTACGTCCCGTGACGTCGCCGATGACGCCGGTCTCCACGTTGAGCTGGCTGAGGAGCGGCGATGCGAGCGGCGCGGCGCCGTTGGAAGCGCCGTTCGACTTGCCGCGGGGCGCCTTGGCTTTCCCGTTCGCCGTCGATGACGGTTCCGCCAAGCCGAGGTTGGCGGCAACGGCCCGTGCGAGGCCGCCGTCGATCTGCGTCAGCATCGCGCTCACGACGCGCTCGCGAATCTCCGTCCGGTTTACCTTGGCCAGCTCAAACGAGAAGGCATCGATGATGTGCTGTTTCTCGACGGCCGACATGCTGTTCCAAAACATCGTCGCTTGCGAGAAATGATCGTCGAAGGACGCCGAGCGTACGCGCCGCATGACACCGTCGACGCGCGCGGGATAGGTCGCGAACGCGCCATCCTCAACCGTCCGGGGCGCGGGCAGGTTGTCATCGAGCGAGTTGGGCGAATACGATGCGTTGCCGACGTCGATCGTCATGCGGTGGAAGCCGTCGCGCTGGCCGTTACTGAACGGGCAGATCGGCCGGTTGATCGGGATCTCATGGAAATTCGGCCCGCCGAGGCGTGAGAGCTGGGTATCGAGATACGAGAAGTTCCGCCCCTGAAGCAGCGGGTCGTTCGTGAACCCGATGCCGGGCACCAAATGCGACGTACAGAATGCGACTTGTTCGGTCTCGGCAAAATAGCTGTCGGGGTTGCGATCGAGGACCATCTTTCCGATGCGCTGGACCGGAACCAGTTCTTCGGGGATCAGCTTCGTCGGATCGAGGATATCGAATCCGAACGCGTCGGCCTCTTTGTCGCCGAAGAGCTGAAGTCCGAGCTCCCATTCGGGGAATTGCCCGGCTTCGATGCGCTCGAAGAGATCGCGGCGATGGAAATCGGGATCCTTGCCGGCGATTTTCTGCGCTTCGTCCCACACGAGCGAGTGCACGCCCAGTTTCGGCTTCCAGTGGAATTTCACGTAGCGGGCTTCGCCGCGCGCGTTGATCAGGCGGAACGTATGAACGCCGAAGCCTTCCATCGTCGCGTACGAGCGCGGAATCGCACGGTCGGACATCAGCCACATCACCATATGGCTTGATTCGAGCGTCAGCGACACGAAATCCCAGAGTGAATCGTGCGCCGATGACGCCTGTGGAATCTCGTTGTGCGGCTCCGGCTTCACGGCATGGACGAAATCCGGAAACTTGATGGCGTCCTGGATGAAGAAGACGGGCATGTTGTTGCCGACGAGGTCGAAGTTGCCGGCCGGCGTGTAGAACTTCACGGAGAAGCCGCGCACGTCGCGCGCGGTATCGGCCGACCCACGCGAGCCGCCGACCGTCGAGAAGCGCGCGAACACGGGGGTTTTCACCGCCGGATCTTGCAGGAACTCCGCGCGCGTGATGTCCGCCATCGATTCGTAGACTTGAAAGTAGCCGTGGGCTGCCGCGCCGCGCGCGTGCACGACGCGCTCGGGGATGCGCTCGTGATCGAAGTGCGTGATCTTTTCGCGCAGGATGAAATCTTCGAGCAGCGTGGGGCCGCGTTCGCCGGCACGGAGCGAGTTCTCGTTGTCGGCGATCGGCACGCCTTGATTGGTCGTGAGCGCGTTGTCCCCCGGGGCAGCACGGAATGGCGCCAGCGCTTCGATCTTCGCAGTCGGCGCGTTGGCTGTGGTCGGGGCGGCTTTCCGTCGATTCTTTTTCGTGGCGCGTGGCGGAGTCGCGCGCTTCTGTGGAGCTTTAGCCATATGGTCTCGTTTCCATCACGTCGTAACAACCCGCACACGGGACGGGCCTCAAGTCGCCGTACCCGCCCCGCGTGGTTGAGGTAAAGAGCTTGCTTGGCGAGGGGCGAAGCACCGTGTGCTCGGGTCGGCCGGCCGAACGGCCGGATGAATTCGGTCGGGCCGCATTCTCTCGCGTTGCTCAGCGCTCGGATCCGCCTCACGCGGCGGACGCTTCATGTGACTTTGCAACTCGACCGTGAAGTGCGTGAAGGCGCGGCGAAAAATGGGGTAAGAGCGAACTCATGTTGAGCTGATGAGCGGATGCCGCGACTAATCGGGACAGAGTTGGCTTCAGTAAAGGTGATTCTTTACGAGTAACAACCGGCTCCGGTGCGGCAATCTAATCGCGCACACGATGTCGTTCGTTCGATCCTCGTGAGCGCCACGCAGCCAATTCGAACAGGACAAATGTTAGAGAGACGGAGTTTTACGCGTGAGCGAACGGAACGAAAAGACTGGGAACGGCTTGTCTCGCCTGCAGGTGATCGGAGCGCTCGGATCTGGTTTAGCCGCGGCAACGGTGTCGCCCGCATCTGGAAAGGAGATCGCATTGCAAGACAAGGGAAGGACGTACGCGAGCACGGCGCAACCGGTACAGAATCCGACGACGAAGTATCCGGGGCCGCCGTACACGTTCGTCAAGCAGCCGTGGCCGGGGTTGGCGAGTAAGATGGTGCCCCCGCCGGACCATGGCGAGAAGAGCTATAAGGGCTCTGGCCGTCTGCTCGGGCGCAAGGCGCTGATCACGGGCGGTGATTCAGGCATGGGACGTGCCGCGGCCATCGCATACGCACGCGAGGGCGCGGACGTCGCCATCAACTACTATCCGACCGAGGAGCCGGACGCGAAGGAAGTGGTCGCACTTATTCGGGCTGCTGGACAAAAGGCGGTTGCGATTCCCGGCGACCTGCGCGATGCGAATTTCTGCCGGCAGTTGGTGATGAAGGCGATCGAGGGTTTGGGTGGACTCGACATTTTGGTGAGCAACGCGGGACGCCAGCAAACGTTTCCGCAGATCACCGACGTCCCCGACGAGGAGTTCGACTGGATCATCAAGACGAACATCTACGCGCCCTTCTACATCATCAAGGCGGCGATCCCACATCTTCAGCCCGGATCGGCGATCATCGCGACGACTTCTGAGCAGGCCTACGATCCGTCCCCCGATCTCTACGCGTATGCGCAGACGAAGGCGGCGACGATGAATTTTGTGAAATCCTTGGCAAAGGGCCTGGGTCCGAAGGGAATTCGTGTGAACGGTGTAGCTCCGGGCCCGATCTACACGCCGCTACAGATCTCGGGCGGTGCGACGAAGGAGAAGTTCGAGAGTTTCGGCGGGACCTATCCGCTTGGTCGCGCGGGGCAGCCGGCGGAATTAGCGTCGATCTACGTGCAGTTGGCGGCGGAAGATGAAACGTACACGACAGGGAACATCTATGGAGCGGGCGGCGGGATGGGACAGCCGTAACGTTGGAGAGCCCCGACCGTGCGCCTCGATCGACTTGCGGTAATCGAAGAGTATTTCCGGCCTTCGCGAAACAGTCGCAAAGGGAGACATCGTGGACTTCAAGCTCGAGGTCGTGGTGATACCGGTCTCGGACGTTGACAAAGCCGTCGGGTTCCATCACGCCGGTACGGCCGGGCGCGTTCCCGGTCCGGCTCCGGACCACAAGAGTTACGGTTCCTGGGTCTCGTTTGCCGATCCGGACGGCAACCGTTGGTTCGTCCAGGAGGTCACCACCCGGCTTCCGGGCCGGGTGACGGCGGCGCCGGCCGCCTACGAATCCGCCGCCGACCTGGCTGCGGCGTTGCGCCGCGCGGCGGCCGCGCACGGCAAGCACGAGGAAGAGATCGGTCATGCCGACCCTGATTGGCCGGACTGGTACGCTCAGTACATGGTGGACACCGCCACCGAGCCCATCGGTTGAGCGATTTAGAGACTCGAGCTAGCTGAAGGGCCGCGCGAAGAAAATCAAGACCGGGAGGATCCAGTTCACGACGTGGCTTGTCCAGCAGTACACGCAGGGCATCCGGGTGACGAAGAGCAGGCTGTAGGCCAGGTAGGCGGAGAAGGCGGCGGCGCCAAGCGAGGCGAGCAAGCCGGCCCACCAAGCCGGCGGCCACGAAAACAGGAGCGTGGCGAGGGCCAAGCAGCCGTAGTAGGCCATCCCGACGGCTGCATTGGGCGTGCCCCCGAGGGCCCTGGCCCGGGCCGTCTGGACGACACTTGGCCCGTCGAGCTCCCCGCGCTCGGCCCGGCGGGTCTTGCGGAGCATGAACGCAGAGGCATAAAGGCCCACGCCGCAAAGCACTAGGACCGTGAACCGAACGATCATCGCTCGTTGAAGTCCTTTTGGCGGCGGGCCGAAGCGGTCGCTGTCTTTCTCGCGTCGTTCCTGCTGGCGTATTTCGTCATCTGGCATAAGACGCGCGTCGAAGGCGTGTTGTCCACCATCGGTCCGCTGGCTTATCCGCTGGCGATCGTGATCTTCGCGATCGTGGCTTCGGCGCCGTTTTCGGTTACCGATGCCCTGGCGATCATGAACGGCGCGATCTTCGGACCCTTGTGGGGTTCGGTCGTCAACGCGATCGGCCTGGTCTTAGCGGCCCTTGCCGGCTACGCGGTCGCCCGGCGTACGTCGCACTTGCTGGAGCTCGAGAAGAACATCGAGAAGCTGCCGTCCTGGGTGCGGCGCTTCAAAATCGGTTCGCCGGCCTTCCTCTTGACCTTACGGATCATCCCGGGTCTGGGCGGAACGCTGGCGACCCAAATCGCGGCGGCCAAACGGATCCCCATTTTCGTTCACGTCTGGACGATGTGCGCGATCGCGATTCCGATCTGCACGGTCTTGGCGATCTTCGGCGATACGGCGTCCGCCGCGGTTCACGCGTACTATGAAGCCCATCTGCCCCACGTTCACATGCCGCACGTGAGCTTACCGCACGTCCATATGCGGCAGCGCCTCAACGAGTTCTTCCATCCTACGCCGCACCCGCCGCCCGAACCGGAGCGAACGTGAACGTCGTCCTCATCGAAGATACCGAAGGCCTGGCCGCGCTCTGCGCGCGGGTCGACGCCGCCGACCGCGTCGCGCTCGACACCGAGTTCCACAACGAAAAATCCTACGCGGCGCGGCTGATGGTCGTTCAGCTCGTCGTCGGCGACGAGGTCGCCATCGTCGATCCGCTGCGCGTACGTGATCTCCATCCGCTGGCCGACGCGATGGCGAACAAGACCGTCGTCGGGCACGCCCTGCAGAGCGATCTCAAGATATTTGTCGACCGCTTCGACCGCTTGCCGGCGGTCGCATTCGACACGCAGCTAGCGGCCGCGTTCTGCGGCTTCGGCATGTCGATCTCACTGGCCGACCTCGTGCAAGACATCGTCGGCATCCGGTTGCGCAAATCGCAGACCGTTAGCGACTGGAGCATCCGGCCGCTCTCGCCGCAGCAGATCGACTATCTCGTCGACGACGTGCGTCACCTCTTCCCGCTGCAGGACGAACTGGTCGCGCGGCTCGAGCGCAGCGGCCGGCTCGCCTGGTTCGAGGACGACGCGCAGCATCTCGTGGACATCTCCCGTTACCGGCCCGACGCCGAACGGCTCTATCTGCGCGTCCCCGGCGCCATGCGCATGAACCGCCGGGAACTCGGCATTTTGCGCGAGGTCGCGCAATTGCGGGACACGCTCGCGCGTGAGCGCGACGTTCCGCTCAAGTACATCATCCCCGACGACGTCATGGCCGGCATCGTATCGCTGCGCCCGGCCAGCCGCGACGACCTCGCGCAACTGCGACGTCTGGATGCCGGCGCCCGCAAAGCCTACGGCGACCGCATCGTCGCCGCGGTCGCGGCGGGCATCGCCGTCGCCGACGCGGATTTGCCGAAAAAGCCCGCGCGGCCGGCCGGCTCGGATCGTGAAGCGATCGTCTCTTGCCTCGCCGTGCTCGCAAGCGGGATCGCGGCGGATAACGGGCTACCCTCCGGGCTGCTCGTCACCCGTGCCGCGCTCGAGCGAGTCGCGCGCGAACTGCCAAGAACTCCGCAGGAGGTGGCGCGTGCGCTCGACGCGAGCGCCTGGCGTGCGAGTTTAGTAGCAGAGCCGCTTCACGAGCTGCTTTCGGGCACCGTGGCGCTGACGGTGGCCGACGCCCAGCGCGGCACGCCGCGCGTCGCGCGGGTTCGTACCGGGGGGCTCCCTCCCGAGTAGCGAACGCCGGGACCGTTATGCAGAACGCGCATCCCGATAGTTTCCAGGCAAAAAGCACGCTCGGCGTGGACGACCGAGTCTACACGATCTTCCGTCTCGATGCGCTCGAGCGCGCCGGCTTCAACGGCGTCTCGCGTTTGCCGTTTAGCCTGAAAATTCTGCTGGAAAATCTCGTCCGCTTCGAAGACGGCCGTAGCGTCACGCGCGACGACATCGCGGCGCTGGCGTCGTGGAACCCGGGCGACGCGATCGACACCGAGATCGCCTATCGGCCGGGGCGGGTGTTGCTTCAGGACTTTACCGGCGTGCCGTGCGTCGTCGATCTGGCGGCCATGCGCGACGCGATGGCCGAGATGGGCGGCGACCCGAATGCGATCAACCCGCTGCAGCCGGTGGAGCTGGTGATCGATCATTCCGTGCAGGTCGATCGCTTCGGCACCGGGTCCGCGTTCGCCGAGAACGCGCAACTGGAGTTCGATCGCAATCGCGAGCGTTATGCGTTCCTCAAGTGGGGCCAGCAAGCCCTCGCGAATTTCCGGGCCGTGCCGCCCGACACGGGTATCGTCCATCAAGTCAACATCGAGTATCTCGCGCGCGTCGTGTTCGGTGCCGGCGGTGGCGGGACCGCGGCCGAGAGCGGCGGCGCGGCCTACCCCGACACCGTCGTCGGCACCGATTCGCATACGACGATGGCCAACGGGCTCGGCGTGCTGGCCTGGGGCGTCGGCGGCATCGAGGCGGAAGCCGCGATGCTCGGCCAGCCGGTGACGATGTTGATTCCCGAAGTGATCGGCGTGCGTCTCACGGGCGCGCTACGCGAGGGCGTTACCTCGACCGACCTGGTGCTGGCCGTCACCGAGCTGCTCCGCGCCAAGGGTGTCGTCGGCAAGTTCGTTGAGTTTTTCGGGACCGGACTTTCCAACCTCAGCGTCGCGGACCGGGTGACGATCGGAAACATGTCGCCCGAATACGGGTCGACGATCGCGATCTTCCCGATCGACCATCAGACGCTCTCGTACTTGAAGCTCACCGGCCGCGCGCCGGAGCAGATCGCGCTGGTCGAGGCGTACGCGCGCGTGCAAGGCCTGTTCCGCACCGACGAGTCGCTCGACCCGATTTTCACCGACGTCGTCGAACTCGATCTCACGAGCGTCGTGCCCAACCTCGCCGGGCCTCGCCGGCCCCAAGACCGGGTGGCGCTCAGCGACGTGAAGGCGGAGTTCGGCCGCGCGCTCGAAGGCTGGCAAGCCGCGCGCGACGGAGCCGGCGCGGGCAAGAGTACCGAGTACGCGGTCTCGCGGCTGGAAGACGAAGGCGGCGGTGGAACCGCGGTCGCGGCCCGGCCCGAGACGCTGCTCTCGGACGGCGCGGTCGTCATCGCGGCGATCACCTCGTGCACGAACACGTCGAACCCGGCCGTCATGATCGGTGCCGGGCTCGTCGCGAAGAAGGCCGTCGAACGGGGGCTGACTCGCAAACCGTGGGTCAAGACCAGCCTCGCGCCCGGTTCCAAAGTCGTGACGGATTACTTGGCTAAAGCCGACCTTCAGCGCTATCTCGACGACGTCGGTTTCAACCTCGTGGGCTATGGCTGCACGACCTGCATCGGCAACAGCGGGCCGTTGCCCGAGGACGTCGCGCAGTCGGTCGCCGAGCACGACATGATCGTCGCGGCCGTCCTCTCGGGCAACCGCAACTTCGAAGGCCGCATCCACCCGCAGGTCCGCGCCAACTATCTGGCGTCGCCGCCGTTGGTCGTCGCGTACGCGCTGGCCGGACGGATGGACATTGATTTGACCACGGAGCCGCTGGGCGTCGGGTCGGACGGCAACCCCGTGTATTTGCGCGATCTCTGGCCGACCAACGCCGAGATCGACGCCGCGGTCGGGTTCGCGGTAACGGAAGCGGCCTTCCGCGCACGCTATGCCGACGTGTTCGCGGGCGACGAGAATTGGCGTAAGCTCGACGTCCCGACCAGCGAACGCTACGGCTGGGACCCCGCGAGCGAATACGTCAAGAAACCGCCCTATTTCGAGGGCATGCCGGCGCAGCCGAAGGCTCCCGGCGACATCCTCGGCGCGCGCGCGCTCGCGGTCCTGGGCGACAGCGTGACGACCGACCACATCTCGCCCGCCGGCTCGATCGCCAAGGATAGTCCGGCAGCGAAGTATCTGGTCGAGCGGGGCGTCGCGCCCGGCGACTTCAACTCCTATGGCGCGCGCCGCGGCAACCACGAGGTGATGGCGCGCGGCACCTTCGCCAACGTTCGCTTACGCAACGCGTTAGTGCCCGGCGTCGAGGGCGGGGTGACGCGCTATCTGCCCGAGGGCGCGCGGATGGCGATCTTCGACGCGGCGGCGCGCTACAAGAGCGACGGCACGCCCCTGATCGTGCTTGCCGGCAAAGAATACGGATCGGGCTCCTCGCGCGATTGGGCGGCCAAGGGACCGATGCTGCTCGGCATCCGGGCCGTGATCGCCGAATCGTTCGAACGCATCCACCGCAGCAATCTGATCGGCATGGGCATCTTGCCGCTCGAGTTCGTTCACGGCCAGGGCCGCGAATCGCTGGGCTTGGATGGCGAGGAGGTCTTCGACATTACCGGCCTAACCGAACGGATCGCGCCACGCAGTCGCTTGCGGGTGCGCGCGAACGATGCCGGCCTATCGGGCGTAGCGAAGAGCTTCGACGTGGTCGTGCGCATCGATACGCCCGACGAAGCCGAGTACTACCGGCACGGCGGGATCCTGCAGTACGTGCTGCGCGGACTCGGGGCGGCCGCCTCGTAGTTCGGTGTGGCGCCGGGTGCCCCAGGCTCGCGTTAACTCGGCTTCATGGTGCTCATGGGCGACGGGGACATCATCGGTTGCATCGACGCCATGCCCGAGGGAGAGGGAATCGGCGTGGTGACCGGCGGCGTCGCCTGTGCGGCGGGCCCATAGGTCGACGTGGAGGCGGCGGCGGCGATCGCCGATGCGGCGAGCGCCAGGCCCAGGATGGTGACGAATGTTCCTTGCTTCATGCTACTGCTTACCGCGATTCCGGCCGGTTCAAATCAGCGAGCGAGCGAGCCGTACGTGCTGGTGGAGGTTCGTTTTCGAGGGCGCGTGAAACGCCCCGTGTGGAGGGACATTTTTGATCGCTGGCCACCGAATTGCCGCGCTGCTTTCGTTCGAGGGACCGGATCGTTATTCGTCGGTCGGCGGCCTCGGCACACGGGAGACGTCTTTTGCGAAAGCGCTCGGCGAAGCGGGCGTCGCGACCTCGCTTTTTTTCGTCGGCGACCCGTCGCTGCCGGCGGTCGAGGAGTTCGCGCCCGGCGTGACCTTGCGCCGCTGGTGTCAGTGGATCTCCGCCTACCACCCGCGCAACGTCTACGATGGCGAAGATAATAAAGTACGAGACTATTCGGCCAGCGTTCCCGCCTTCGTCTTGACGGATATCGTGGGGCCGGCGGTGGCCGCCGGCGAACGCGTGCTCGTCATCGCCGAGGAGTGGCAGACGGTGCCCGCCACGATCGCCCTCGACGCGCTGCTGCGAGAGCGCGGCTGGCGCGATTCGGTGACGATCCTGTGGAACGCGAATAACACGTACGGGTTCGATCGGATCGACTGGAGCGCGCTCCGCCGCGCGGCCGCAGTCACGACGGTCAGCAAGTACATGCGCTTCGAACTTGCCCGCTGGGGCGTCCCGTCGCTCGTCGTTCCCAACGGCATCGACGAGAGTCTGCTCGACGGCCCGCCGCGAGAGCTCGTTGCGCTGTTACGAAAGGCCCTGCGCGGCCGTCCGGCGCTCGTCAAGGTCGGGCGCTTCGATCCCGACAAGAACTGGCTGCAGGCCGTCGATGCCGTGGCCGAGCTGCGCGCGATGGGTTTCACGCCGCAACTCGTGCTGCGCGGCGGCCGAGAACCGTACGGTACCGAAGTTTTCGCGCATGCCCGCGCCCGCGGCTTGACCGTCGAGCGCGTGGAAGCCGACGGCGACGACGGTGAAGCGGTCGCAAGCGGACTGGCGGCGGTCGAAGCCGACATCGTGCATCTGCAAGCGTTCCTGCCGGATGCCACGCTGTTCGCGCTCTACGTCGCGTGCGACGCGGTGCTCGCGAACAGCAGCAAGGAGCCGTTCGGGCTGGTCGGGCTCGAAGTCATGGCCGTCGGCGGCATCGCCGTCTGCGGTGCGACCGGTGAAGAATACGCCGAACCCTTCGTCAACGCGATCGTCTGCGACACGAACGACGGACGCGAACTCGCCGAGTATCTGCGCGCCTCGTACGGCGACGATCGCGCCGGCGACCGGATGCGTCAGGCCGGCTACGCAACCGCGAACCGCTATCTCTGGCCGTCCGTCCTCGAAGCACTAGCCCACAAAGTCGCTTACGTGGCCGGCGCCAAGCGCTGAGCCATTGCGGAAGCGGGGGTGCGTGGGCTCGGGGCGAAATCGTCGTTCTTAATAGCTTTCTTTGGGACAGGTCGAACCCATGACCGTGCTGCCGACGCGAACGCTGTACCGGCCTGTGGGCCCGCGTGAGCTCGAACTGATCGCGGAGTCGGGTTGGGCGCGGTTTCCGCCGCGCTTGCCGGAGCAGCCGATCTTCTATCCCGTCGAAAACGAAGAATACGCGCGAGCGATCGCGCGGGACTGGAACGTGAAGGCATCCGGCGCGGGTCACGTGCTGCGTTTCCACGTGGACGCGGCGTATCTCGAGAAATATCCCGTGCAACAGGTTGGAGCGCGCGTTCACCGCGAGCTGTGGATCCCCGCGGAAGAACTCGAAGCGTTCAACGATCGCATCGTCGGTCCGATCGAACTGATAGCTTCCTTCCCCTAGCTTCAGCCGCTCGCCGCTCAGCCGTAGCCGGCGCCCACCGTTAGGCCACGCGCGCCGCCGCGGGCTGCTAAGAAAATCGCGGCGAGCGTCCGATAACCCGTAATATGAGCGTGCCGAGTGATCGTGACGTCTACGTTTCGCGTTGCCTTCGGGTCGCGGCAGCCGCCGGCGCCGCAGGCCTGACGTTGCGCAAGCTGAAGCAGCCGGTCGTGGAAGTCGAGCGCGGCGGTAAGGCCGTTTCGTTTCCGATCGTCACGGACGAACGCACCTGGCGCGACACGACCGTCGAAGAGGCCTTTTACGCCGCGCTCGTCGATGCGCGCAGCTGGTCGGCGGCCTCTGCCACGCTGAGCAACACCACCGTGCTCTCCAGCCTCGTGGATGAGACCGAGAAGAATCAAGTCCCGCTCGTGCACAAGGATCTGGGCGACGAAATCGAGCGTGTGAAAGGTTTGACGGATCTGTTGGGCGGCGAGGATGAGCTCAACTCGCTGTACGCCGCCGCGGAATTGGCATAAGGCCGTTCGAGGTAACCTGCTCCTTGCGCGGCTCGTGCGCGTTCGCGAGCGCGTGAGGTGTGGTCTTTAAATTTTCGGCTTTAGAATTCCCCAATGTGGTCCGCCGCTGAAGTCAGCTCGACCAGGATCTCGCCACGATCGTTGAGCCATACCGGGTCGATCGTGTCATATTTGTTTTTGGGTAAGCCCGAGGCCACCGTCAGAAAACCGTGCTTCGCATCCCAGGTGACCGACCCGTCGTGGTCGCTCTGCGTGCAATTATTGGCAAGCGCCAGGACTTCCGCGCTGCCATTGAGCCCGATGAGGCTGAACGAGCAGCTATCGCCCGGAAAGTTACCCAGGGTGGTCGTCTCTGCCGAAGCGACGTTGAAACCGTAGATCAACGGGAAGCGCGGCGGCCGATGCCGCGGCCAGGACAACGGGAACAGCGACGACACGTTTCACGGTCAGACCTCGACTAGCGCTTCGATCCGATGTGAGACTTCCTCGACGAGGCGATCGGCGTCGTCGTTCGTTTGGCCTTCGGCGTAGACGTTTACCGACGGGTCCGAGGCGTCGGGCAGCACGAGGAACCAGCCGCCGTTCGTGTCGACACGGACGCCGTCGAAGAGCTCCATCTCTTCGTCGGCGTAGTCGTCGGCGATCGTGCGCATCACTTCGCCTTTGCGTTCCCACGGACAGCTGATCGCGCGGTGCCGGAAGAACCAGTGCGGGATGATGTCGTTGAGCTCGTGCAGGGGCCGGCCTTCGAGCGCGAGCATTTCCAGGACCTTGACCGTCGCGTAGAGCGCGTCGAACGCCGGCTGAAACTCGGGAAAGATCGGTTCCTGTTTGAAGCCGCTGCCGTAGGCCAGCGTGTCGCGTTCCTTGGCGGCCAGGGCCATCATCGAGCGGCGGTCGCTCTTGGTCCGCGTCACCGTCCCGCCGACCGATTCGACCAGGCGCATGATCGCGCTCGGCGTTGTGACCGGCATCGCGACACGGGCCCCGGGCTGCGCCCGGCAGACCATGAGCGAAACGAGCGCGAGCAAGCGGTTTCCCGCGATCACGCGGCCCAGATCGTCGACCAGCGCGAACGATTCGCCGTCGTGATCGAGCAGTACGCCGAGATTTGCGCCGAGCGTCAAGGTGACGGTCCGCAATTGCTCGATGTAGCGTTCGCGATCGATGCGGAACGTGCGCGCCTTGGGCTCGTCGTAATAGGCGTCGAGCGCCACGATGTCGACTCCGAGGTTCGAGAGCACCCGCGGCATCACGAGCGCCGCGTTCCCATAGCCGTAGTCGACGACGATCTTGAAGTTGGCCTGCGGCAGCGCGCGGGGTTTGAGGGCCTGCAGCATTTCACTCGTATAGAGTTCCAGCGTCCGGGCCGGAAACGAGAGCAGGCCGACCTCGTCCATGCCCGTGCGCCGGAAATCTTCGCGGAAGAACAGGTTCTCGATCTTGCGTTCGGTCGGCTTGTCGACGTTGATGCCGCTCGCGTCCATCAGTTCCACGAGCACTGAATTCGGGTCGCTGGGGTCGATGCGGGTATGCGCGCCGCCGTCGCCGCCCATGCGGGTCGCGTACCGTGCCAGCGGCAGCGGCATCGCGCGCAAGTCCTCGACGTTGATGCCGACCGCCAAGAGGCCGGAAATGATGCAGCGGTTCATCACGCGCGCCGCGGGATGCGCGTCGCGACTGGTCATCACCGTTTGTCCCGGCTTGAGCGAAGAACCGAACGCCTGGCCGAGTTTGAGCGTGAACTCGGGCGTCATCTCGACGTTGGCCAGGCCGCTCACGCCGACCGCACCGAACAGCGACCCGGGCCACTTGATGCCGTAGATCAGCGACATCGAGACGATCGCGCCGGAATTGACCGATTTGTCCGGCCACATCTTGATGTTCGGCCGAACGATGACGCCGCTGCCCAGGGTGCAGTTGCTACCGATGACCACGCCGTCGCCGACGGTCACGTGGTCCTTGACGATGTTGCGGTCGGAAACCGTGCAGCCTTCGAGGACGCTCGACTCGCCGAAATAACAATCGGCCCAGGCGACGGTCCGCACGACCCGGGCGTTGCGCGCGACGATCGTCGAGTTTCCGAGCACCGTATCGGCGCCGACCGTGGCGCCGGCTTCCACGACCACGTTGCGCCCGAGCACGAGCGGCGCGATTAAACGCGCTTGCGGGTCGATGCGGCAACCTTCGCTCATCCAGACGCCGGGCGTGACCTCTTTCCCGGGGATTTCCAGGCGGACTTTGCCGGCCAGCGCGTCGTAGTTGGCTTGCTGATACTGCTGCAAATTGCCGATGTCGGTCCAGTAGTCGCCGGCGACGTAGCCGTTGATCAGCTTCCCCTCGTGCAGCAGCCGCGGGAAGATGTCGCGCGAGAAGTCGTACGAGCGGCCGGCTTCCATGTACTCGAGCACGGCCGGCTCCAGGACGTAGATGCCCGTGTTGATCGTGTCGGAGAAGATCTCGCCCCACGACGGCTTCTCGAGAAAGCGCGTGATGTGGCGGTTCTCGTCGGTGATGACGACGCCGAACTCGAGCGGGTTGGTGACGCGCTGCAAGGTGATCGTGGCGGCGGCGCCGCTCGCGCGGTGATCGTCGACCAGCGCCGTGAGGTCGAGATCGGTCAGCGCGTCGCCCGAGATCACGAGAAACGGTTCGTTACCCAACAATTTGGCCGCTAGTTTGACCGCTCCAGCCGTGCCGAGCGGCGTGTCCTCGACGACGTACTTCATGTTGACGCCGAACGACGATCCGTCACCGAAGTAGCTCTCGATCTCGTCGGCGAGATAGTGCAAGGTCGCGACGATCTCGGAGATGCCGTGGCGGCGCAGCAGATCGACGATGTGCTCCATCACGGGCTTGTTGGCGACGGGCGCCAAAGGTTTCGGCCGGCGCGACGTCAGCGGACGCAGTCGCGACCCCTCGCCGCCGGCCATGACGATGGCTTTCATCGGCTGTTGCCTCCCTTCACGCGAGCGCTCACTTCGGCCGACAGGGCGGCGATGCGATCGTCGCGCGCGATGTCGCTTAGCCGTAACCGGCTCTTGCGGCGCCAATTCGGGTATTCAGTAAAGGTTCCCGGTAAATTGACTTGATCCAATTCGAGCGCGGCGTCGTCGAGTTGCACGAGCACGACCCGCGCGGGCGTTTCGGCCAGGAACCGGTAGGCGGCGCGAACGAGGAGATCGTACGCGTCCGCATCGGTCGACCGCGCGTCGATCTCGCGGTGCAACAGCGCGAAGCCCGCCTCGTCAAGCGCGCCGTGGTTGCGCAAGGTTTCGAGCAAGCGCGTGACCTCGATCCGTCGCGCGTGGAGCGCCGCCCCGGCGGCCTCCGCTGACGTCAAGCCGATCTGGCGGCGCGTCGTGATATCGCGGCCCAGCGCCCAGCCCGCCAGGGTCGGCAAGTCGTGGGTCGTCGCGGTCGCGAGCGCGAGTTCTGGGTAGGCGCCGGGCCGTTTGAAGCTCCCGTCGGGCTCGCGTTCGAACAGCAGCAAGCGGTACGAGAGGATCCCTTCGCCTTCCATACGGTCGCGAAACCCGTCCGGGACGTTACCCAGATCCTCGCCGACGATCGCGCAGCGCGCGACCGCGCTCTGGACGCGCGCGATCGCCAGCAAGGCGTCGAGCGGATAGGTGACGTAGGTGCCTTCCGCGGGCGTCTTCCCGAGCGGAATCCAGAAGAGGCGCAGCAGCGCCATCGCGTGATCGAGCCGTAGCGCCCCGGCATGGCGCATGTTGGCCGCCAGCAGTTCGGCGAAGGTCGCTCCGGCGTCGCGCAGCATCGCGTCGGGAGCGAGCGGCGGCAGGCCCCAATTCTGCCCGTAGGGACCCAGCGGATCGGGCGGCGCGCCGACCGTCGCGTCGAGGACGTACGCGCCGGGATCCGACCAGACGTCGGCGCTGTTGACGTCCACGCCGACCGCGACGTCGAGGTACAGGCCGATCGTGAGCGCGCGCGCTTCGCCGGCCACGGCGGCCAACTGCTCGTCGGCGAGCCACTGCAGGTATTTGAAGTAATCGACGCGTCGGCGGAACTTCGCCGCCCAGTCGCGGACCGTGGGCGAGTCGGCGTCGCGGTAGGGTGCGTCCCACGTCTTCCAGCCGCGGACCCGTCCCTCGTCGCGGGCGAAATGCTCGGTGAGGGCCTCGTGGATCGCGAAGCGCTCCAGGCGTTCGCCGCCGCGTTCGACGAACTCGCGGAAGCGCGCTCGCCGGTCGCCGCTGCCGTCTCGAAAGATCGCGTAGAGCTCCGCCAACGCGAACCACTTGGCTCGCGCCACGCCGGCATACGCCACGGCCGGCGCTTCGCGTAGGGCGTCCAGCTCCGCCGCGAAGGCGGGCGAGGCGATTCGCTCGCGCACGGCCGCCGCCTTGACGGTCGTCTCGGAGAATTCGGGAACCGCTTCGACGTCGATGTAGATCGGGTTGCGGAAGTATCGGCTGGTCGGCGAGTACGGGCTGGCCGCTTCGGGCTCGACGTAGTGAAGGGCGTGCAACGGGTTGACGCCCACGAGATCCGCGCCGGCTCGCGCTGCGAAGCGCACGAAGTCGCGGAGATCCGTGAAGTCGCCGACGCCCCAGTTCCGCTGCGAACGCAGCGTGTAGAGGTTGACGCCGAACCCCCAGGCGCGACCGCCCTCGAGCGCGGGCGGGATATAGGCGCGTTCGGGGGCGATCATCGCGCCGGCAGCGTCCGCGAACGGAAGAGCACGAGCGAGCGGGGCTTCAGCTGGTGCGTCTCACCGGCGGGCAGCGGGTTGAAGACGTTACCCGCGGGATCGCCCGCCGTGTCGATATAGAGGTCCCAACCCGCCGGGTGACTCGGCAGCATCAACTGCAGCTCGGCGTCGTGGGCGTTGAGGAACAAGAGTAACAGCGGATCGCCCGGGCCCGGTTCCTCGTCGCCGAAGCACAGGCCGATCTCGCGCCGGCTCGGGTCGAACCAGTCGCCGTCGAGCATTTCGACGCCTTGGTGACGTAGCCACGTGATGTCCTTACGCGATCCGTCGGCGAGCGGCGTCCCCGTGAAGAATCGCTCGCGCCGGAAGGCGCGGCACGTGCGGCGCAGATGGATCAGGCCCGTGACGAAATCGTGTAACGCCGGATCGCGGGGCGACGACCAGTCGAGCCACGTCAGCGGCGAATCCTGGCAGTAGGGGTTGTTGTTTCCGTCCTGGGATTTGCCGAGTTCGTCGCCGGCCAAGAGCATCGGGATCCCCTGCGAGAGCAGCAGCGTGGCCAGCAGATTGCGCTGCTGTCTGGCGCGCAAGGCCAGCACCTCGGCGTCGTCAGTCGGACCTTCGACGCCGCAGTTCCAGCTGTTGTTGTTATCGCTGCCGTCGCGATTCTCTTCGCCGTTGGCGTCGTTGTGTTTGTGGTTGTACGACACGAGGTCGGCTAAGGTGAAACCATCGTGCGCGGTCACGAAGTTGACCGACGAACGAACGTGCCGGCCGGCGTGATCGAAGAGCTCGCTCGAACCGGTCAAGCGCGAAGCGAGCTCGGGAACCAGACCGTCGATGCCCTGCCAGAACCGTCGCACGCCGTCACGGTACTTGTCGTTCCACTCCGACCAGCCGGCCGGAAACCGCCCGACTTGGTACCCGCCCAGGCCGACGTCCCACGGCTCCGCGATCAGCTTCACGCGGGCCAGCACCGGATCTTGCCGGACGGCTTTGAAGAAGGCCGCGTTGGAGTCGACACCGCTCGGCGTGCGAGCGAGCACGGGCGCCAGATCGAACCGAAATCCGTCGACGTGCATCTCCTCCACCCAGTAGCGCAGCGAATCCATGACCAGTTGCAGCACGCGCGGGTGATCGAGGTTGAGCGAGTTCCCGGTGCCGGTCGCGTCGTCGTAGTAGCGCCGATCACTCGCCAGCCGGTAGTAAGAAGCGTTGTCGATGCCGCGGAAGCAGAGCGTCGGGCCTTCCTGGTTGCCTTCGGCCGTATGATTGTAGACCACGTCGAGCAACACTTCGATTCCGGCTTCGTGAAACTGCTTGACCATCGTCTTGAACTCGTTGACCGATTCGCCGTTCAGATAGAGTGGGTGAGGCGCGAAGAAGCCGATGGAGTTGTATCCCCAATAATTGCGCAAGCGTTTCGAGACCAAGGTTCGGTCGTCTACGAACGCTTGAACCGGGAGCAACTCGACCGCCGTGATGCCCAAGCGCTGGAAGTAGGCGAGGACCGGTGGTGACGAGAGCGCGAGAAACGTGCCGCGGATCGGCGGCGGCACGCCGGGGAACTGCATTGTGAAGCCGCGGACGTGCAGTTCGTAGACGATCGTATCGCGCCAAGCAATGCGCGGAGCGCGGTCGTCGCCCCAAGTGAACGCCGTGTCGACCACGACCGATTTCGGCATCCCCGACGCGTCATCGCGCCGGTCGAACGAAAGGTCGCCGCGCGGCGTGCCGATGCGGTAACCGAAGTGCGCGTCGCTCCAGCGCAGCGCTCCCGAGAGGGCCTTGGCGTAGGGATCGATCAAGAGCTTGTGCGCGTTGAAACGGTGACCGTGTGCGGGGTCGTATGGTCCCGATACGCGGTAACCGTACTTCAGGCCGGGCCGCGCGTCGGGCAGGTAGCCGTGCCAGACGCCATCCGTCTGCGCCGGCAAACTAAGGCGATGCAGTTCGCGCCGGCCGCGCGCATCGAAGAGGCAGAGTTCGACCCGCTGCGCGTGCTCGCTGAAGAGTGCGAAGTTGACGCCCTTGCCGTCCCACGTCGCGCCGAGCGGATAGTTCGTGCCCGTTTCGACGACGGGTCCGGTCACGCCGGTCGAGCCGGTCACGCTGGGGCGTCCGCGTCAAAACTCGGGCTGGCCTCGAACGACCAGTCCAGCGGAGACTTTCCGCTGTTTTCGTACTCGCTGACCTGTTGGATCAGTTTGGCTACCAGCGCCGTCCAGCCGGTTTGATGGGCCGAGCCGAGCCCGGCGCCGTTGTCACCGTGGAAGTATTCGTAGAAGAGCAGCAGGTCGCGGAACTGCGCGTCGGTTTGAAGTTTCTCGACGCCGCCGTTGAAGGGGCGCCGGCCGCTCGGGTCCGGCAAGAAGAGACCGATCATGCGGTGCGAGAGTTCGGTGGCTATTTCCCAGAGCGTCGCCAGCGTTCCGGAGCCGGTCGGGAATTCGATACGGTAGTCGTCACCGTAGAAAAAGTGGAAGTTCTGCAGCGCTTCGATCAAGAGGAAATTGAGCGGAAACCAAACCGGGCCGCGCCAATTCGAATTGCCGCCGAACGTTCCGCTCGTCGATTCGGCAGGCGCGTAGTCGACGCGGAACTCGGCGCCGGCGATATTGACGGACAACGGATGTGCTTGATGGTACTTCGAGAGCGAACGGATGCCGCCGGGGCTCAGGAACTCCGCTTCGTCGAGCATTACCTGGAGCACGCGTTTGAGCCGGTCGGCGTTTAGCAGCGCCAGGAGCCGGCGCGACTCGACGCCCCCAGCCTGAAGGCTGGCGACGTTCCCGGCGAGCTCCGGCCGATTGCGGACGAACCATTCGATGCGTCGCTTGAAATTCGGTACGCGCTCGAGCAGTTGCGGTTGCAGCGTCTCGACGGCGAGCAGCGGCAAGAGTCCGACCATCGAGCGCACGCGCATCGGAAAGCGGCTTCCGTCGGGCAGCACGAGTTGGTCGAAATAGAACCCCGCGTCTTCGTTCCAGAGCCCGACCTTGTCCGGTTCGTTGTTGTTGATCGCGTGGGAGATGTAGAGGAAATGCTCGAAAAATTTCGATGCGATGTCCTCGTAGGATGGGTTATGCTGCGCGAGCTCGAGCGCGATCGCCATCATGTCGAGCGCGAATACGCCCATCCAGCTCGTCGCGTCGCACTGCACGATGTGGCCGCCGGTCGGCAACTGGGCGTTGCGGTCGAAGATGCCGATGTTATCGAGGCCGAGAAAGCCGCCCATGAAGACGTTCTCGCTGTTGGGATCCTCGCGGTTGACCCACCACGTAAAGTTCAGTAGCAGCTTCTGGAAGACGCGTTCGAGAAACAAGTAGTCGGCATAGCCGTACATCTTGTGTTCGATTTGGAAGATGCGGTACGCGGCCCACGCCTGCACCGGCGGGTTCACGTCGCTGAACGCCCACTCGTAGGCGGGGATCTGGCCGTTCGGATGCATATACCATTCTCGGGTCAGCGTGATCAGCTGACGCTTCGCGAACGCGGGATCGACGAGCGACAGGACGACCGAGTGGAAGGACAGGTCCCACGCGGCGTACCACGGGTATTCCCAGGTGTCGGGCATCGCGATGATATCATCGTTGTAGAGGTGCATCCATTCGTGATTGCGGCCGGTCAAGCGCTCCGGCGGCGGTGGCGGCATCGCGGGGTCGCCACGCAGCCAGTCACGCACGACGTAACCGTAGAATTGCTTCGACCACAGCATGCCCGCCAGTGCCGTCGTTTGCACGCGGTGGAGCTCGGCGGCCGCCGGAAATGGGTTGAGTTCGGCGTAGAAGCGATCCGTTTCGAATCGCCGTTGCGTGAAGAGGGCGTCGAACGTTTCACCCAATTCGGGATCGGCCAGGCCGGTCGAGGCTGCGGCGCAGAGCCGTAGCCGGACCGTCCGCGCCTCGCCCGGCTCGAGCGTGAACGCGTAGTCGAGCCCCAGTTTGGAGCCGCTGCCGGCGGGGTTGACCGCGTCGCGCTCGCCGCGGACGATCGCGCGGTCGATGCCGTCCTTCACGTATGGCTGGGGGCTGGCGACGCCGAAGAGCGCCTCGAAATTGGTTTCGTTCTCAACGAAATACGCGAGCGCCGGGCCTTGGGCGTACAGCTCGTAGACGGGTTGCCCAGGCGCTGAAGCGATGAAGGCGTCGGCGACGTTGCGCGCGGCCACGATCGACGGGCGCGGCGCATCGTGAGTCCACGACCACGTGTTGCGGAACCAGAGTTGCGGCACGACGTGCAGCGGCGCCGGCGCCGGGCCGCGATTGGTGGCGGTGATGGCGACCGAGATATCGCTCGGCGTGCGCTTCGCATAGGCGACCTCGATGTCGAAGTACGCATTGTCGGCGAAGATGCCGGTATCGACCAATTCATATTCGGGATCGAGCCGCGTGCGCCGGGCGCTCGTTTCGACGAGGTCGGCGTAGGGAAACGCGCGTTGCGGATATTTGTAGAGCGCGCGCATATACGCGTGCGACGGCACGTTGTCGAGGTGGTAGTAGAGCTCCTTGACGTCCTCACCGTGATTACCTTGCGGTCCGGTGAGGCCGAAGAAGCGCTCCTTGAGGATCGGGTCGTTGCCGTTCCAGAAGGCCGGTGCGAAGCAGAGCAACTGATGATCGTCGCTGATGCCGAAGATCCCATCTTCACCCCAGCGGTATGCCCGCGAGCGCGCGTGCTCGAACGGAAAATACGTCCACGCTTCGCCGGTCGCGCTATAGTCTTCGCGGACCGTGCCCCATTGCCGGTCGCTCAGATAGGGGCCCCAGTGGGTCCAATGCTCCGTGCGCCGCGCGTCGGCCTCGACTCGGGCGCGCTCAGGATTCGAATCCATCCCGGGCGTGGTTCCCGCTCGAGCTAGCTGCTCTTCTTCGTGGTCAACTGGATGAGCGTGACGCCGCTGTCGGACGTCACGATTACGGACTGGTCGGCGCCCGCCGGCTTCGACCCGTTAGCGCTCTCGGACGAGAACGTGCCGACCGTCTTGCCGTTGTTGGAAAGCACGAAGTTCTGCCAACTCGAGGGCAGGTGGGATTTGTACCACTCGACGACGGTCTTGGAATCCGCCTTGGTCTTGAAGAACTGCATTTTGACCGACGCCGTCCCGGTCGACATCGACAGACCCTTGTCGCGCTCTTCGGTCGCGCCGGGGTAAACCGGCAGGTCGATCGCCTCTCCAGCGGCCGCTGCCGCGCCGGCAGGACTTGCCGCGTCGGAAGGGCTGGATGCATCAGCGCTCGCCGAGCCCGCGTCGGCGGCAGCCGATGTCGTCGCGTCCGCGGCCGGCGAACTCGCATCCGACGTGGTGCCGGAGTCGCTCGATTTCGAGCAGCCTCCGAGCATAACGGCCGACAGGGCGATCGCGAGAAGCGCTTTCATTACGGGTACTCCGGTGGCGGCGGGACATGGCATTTGCGCCCAGCTGGAAGGGTCGTTCAGTCAAGCGTTCTACCAGGCGCTGTAAAGCTACTGCGCGCCGCATGACGAGAGCGCGCCGGCCGATACCGGCGGACACGATATGGCCGCAGGGTTCGGCGTTCCGGGCTGCGATTGTTCGCGACTATGAAGCAGCTAGCAGGTCAGACTGCGATCGTGACGGGCTCGAGTTCGGGTATCGGTGCCGCGGTCGCCAAAGCGTTGGCGCGCGAAGGTGCGCGCGTCGTGGTGAACTATCCGGGCGGTGACCCGGCTAAGGCCGCCGAGGTGGCCTCGGAGATCATCGCCGCGGGTGGGCAGGCTCACCTGATCGCGGCCGACGTCGCCCAAGAGAGCCAAGTCAAGGCGATGTTCGCCGAGACGATCCAGGCTTTCGAAACCGTCGACATCCTGATCGCCAATGCCGGCTGGCAAAAGGACGCCCCGCTATTAGAGATGACGCTCGCGCAGTGGCGCGCCGTGCTCGACGTCAACCTCTCTGGTCAATTCTTGTGCGCGCGTGAGGCGGTGCGCGAATTCTTGCGCCGCGGACCCGTGCCGGAGCGTTCGCGCGCGCTCGGCAAGATCGTCTGCATGAGTTCGGTGCACCAGGAGATTCCCTGGGCCGGTCACGTGAACTACGCTTCGAGCAAAGGCGGCGTGATGATGTTGATGAAGTCGATCGCGCAGGAAGTCGCGCCGCACAAGATTCGCGTCAACGCGATCGCCCCGGGCGCGATCAAAACGCCGATCAACAAATCCGCATGGGAGACGCCCGAGGCCGAAGCGGCGCTGCTGAAGTTGATTCCGTACGGGCGCATCGGCGAACCGGAAGACATCGGTGAGGCCGCAGTCTGGCTCGTTTCCGACGCCTCGGACTACGTTACCGGCACGACGCTCTTCGTCGACGGCGGCATGACGCTCTATCCGGGATTCGCCACCGGCGGTTGAGGCGTTGCGGACCGCAGCCGAGGTGAATCGCAGCGGGGGGCGAACGAGATCGACGACAGCCTCGGAGGGTCTGCGCACTTACGCGCACGGCGCGTGTGTGCTACAAGAAGGTTTTCGTGCAGGAAGCATCACCTCGAGATAGGGGCTATCGGTTTTTTCGCGCCGGCTTTGTAGGCCTGGCGATTTTGATTCTCGGAGAGACGCACGCGGCGCAGGCTCAAACGGGAGTTACGCTGTCCCCGACGACCGGCCCCCCGAGCACCGTCGTCGCCGTGTCGGGCACGAGTTTCGGCGATCTCGAAGCCGTCGATGTTTACGTCGATCAGGTCGATACCGCGCTGCTGGTTGCATCGAGCACCGGCAAAATCAGCGGATCCGTCACGATTTCCGCGACCGCCTCGCCGGGGACGCACTACATCACCGCCATCGGGCGCCACACCGGCGATGCCGCTCAGTCAGCGTTTGACGTTAACACGCCCTGGAACGAATTGGGCTTCGGGGCGGCTCATCTGAGCGCGAACCCTTGGGAAAACACGCTCTCGAAGGCCACGGTCTCCGCGATCGGGCCGAAATGGATCGAGGCCGCCGGGACCCAGGGAACCACCGGCGCGACGATCGCGGTAGATACCTACGCCTATGTGTCGACGTACAGCGGGATCGAAGAACTCTCGACGACCACCGGCGGCGTCGTCTGGTCATTCCCAGCCGCCGGGGTAGTCTTCGCTGCGCCCACCATATCGGGAGCCGCGGTATACGTCGGCAGCGAGAGCAACGATACGTTCTTTGCCCTCAATAAGACGACCGGCGCCAAGCTTTGGAGTGTGAACTTGGGCTGTGCGGTCTTTTCATCAGCGATCGTCGTCAACGGCGTCGTCTACACCGCTTGTTACGGCGGAAAAGTCGTTGCCCTGAAAGCTTCGACCGGGAGCACCCTGTGGTCGTACACCGTGAACGGCGACATCGACGCGTCACCGACCGTCGTCAGCGGCGTCCTTTACTTCGGTTCGTTGAACGACCAGGTGTACGCGTTGAACGCAGCAACCGGAGCGCTCCTTTGGGCATATGCCACCTCAGCGGGGGTGGAGAGTACGCCGGCGGTCGCCAACGGCGTCGTCTACGTCGGCTCCGATGACGGTTATGTGTACGCCTTGTCAACAGCCGGCTCGTCAGAGGGAGAATTCCTGTGGAGGTATGGCGTCGGAGGAGAAGTGACCAACACGCCCGCGGTGGCGAACGGCGTGGTGTACGCGAGCTCGCTTGGGGGCGCCCTCGTCGCCTTAAACGCCCACAACGGAAGCTTAGAATGGCAGTTCGCGGGAGGTCCCGTACGTTCTGCCGCCGTCGCCAACGGCGTCGTCTACTTCACGGAGGGGGACACGCTCTGCGCCCTCGATGCCGCGGACGGAGCGCTCTTGGCGAGCGCGGTTACCGGAAAGATGTATTTTGGGTCGCCGTCGATTAGCAACGGCGTCGTGTATGTAGCCGCTTTGGGCGGCAACGTCTTTGCTTTCTCGCTGCCGCCGAACCTCAATACCAACGCGCTCCGGCACAGCGGCCCTCCCCTCCCGGCTTCATTGCATCCGGATCCCCGCCT
>Ga0116227_10004183_pt1 | contig 31464 bp, 18 predicted proteins | sample S1TSphgellanicum_FD_89693 | JGI IMG/M metagenome (GOLD analysis project Ga0116227, IMG submission 89693) | Host-associated microbial communities from peat moss isolated from Minnesota, USA - S1T2_Fb - Sphagnum magellanicum MG | ecosystem: Host-associated > Plants > Peat moss > Unclassified... | reverse complement strand
TCACAGAGTATTATGAATATTGTTTTTTTGTTGTTGGAGGATTATTTATAAATGATGTCGATTTTATATTAAAAGATGTTTTTTTTTTTTTGAAATCAAATTTTTTTCTTATTTGCACACTTCAAGCTAACTTATAATTTGGGTACTATGTATGCAAGTGCATGTTTGACATGAATTTTCATGTTTTCACACATTTGATGTGTCATTAAAAGATCTAAAAGACCTTTTTCTTTGGTGGTCAAAGCATGAAAGATAATTTTTGATAATTGTTTATTCAACTAAAACATTTTAAAGCAAACCTAGTAGTCAAATTGAGACAAAGATTTGTTTTCAACAAAGATTCTCACAAGCCTTCGTAGTGTCAATTTGATTCAAAGAACTTGGATTTCCTAGTTCTCATTAAAAATTGGCATGATGATCCCACTACTAGTGTTAAAGATAATGGAGGACTTAAAGATGTGGATGAGTTTGGTGAGGAAAAGGAGGACATATTGAATGTGACAAATGTTGAGTTTTTTTTATGAGGTTGAGAACCATGTAAAGGATTGCATGCAAAATTGGGACTTGTATCCATGATTTTGGTAGTATTTTGTTCATGGTGCACATGATTTTTTAAAAATTTTGATTTAACTCCTATGCCTTTATTACCGCTTTATAAATGTTTCAATTCAATGATCACATTGGATGTTGTAAATGCATATTTTTAACCTTTCATGTGAATGAAATCAAAATTTGCATGTTATGGCATGTCCTTTATCTCATTTTTTTAGTTATTTCCCTTTTAAATAGTTTTTACACACTTGCAATATTTTTACATGACCTAAAATTACTTACACAATTTTACACTTACATGGTTGTAATTAACCATGTACATTTACACTACCTAGCATATAAATAAATTTCCTTGAGCCATTTAAACATGAAGTGTAAGTCCTAAACCATATACATGCACAACATTGATCTAAATCAATTATAGAATAAAATACTCAACAAATCAATTCATGTTATTGAAAAAAATACCCAATAAACCAAATCATGTGTGTGTGAATTTGTAGATTTAATAGGTGGGATTTGGAGTTGCAAATATTGAATATGATAATCGTACTCCGAAACTCATGTCACAATTGTCACACCAATGATGATCACGAATAACAATATAAAAGCATTAAATTTTTTTTTGACAACAATATGTAAAAACTACCCAAAAAGTAAATTCTAACCACAATTAGTTCTTGTTGAAAATAGTGTTTTATTTTTGCACAATCACATATGTCTATCTAGCCACACATTAAATCACCTCTAATCAACTTTTGCATGAAGATAATTGACCACATGGATTGTGATGCAAATTATAATAAAAATTTGAATTTTAAAAAACTAATACAAATCCCACCTACATGCTTGTGAAATTGTTTAGGGAAAATAAAAAAAGTTAAAAATTAAATATACTTTTGCTAATAAATTGGAGCAAAAAAGGCTGGGTGGCTTTAGATGAACCTTGTGTTAATGGAATATGAATGGTGGATTTAACACTAACTTGTTAAATGTAATGGTTTACCATCCAATTTGACAATTTATAAAGTTGCATTAAATGGATGTAATGTGATTATAAAAAATGGGCATGGGAATAATCAATGAACTTCCTTTTCATGTTTGGTTCACAAGAAGAACTAGCCTTTAAGAACTACTTGGGACTTTCAAAACCCTAATAAAATCCCCAACTCCCAAAATTTCCTTAAGGAGTCCTATAAAATTCTAAATCCTTACATAATAAATCTTTTAAAATGAATGCTTATAAATCTTTTACAATGAATGCCTTCGACAATCCAATTCATGGGTTCTTCCAATATTCAATCCTTCATTTCCTATCAAAACACAAAAATATATGATGACTCAAGGAAGGGATTCCATCAATGTTAAACACAAAATATCAATTCCAAAATCAATTGTTGATTTTAAATCTTCACCCTTTTGGCCATTGCATTATGATAGGTCACTATGAAGACTAATATTAATTTTAGCTATGATTATGTTCACCATGGTTCCATTTGGTCTAAAAAGTTGAACGTTCAATGCCATTTAGACTCATGAAACATTAAGAAATTTCCCATTCAAGGATAACCTTGCAATTACCTCCTAGTTAAGATCAAAATCCATGGATTGAAAGTTGATGGTATAGGGGATCTAACATGTCGATGATACCTTATCCCACAAATGTTCACTAACTTTGCACAACCATTCCCAAAAAAAATGTTCATATATATTGTGAAGATTTAAAGGTGGACTTCATGGTTGAAGATGGACATACCACATGTGTAAAGTTTGTGAAGGATAGCCATGATACGTTGAAATGAGCAAGAGAGGGAGGTTATGGAGACAACACACAAATACTGAGCATAAGCCCCCTTTGGAGGTCACAAAACCATAGCACATATCTCACCTTCCAACAACCTGCTAGTTGATTCAACTACACCATTAGGACATAACTTCAAAAGATAGCTCCTACTAGAGTATTGAAATCCTACAAAATGACAACATAATCAATCACCTCATTTCATTTTTATTACTAGCAAAATCATGACATGCCAAAAAGTCAAAAACTGCTTGGTAGGATAGCCCATAAGTTTTGAACAACTTGATTAAAAGCTACGACCACCATCACATTATCCGTTGTTTATATATATAGATCCATGATCAACATTGTGTTACTTGTCATGCCTCTTAACAAGACCTATAATTCATTTTGATATCATTGTTGTCAAACATTATCACATGTAATTATTCATCCCAAATCATGCTCATGTATTTGGTTTGCATGACATGATGTTTTCAAAAGGGCCAAACCACTTTTGTGAAAAGAGAAGTCACATTTCAACTACAATCTACTGGTTAATTGACTATTAAAATGTGTATGAACTACATGAACAAATTCAACTTGTACAAAATAATATGTATTTAAAAACAAACTATCAAATTAGCCATTTTAGTTCCAACCTTTAACCATCTATGGCAAGAATAACAACCTATGTTGAAGTCATTGAAAGATACTTTAGAATGGTAACATAGATTTATTTTTGGGGTTTATGATCCCAATTCATAGGATTATAGCTTATGGTTAAGGTAGGTTTTCAAATGAATACCTTAAGTTTTCGGTTCAATAATTTGTGTTCCAAAAATAAAATGGAAAAAATTTACAAGCCTTGACTATTTTACATGACCAACAATTAAAATTTGTTATCAAAGATATGTGAACTTTGCAAGCATTGTGAAGCTTGCATGTTTTAATTCATGGAAAAACACCTAGTTATTGAAGAGCTCAATTTTAAGGTTAAAGAGATTCAAAGGAACCAATCCAAGAAAACATACAAGTAATCGATACAAGTGTTTTATTGTTGGAATGTTTTGATTTTTCCATCGTAACCTACATCAATTGTAGGGGTTTCAACATAGATCCACATTTTTGCCATTGTTAAAATTTTCTTTTGACAAAATTTGCTCATGTGTTACAACACTTGATAACTATAGTAGACAAAATATCTCCACATTAAATTCAATGTGATGTCCAACTGTAAAAGTCATGAAAATCATTTTTGACAAATGCAATAATACACTAAACTTGTATGTTTTTTTGAGAATCTAATATGAGAATGAGCAAATGATGACACAATGTGCTTGGTAGCACCTTTGGTTAACAAAGGTACCACAATCCCTTGAAAGATGACCAGACACATTACCATTTCTTTCGACAAATTTCAACCTAAACAAAAGAAAAATTAGCATGTTCAACTATTTCAAAATCAAATATGAATCATAAAATTAGCTTACATATATGTATCAAAATCTAGAATCTAAAATATAACAACCTTTTAAGCATGAATTTGAAAAGTTCAACAATGAAGCAAGGAAGCAAACATCCACAACAAATAGAATAATGAGGTCAACTTGTGCAAACCACATATATTGTCATGGTAGGGGTCATATGTAGTAGCAATAGCTTTCAAAATAGAAAATAATCAATTGCAATGAAGGGTTGGATTATTAGCAAAGATACAAGAAACAAAAAAAGGTGAGTTACCTATAGATTTCAAAGAGATGAAAGATAGAAACATATGAGAAAGAAGAAGGATCCAATGCCACAATGGTGCAATATGGAAGGATTATGTTTACGATCTTATGTGATTAGGGGAGAATTTTGCCCAAGAGCATTGTAGTTCATATACCTTGCAAAAATCCTTCACAAATGGACAATAAAAAAACACAATGGAACAAACAATGCTATTAAGCCCTAAACCTTCATTAAAGCCCTAAACCCTACTTGTTGGAATTAAGGATTGGGGTAATGTTGGTTGGGTATTTGATTGTGTTAATAATTGTCAATTTTGAGTTTTTAATATTTCAAATTTGTAAAATCCACTAGTTTCAATTCTAAAAAATCATCATCAGAGTCAAAGAATTTGTCTTAAACCCTAATTAAAGCCTTAAACCTTAATTTCTAGAATATAGGGCCTAATCTACAATTAACATAATTACCATTTTTTTCGGAACATCATCAATTTTATTTTTTTTAATTACGAGATTCACACGTTGTTCAATGTCACATACACACAAAGTGCCAAACAAATGACATCTAGTGATTGACTTAATGTAGGTAAACATACATTAAGATTTAAATAATTAATAAAAAAAATAATTTCATATAATTTAATTCATAGATCATGGATGAACTTGATGAACATTCACATGAAATTCATCTAGCATTGTCCACTCCATCCACCATTATCATTTGTCATCCATAACATTTATTAAAGAAGGCGTTTAAAAAAAAATGGATGGCAAACTATATAGTACTTCCTTTAGAAATGTTTTGAACTTGCATTACTAGGTGAAGCATGATGTCACACTACTAGGTGAAGCATCATGTTGAAGCAAACTTGAGGTGCCACCTAGCCACTTTGAAGGACCATTTTGCAACATTCAAAAACATTAGGCTCACACTTTAGAAAACATGTGATGTTTTGCTAGATGGCCTAGACTTGGACAATCAAACACATTTGTTCATTTAGACCAAAAGAACAATCCCACGGAAGTCATGTAGATGGATAGAAAGGATATCAATCCCTTCCATTGATCCTAGTTGAGGTTGGGAGCTAACCAAATTTTGACCTTGAAGATGCTTGAATAATTCAAGCTTGCTAAACAAATTATGATGTAAGTTTCAAGTTATGTGGAAAACAATAGATGTTTTAGCACATTTAGTTTCTTTGATAAATAAGTTGCATAATCAATTGAAGATGCTTACATTTGTGTGTAAAGATATTTGAGTAAGATTCTTTTATTTTGGAAACCTTCCAATATGATGATACCATTGTAGCTTGGAAGAAGAAGAAAGTTTGTAGAATAATTGAGGCCTACATACATAGGATTTGATCCTAATTCCTAAGGTTCTTTTTTTTTTTGCAACAAGTTCCATTATTAAACATGTGATGATTTGAAATTTGAAGTTTCCTTGAGTTAGGTCATCGGTCGAGCAAATCTTTGTAACTCATGTGTGTCCAACAAGGGCGAAGCAACATAACATTTGCAAACCTTTTAAGTGGCCAACACACAAAAGAAGGTTTTAAAAGTTGAAGTAGCTAGATATGCCTTTCAATTTTTTGCCACTATAACCTAAGCCTTAAACCCTAATAGATAAAAGCCATGACAAAAATGATAGAATGACCACCCTATTGACTAAGCATTCACAAAAGAAGCCATTGAGGCAACCTTCCCCAAAAGGATTAATTTTGCATTAACACTTAGGTCTCTTATTATAAGGATTAAGATAAATATAATTCAAGTGTTTTGTAAAGAACTATAAATTAATTAGTGTCCTTCTTAACACACAAAAAAAAGAGAAAAATTTGGAATTTTTTTCCTAGTGTAAATATGACTAAATTTTCTTTTTCTTTTTTTGAAAAAAATAGCCAAATCTTTTATTTCACAAAATTGGAAAAAACCCATCGACTACAATTAGATGTGATAACAAATTTTGTGATAATTTCCTTGTAATAATAAGGTACTAGTATGGCCTGTGCCATTGGCCCAAGTGTTACCACATCCTCAACTGATATTTCCTTCCAAAACCTGGTTTTTTGGAATTTATTTGAATTTTCAGTGGCAGAAATCACTTCAAAATCAATATCTCCCACATTCTGAATCCAAATCTTACCAAATAAATTCCACTAAATCCTGCTCATCAAGATCTTTCCAATAACACCAAATGCACATTCCAATTCCTCCTAAATTCTTAGCTATGATTTAATTTAATTTTCAGTGAAGAAATCATTCAATATTCAAGAACTTTTGCACCACAAGTCCAAATATCATGGAACCAAGCCCATGCATCCCTCCTCATCGAGAACTTTCCAAAGACACAAAAAACACAATTTGAAGCATCCCGGTTTGGTGGATCTCATAACTACAAAACAAAACAAAACAAACTACCTTCCTTCATCTTCTATCCATGACTTGGACTAGCTTTAAGGACATCACAAGTCATGATTTCAAGGTCGAAAAATCCCATTAAAAACTACCATGTTATGTTGAATTGTGCCAAAAGGGTAAGGTAAAACCCAAGGGATTGGGATTTTAGCCTACATGTCCTAAAGATCATAAGGGCTTTTTCAAAAATAGGGGGAAGGTTTGGAAAAAATGATATGTTCCTTGGCAAACATGATAACTTCTCAAAAATCAAATGTTTGCTCACTATCTCAAATAACAATTATGCCACATACTAGGGCCTTTATTAATTTATATTATAAAAAATTGATGTTCATATGTCTCATCAAAATTTATTTTAAAAAAATGCATATTTAACATTTATACCGAATGTAATTCTCAACTCATTTACATGCACAACTTTGGTTCAAAATTTCAAATTTGTATTTTAAGTTGATGGGTTAGGTGACCTAGGTTAACCTAGGTTCTTAGATGCTTAACCTACATTCCTATGTGTTTAACGTAGCCTAAATGAATACTAAGTGCTTAGTCTAGGTTTTTAACCCAATCTAACTATGAACCAAGATGCTAGTTAATGAATTATTTATTAATAAATTTGATTAACTATTAGTAAATTACTAATTAATGAATTCAACTAATTATTAATGAATTAACTTGTTCGTAGCAATTGGTTGTGGTTTTTTTTAGTAAGGGATTGATCATTTTTATCATGAAAAAATTGTTCAATTTTATTCAAATTTTAATAAAATATAGAATGAACTAAAACACATATTGATGTAGTGAGAAAATGATTTTTTTCAAGAAGGAACCATTTAAAAATCCTCCAAGTCTTTATCTTCTGAATGGAAGATACTAGTGTCAACAATTTTCATCATAAGTTTTTGGATTATCAAAAGATCAGGTTCAACCTCTAGGGTAAGTGACAAGGATGGTGTGCTCTTTTCGAAGGCGAAACCTACAACTTCTTCATGCCCAAGTGTTTGAATAGTTGTGATCATGTGAAATCTAGCACCATAATAATGAAAGCCAATTTTTTCTCAATCATTCAAACCTTCAAATGGATTTTCAAGGATCATTTTAACAAGTTTAGCTTCATCAAATTCATATGTCGCATCAACTAAATCTTGGATAAAATGACCTTCATGATTTAGTGGGGGTTATTCCAATTATGTTTCATTAGAAAGAACCTCATTGTAAGATTGTCAATCAACTTTCATTGTTGCGCATGCATAACTCCCTACTTTGCCAAATAACATACAGTCCTCCTTTCACAACAATTACTGACCAATCTCCGATATGGTTGAATGATCCAAGCACACAATAGTTTTGTTTGACGGTTTAGGGTTTGACATTAGTTTATCTTTTCATATATGTGCTATGTGTTTTCATACCTGGATTATGAATATGAAAAAAAAATTAACACATGCCTTTTCATGTCCATGATATTTACATTAAAATAATTTAATCACTTCCCTCTTTCAAGTTTGAAGCCTTTCACTCAATCCTCTTCCCTTGAAAATTTGAAAATTGACATAAATTCAAACCATTGGGATCAATATAGGAACATAATAGAGCAAAAATACGGGAGAGGGTGAAGTGAGGGGATTCTGCTCAGTTTGGAGCCAAGGACATTATACTTGTAATGCATATTGTGCCAAGCAGCTTGAGAGCACTCAATCTACTTTCTATACCTAATAGCCACCACCATCGCTGATAGTATAGAGAAACACTCAAAAGTGATTCCAGAGGAATGTCTACAAACAATTTGTTACTTCAGTTCCCTGCATGATTTTATGGACGAGAAACACATGCAAGGAATTGGAACTCATTTGAGAAAATGCAACACGAACTGGAGAAATCACCATCTGGTTACTGTTGCAGGCACTGCGGTTCTGAATCTGTTTTCTGGTGTAGCAGCAATTGAACAGGACAGATGTGTTCTTGAACAGACTTTTCAGGACTGGGTTCGAGTCTCATGATGTAACAATTAGTAGCCTCATGTGGGAGTACTGAGGATTACCAAACAAATGTTCAAAAGGATGGCTGGATGCAAACCTAGCTGCAAGACAACAAGCCCTAGATTGGCCAAAGGCCAGACTCTACATCTAACAAGAAACAAGACATGACCGAGAAGTTATTTCGAACAAACTCAGAGGATCAGATTGAGTTTTCTCTAGAAAAAGTGGCAAACTGCCTCTAAATCTCCACAATTTGCTAAGAAGACCATGATGTCAGCTGCTATTGCTTTTTCATTGAATATCACAAATGACTCAAAGCTCCAGTCCAAAACAAGACCCCAATGAGAGTCCCTAAACATGGGCAAACTAATTCTTTACATGAAATCAAAATCATTATCTGCATCATAAGTTGCAGCCGCAAAACTGTCTTCATCAGGCTTGTCCACAATGAGCTGCTTTTTCTTTGCACCTGTGGACAAATTACCAACATTAGTTCCTTGTGAGAGAGCCCACTGAGGTATCAAGAAATGAAAATCTAGCAGACCTACTCTAATACATATGTATCACTAATGCTATGCAACAGAACACATACACTTCTCAGCAGGTTACCAAGTTCCAAATCATTATATTCCAGGCATCTCATTTGTGCAGAAGTTAGCAATAATCCCATCATATGTAAACTTTAATATGAGTTTGGTTTGCAAGTTTTCCTTTGACCAATGGTTTCATTACATGTTTAACACATCTAACAGTTTCAAACTCCACACCATGCAGACTGCCAAACTGTCACTAAAGCTTACTTGTCTTCTTCTTCCCTGCTGTTGCATCCTTCTCAGCTTTAAGCTTTTCATTGGCAATAACAGTCATGCTCGACGCCACCTCTTTTGCATCAGCAGCTTTCAAAGATGAGACTGCATGTCTCATCAAAGCCCGAAGTAGAGTCATGTAATGAAAACTTTTCTGCATGGCAAAGAATAACAAGGCCAAACACATTTTGCCATGTTAAAGAGTAATACTAGTGTAGACCTCAGATCAAATGTTAAAAGAACATTCTACCTTAAATGGGAATGGAATCCATTCACAACCACAGTAGTAATGGATGCAATTGTGCAAATAACAGAGTCTTGCTTACTGAATTCATCTCCTCATTTATTTCTCCACTTATGTACATTTTTTGCTGGAATGATTCATGTGTGGATCATCAAAAGAGACACCATTCAAACAAAAGTACACTCCTGTTATTGCTGGGCCGAAAACAAGCCTCAGCAAATGAAGAAGCAGTAGGAGAAGAACTCTCATGAGCATCAAGAATTCTCCATACTCATGTTTAAAGAAAGCCAGTCGGAGAACTACAAAAGATAATGGCTGCGCAGTACTCTGATATAAACATGGCTTGTAATTGGTAACAGTGGAAGTCTCACCTCAAAAGGCCTTAACTTTTGTGCAAGAAGCTCAGCATACTCCAGGAAATCAGCTTCAGATTTGGGAATGAAACCGTCTAGACTTGGGCCACCACCAGTCTTTTTCTCACCAAAGAGCTCTGTTGTGTGTTGATAGTCAGCCTCCTCTACAAGCCTGTTTCATACCACATACAGAAGAAAGCAAGCCCTGTGTTGTCACTTTGGCCTTGTGGCACAAAATCAGATGCATCCAAGAGTTCTTGCACCACAAGTTCTTGCAAAAAAGAAAAAAAACTACCCAGATCATGCATCCAACAGTGGTCAAATTTTGTGAGAAGTGAGAATGAATTTACCTCTGTTGACGTAGCTTCTCAGCCAGGGGATCGGCAAGCCTGTCATCTTGAATAGATGATTTTGCAGCCTTTGTATCAACTGCCTTTTTTTTCTCTGTCTTTGGCTTTACCACAGCTGGCACCTGTGCAGCAACAGAAACAAAAGAGAACCTATTAGTGGCCACCGTCAGGGTTCATCTCACTGAGAAATTGGCCACCAGTTACCTTGAAAAAAAGGAGAAAACCTCACATAAAACAGGTATGTGCACTAACTGAAGAACTGTGAGCTAGCCAAAAAGACTCCCTTGCACAAAACTGGCTGCATCAGACCATATTCAACAAGAGTAGACTGACCCTGAACGATCTATACTGCGCATAGGGCACTTACAAGCACTTACAGGCTTGGGCTTGTCCTCCTCTTCCCAGGACTGCTTCACTTCCTCCTCTTCCACATCTTCATCATCCCACTGATTCTTTGGCGCTTCCTTGGCAAGCACTGGCGGCACAGGCACGAAATCTTCCGACTCTGCAGCTCCGAACAAAAAACTTTTGTTTTATGTGAGAAACCCTAAATCGGATCCTTCATAGTGGAAGGACACTTTCATCTTTCTCCTTAACAGCAGCCGCAGCGATGAGTTCATTATACAACAACAAAAGGAAATTCATTATTTCCTAGAGAAAAGCTCAGCAATACCCTTCCATGCAAAAAGAAAAAAAAGAAAAAAATTCTTGCTTGAAGCTGGAGATCATATCCATATCGCAAGGAAGGACACGAATCTAGCCGTGATCAAACCGCCGACAGGTCTAGCAAGCAGTCTAACACTCCTGAAAACAGAAAAAAAAAAAACAAAAGAAAGAATCGCAGGAGAACTACAAATGCAGATCCAACGAAGAACACATACCCCAGTCATCGTCCATGTTGCTGCTCTGCCTCACGGCTTCTTCACCCCGGAATTCAATACTACTGCACAGGAAGGGGGCGGGGGGGGGGGCAAAAAACCCAGCCCGAGAACAAGGCCAAGCTCTGAGGCTATTGAAGCCCTTCACAGAAAGAGAGGCAGACAGACAGACAGAAGAAGTGCTCCTTTGCCCAAAAAGAAAAAGAAAAGGGAAAGCTCTGCTGCGTCTCTCTCTGCGGCGTCTGCTCCTGAGGTGTGTTGGTGGTTTTTGTAGCAGCTGCGCGTAGGTGATGATCCTCCTCTTCTGTGTTGTGTGTGTGACGAAGGAGTAGGGGCGCGCGCAAAACACCTAAACTTTGTGAGAATGCTGCAACACACGAACAAACAATGTACTCATTGTTTCTTCCCATTATGAACTGAGCTTGGAGCCCTAATGGATGAAAATATAGCCTGAGAGTGAGTGTTCTCATCCAGGGAACCAACGCCACGCCCTAAGTTCGTTAGGTACCTCTTCTATTTTTGTCACAATTTAAGCAGAAATTTATTAAAGAAAAAAAAAGGCAAAGAAAACAAAGGTTTGCTTCAATTATGAGCCAAGCTCTCTCCCCTCATGGATGAAATATGGACCAACAGTCAGTATTCTCATCCATGGATCCAACAGCTTAGCTTAGTTACTTTCTGCCTAAGTTATCTCACAATTTAGGAAGAAATTTATTATAAAAAAAAAAGACATTAAAAAAAAAAGAAAGGACTTATGAAAGGTTTGCTTCAATTATGAGCCACTTATCCCCTAATGGATGAAACATCGACGAAGAATCTTCTCATCCATGGATCCAACAGCCTAGGTTAGTTACTTTCTGCCTATGTTATGTCACAATTTAGGAAGAAATTTATTATATAAAAAAAAGACATTAAAAAAAAAAGAAAGGACTTATGAAAGGTTTGCTTCAATTATGAGCCAAGCACTTATCCCATAATGGATGAAAAATCGACGAAGAATGTTCTCATCCATGGATCCAACACCCTTAATTAGTTATTCCCTGCCTAAGTTAGCATATGTCACAATTTAAGAAGAAATTTAGGAGAAAAAAAAAGGCAAACAAAAAAAGGGACTTCAGTTATAGAAGAAGGTTTGCTTGAATTGTGAGCGATTCACATATCCCCTCGTGGATGAAATGTAGACGAACAGACTTCTCATCCATGTACCCAACAACCCTGAGTTCCTCTGTGCCCAAGTTATGTCACAATTTTGACAAGAACTTATTATAAAAAAGGAAAAAAGATTTGGCTGGTCTGCCCGGCTGTCCGGGCAGCCTGACTTAGTCAAGGTGGATTTAAAAGAGGTATTGACAAATCCAGTGTTGACCGGTTCTTTGATTTTGTGATAACCTCTGGTTGGGGGGGTTTTTTTTTGGGGGCAAAAAAAATTCAAATCAAAGAACTGTTTTGGGTGGGTTATATGGAAACTGCATATACCTCCTCACTCTTACCCGCCGGTTCCTTCTTTGACGGTATAGAGAACCACACCACACTGGTATACTGGGGTACTAGAGGTCAGTTCGACATTAATTAGATTATTTGCAAAATTTTCAAAAAATAAAATAAAAATAAAAACTAAATAAATGAATATAGATTAGGTATCTCGAATTTTTATTTTAAAAAAATATTTTTATTTTATCATTGTATTCTTTTTTTTTTCTCCCATTTAATGGGTCTTGTTTATTATTTTCACAAAAAAATGAAGTGATTGTCTAATATGTGCACATAAATTAGGAAGTCGACAACTTGAGAGAAAAAAATAATGATTTTTTCACTGCTCTAAAAGTAGAGTATTCAATGGTCTTAACTTCATGAAAGTGAACTTGATGTTCATTTTTTAATTAATTAATTAATTAAGTAATATTCAAACCTTTATTGATATTTTAAATTAATATCTCAACTTTTGTCAAATGTAAAATATAATTAAAAAGGGTGTTAAATTAAGTCTTTGAAAATTAATCACATACTTGACACTGGGTTGTGGAATTAGCGGAGATACTATGGTATAAACCAGTGTTGTGTGTGTTAATGGTTTGGGACTTACACTTCGTGTAAGTGTAAATTCCATAATGAAATTTATTTACACTCCACGCAAGTGTAAGTGTATAATATTCATTTACATTTGTGTAAATGTAGAATATGAAATGTGTAAGTGTAAAACTGTGTAAATTTATTTAATGCTGTGTAAAATAGTGTAAGTGTAAAAATAAATATATTTAGATGATTTTACATGGCTATGGAAAATAATGTAAATATATAACAATGTAAAAAATTTGATTTTTATTTGAGGAAGGGAAATTTCATAATGTTTTTGAAGATAGGCCAGCTAAATGGCCCATTGCAAAAAACCATCAAAATATACACTCACAACTAATTCATATGACTTTGCAAGAAGGTCTGATCATTAAAGATATATAATAAAATTATCTATAAAGTAAGGAAACAACACTAGAACTCTGAGTTTGATCATAAATAGGGTGAGATTCAAAAAATTAAAAAACATTAGCATTCAAGGGTGGGGGGATCTCGGTTTTTGTGGTGAATTGAGTTTCATCCTGTCTTTCCTTTTTCTTTAGCGCCTGTACTGTTGCTACATATATTTTCACTGCTCCCTACTTGTAAAGCTACTATAATTAGTCTTGAACCTTGTGCATTAAATGCTGATTTTCAGCACTTCATTCCCAGATTTAATAAAATTTCCTTCCTTATATAGATACCCTTGAAGAAGGGTTTTGGTGAAAGGAGGCCCAAAGATAGGGTGATTTTACAAATAATTTTAGTTTTTACACTTACATGCCCCAAAACATTTACATGGGGCCGTGTAAGTGTATTTGACAAATATTTACACTGGCCTTGTGTAAGTGTAAATGATTTACACTGGATTTACATGCCGTATATATAGCTATTGACACTTACACATAGGACACTGGTATTAACCAATTCTCGTCATTGAGTTTTATGAACAAAGTATTCTCCCCATTGAAAGAGTGGAGTGTGGATTTGGATGGGCTCTAATCATGGGGTGAAGAATCAATAAAAGAAAGAGATTGGAATTAAAAGGAGGGACCTTACAATCCCATACTTGGAGTATTCTTTTTAAAGAATAATTTGGTGATATAGCCAAATTGGTGATTATCTGATTTAACCAAATTTGGCTACATAATAGATATGAAAGTAGAAAAAAAAAAGAATTTTTTTGTATTGTTGGTTACCAATTGGAACTTATCATAAAAATTTGGCAATTTCAATTTTGTTTTTGGAATTTGACAAATTTGGGCCATTCTTTTCATGAAAAAACCTTTCAATATGTTGAAATTGTGTTATTCATGTCAAAATTTGATGAAAGGTTTGTGATGAAAAGTTGAAGAAAGATTAAACCCTAGGTGGATGAAATAACACCATCAATCTCAGAGTTTGTATGCGACAAAGTTTCGATAGTTGATGGTGATGAGGGGGATGTTGTTGTTTGCTTTGCTTTTGTGTTGGTGTTTTTGTTTTTTTGCAAGTTATTTTGTGGTGGCTTGATTCTTATTGTGATAGCGCTTGATGTTTGGAATTTGGTTAATGCTTTTCATTGTGGTGAGAAGTTGGTGATTTTGATGGGGGTTCTTGGTGGGTGCGAGTGATGGAGCTTTGGAAGAACAATTATTTAAGAAGTGGAATGCTATTTCTTGTGGCAATTAAGTATCACATTTTGATTTGTGTGAAGTAGGTAGTATGATAGAAGGGTTGTTGTGTGGTGAGGTGAAATTGAAAAAGAATGTCTCAATGGAAACTTGTTTTTCCTTCTAATGCATATAAAATTCCATTGCACATATGTTTTAGGAGAGGGAATGTAGGTGTAGAAGTAGATTTCAGGAGTCAATTTAAGGAAGTGATGATGATTTCTAGGCGTTTCAGAAGTGGTTCTTGTGGCAATGTTGGGCGTGGTTTGTGTTTTTGTTGTTGGAAGCAATATATGTGTTTGTGTTGCTAGGAGAAAGAATACCCATACCTTGAGAGCTTCGAAAATTTGAACTTTGTTTTGGGTGAAATTTGTTCATGTGAAACATATGTGGTGGAAATCCAAGTAATGAAACATCTTTATAAACTTCTTAAATGAAACATTGTAGTCTATGCATTATGGAAGTCCTTGTGGCAAATTTAGGGAAGGCATCAAATCATGTTGCATGTTTAGTTTACAATATCTATGATGATTTAAGTCTATAAAGTATTGTGGAAGAGATTTTGTTTTGGGTTGTTATAGGGATGAATTTATCACTGATGGGAGTTATGTGTTTGTGTTTTAAATAAGTATTGCTTGAGAAGGGATTAGTGGCGCTTGTGAGAGTGAGATTGGAATGCTTTGATCCTTGATGATTTGTAGTTTAGGTTAAGATGACTAGCAAAGAATGGATTTATTGTTTCATTTGTTTAAGCAACTCACAATTCAACAAATGTTTTGGAGATGTGTTGCAATTGAATATTTCTATGACTAAGATTGTATTTTTACATGTATTTGGAGGACACCTTATATTCACATTTCCATAGTGCATTTGAAGAAAACCTTAAATGATATTTTTTTCCTTTCACCATTGACCCCGGGGGGTACATTTAATGTAAACTTTGGAATTTACATGTGTCAAACAACCATTTTGAAGGGGGTATTAAATAATTGTCCAACCTATTTTTTATCATCCTATTATTATTTAATTTTCTAAGATATACATACTAAAGCCACCTTATATTAATTATAATCCATTATTTCGTATTATTACATACCTTATATTACAATTAAATTGATTATTTGAATAAAATGTACCCTATTTTTTAATAATTAACTTAATAATTTCTACCCAACAACCAATATATTGCGTCCTATATTTTTATTCATGTATTTTCTACTTTTTTTATTAATGTCCCCCTTGGGCTATTGACATGGCATTTGAACAACGTGTTTATTGTGACATGTGTGTTGTTTTTTTGGGGTAACATCTCACAATATTTTTTTAGTTGTTCCCATCACACCCATTGAGTATCACAAAAAGAAAAAGAAAAAAATCAACATAGGTTTTTATGCTCAATGAAGTCTTCGGATGGAGCTTTTATCATAATTGAATTTACATTCCACTTCACCTTGGGAGGGTTGTTATTTTGGTATTTGCCATACACGAATATAGCCCCCTAGGAAAGAGAGGGGGATATTACATGTACTTACAAAAAATGGGAGGTGTTAGATTTGTCTCATGTTTAACCCCTAAAGACCTAAGACATTATTTTAGTTAAAAAATGGTGTGTTTTTCACACTTACATATTGAGATTTTAAAAAATTAGATGAATGTAAAATTTGAAAAACATATTGTATAGATGTAACGTCATATTAGTCATGATGATTCTTAAATTCTTTTAACATCATTGGAACAAATGGCTACACATCATTAATACATCTATACCTTTAATAATTTGAACTTGAAGGTGCTCACACCTTTTACAACTTTTTTTAGGATTCAAAAGTACACATGGAATACCTCCAATACATGACAACCAAATGTTATGTTATACATACATAAGTTATGCATCATCATCAATTCTTTTTTCATATATCTTTTACCATTATTCTTGTCACCACTTGCAAACCACATGGCATCACCAAAATTATACATATATAAGGTGTTTTTAAAAAAAAATGTAAAAACCCATAGAGGTGTATGCCAAATCTAAACGATAGATGCACACAACTACATAGAAGAAACATGCGCAAATTTAATTAGTTTATTTGGAACTAATTTGTGCATATTATAAATTGATTTTATTCATAATTTGAGTTTCATGGCCTTGAAGACCCATAAAGTTTTCTTGGGCAAGGGGTGAAAATATAAATTTGGGAGGGTTGTTTTTGACCAATTCAAATAGCATAAATCCACTTCTTATATATGTAACCTCAATCAACTAAACTTTTAATAAATAATGCCATCTACTACTAATTTGTTTGTACTAATTTATTTTATGAATATAATAAGTTGTCCAAGCCTTTTTGAGGCTAGCATTTGAAAAAGCCTTCATTATCACCCACCAATGGTTTTTATGGTGTTGTTCAAATGCCATCCATTAGACCATTTAGCCAACTTTGGAAATATTTAAAATATGAAATTAGAATTTTTTGGAGCACCTTTCATATTATAGGCAATTGTAAAAATATTAACAACTCTTTTACATTTTTTTCCTTTTTTGTTGAAATTTTGTCCAAAAAAATGGGAATCCATAATAGGATTTTTTTTCCAAAATATTTTTCACAAAATAAATCACTTCCAAGGGGGTTTTTATTTGGAGAATTTTCACCATTTGGCAATAAAAGAAATTGGAAAAAATTGGATATTTTTGAGTTTCTAGTGTAAATTCAAACAAAATTGCCCAAAAAATGAAAACAATTGCCAAAATTTCAAAACCACAATTTTTTAGTTTTTATTTTGGGAAAAATCACCAAATTGCGAAATGTTTTTTTTAAAAATTTAGTATGGCAAAATTTGTGTGTCTTCTAAGTGTTTTAGTCACCAAATTTCTAAAAAACAAAAATTTTAATAATTAAATTGCCAAAGGTTATAATAGGTATTAGTAGGTCACCAAAAATACAAAAGCATGTTAATTCTTTTAAAATTTTAATTTATTTAATTGCCAAATTTGGCTAAATCATCTTAAGGATGATCCCCATTTTAGCTACATGACAAAATTGAGATAAAACCCTACCACCCCTTTTTAAAAAAATAGAAATAATTTTTTCAATTAGCCCCCAAAATAACAATAGATAGAATTCCCTTTATTGGTGTTGCCCATGAAAAGTAATAAATTCCCATCCCATACATGCCCCTAATGGATAGGTGGGGTACAAGTACCATTTCCCACCCTTGAGAACCCAAATGTCATGATTGCAATCCATTTAAAAAAAATTAGTAAATTTCATTATTTAATATTGATTTTTTACACAAAATAGTTATCGTCATTAATCATATGGTACAATTTTTTTTTTGGATTTATTTATATTTTTCAGAAATCACACACCCCCTAGGTTTCTGAAAATGGATGTGAACATCCATCTTGTCCTTGAGGCATTAAGGAGTAGGCATAAGAGCCCATGCCTTCTTAGTCCTAGGGATCTACCTATGTTTAGGTGTTAGACAATTTGTTGGAATCTTTTGTAATGATATGCATGTGGATCAATTAGTGATAACATTCGATGATTGCCATTGATGTGAATGTGTTGTAAACACTTTTGTCAATATTGAATCTTTTCACATAATTGAGATTGTTGGCATCATGTGCTTTATGATATTTATGAAAAGGATTACTTGTATTCTCATTATCAGGTGATATAAGGTGATGATTTGCCAGTTGTGATTGTGTGCCATAAGATTTAGATGCTATCAAGTTTGTATTAATTAACTTTATGTAACAATGGATTTCTAAAGGTCTTCAAATTGTACAAAGGTTGGGATTATGAACCCAATTAAAGAACCAAATTCTTTTTAAAATTCAATAATCTTGATTTGTGTTGATGGATGATTTCACAAAAGGTTAATCAACACCAAGTACTATTAACATAAGTTTGTATAATCATGTAATCAAATTAATTAAGTAAAGAAAAGTGATCCAATGTGAATGCATTTGTTTGATTAATTTGTTTATTAATGTATAGATAAAACATGTACAAAATAAATTTGACAACATGATTTAACTACAATCCTACACCTTTTCTTGTAGCATTGCAATCAACAAGCTATAATATTTAAATTAAATTTAAATGTAAAATAAAAAAAATTAGACCAAAGGGTTCGAAACAACCAAATAAAGTCATTTAGTAAATATATATTCAAATGTAATTTAACCTTCATTTAAAAGGACCATGTTTAAAAATTCTAAGATTATACAACTTAGATCAAAGGTTTTAAAACAACAAAAATTAGTTTTTTAAAGAAATATAAATTCAAATTAAATTAAATTTTTGTTTAAAAGGACCATGTCTAAAAATACATTTGTCTAAAAGGTTTTTAATTTTATGTTTTTCGATTAAATTTTAGTCATTTGTTGGTTGTTGACATTTTTTTATTAATTTTTATTATTTTTAGATTGCTTGTCTTTCACATTTCTCATTTTTTGGTTATTGTAAGTTTAATATTTTAGATTTGTATCCTGATTTTTATATGAGTCTCATTTTTTGGTTCATCTTTGCGTATACTTTTTTTTTTCACTATTTTTTTTTTTGGTTATTTTTTCCTTTGATTGTTGTTAGTGTTTTAAATTTTTTTTGTTGTTTTTAATATGAACTTCAGTGCTTGTTCATGTTTTAAAAGTCATTTTTTGATTTAAGCTTCAAATCCTTGCAAGGTCATGTGATTCATTGCATTCATTTGATAAAATTTAGTTTTGTGATGTTTCATAAGTTTCATAAGTTTCAAAACATTGAATAAAAAATAAAAAATAAAAAGTTTTAACGTTTTACAAAAAAATTAAAGTTGGGTCATAAAAGAAATTTTGTAAGTTGTAAAGTGTTTCAATTTTTTTAGATTTCCCATGTTCTAAAGGGTTTGTAATTTATGATTTGTTTTCTTACTTGGAATGAAATTTGAAAAGTCGAAACATGTTTTGAATGGGTGACCTTTCTATCTTTGGAAAAACTTCAATGATTTCAATAAGAAAGTGGGATCACAATGTGTAAACAAAATTATAATTTTAAATAGATGTTTTGAAAAGTAGTTGAACCATTTAGAATACAATTTGAAAAACCAGATCATGTTTGATTAAAAGGATTCACATGGCATTGGAAAGCTCTTGAAAATAATTATAAAATAATAGAATCATATACATCTTGTTTGGTTTGATTTACTAGGAATTATGAACCTTCAAATATTTAAAACTTGATAGAGAAACATCATGCATGAAAACATGCTACAAAAAAAATTCATGCATTAAAGCATGTCTTCAAACGTGGTATATGTTCTTAAGCAGGCTAGGAAAGATTTACATGTTTAAAAAATGTTGAGAATGATTTATACACTTTGAACATGCTAAAAACATGTTGCAAAAACCTTACATAATTTCAAATACATTGACAAGGGATTACTTGTTTTGAAATGTGATGAAGGAAATATGTGTTTCGAAAAATGTCTAAAAGGACTTTATTATGTTTTTTAACATGTCCAAAAGGGCTTGCATTGTGAGAAACGAGACCAAGGCAAACAAGTTAAGAGAAATGACAAGGCATGATGTGAACCAAAGGAAGTGAGAAGCTTTTGGAAATGAATGAGAACCATTTAAAAAAGTTGCATTCCCAAAAATCGCAATCCCATTTTAGAAAGTAAGGTTTTAATTGGGGAGCTTTCAAGTTTTGGAATAAGGTTTTAGGGGTCAAAGCCAAAATCAAATTGAATAATCTTGGTATTATTGAATAGGTACCCATAGGTATCAATGTGGGCTACAAGGCAATGAACTTTCATTCCCAAAATAATGTTTTCAAGGGTTGAAACAAGATTTGTCAAGAGGAATAATAACTATTTAAAACATGATTTGGGAAGGCAAATTAAGTTCAATTGATGAGTTTGATAAAACATTAAAAATATCTTGAAAATGGTTATCAAATATTGTTTTTGCACTTTCAAGATGATTACATTTCATGGAAATTATGAACCTTGATATTGTCAGACACCAAAATGTGGTAATTTCAAAAGAGGATTTTGAAAGTCTCAAGAAGTGTGCCACTTCGATGTACTCCCATGGGGACCTCCAAATATGTTATAAGGAGAATGGTGCCTTGTATAAGATTCTAGGCCATAATGATATTTGTGTTAGTCTATGATGGAATTTATGATGAATGCATGACCCATTGTTGGTTCAAAAGAACATGGATCACTTTGTTTGTTTGTTTGTGCAATTGATGTGACTAGAATATGTTTGTGAACCAATTATCATAATCATCACAAAGCTTTATGTTAATCATGAAAATCAAAGTAGTGCTCTCCAATGTTTTTGGAATTCCATTATTATTGAACTTGGGGAGTTTTTCATCAATACCACTTGACAAACATGGGGATGCATTGTTATAAAATTGAAAAAACAAAATGAAAGCTAAATCTGATTTGAGTGTACAAAATTTATGTTTTTTCTCACAACATTTTAGCATTTGTTGTGCATTTCAATGTTAGCGTCTACAACCATAGCTATGAACACACATCAGTAAACAACATAAAACCTCATAAATTTAATACATCCTATTCAAATTCAAAGCTTTACTCACTTACATAAAAACCCATTACCCAAGACAATTGTAGGAATCCAAGTACCATACATCTTGCAAAACAAAACCAAAATATATAAACTTCCTTGAAAATTAAACATAACATAGAACATAAAAATGAGGTGGTTTCAAAATCCAAAAAATTGGATTTTGATAACCCAAATCCTTACTTATCCTGAACATGAAAAGTTTGGAACTATGTTCACATTGGAACCAATTCCAACTTTAAGTTACCTATGGTAACTAGGATGAAAACATATAACTACTATGAAATTTTTAACACATTTGTGTATATATAATGTAACATTCCTAAACAATGCCCAAATACAATTTTGCCATGATTGACATATCAACCATCAATTTTGTGCAGCATAAAGTTCATTACATCAAAATTGCCACAAACTCTTTTAAGGGTTCATGTTTTTTTAACTATTGCTTTAGAAAATTTCAAAATTTGTTATAAATGTTGAAGGTATCTTGGAAGATTTCACCTTGTGAAATAAAATTGATTCATTGTTCTTTTATTTATATGCCTACACCTCCACCATGCATGCTTTCATTTTTATGAAATGTTTTTAATTCAAAGTTGCATTTGTTTTCTTTGTGTCATCCACACAAGGTTTTGGTCATTTACAAAATGAACATGGAAAGGTAATGTAACCAAGTTTGACAAGGACAAGGAAACATAATAAAATATTATTTATCCTTGATGTGAATGTGATTTCCAAATTTGTGCACAATTCAAAGGTTTTATTTTTGTGCTACATTCCAACTATTTTAAATAGTTTGATGGTCAACATTACATCATCACAAATGACATTCATAATAAAAGTCTAAAAAATGTCCAATCTTTATTCAAAAACTATACAAGGTTTTTTTTTTTTTTCAATTTTGTTAGGTGGGTGTAATACGGATCATCCAAAAGAGGAACAAACCAAATTTGGTTACAAGTAAGAGAAGAAAACATAAAACATTTAAATTCCTACTTTGTTTTGGCGATTTTTAATTTCTAATATGGTGACTTCACAACTTTTTTTCTCAAAATGTGGTGACTTTGGTAGAATTTTCCCCAAAAACTCCTTTGAACATTTCAATTTTTTTTTTGGTCATTACAATGAGAAAATCCACCAAAACATTATTTGAACACATATTAAGTTCAAAAAATCAAAGACACTTAAATGAATTTGACCATATAATTAAACTTCCTTTTGAAGGTGGTCATCAAAATATGGGTAACCTTAGGTTATGTAACCTTTGGTTAAATTTTAGGCTATGTAACCTTAGGTTGTTTTAAGCTATAACCTTAGTTATTATAAGGTATAGCTTATACCTTATAATAGTTTAAGGTATAACATATAATAATAAAAAATAAAATAATCTACAATAATAGCCTAGGGTATATTAGCTTCGATACTTAAGGTGAAATAACCTAAAAATAGTTTAAAATAACATAAGATAAACTATTTAAAAAAACCTAAGGTAGAATAATTGAAAATAACCTAAAATAACTTAAGGTGGAATGATTTAGAATAACCAAAATAGTTTAAGATACAATAACCAAAAATAATGAAGAAAAGCTTAATGTACAATAACTTAAGGTGAAATAATAAAAAATAATTGAGAATAACATAGGGTAAAATACCTTAAAATAACCTAAGGTAGAATAACTTGGAATAATTTAGGGTACCATAACTTAGGGTATTTAAAACAACATAAAAAAACCCCTATGTACTATAATGAATTATTTCAATTAGTAATGTATTATATCAATGAGTGGTGAAATATGATGATTACATGGTGACCTTATAGTGACATAATTTTAAATAGGGTGAAATGATTAGGATGGGGTGAACTTATTTCACTTTGAAATCCAATAGTGACTTAGGGTAATGAATTGCACCTCATTTTTAAATTAATGTTCACATCATTCAATCATCATTTTTTCCAATAAGAATGGTCATGATTTTGATGTAATTATCACAAATTAAAGCATTTGCAATTATCCAAAACAAATTGGCACAATAGGCCATATAGTAAACCATATGACAATTCTTTTCAAAACAAATGAAAATGTTGAATAACAATAAATATTTTTTGTAACATGGTTCACATTATCAAAATGGAAAAAATGTGATTACCTTGTGCCTTTCTTGCTAATCTGAATTGTTGAAAAATGAAACAAATTCATTTCATTTTTTTTAACAATGTAAAAGTTTTTTTTTCTATACATGATGATAGACGTAATAGTGTATTGGTAATTTTTAATGTAAATATTTGGCATATGGGGTCTAATCAAGATAAAGTAGACAATTGAATTACCTTTGTAGCCCACATTCTTTCAATAGATTTTCAATTGGCTTTTCTAAATGCAAGTAGTTATAAAACCTAATTTTTGTAGTGTGAACTTTTGTTTCAAGAATGTGTTAAACATGTTTTAACAAAAACAAAGTAGAATATTTATTTGATGTCACTATTAAGTATACAATGATTTTTATATTTTAAATCAATAAAAAATGTATTTATTTCATTAAAAATATAAAAATAATAGTAGGTTTGAAGTTTGAACACCTTAAATGAACTTATCAATTAAAAAAATACTTGTTATTTATTTTTATAGTATGAAAGTTCTTCAAATTTTGTATTCAACTTACCGTAAATTCAATGTAAGGCAAAATGGTTTCATAATGAAACTTATGCAAATTTAATATCTTGTGTTTAAGTTAAAATTTGTATCATTTTAAAATTGGATTTTGATATGCAACTGTTTTTTATTCTACTTTACCATGTTTTCACCTTGTGACATTTATGAACCTTTCTAAATATGTTTTTCTCATGTGAATGTCTTTTATTATATGTCTAAAATTTCACTTTTTTTCACTTATTACATTTTCATTTGATCTATATTTGTTGCATCTTGGGTTATATTTTTGATTTTACATTATCAAGGTGTGATTTAAAAAAAAAAAAAACAAGTTCATTGTTCTTTTGCACCAATGATGTTGGAGATTTGAACTTTTCTTCATAATTGTCTACTCTTGTTGTTTTACATAGACTTTATATATTTTTATTGTATTATTAAGAACTACATTATTGATAAAAGATTAAATTGATCTAATTAACAATTGGGCATTATAATAGTAAGTTGGATAGAAATCAGATTTACAATCACTTGCCATTGATGGTTGAGTGCCTATAAATAATAGGCCCTTGTTAAATAAATAAATTGCATTTCCCAAAGGTGAATATATTCTAAAAAGGTATTTAGACACTTGTCCATGTTAGGTACAGATGAAAATAACTTAATAACTCACCTCTTTGAAGCCTATAATGATGAACATGGACATGAAAAGCCACCAAATTTTTGAGAAACAAAGATAAGAGGGCAAAGAGGAGAGGTGGGGAAGGGGGGATTTGGGTTAAATTCGGAACCTTGCCAAGGACATTACACTCATTAATTATAAGAATGATTGAACTTATATTTACTCTTTTGCGGCTTGTTTGATTCTTGAAAACCAACAAAGGGAAAAGTTTATGGATATTATGATGAGTGAATAGTGACAATAGATGTATTGCAAGGTTTAACGATGGCAAAAATGAAAAACACACACACGTGCATGCATGCGCACACACACATGTGCATAATGATCGATTGTATGTTATATTACAAATTTGCAATTCATTGTGCATTGAATTGTGTTAGATCCCGAATGGATAAGCAAGGGACAAGAAATGTTTATTTATACAAAAAAATGATGGTGTTTCCAAATACTCGAGACAATTTTTTCCCCCGATTTACATGATTAGGGGAATAGTTGAAAAAACAGCTTGCTTGTTGTAGGAATGTGGAAGGAATAATTGTTTGCAGACCAAGTGGCCTTCTTCTTTTGAAGCTCAGAGTTCATGTTTGGTGGAGTTCATAATAGTTCAGAACCTCCCAAATTTATGAATATTTGCAATCAAAAGTTCTATGTGAATGCCGTAATGATGGTGTCTGTATGTGAAAGAAATTTGGAGCATGTTTGAGTTCATCCATAGTAAAACACAAAAAATGTGTTGTTGACTTCCAAAAGAGTAGCAGACATAGTATTTGTCTTTAGAAGCTTGCGATCAAAAGAAAGAATTTCTGATTCTTTAGTATAAAGAAGAATATATAAGCCATGATGATGATGAGCAGACATTAATTGATATTAGCTCATTATATAGAGCCTAAATTTAGGGATTGTGTACCTAAAAACAAGATTTTAAATTAATTTTTAACAAGTGAAATTGTGCTAAGATAGTAAACAGAGAAGATTAAGAAAAGGGAGTTGACAACATGAGGATTGACTCCAGATACATAAGAAGATAATGAAAAAATTAGCACCCAAGAATGGGAAACTTGAGTATACCATCTTTTCTCAGATAGGTCTGAGTTTGATTGTCTTTTCTGCATCGACAAAGAGATTTGATCAATTTAATGCAAATTCAAGAGAGGTAGCTGCAGGTAGGTTAAGTTCTTTGCTGCAGAGATGTGTCATTGCCCAAACCCAGACTTCCAGCTAGCACCGCTTCACTTGCTCAAGTATTCATCCTTTTGCATTCTCAAAGAGTTGCATCTGAACCTCAACATGTGCAAGGAATTTACACTAGGTTGTTACACTGAAACCCAATACACTGATGGAAGTCTTCCTCACAAGCCTGAGAAAAATTCCAAAATCTATGCAGATTAAGTTCAATGCCCAAAAAAAACTGAAATTTTATGATGACAAAACAAAACAAACTTCAGAATTCAACACATGTGAAGAGAGCAATTACTGGTAGGCTTGAACTTGAGAACAAAATTTCCCCAGACTAGAGTTTATCAAAGAACTCAAAGCTTAATTTACTATTTCCACACTAACTCAGACCATCTTGTCACAGAAGGACAAGGAAATCAGCAAAGGCACACACAATGTACTTGCTACTGTAAAAGCCACCAAACAGAAACATACACTGGGGTACCACTCTTTGTGAACAGTGATACACAGAAAACAGGGGTGTTGATGCTGCTGAGGATTTCACCACATTGCTGAGCATTGCAAGTCCTGATTATTGGATTACAAACTAAAATGTCTACTCTTGTGGAACTGGAAATTATTGACTCAATCCATGTTCCCCAAAAGATCTGTACCTCCTTGAAGTGTATATAACACCCAGTGCAAAAGAAAGAAAAAAGCGGGCTGCAACCCAATTGCAGTTCAATGCAAGCTAGTGCATTAGTAACACAGAAACTCCTTCATTGCTGAAAAATGGACTCATGAATGCATCCACACAGTTTGTCCAAAGCAGCTCCTGAATCCTTCTTCAAAGTTCTACTCTCTTGACAACATTTAGAAGAGCAGAGTGACTCTCTGGACAGAAAATAGTTGAACTGAAGCAAGCAGTTTTCCTGACATGTACAAGTATTTGAACATCTACAAATGTACTGGTCAGGTCTCAACAGGAAGAAATCTAGAAAACCAAAAGTGTGCTGTTGAAGCTCTCACTGATCTCAAGCCTTATGAAGTGTGCTCATAATCTCTCTCACTGAAGCACCTTGAGCATTTCTAGATTTCCTCATGTTTTGTAAATCATATACACCTGTGAGTCTCTACTAGTGACCTGAATCCTGAGCCTAGCTTGCTCATAAAACTCTCTATCTTAATCTTGTTCTGGGTTTTTTCACCTATTTGGTATCTAGGAAAGGTGCAGACTTGCACACACTTGCAAGCACTGTTTATTCATGAAACCTGTTTGACATGGGAAAAATCCAAGAGCTCCTCTTCTCTGAAGCTTGCACAAAACACCCATAGGCTGCAGCATGGGTCAAGCTTCAAGAGTTGTGGTCTCAATGCCACAGACATAGTCTAGTCTAGAGAGGAGCATCACCAGACATTCACTGTTTGAATTGAATAAGCTGAGCTGCTTCCCTTTCAGTCAGATTTGTATTGCTGCTTCCAAATTTCAAACCTCAGGGCCCTGAAACAAAGCTTCAATTGATGCTATTGCTGCTGCTGTCAGCCATGATCAAGGTTCATCAGTCATCAACAAGCTTTCATTGATTTGTTGCCATTCCCTGAAAAAATGTTCCAGCAAATTTAGGTTGAACAGGGAGGTGGGAAAGATGTAGTACTTGCAACTGTTAAGACTTATCTGTGAAACAAACACATGAGCAAAAACCCAGCTAAGAATCATCTGCAGGCATCAGAGCTTCACCTTCATGACACCTCCATGGTCAGTGCCACCATTGCTTCCATTCTCCGTGTTGGAGAAGAAATGGATAGCTGTAGTGCCATTACTAGTGGAACCAGGGGGTCCTCCAGCTATGGCCACACCATCTCCAGTGGCTGGAAGCTGCTGCTGCTGCTGGTGCATCCCAACAATGATTCCAGCCTCCCTGTGTACAACAAGCCCACCAGTGGGATCATCTTCGTCATCATCATCATCATCATCATTCCTGCAGTTGTCTCCACCACCAGGTTGCTGATGATGATGATCAGGCAGCTGCTGCAGCAGATGGTGATCTCCCTGAGACTGCTGCTGCTCATCATCAACCTGTTTGCTTCCAGGTTGCTGCTTGCTCATGCTGGGTGAGGAGGTTCCAAGAGTACCATTGTGGTAAAGAGTCTCAAGTTGGTGGAAGTAGGGACATGTTTTGGAATTCTCAGGTCGTTTCTTACTACTCTCTTTTATCTTCCTGAAGTACTTGTTCACATTCTCCCACTTCTCCTTGCACCTTTTGGCATTGCGGACGTATCCCAGACATGACATCCCTGTGCTGATCTCTTCCCACAAGGGCCCCTTGGGCCCTGTTTCTTGAAACCTTGGCTCCATGCTACTCCGCAAACGGATCAGAGCATGCACTTCAGGTGTTGGCCACCTTTTGCTGCTGTGCAGATCAAAAGAGGACCCATGATGATCTAAATTCTCAGGTTCATCCTCTTGGTGGAGCTGCTGTTGTTGCTGTTTCTGATGTTGGGTTTGATGAGCCGGACTTGGTTGGGGCACATGGGTGTTGGGTATAGCTTGGAATGGAGGAGGAAGAGGAGGAGGAGGAGCAAGAGGAGAAAGAGGAAGAGCAGGAGGAGGAGGTGGAGGAAGAGGCAACTGTGGAAGCTGCAAAGTGTGTCCTGTCACCTTCTGCAGAGCTGCAACAAGTGCAGCATCTCGACTGACTGCAAGATTGTGTTGCTGGATGCGAAGTTCATGATCCCGGGCCAAATGTGCCATCTCTTGTCTCTTCCAAGCTTCTTCTCGCACCAACCTTTCCTGCTCCCGGCGTTCTATGGATTCCAGAAACTTGCGTTGCATTGCATCTTGCTTATCCATCAGCTTCTTCATCAATGACTCAAAGAACAAAACCTTTCTAGAGGTGCTGTTGTTGCTGCGGTGGGGTCGTCCCACGCCTCCTGCACTCTGCTGCTGCTGCTGGCGCATCATGAGCTTCCTTTTCTTGCTCCTCTGAGCATCACCACCACCACCATCATCATCATCATCGTCGTCGTCAAGAAGGTCAGATTCTCTTCCCAGCTGAGGTCCGTGATCATAATTATCTTCGGAAGAATCCGAATCAGCTGCAGCAGCAGCAGTCGAGGTTGCATGATTCTCTACTGCAGCTCTGAACAGACCCACTGCATGATCAGCTATCCCCGCGGCCTGCTGCAGGCCTGATCCTCCTCCTGCTGATTGCGTAGACTGAAGAATTGCTGCAGCGGCTCCTGCTGCATGATGATGATGATGATAATGATCAACTGCTTTGTTGCGATGCTGATGATGATCACCACCGTAAAGAGCATCCAACTCGCTGAAGAAGCGATAGTTCTTCCCATCTTGTCGTCTCCCTGCCTGACCACTCTTGGTTTTCTTGTAGTACTTGTGAATGTTCTCGAACTTCTCCTTGCATTTCTTTGCACTCCGATTGTACCCAAACTCTGCAAGCCTCCTGCAACAAAAAACGCAGTCATGTCCCACAACAACAAAAACTGTGGTCAGTTGGTTATGATCTGAAGAACCCATTAGACTCGTGAACTTCCGGAGAGCTCAGACAGGGCGAAGAAGAAGAAGAAGAAGCTCCTCGGGCTCATCTGCAACACTGCCCATAATGCAGGTTTTTTTTTTCTTTTCGCAAGAGCTGCAGGAAGAAGAAGAGGTTCTTTACCGAGCCACTTCTTCCCAGAGAGGACCTTTGAGTCCAGAATCTCGAAAGCTGGCGTCCATTTTGGATCTGATCTTGATGAGGACAAGAGTCTCTTGTCGAGGCCACCGGTTCCCTGCTGCAGCTGATGATCCATCTCCAAGCGGCGGCGTGCTCCTTCCTCCGCCGTCGTCTCCTCCTCCTGCTGCTGCAGCAAGTTCAGTGCCTAGTAGTGCTGGATCATCATCGTCGTCGTCGTCAACGACGTCAGTTCCTGTTGTTGTTATATGCAGCAGCGGCGCAGGTTCATGGCCTAGCACCAAGTCTCTCGCTGACACTGCTCCTGCTGCTGCACGAGTCAGCTGTTTGCTGAAACTAGCTGCTAGAGGTCTGGTTGCCACCGGACCAGGCGACGGAGCTCCTGCTGTTGCTGCTTCCGGAGAGTCTGGCACTGGTCCTCCTCCTCCCAAACCTAGCTGCTGAACCATTTGCTGCTGCTGCTGCAGTTGTTGTTGATGTTGTTGGTGCTGCGCATGTTGGTGTTGTTGCTGATGCGGGGAATGCGAAGCGTGAAGCTGGTGCTGGTGCTGTTGTTGTTCTTTTTGCTGTTGTAGTTGCAGTTGTTGTTGTTGATGATGATGATAGTAAATGTGTTGCTGCTGGTGACTGGGGTGGCTGTGAGCCGAGGAAGGCGAGAGAGAAGAGTCATGAGAGAGCGAGAAAAGCTGATGAGGTCCAGGAGGATGCTGCCTCATGCCCAACAGAAACTGTGGGACCTCATTCACTCCATACTGCCCCGGAGATTGCATCTTCAATCTCCCTCTCTCTCTCCTCGTCGCCCTTCTCCTCCTCCTCTTCTTCAAGATTCTTCACACGATTACCATGTGCTGCAGCTTCAAATTGCGATACACATGTACTTACTTCACGCTCTCATTGTCTATGCACCAAATTAACAAACAAACTTATTCAGCCATTATAGCAGCATCATCCATAGCAGCAGCAGCTCCACCACCACCACCACCACCATCACCAACTCCTCCTCCTCCTCCTTCTTCTACTCCTTCTCATTTTCTTCCTTTCTTCATCACCATCATCAGTCAGTCAGATGCATCTACTACTCCTTCTCACCTTCTTAGACTTCCTTTATTCTCCATCATCAGCATCATCATAAGTCAGATGCAGCTACTCCTCCTTCTCATCATCATCATCTTCTTCTTCTTCTTCCTCTTTTCTCCTTCATCATCATCATGATGATCATTATGAGCATCATCAGTACTCAGAGATGGAGCTAGTCCTTCTTTTCATCTTCTTTCTCTCTTCTTCTTCTTCTTCATCAACATCATCATCATCAATAGTAGTCAGATGTGCAAAAAAGAAACTGATCTGAAAGCAGATTAAAGCAAAGTTGCCAGCACCCACATCAGAATGTTTGCAACTAAAAAACCAAACAAACAAACAAACAAGGAGCACAGCACCAGGAGCAGCAGCAGGAGGAGGAGGAGGAGGAGGAGGAGAAGCTGCAGCAACAGAGAAGACAGAGGGAGTTGGTGCTTGTTTGCTTGCTTGCACTAGTCTAGTAGCAAAAAACCAAAACAAAGGAATTTGGGGCTTTTTTTTTGGGCACTTGTTTGGGCTTCTTCTCCCACTGACTTAAATTGGAATCCAGAACTCTCTCATCTTTAACTAGGTACTGTTTCTTACCTCCTCCTTTTCTTTATGTACTTAAGTTCTTCCTTCTCTTTTTCCTTCTGTTGCAAATTAAATACCCAAACTAGTGCTCTGCATTGCATTGACTATTTATTTACTCACAATTTTATTGAAGTTTTTATTACTTTTTTTCACAGAATTTGCAACATATATATATATATATATATATATATATATATATATATATATATATATATATATATATATATATATATATATTTATTTTTTTTTTTTTT
>Ga0116227_10004180_pt1 | contig 31483 bp, 39 predicted proteins | sample S1TSphgellanicum_FD_89693 | JGI IMG/M metagenome (GOLD analysis project Ga0116227, IMG submission 89693) | Host-associated microbial communities from peat moss isolated from Minnesota, USA - S1T2_Fb - Sphagnum magellanicum MG | ecosystem: Host-associated > Plants > Peat moss > Unclassified... | reverse complement strand
GTTATTTAAAAATTTGCGAAAAATTCCAGAAAAAAAACGAAAAAAAAGGAAATAAAAAAAAAAAAACAAAAAAAAAAAACAAAATTCCCCAAAAGTTTTGACCCCCAAAAAAAAAAAAAAAACGACAAAATTTTTGGGGAAAAAATCACAAAAATATTATTATGGCAATATTAGGGGGCGCTGCCGACTCAAAATTATTATTTTTGCTTTTTCTATGTTATTGTTTTTGTTTTTATTTGGGAATACCCGATGCAGCAGCGTTGCGTGTTGCAGCGGCGATGGCCAAAGCTTCCTTGATCGATCTATTGATTGCACAAGTCTTATCTTCTTCTTCTTCTTCAGCTGGTGTTGCTGATTCTTTTCTTCTTCATCATCATCATCTTCTTCTTCTGTTTGTGTGTATTGGAATTTGGGTTTATTGTTGTTGTTGAATTTAGAGGATAGTTTTTTTGTAATTTTCGCAAAGAGATTTTTTAAGTATCAAATATCTTTGCAAGAGACCTGGGGGATGCGTGGTGGGTCATTCTCAGTGTTAATCTTGGGCTTTGGGATATTTCTTTCTTTATTTGATTGAGTTCAATGATATTTCAGTTGCAGTTGAATTCCATTTGTTGTTTTCTGGATTTTGATGAATGCGGATTTCTTGAATCCGAATGATTGATTAATTGATTGCTTATGTTTTGGCTGGTATTTTTGCTGACGATTTTTTAGTGTTTTTCTTTTGTTTTTTTGTTTTTGGGGTTCGCGAATCTGTTTTGTCATCTTGGGTTTGGATTGTTTCGATGTCTGTCGTGAGCTTGTTGCTTGCGAGGAGATCGGGATTGTCTGGACAAGTGTTGTGGTTGTTGTTGCTGTTTTGATGATTGGGTCGTGGGTTTTTGGTTAACTGGTTTCTGGGGGAAGGTGGTAGTCACGCCGGGGTTTTCTTTCTTTATACTTGTGAGGAGAAAGAGCAGCAATGTCGGGACTGCAAAATCTCTCGACTCTCGACTGTTGTCACGCTGCTTCTCCGTAGCTGCACACAAGAAGCTGCAAGCTCTCACTGATGTGGTCGGCGATGAATGGGAGTCAAGCACAGTAAGAGACAGGTGTGCTCTGTTTTCTTGTCAGAGAGATGGAGGGTTTCTTTGTGAGCTCCTTGAGTGTTTTTTTTTCCCCGTAGCTGCGTGCTGAGTGGGGGGGAAGCTGAGCTGCAGCAGCAAGAGTGTGTGTGGAATTGAATAAGAGTTGAGCACCAAGGGGCAGCTACTCGCTCTTTGTAGCTCCTTGTGCAAGTGTAGGGTACTTCGTCAGAGATGCGAAAGTGTACAACACTAGTGTAAGCTCTCTCTCTCTCTCTCTCTCTTTTGAACTAGTGTTGTTTGATGCCTCTCCTCTCACAACCCATCTGTGCAGGCAATAGGTGGTGGTGGTTGTTGTTCTTCCCCTGCACCAAAGGTTAGGTCGCTTCCAATCCGAGCTTTCGCAACCAGGCGTGATGGAGCTGCAGCTGCTGTTGTTGATGGTAGCCTACTATTCAGACAAAGTATCTCGCATGATGAGCTCAGTTGGAAGAACAACATCAGGGACTGATCGCAGGTTTTGAGAGGAACAGGACGCTGGACAGCAGCAGCAGCAGCATTGATGAAGAGGAGGAGGAGGAGACTACTGTGAAGTTTTTGGGTTTTTCCTGTTCAGGGAAGAAATATGACATTGTTCACAACCGTAGCAGCAGCTCCTTCCATGGTGAGGGAAACAATGGAGAGGTTTTTTTCCAGGAGGAGGCACAGAAGAATGAGAATTACACATATGAAGAATGTGGTGGTAGTAGAGATGTCCATGCTGTAGGCGTTGTGTCCACAGAGCCAGCTGCAGTTGTCACAGTTGCTGAGTTAGCTCCTAGCACATCTCATCAGGAGCAACAACAAGATTAGAGTAATGCTGGGATACATGGTCAGTGTGTTGTGCACCACCACCCCTCTGCTGGATCCACAGAGAAGCTCTTCGATTCTACTGTTGAGGATGTTGTGGAGAATGGACTGATTTCAGACTTGGAAACACTGCAAAATTCAATCTCAAAGATCTCTTTGCTTGAAGAAAGAGCTGTTTGCTGCAGAGATTATCAGTGAGGGTGGCAAAGAATATCTGCCTGAGGTGGCCTGCAGCAGCTCATGAACCCACTACTGATCTCAGGCTCAGAAGTCATTGAAAATTTCAAGACTGCAAAAGCAACTTAGGCAGAAACTTGTTGTCAATCCAGAGCTCAAATCAACTGAATCCTCCTCCACCTCATTTTGTTGTGTTCTAGAATCAACAGAGAACAACAAAATGGGATCAAAAGGAAAAATGTCCTTATCCTTCAATTCTGGCAAACGTTCCAAAGATTTGCAAAGAAGTAGTTTCAGTGATGGCAGTGAGGTTGGGTGGGGCTCCTTTTCCGGAAAGAGGATGAAGGATGGATTGGCAGCAGGAGAAGAGCAATCTCCAGGGCTTTCTGATCTCCATCCTGATGCATTTGCTTGGGGTTTGATGGGACAGTCTGATCCCTTTCTGGGATTTGATGCAGCTGGCTTTTTCAGTCAACATTCGGAGCTTGAAGACCGAATGAAAGGACAAAGAACAAGAACTCCAAGAAAATCGGCAAGAGGGAGAGCCACTGCTCGAAAAACAAGGGGTCTAAGGGCTTCACCAAAGCCTGTCTCTTCACTACAGAGCTGCCTTCAAGCACAGATCCAAGTTGATGAGCGTGACAGAGAACGCAGTAGGCGTGTCTCCCGTCCTCTGAACTTTTCAGTTCTACCAGGTACAAGAGTTGAGTATGGAGATGTCAACCAGACTGATGATACCACTGCAAGTTTCTCCTCTCTGGATACCCAGCGGAGCAATGAAGGCCTTGTGAAGAGGTATAAGGGCACTTTGACAGGGACAGAGTCTGGAGAGACCTTCAATCTAGCTGGTTTGATACCCCTTCCATGGCAGCAGAAGGATTCAAGTGGAGATCTTAATGCCACACATGTTTCAGAGAGCAAGGATGGCAAGACCAATGTCAGCAAGAAAACAGAACCAAGCATTGTTGCAGATGGTGGCCACTGCATACCTCTTGCTGTTCAGGAGTGGTGGAAGAAAGTTCTGTTGCCACTTATGGTCAAGGAAGGGAAGATTTCTGGTGTACACCAGGTCCTGTCAAGAGCTTCTGGCCAAGGTGCCAAAAGTGGGCATCATGCAGAAGGTACCGCCAGAGGTACCTAAAGAACATGGCTTGTCTTTCTTCGTTGGCAATGTGTATCTCTCCGATAGTCATGTTGACACTCAATAGGAACAACTGTTGATGTCTGAATCAAGTTTTTGGTGCACATGCTGGTGCACTGGGGGTGTGTGTATGCATGCACATCTGAATATTAATTTCTGTTCACTCTATGTTGTATTGTTGCTGTTCAGCAGATCTGGCAATGTCTCCACTAGAAGGGCTGTTGTTCAGTTTTGGAGTGGATGTTGGGGTCATGTCTGTGACCAACAAAAACAGAGTTGAGGTTGAGAGATTGAGCCAGCTGCTGAAGGAGGCACAGTGTCAAGTGGAGGATTTGAAAAAAGAGCTTGGAAGAAGGGGAGGTTGTATGCCTGGGGAGAATGAAAGGGCTCAGAAGGTCCAGGCTCCAGTGTTGGTAAGTAGACTAGAGCTCTACAAGTCACATTATGAAATGTCTTTCTGGGACGATGGTTGCCTGGAAAAGGACAACCCATAAGATGCTTGCATGGGTATCGAGCTTCTTGGAAGAGTACTGAAAGTAAGCTGATTAGCTGAGTTGAAATGGATCTGATGAAGGTTTTGGGCTTTGTTGGTGAAACTTCCCCTTTATCCAGGCAGTTGATGATGTGACGGACAGACCACCAGTTGGCGAAGAAGCTGGAAGGACACAACCAACAACACTGGCAGTCACTGGCCAAGTTGATGGAAGGAACTCTGCACATAGAGGAGATGCTCATGATGAAATGCTCAGTGAAGACCATGAGTCCATTAGGAGTGTTGCCACTATGACTAGCTCATTGTTGCAAGGGGACCAGATGGCTGAACTTGAAGCTGAACTTGAGGCTGAACTAGATCAATTGACAGGTGGTGACTCAGTAGTCCTCCAGCAGCAGATCTCTGTCTTTGATGAGGTAATATATATGTTCCTTGTACATGTAGCCCTTTTGGTTTTCCTGGCTCATATTCATCTTTCTTTTATATTCACCTAACAGGATGTGGTTGCAGCTGCTGTCCTCTGCAAGTTTTTGGCTGTTGAGAAGTTTGTCAAGAGTATACCTAGTGCAGTAACTGACATGACAGGCAATTGGTGCAATCAGTTGCCTTTGCATGCTGTTGTTCACATGCTGCACGGGGACCTTGCTTTTGACTGGCTTACATGTGCAGACAGAGGAGGAAATTGATGATGATGATTATTCAGCCCCTGCAGAACGAGTCCATATGAACAATTATGCTGTATCTCCACGGGAGCTCACACGGTTGCTTCTTAAGCTTCAGGTGAAACACAATAGTTCTGAATACCTCAGCCCCTGACATTGTTGGGGTCTCAAAACACTGGGCTTTCAGATAGGTTTTTGGAGTATTGCATTTGTTGCGACAGGTGTATGTCTGTCTTATTAACTAGCTAAACAGAGAACACCAGACATCCTGAACTTTTTTTCAACTAAACTGGCATAAATGTGGGGGTATTAGAATGCTGACCCCCCAAAAAAAATCTGTGACAGGCAACCCGACAAGAAGAGCTCATCACAGAGCTGGAGGAGGAGCTAGAAACTGCAGAGACTCAGTTAAAAGACAAAGAGAAGGAGCTGGAGATGTGGAAAGATTGTGTGCGACGACTTACTGAAGTCTCTCTTGTGCCTGCTTTCTCAGGTATTCAGCTTGTCCTCTTTCCAGCCCCCCAGGGTATCCTGATTGACCTTTGGAGCGAGGTTTTGGGGCCATTGGGTTGTTTTAGTTACTTAACTAGGCTTTTGCATTTGTAGGTGATGAAACCTTGGCTGCACGAACTCCCACTGGTGCAACACCCATAACTTGCAGTGACAGAGATGTTGAGGTGATGGCAGCTGTGAGGAGCAGCCTGGTCTCTGAGGACCAAGAAAGCTACCACTTTTCTCTAGCGAATTCAGGCAAATCAAGTAGCTTTTCATTATCAGAGTTGTCAGGCAAGAGGGCAACAAATTTGCCAGGTGGGATGGAGAACAAACCCCATAAAGATACTGCTGACCAGGTATATTCCCTTCCAACATCTTTGTCCTTTGTGGTGTACTCAGAGACTCTGCAGATTCGTAATTTTCTGTTTTGCTGTATTGTAATGCTGAATTCTTACACTTTCTTCTGATGTATATGTGATTTTTCTCTTTTACAGGATCATGGGGAATCTTTGAGAGAGGACACCTCACACAGTGAGAACCAATGGGCAAGTGATGATGTTTGTGATGAGTTCCTTCGGGTTATGTCTGATGGTGGTGTTGTTGAAGTAGTGCCACAAAAGGAGAAAGCTGTGCCATCATCGTCCAGCACGGACTGCAAGTTGATAATTGAGGACTGTGAGATTGAGAAGTTGCTCATTGACTCTGTTCAGGATCTCAAAGAACCAATAGCAGCTGAAAGCTCTGTCATGGGTAGTAATACACCAAGTGTGTATGATTATTCTAGTAGAGTCTCAATGGAAGATGGGTGGGACAATCTTCCCAATACAGATGTGGGTGGTTTTGCTGCCTGGCATGTCAGATTGTTGGCACCACATCCTACCAGAAGGAGCTCATTCAATGGGCATGAGTCCAGAGGTAAACAAAGCAAGGAGAAGGAGGAGGAGGAGGAAAAGGAGGGATCTCAGTGGCATAGTGAGAAACCAGACTGGTCGTCTACTGCCTCTGTGGAATGTTCCAGGGCTGTTGACTCATCAAAGATAGCCTCTGAGATACCTGATGGAGGCCTGGTCATGGACTACAAATCAAGCGACACACCATGTTCAGTCAAATACATTGACATGAGTGCAAAGCCTGCACATGATGATGTTGTAAACTCAGCTGAGTACGGAGATAGTGATAGGCTCTGTTGTGCAGCAGGATCAAAGTCTCCAAGTCATGAGGCAAGGGAACAGTTCCTCAAGACTCCTAGGAGGCTGGTTGAGCCAGAGCAGCAGCAGCAGCAGCAGCACAGTCTCTATGTCATCAAGAGAAATACTGTGGAGCTGAGCCCAACAGTACTTGACAAAATCGCCCACTGGGAGGGCTTAATGATGGAAGGTGAGACTCCAGGGCCGATTATGGGATCAGATTGGGAGTGCCAGTCATGTGCATCTGAGTTGGAACAACAACAGTGCACCACCCTTGACTCTTCCTACGAGGATGGTGACGTTTTTGGTGAAGATAACCTGGTGTTGGAGGCAGAGGAAATGTTTGGACAGATGTTGATCACTCAGATTGTTGAGAAAACCAGGCGTGGATCCCACATAGTAAAGAATGCCCAAACGATGCTTGCCACATTTGAGAAGGATGAAATAGGAAATGTGGCAGTAGATACATGCTCCTCGCAAATGCCATGGACGGATGGAAGAATGGGAGAGCCAGGTGGGGTACCCCATCAGTTGGCAAAGCCTACACAACCTCACGATGACAATCCAGCAAGGCCAGAGACAGGTGTAACCACTGCTGCTGAACAAGAAACTGTGCAAGCAGAATATGACTTATTGGGCCAATTGACATTGCGAACAAAAGACAAAAGAGTGCCAGAAGGTTTGAAGGACAGGACTGGAAAGGAACCCAGCTACATGATGAGATTAGACATGGAGCAGATTCCAGTATTGGACTTGGGTGAAAACTCTCAATTTGTGCAAGGTAAATCCCTTGTTTCTCTGTCCATTGTGATTTTGTCCATCCCAAAAGTTGAAACATTTGTTTTGATGCAGTGATCTATTTACTTTACAGGAGTATGAAGACACTTGTTCAACATGACTTTCATTGTCTCCAGATCCTGCTTCTGTGTTTTCTGCAGGGAGTGAATCTTATGGTGTTAGGGATGTGGTTCTACGTGACATTTTGTGTGGGAGCCAATCAACAGTGGGGAGTTCAAGAGACACCCGTCTGAGAGGAACAACTGATGTTAACAAGAGTGAGATTCGGCTTTCACATAGAGATGTGCATAGAGAGGTGTATGGAGGCAGTGGGCTACACAGAGAAGATGAAGTTCGCACTCGTAGGCGTTTATGAAGGTGGGTTGCAGTTTCTGTGCATGTTTTTCAGTTGTACAAACTCATAGGTCATCAACAACAGTGTGTAATTTTTTGTCTTTCTGGTGCCATCTATGGTTAATGTATTTCGCAACAGTTTTTGGCACAACCTGGGAAGTAAGTAAATCCCTGCACCTGGGAAGTAAGTCCCTGCACTTTTGGAATTTTTCTCCAATCTTGAGCCAAGTACAGTTTTAGTAGCTGTTTTTTTTCCATTATTCAATGTGGGATGGAAGTTTCAGGTCCGCTCTCTTTTGACAACAGATCATCGATTGCAACCCATTCCTTTGAGTCTAAATGGATGCATCTGTGGCATTGTCTGGACATGCATGCATCCACCATGTTGCATGGAACTAGTGAGTTGCTAGCTCGCTGCAGGAGTCACCATGTTTGAATGTTTCTTCTGCTCATGATGATCATGATGATCATGATGATGCACATTAGACACTGAACGAAATGGCCTTTGTAATTGCAGGTACCTTACAAATTTACCAGCAAGGAAGTAAAGGTTTGGCTGGGATGGCTGGGACTCTAATGATAAACTCTCACTAGTATGTTCCAAAGCCTCTACACATTATAATATTATGGCTGAGATCTTGTTTGTGATCTGTACCATAGAGAACAAGCTAACTTGGGTATTGTTCACAATTGAAAATGGTCTCCAATTACAACCAACGGGGCACAGCCCAAGTCATTTCGACTTGGCTGAAAGACATGGTCGGGACATACATACATACATACATACATACATTAATTCCCACAACAAATGCCATCCATTTTTCTTATCTGATGTCCTGATACAATTCTTAAGAATGGAACAAATTTCTCTCCTCCATTTTCCCCTCCTACAAAGTTTTTGCTTTCTCATGGGTTTTAACAACTTTCTCCCCTCCATCCTCCTATAGATTTGATGCTTGCTCAACATGTGTAACAAGATTTCCAAGGGAAGAGCTATTGCGATTTTGTTGTCAAAAATCATACCCACCGCCTTGTGCTCCATTCCACAGTGCCTGAAAGTTAAGAATCAATTACAGCCTAGAACTTTCGTCACATGCACAATGCCATCTGCTTCTAAGGCAAAGTGTGCATTATGCAAATGTGTCATTTCATTGTACATCTATCTTGATGTTGCTAAACAATGTTGTACAAAACGATTCAGTTGGAATTCAAGCTTAAATGTTTGTCATTTTCTTGAGCTTCATTTTGAGGCATTGAATAAGTAGGTCAATTGTCTCGTCCACTCCAATTGTCTACTTCCAGAGAAGGCCGAAATGAGTATTCATGAATTAATTATACGAAATTCTTGATGTAGGAAAATTGAAAATCACAAATCAGAAATAAGTAAATCAAATGTTAAATTTCAGAAACTCGCTTTTTGAATTTTAAGAAAAAGAAAAAAAATATATTGAAAACTACAAGTTCGTCCAAAAATGAAAGGGGAGGCAAAAAAAAAAAGTGAGAAACGAAAGTGATGAAAATGGCGCCAAACGAATGAAAGCGCGCGCCACCCAATTTCTCGTATTTTGCTGCGACTGCGCGCCTTCCCTTCCACTAAATTTGCACTCTGAAATCGGCGGCGTCTGGCAACGTTTCTCGCAGCTGCTACGAGGAGTTTGCGTCCCCGGTTCTTCGTCTCTACACAAAGCAAGATGATGGCTTTCTTGCTTGCTTGCTTGCTTGCTTGCTTCTGGGACGTTGTGATTGAATTTTACACAAAGATTCAGTTTTTTTTCCCCCCGCCGCTATTTCTATTGTAGAATTTTCTGGTAGCTGCATTTCTGCAAGCTTGCTGTTGCTGCATGGCCATGGCGTAGTAGTAGCTGTGGACGTCTTGCGTGATTTGTTTGATTTCAGAGGCGGACGGAAGGATGGACTGTTTTTTGCGATGATGATGATCGCGACGCGCGCGAGAGAGAGAGCAGAAGTTGAATCCGTCCCGAATGTGTAACAGTAATGGTGGCAGTGGTGGCAGCGGCTTTGGGATCGGTTTGCATGCTCTTGGCAAGGAGCAGCAAGAGCCTGCATGCATGTTTTCATAGCTGTTTGTAAAGCCAGAGTATTCGTTAGAACTGCAGCTGCTTCTTTAGGATCAATTCCAGTAGAGTTGGTTGTTGTCGTCACGCTTAATTCCATGCATCTGGGTTCGACTGAATTTCCTTCAGGATCAGAGGCTGGTAGAGTTCCGGGGCATTTGTCCAGACAAGAGTGTCTATACTACTATGGTGTCAGGATGCGAGGATTCTCCCGTGTTACAGTAGTAGATCAGTTGGCAAGCAGATCCAGATCAATTTTCTACTTCACAGGGACCTGCATCTTCCAGTACAGCAATCTCTGCAGGTTGGCGCAAGAATAGATAGATGTAAGAGAGAATTGTTCTCCTCAGCCTGAAGTCTAGATCGGGAGATTCAGAGCTGCATAGTGGGGACCACCTGGGTAAGGAACAATGCCAGTTCCAAGTCCATCATCTGTGCCCTCATCAGGCACTAGTGGAGCTTCTTCTCCAAATTCCCAATCAAGCCCACCTGTTGCTGATCCAGGAAAAAATCACCCTCCTCCTCCAACTGGTGCAGTGTCTTCCCTTGCAGCTCCTTCTCAATCTACTAGTACAGCATCTCCACCGGCTTCTCCACCTCCTCCTCCTCCTCCAACTGCTGTGTTTTCCCTTGCAGCTCCTTCTAAATCTGCAACTGCATCTCCACCGGCTCCTCCTCCACCTTCCACCCCTGCTGCATCATCAACTCCTCCTCCCTCTGCTTCTTCCTCAGCCCCTTCTACTCCTGCTGCTGCATCTCCACCAGCTCCTCCACCTCCCGCCCCTGATGCATCATCCCCTACTCCTCCTGCCGCAAGTGCACCTCCACAACCTGATTCCGTTGCACCATCTTCAGGTAACCCACCCACTCCTCCTCCTCCTCCTCCATCTCATCCTCCTAAATCTCCCCCTCCTGTTTCTTCGTCTTCCCCTCCATCCCCACCACCACCTGCTGCGGTAAGCCCACCTCCCGCTCAAACTCCTCCTCCTGTTTCTTCTTCTTCCCCTCCATCACCACCACCACCACTTTCTGTAAGCTCGCCTGTTCCACCTCCCGCTCAAACTCCTCCTCCTGTTTCTTCTTCTTCCCCTCCATCACCACCACCACCACCACCACCACTTTCTGAAAGCTCTCCTGTTCCACCTCCCGCTCAAACTCCACCTCCTGTTTCTTCTTCTTCCTCGCCTCCGTCTCTTGCACCGTCGCTAAATTCTCCAAACCCACCTCCTCCTCCAGTTGCCCCTAAATCCCCCCCTCCTGTATCTTCTTCTTCCCCTAGTCCTGCATCCCCACCACCGCCTGTGCCATCCCCCGCTCTCTTTCCCCCTCCTGCAGCAAGCCCTCCTGTCTCACCTCCCGCTCAAACTCCCAATCCTAGTTCCACTCTCCCTGCTGCATCCCCACCTCCTTCGCAACCTCCCAAAACCTCTCCACCGCCATCCCCTCAACCTCCGAGCTCAGCCCCTCCTCCAGTAGTCTCCCCCCCTAAATCTCCCCCTGTCGCAACTCCATCTCCTCCTCCACCTTCACCAGCTGCTGTACCTCCTCCAGTCGCACAAGCACCATCTCTTCCTCCTCCTCCAGTTGATGCTCCCCCTCCCGCGCTACCCTCCCTGCCTCCAGTACCTCCTCCTCATACTGTTGCGCCTGTAAGCTCAGTTCCCCCTTCTGCAGCGCCAGCAGCGTCACCTCCTCCAGGCTCTTCTCCACCTCTGGTTGCATCTCCAGTCGTATCGCCTCCTCCTGGTAATGGAGCTCCAGCTCCGGTGGTTGTCTCTAGTTCTCCTGCTCCTCTTGCTGCTGCTACAACTCCAGCTGCTCCGTTACTACCTTCACCATTATCTTCTCTCGCACCACCTCCAATTCCAATTTCCATATCTCCTTCTCTGGGAGCTTCAGCTTCATCACCCAATGCTCTTCCACAGTCTCCAGGCACCGTCTTTGCACCGGGAAGCAACGCCTCAGCACTTCACACCGCTGCCGGTGTCAAAGCTGCTGCGACAAGCCATGTGGGAACTCCTGCAGTGATAGGAATTGCGTCAGGGGGAGTACTGGGCGTACTCCTCATAGCATTGATTCTCATCTGTTTCGCAAAGAAGCGGAAGAAAGGCACACCCAAGACAAAATTGCTAGACGCGAATGGGATTCCTTACAAAGGCTCGGGCGCAACCGTGCCACTAACGGGAGGAGGCCGTGGGTACAAGAACAGCGACATGCATGAGCCATGGTTGTCACATTCAGATTCCAATGGAGTATATTCAGGCAAGAACATTCCCCCGCCGCCGCAAGCGAGTTCTCCAAGTATTGGAAACTCCAGATCCTGGTTCACCATCGAGGAGTTGGCTGCTGCGACGGGAGGATTCTCGAACGAGAATCTGTTAGGCGAGGGCGGATTCGGCAAAGTTTACAAGGGGACATTGCCTTCCGGCGCCATTGTAGCTGTGAAGCAATTGACCGTGGGTGGCGGACAAGGTGACCGTGAGTTTCGAGCGGAGGTGGAGATTATCAGTAGAGTGCACCATCGCCACCTCGTTTCGCTTGTGGGCTACTGCGTTCTGGATACTCAAAGAATCCTTGTCTATGACTTTGTCGCCAACGACACTCTTGAACACAATCTCCATGGTGAGTGATGAGACTCTGATGAGTCTGAGTCTCTCTTCTCTCCACCAAAAATCTCTCACAAAATTCTCTTACAAGTGTCAATCCTGAACTCTTTCTCCATGACACTGACAGTGTTCTCATTCCACAATAGTAGAAGAAGAAGAATCCCTGAATTCTTTGTGTCCTCAAGTGCAATCTTGGACTCATTAACATTCTTCATGCTGAATCTTAATCAGCAGCATTCGAATTCTGTTCTCAGATGGACGATGTACATATGGTTCTATGTGACAATTTGCACACAGGTATTTTGTAAGCGGCACAATGAGCAATCTTGTAACTCAACAAAAGGGAAGCAAAGCTTCTTTTCAAGTTTTAGGGTTCAAGGATTTCCCACAAATGAACTTGAGAAATTGTATTTGTCTCTGCTACTAATCTTGCTACTTTAGAAATGTAGGAAACCAGAGCACCAACATGTGTTTTACTTGACAATTTTCACATAGTACTACTTTTGTAGGCAACAGGAAGGGGACATTCTTGTAGCTCAACTGAAAGGAACTCGCTTCTTGAAGGTTTAGGGTTCAAGGATTTCACAAATGGAAAATGCTTGTTGTGAAGCTGCTACTAATCTTTGTGTACTTTGAGAAATGTAGGAGCTGGAATGCCAACCATGGACTGGCCAACCAGGCTAAAAATTGGCTTGGGAGCTGCACGGGGGCTTGCTTATCTGCATGAAGACTGTCACCCACGTATCATTCACAGGGATATCAAATCTTCCAATATTCTCCTTGATGAAAACTTTGAAGCTCAGGTACACCAGAGTCTCATATAAACTACAACTTCATAGTTTGCACAACTTGTTGATTTCTCTGGAAGATCATGATTTCTCATGGTGAGAAAGAATAAGAATTTGCAGTGCAACAGTCAGGGCATCATTGAAGATGACTTGGTTAACAATCTCTGTTTCATTGGAGAAACTTTGATAGTAAGATTTATCAACAGCTTATGGATAAAATTTGCAACAAGATCAAGGAGCATCAACATCTGCATCAAATGATGAGCAGTGACTCTTGTTGTCAGCAGTTGTAAAGAAATATTTTGTTGTCAAACTCATGGTTTAGGTCTGCGGCAGAGAAAGATGTCACTTATGGTCTAGTCTGCAACAGAGAAGATGTATGTATGGACTGTAATTCTGAGCTTGAATGACATGAAAATTCAGGTGGCTGATTTTGGATTGGCAAAGCTATCATCAGACACACACACACATGTGTCAACCAGAGTGATGGGTACATTTGGATACTTGGCACCTGAGTATGCAGCCAGTGGGAAACTTTCAGACAGATCAGATGTCTATTCGTTTGGGGTGGTGTTGCTGGAGCTTGTGACAGGACGGAGACCCATTGATGCATGCCAGCCTCCAGGTGAAGAGAACTTGGTTGAATGGGCTCGCCCAAAATTGTCTCACATCCTGGAGGGTGGCAGCTTGGAAGAACTCGTCGACTCTAAGCTTGATGGAGAATATGATGAAAGTGAAATGTTTCGGATGATTGAAACTGCAGCTGCTTGTGTGCGCTATTCTGCTCTCAAGCGTCCAAGAATGGCACAGGTTAGTTATTACATCTTCAACTGCCAGAAATTCTCTCTTGCACTTTGTTACTCAATTGGATCTTGATAGGGTTTAGGGTTTACACATAATGAGTGATACACCCTCATAAACCTAAACCTCACCCACATCTCTTCTAAACCCTCTTGAGTGTAAATCCTTTCTTTCAACAGGTGGTGCGAGCGCTTGAGAATGATTCTGACAAGTCTGGATTATACCAAGGGATGAAACCTGGCCAGAGTATGGAGTATGAGGCATCATTATACAGTGGTGGCAGTGAGTTTGGCACTAACAGATACACAGGAAGTAGTGGGGAATATGACACTCAGCAGTATAATGCTGAGTTGCGCAGATTCAGAAAACCCATGATTGGTACCCAACAATTCAGCATCGGTGAGAATCCAAGTGGAGAGTATGGAAACCTTCCAACAATCTCCAGTGGTGAATTTGATATGGATAAGATACTGGAGGTCCCTTCTGATGAAGAGGCCCGGATTGATGTAAAAGAAGAAGAGGAGTCATTGAATACACACTATTTCAACAAGGGAGGAGGAGGAGGAGGAGGAGGAGGCTCCTTCATAAGGCAAGGCTCAAATGTCGGCTCGACAATCTCATCTGCTGACAGTTTCAGGAGTGGATTCATGGGGCAACCCCCACCACGCCTTGCTAGTTACATGCCAGTTTCAGTGAGTGGTGAGTACATCCCAATTGGAAAGACCGTTCAATTTGCTAAAAACCTCGAGGAAAGGAGGTGAAAAAAAATACAAAACCAATAGTGGAAGAAGCTGGTGTTGGTCGCTTGCTCACTCATTCCAAACATGGTCTATGACATAAAATTTGCTTGAATCTTGTTGATACTGCACAGCAATAGTGATTATTATTATTTAAAACACACAAAGACGAGCCTTTAGTTTTGACAAGGTTTTTAGCACATTGATTTGGATAAAACCCAAATGCCCATTGCATATTTGTTTGCTCCAAGTTTTGAGTCATAGAATACTCAAGGAGCGCATTCTTCTAACTAGTAGTAAGTAGTACATCTGTTTTTTGCACAATGAAATTGCTACTATGTAAAGTGGCAAGAAAGAAACCCGTGTGCAAAACAGATTGCTGAAAGTAATTCAAGATGATAATGGCACAAGATGTGTGTGTCCTCATTTGTGTTACTAGGATCTCCTGACATTTTTTAGTTTGGATTTTGAGATCCCGCAGGCAGGTGGGAAAAAAATGTGATACATTTTAGGAGTGTGAATTTGGGTCACATGATGAAAAAAAAAATTTGCTTCAATTTATTCATGAAAGCAGTGTAATTGCCTGCAACATTAGAGTGAGTTTCCCTTCCTTTGCTCATGTCTGCTCATCCCATTTTTTTGCTACTTGACAACTTGTCAATAGGTACTGTTGTTGTTGGGGGGAGGGTATTTGATTTTGTTAATAACCGCCGGTTCCATGTTTTAAGATTATTTCAGAATCAGAGTGCCACCGCCTCTGGGTTTTTGAAAAAAAAAATCAGAATCAAAGAACTGTCAAAAACCTCAAAGAACCAATGCATAGAGCGGGTAAATTACCAGTGGTTTTATACTCAGTTGATTTGGTTTTTCAAATATTCTGAGAACCATGGACTATGTATCGCAACTGGTTCTTTGATGTTGTTTTTGAGAACCACAGTTATGAACTCTGAGAATATACCAAACACAGTTCTAAAAAGATTTTTGCAAAAATTCATATGACTGCCTACCAAAACCACCATTTCGGTTCTTTGAGGTTTTAGAAATAACCAGAGCCAGCAGTGGTTATTTCATTTTGGACTATTTCCATAGAACTGGCAGTTCTGGGGGACTCTGAAATATTAAAACATAAAGGAGAATATCATTTGCCCAAAATGTGCCATCTGGCCAAATTCAGGTAATATAGATTATTTTTCCCAAACTTTTTCACCCATCAGATAAGGATATATCATTTTGCCTCAAATTTTCTATCCAATCTGGATCAAGTTTTTTTAACTTTTAAAAAAAAAAACTTTGCCGTTCTTTTGACGAAAAAAATTAGGAATTTTTTTTGTTATTCTTGTGTAAATTTGACTAATTGTGCAGGAAACTCCACCAAATTTTTGATACCACAAATTTGAAGAAAAAAAAGACCTGCCCTCACACTGGCACAATTCGTTACCCATTGCATGAGGATGTATGACTCTCACCAAAATTCCATTCAGGCCCTATCCTGGGTATAACAAAAGAATTTGTCTGAAATACTTGCCCACCAGATAGGGGATACATCATCACCCACCCCTTAAAGCACCTGGAGGAAAATCCTAAATGTATCTGGGTGACACCTTATATTCATGAATATCCCTCCTAGAAAAGACGAGGGGGATATTACATCTACTCGCTGAAGAGTGAGAGGGATCTTACACCTACCCCACACTCTTAAGGAGTAGGCATCTAAACCTCGTTGTCTTCCTATGCCTCATGATCTACATATGTTTAAGTTCATGCTATTCTTTTGACTGGTGTTTTATTTTTGAAATTTCTATCAGAATTTTATGAAGACTTTGTCTAATCTCTGAAGCACTAGGAGAAATTTCCTTTACACTTCCTAGTGTATAGGAGTGCTCTTATATTCATCATTATCCCTCTTACAAAAGAGAAAGGATCTTAAGCCTATTTTAGGTGTAAAATCCAGCTCAATCTTAAGGAGTCAGCGTAAGAACCCTCCTGCCTCACTAATTGTTGAATGTAAGGTTCAAGGCATCTCTAATGATGCTCAGAATGTGAGTCCAGACAATAAAATTTATTGCAAAAAAGTCAAAATGTGTCAGGAAATTGGTTTTTCGGCACCAAATTCGTGCAGCTTGCCGTGGTTGGTAAATGGCCCAACACAGTTGTGCACCTCCAAAAACGAGTGTAATAAATTGGATGTGACTGAGGCTCAGTATTTCTAATTGGTCGATCATAATTATTGGTCCAGGTGGTTTGCTAATAGTAGTCCCCCCACGTATATGCGATTCCAGTTTCAGTTTTATGGTGGGGTTGCCAAAAAAAAAACAGCTAAACTCAGAGATTTAATTTTACTATCCAGAGTTACATACTGAGCACCATTGGAGATGCTCTCATGACAACGTTTCGTTTAGAGTTGGAGTTTTGTTATGCACACAGCCCATGGGTGGGAGGTTCATGATAAGGCTCATCTCATGCTTTGTCATAGGTAAAGTCCACCCTCCATGTGTGGGACATTCCCAAAATGTGGGCTCAGCTACCTTATCCTGGTTTCCTTACTTGTTTGCCCACCCTGGGGCTGTTTGAGTTGGTGTTGCATGCCTTTCCAATGAAATTCAGGCCAGTGTTTTCATGAGTTTCCAAAGTTGAATAGGGGATAGGTACCTCATAAATTCAATTTCTTTACATGTATGGTGGTCTCAAAGTTTGCAATGTTTGTGCCCATTCGGTATTTTAATAGCCTTCCCACAATGATTTTTTTCTGGACAGTTTATCTAATGATGTTGTTTAAAACAATGTTTTGGCATTCTTTCATTTTTGCCAAAAAAAACAAAAAAACAAAAAAAAAAAGGTTTTGGCCATTTGTCCCATAGTGTGCCTATGAGAAAGAAAATTGTTGATTTTTTTGTAGTGTTAGGATGAAGAGCCAATTATTAAATCACATTATTTCTTTTCATTTTGTAGAACTCCCTTTATCATTGTATTAACTTTTTTAAAAATTGATAACCTAAAGTATCTCCTATTAATTAGGTACCTAATAGCCAAACCTGCCAGCAAAAAGATAACCAATAAGTAAATCATAAGTGGGTTGAATAGGTGGGTGAGACAGCACATCAATTATTTGTCTATTTTCCACCCACCCACACACCACCACCACCAAAACAAACAAGAAAGAGGTGCTTTTGTCACTCCTTTTCAGCATTTCATGATCCATCCACTTTCGCCGCCCAACATGGTGTATTTTTCTTTTCTTTTTTCCTTTTTTTTTCTTTTTTTCTTTTCTCCCCTAAATGTATCCTCATTTGAGAGAAAAAATAGTTAAAATCGCCTGATTTTTTTTTTGGTTTTAAGTTTTTAGCCATAAAGATAGAAGGTTGATTAAAAATTTGAACTTTGTCTCTGGTTTTAGCCAGTTCGTTTAAATCTTCCTGGGGATGATCGCCATTTTTCTCCAATAATCACGTTTGTCTAATATTATTCATAGCCCAATATATCAATTTACCGTTTAAAAACCCTTGTTTTTTACGTTTGAACCTCTTTCGTGTTCACACTAGGGCTGTTGATGATGACGACGATTGTCGTCTACCTCGATTCTCCCGCCGACGAGAAACGCAGTTTCGGCGAGCCCCGTCCGTCTGGGCAGCTTTGTTTTCGCTGGTCTCGAGCGCGTCGTTACCGCAGACTGTTTTTTTTTAAACTGGCGGAACTTCTCGAAATAAAATTAAGAAATCGAAAATAAAGTGATTTTGGAGGGTTTCAATAGCCAGAAGCGAGGGAAAAAAATAGTAAAAATCGCCAGATTTCAGTCATTTTCTTTTCATTGCGTAACAAACGATGTATAGGCTAAAAGGTTGATTAAAGATTTGTACATCACATCTGGCTTATAGCCAGATTTGGCTAAATATTCACTGGGATGAGCGCCAAAAAATGTTCCATGTTACTATTGATTGTCGCCATTTAGGCTATATTGAAAAAACAATCCTAGGAAAAAAAAACACTGCTCTGACTCGTCAGACGCGCTTCGTGGCGTTGCTTCTCCGGCAGATCAGGAGCGAACTCTATTATTGTTCTTGTCGTGAGATCTTCATGTGGGTGGTCTGTGTAATTTCACTGCAAAAACGATCATCATTTTCTCTTTCCTTTTTTCAAAAAAAATTCTGTCGTTATGCATTGTGTCTACAGAGCTCCAGCTCTGATTCAAGCCTCCTTTTGCAGTTTTTCTTCATTTTTTCCTGTTGCTCCTGGCGTGTTTGGTGTGTGCACTGGAGACAGGCAGTGGTAGATACATACATACATACATACATTGGTCTCGTCAGAGTTGGTTTTATTATTGTAATATACTTCTAAAAGATTCTGCAACTATTGTTGTCTGACAAGCTTCACAAAAGAAGAAGCTGCTTTTGTTTCTGTTACTGAAGAAGAAGAAGTTGTTCAAGGAGTTGTCGAGAGTTCAAGTCGGTATCGACGAGGCAGTGGAATTGTAGATCGGTAAGAGAATAGATACACTGCAGCAGTGGCGCTCCAGCTTTCAAGGGTCGTTTTTGGATCGAAAATGGAGTTTTAGTTCTGCTTGGAAACTGCGCAGATCAACGACGCTTTCTATAAGTAGACCAGCTGCACACCGTGATACTTTTACTGCATTCTTGCGGATTTCGGAGCTCCATTAGTTGCAAGGGAGAAGAGGTTGTTGAGAAAGAGACTGAGCTCAGATCATCATGCCAGTCTACGATGTGGAGAGTCTTGATGGGTCATTCAAGGGAAGGAAGAATTCGCACGCGCAATATAAGTTCCAGCCATCGCCGCTCAACGTTTCGCTACCGCCAGCACCCGAAGAAGAGAAGCGGAGATGGATTCCGTTCCTCATACCCATCATCCTGATTGCAAATATCGTGGTATTCGTCCTTACAATGTACTACAACAACTGCCCCGCACACATCAGCACCAGTGAGCCAAAATGCGTCCTGCCATGGCTGCACAGATTCTCCTTCCAATCTTTCAGGGAGAATCCTATGCTGGGACCATCTGCCCTAACTCTCCAAAAGATGGGAGGACTAGAACGCTCTCTGGTTCTCACCCACCATCAAGCATGGCGCCTGTTGAGTTGCATCTGGTTGCATGCAGGAGTGTTCCATCTACTTGTCAACATGATTGCACTCCTCATCATCGGCATTCGTCTGGAGATGGATTTTGGAGCTCCGAGGATTGGGCTGATCTACTTGCTGTCAGGGTTTGGGGGCAGTCTGTTGTCTGCTTTGTTCGTAGAGAATCAAATCTCCGTCGGCGCTTCCGGTGCGCTGTTTGGGTTGTTGGGTGCAACACTTTCCGAGCTTCTCACCAACTGGTCTCGTTATGAGAACAAGTGCGCGCCGTTGGTCACGCTCATCTTGCTTGTGTTGGTGAATCTCGCCTTTGGTTTGATGCCCCATGTCGACAATTTCGCACACATTGGAGGGTTTGTGGCAGGGTTTCTGTTAGGGTTTGTAGTTCTCATCCGTGTCCAGTATGGGTACATCAACAAAGCGGATCTGCCTTATGGAGTTGATACAGAGGTGCCCATCAAGCGGAAATACAAAGCTTACCAGATTGTTTGCTTGGTTGTCTCTCTCATCCTTCTGCTTGGTTTGTACATAGCCGCTTGTGTGGTGCTCTTCACTGGGATTGATGCCAACAAGAAATGCTCTTGGTGCCATTACCTGAGCTGTGTTCCAACAAGCCAGTGGCAGTGTAACAACTTACCATCATAGAAAAAAACTACAAATGACAGGCCTTCTTCTTCTTCTTCTTCTTCTTCTCCAGAACATATCTTCTTCATATCTGAAACGCGGAAGCACACTTGCATCACAAGGGAAAAAAGCTGACCAACCACAAGTGCAACAAATGCAAGAGGAGAAATGAATGAATGAAGATACAGTGTGTGTTGTGTGTACTCTTTTCCAAGAGAGTAGAAGATTCACATCCTTTGTGAATCAGCTGCTTTGGGCAATTGGCATACAGGAGGTAAGGTTTCCTTAGAACCTTCACAGTGCAAACTAGCACTATACTTACTGATGGTTTGATTCTGCAGTCTTCTTTGGAAGAAGCAGAGATTGTTTAGGGTTCTCTTTTGGTGGAGAATGTGGGCAGTTTGTGAAGGATATTGTATTTTGGTTATGTATTTTGTTGTGGTTCAGGCTGGTTGAGTGTTGTTGTTGCATTGTTAGACACATTCTTTAGAGTCATGAGAGATTTGATAGATTGCAGGTTGACGTGTTGCATTTTTTAGAGTTTAGACACATTTCTTTAGATACAAGAGATTTTTGATAGATTGCATGATGCCCTTTGACACTTTTCTTATGCTCTTTAAATACTGCACATTTGTCAAATTGCAGAGTTCAGATTGTGTCTGCATTCTTTGGTGTCTATCCTGTCATGTGTGGGAGCAATAATAAAAGAGCTACATTTTCTTTCTTGAGAGAGACTTGGGACTCCTTGCTTTTACCGCTCCATCAGATGAGTGCTGCTTGTGTGGTCTGAGAAGCCAAACAGTTGTTCCACCCCACATTGTTTAGTGCGCTGCAACTCTCCTGTCACATCTTGAGCTCCTGGAGGGAGCTGGAGATAAAGTGGGACCTATTCTTCAATGGGTTTTTCCCACAAACTACCTTTGCCACTGTGAAGAATGCTTTAGGACCTTGGATCCAAGGTGGGCTTTTATTACTTGTATTCTGCTCGCTCTTATCTTTTGGCAACTTCAGGACTTCACTAGAGCATGTATATGTGCATATGAAGAACTGATTCTGGATGCTGGCTGTGACATTCTTCAACACTAGATCTACTGATCTGTGGTTCTACATAGCTCTTTCATCATCATGTTTATGACAAAAGCCATTGCAATCAAAGAGAAGACTCAGAGCTCCGTAACAAAGCTTGAGACTACACATCCAGAATCAGGGTGAGAATTGTTATCTACCCTACTCAACGAGCAACATAAACACAGTTTTGCAGTTTTAAGTTTGCAAGCTATGAATCTTCAAAAGATGTGTCTCTTTGTGGAATCCATTCTTCATTGCCAACTTTGTGACAGCTCTGAAAACTTGAGAAATTTATCATGAGTAGTTAGTTGTTCAGTTTTGTTGGTTGCTGTTAGTCTTGTTTAGCTTCAGTGTCCAAACTTCTGGGCAAAAAACTGAGCTTAGCCATAGCACACCATCTCGCTCACCAGCATAACTGAGGAACTTTGTGGTCACATGGTTTCTATCCTCCAAAGCATCAAGGGCTTCTCCTGCTGGGTTATACTTGATCACCATTGAATGGGCTGGTTGTCCAATGTAATGGACAGGAACACCACACAGAAGTTTGCATAACCACAAGTTGTTTGCAAAGAAATATTGTAGCCGAGTTCGACGACTGTGAAGTGCAACCCAGAAATCCCCCTCTTTTGTGACATGAATGTTGTCTGGGTACCCAGGAACGTCTGCAAACTCTTCCATGCTTCCTGCCTTTGGCCCTTTCAGCCAGTACTTCATGATCCTGAGCAACAACCAAACAACAGTTAATCTTGTCATTTCAGGTACCCCATAACCATAGCTCCTCATCCCATAGATGAGACTTGAAGCTTTTCTATTGCATGAGATTTTCTACTTTAGTTGGCCATAAAGACACCATCACCATATCATTCTGACTAAGAACAGAATATTGTTTTGGCAGCTTATTCAACAAAAAGATGAGCAACAAATGAAATCAAGTGGTTTTTGACACCACAGGAAAAGAAGCGATGCTTTTGATGTAAGTCAGTGCACTGCAGAACAGACAGGAGAAGGAGCTGAGGATGAACCTGCTTTTAGAAGTGAGCGAGACAAGGAGGAAGGTGCTATCCTTTGCAACAGCAACACCATTCGGGTAATAGAGATCTTTTGCAAGCACTGTGGTTTGTTGTGTAGAAGGCTCATATTTGAGCAGCCTGCCTGTCCTCTCCTGTTCAAATGTCAACAGGTTGCATTGCCTGCATCAAAAAACCACACACACTCTTCAGCCTATGATATCATCTATCCATCAAAGAAGACAATAGCCATCAAGGGCTTGGCATGACCATGGATCTCTTCTTCACAGATGAAATAGGTATCTGTGGATTCAACAATCCTGAGAAACATATTTGATCTTGGCTGTGTAAGCTTCACCTTCGAGAGCGGCGGGTGCTACTATCAGTGAAGTACACAGTCCCATTCTCATCCATATCAAGGTCATTTGTGAATTTGAAGGCTACCCCATCTGCCTGAGTGCTGACAGGATGTGCAACACCTCCTGGAGGACTCATGACAAGCAGACCAAAGTAGGCATCAGCAATATAGAGGTTTCCATGAGCATCAAACTTGAGCCCCAGTGGCCTTCCACATATGTGCTCATTCTTCAGAGCCACAGGCTTCCTGTTGCAGACATCAGCCCTGTATGGAAAAACATATATAGATTCTTTGGTTGAGAAGCAACAGCGAGGGAGAAAGCAGAGGATCATTATCAGAGTAAAGAAAGTAGTGTCCTGGTTGAATCCAACATAGAAAATTAGCTATTTCTTTGAAAGAAGAAGACAGCAAACACTGTAGAAGCCAAGTTAGAAATGATTCTTAAGGGGTTGCAGGTGCTTACAGCATATATACTGCATTGACAGATGCAAAAGGGCTACAACCACACTTGCCTGACAGAGGAAGTGACACCAAAAGTTTCCCAGCCTCCTCGATTCCAGATGAGGATTCTTCCATCCGACACACCAGTGTAAGGCCCACCTCCATTGCTGTCAAATGCCAGGCTCTCTGGTCCTGAAGCATCAGTTACTGAGTGCAATCTTGCATACACAAGCTTGTTAGCAGGATCAGCTGGCCATGCATCCATTTCTGCCAATGGCCTCAGATCACTGGCATTCCAACCTGACCAGTCATAGTCCATGTGAGGGCATAGCATTGCAGGATTCCACGAGAAAATCAGCACTACAACACTGATGAAGATTACTATCCAGGATCTCCAGTTGGTGGAGTAGGCTTTGTCTGAGCCTTGTGTCATGATGGTTTTCAGCATGGATTCTGTGCAGCTGCTGCTATAAACAGGATCAGTACAAGCTCATCACAGTTGAAACCCCAAATGGAACACAAAAGGAAAAATACAAAACTCTGGAGGAAATGTGTACTCTCTGGAGTCTGGAGGGAGTGTGTCCTCTCTGGAGGAAGTGTCTGCCCTCCACCTACAGCACAGAAGGTGCCTGGATTACATAGGTGACCAGCAACTTTTGGTGCCATCTGCATGTGTTTCCTGCATGACTTGCATAACAAGGTTTAAGACAGATTCCCTTTGGTTCAAAAAAGATTAACTTAAGGGAAGAGTAAGCTAACAGCAATTCGAACACTGTTTGGAGAATCACTCTGCTTCAGCATTGCACATATCATTTCAGTATTTATCAACATGCTTCACTAGCCTGGGTTAGAATTGGCAAGGTCTGGAGGTAGTAATTGGTTACACGTGGTAGTGAACCCAGCCTGGATGAGCACCATGGGTGTGACAGGATATGGTAGCAATCTAGTAGCACAACGAGGTACTTGACCAGATTTCTCATGCAAAATTATGTCAAATAGTGTGTTTCCTTGTTAATAATGAGGTGCTGGTGAGTGAAACAACCAGAGACAGCATTCCACAACAGCGACTAATTTGTGTACACCTAAACCTTTTTTTGTGTAGAATTGGAGGGTGTGAAGGATGCAAGTGCCAGAGCCAGCAGGAGAGTGTTGGGGATGTGTTGTAGGTGCTGCAATTGTGTTGGGATCATGCACCTTGGCTCATCAGTGTGAGTGCATTGCCAATCACATATTGAGCACCATGTTGCAGCAAAGTAATCAGGTCATTACCACCACCTGTGAGCCCATGATCAATGCCTCAGAGAAGTTGAGTGGGTTGATGGGTGGAGAGCTGCAGAGCTACATTGGCACAAGCAGCTGAAGACTAGTTTTGTATCCCAAGAGCACTCTCAAGGTACATACCTAACCCACTTCCATTGATGAACAAGATGAAAGTCCCATTTCCAAGAAGCAACAACTCATGTAGAAATGGACTTGCTTCTTCTCCCCCACAAGACTCAAGAAATAAGGTTGCTGCAGACGAAGAGAAACCCAATTGAAGAGTTGCATCCCAGTTAGAGGAAATTCTGGAATCCAAACTGAGCTTTGGAGACTCAAACAGTGAGAAGCTCGCTTGCTGATGTACTGATTCATTCAGCACACACTTGCATGTCAAGGAGTTCTGAACCTTGTAAGAGTGACAAAGTGGGTTATGTCAATGGCATCCCAGCAGGTTTTGCAGTGCCAATGATGATCAATTCAAGGTTCAATCTTGTACCATAGTCTACATGTGATATGTCTGTCCATGATTCTTCTTTCCACACAAAACCATGGGGTTGAAGATTTCTCTGGGAATAGACAAAGAAAGAAAAGAGGTTGAATGATAACCTTACAATTGATGCAAAGCATCCTGACAATTGATGCATCATGATCAATAAATTTCTTGCTCAGTTCAACAAGCTCCTGGAATCAAAGAAGCTGCAGATGCTCCAAACATGTTGCAGATGATCCAAACATGTTGCTGGACAAAAATGATACAAAGTACCAAAAGATGCACATCTTGCATCTCCCCAGACTGATGATACAGGGCCATCACCAATCTTCCCTCTTCACTCGCAAAGAGATTCTCAAAGATTTTCAAGCTTCAGCCTGTTGTAATCAAGTGCAGATCATTCATTGCTGAACCTTCATTTTGTCGAGATGATTAGGCTTCAATTCCTTAGCCAGATTGTTCGCCATTGCCAACTTCTTGACTGGTGATCACTGTATTTTGCGCCGCTGCTCTACTGGTTTCTCCGAAGCTAGCCTGTAGATCCAGTAAACCTGCCCCCCCTCAAATTTACTTAGGAAAAAGAGATAAGGAAGAAGAAGCTCTTGCTGCTGTCTCTCTCTCATCCACTGTCCAAAGCTTTGACCAAACACACAAAAGTTTAAACAAAGCTCCTGCAAGATTTTGAAACCCTGAAACAATCTGCAAATCTTTTGCAAAACAGTTTCTTGACTGCAAGTCCCACACTGTCACGAAGAAGAGAGAAGAATTGCTGAGAACGCCAGTTGCAACGATCTGAACAGAAACTAAAGCAGCTGGAAAAGGATTCACGGGGTTCCAAGAAAGGGAAAACAAAATCAAATACGAGAAGCTGCTGCCACAAACATCCTTTCAAGTTCCAAAAACATTCTGATTCCTTTTCAATCCTCTGCAATTCTCTTGAATCGCACAAGCAATCACCAGAATAGCAGATTCTGAAAGAGAATCTTATTAGTTTCGACGAGATCTTTCGGAAAAACCTCGCCGGATACCTCGACAAAAAACAAGAGAAGATTTTGTGCGAAACTCTGACAAACAGCAGGAGAAGATTTGTCGAGAACTCTTCTTCTTCTTCTTCACTCGCTTACAGAGATCGGCGAAGTAGTTGCGTAAAGACTCCAAATTCTACGAGCGAGAGAGAGAGAGAAGAGGCGGCCATAAGGAACAGGAGCAAAAGACACAAAACTTACGAAAGCAAGCAGGTGAGCCACCACGAGACCTGACACCAGCAACGGCAACCATGGCAACACCCCGTTGATGTCTCCACCGCCTCCTCCTTCTCCTCCTCCAACTCGACTCCCTTGCTGCTGCGGCATCGCTTCTTCTTCTGCTGCCTTGAGCCTTACTGCAACAAATGATCCAACGCTTAACTCCGATGCCGTAAGTCTCTCTCTCGTCCCCTCTACCACCCGCACGGACAACACGAACTTTCGCGAAGGTTCTCCAGAATCACCCGGTCTTGAACATAGGCAGATATAAAACTTTCTTTTCCATCTGTTCTACATCTCTTCACTCTTCATAAACTACACTCGAGAAATTGTCATAAAAACAATCCTCAACTCTAAACCCTAGAAAACATGTCAAGAGGACGACAGTTTCTGTTGGGATTGAAATTTTGAGGAAAAAAAGTCTATCTAATTGGACTGGGGTTTATGCCAAAAACACAAGAAGAAAGAAAGAAAGATCTAAGTATAGAGTCAATGGATGAAATTTTGTAGCAAGTTATGGTAGCTAGGTGCAATATCACACAGATGAGGCAAAATCCATGTCAAATTTCAATGAAAACTACTAATAATTTTAAATATGTTTATGTATGGCTATTTGAAAATCAATGCATTGATGGGAGTTAGCTCGTTGCTCCTAGTCATTTTGAAGGTAATTATGGTTTTGATACTTTGTGTGTGAAGGTTACAAGGTTATGATCACAATCTGTCTTGTTGTGCTTGTTTTGGGTTTTAACATTTGCAAGGTTATAAGTTATGACCGCAATCCTTCTTGTTGTGCTCATTTTGGGTTTGAGGTGTTCACAATGTTATGACCATAATCATTCTTGTTGTACTCACATTTTCAGTTAGAGGTGCTCACAAGGGTATGATCACAGTCATTTTCATTGTGTTCATTTTGGTCGTTGGAATTGACTCAACAATTATCAACTACTTGTTATTAATTACTTGTTATTGTGTAATTTTTTACAATTGCATGCATGTGTATGTGCATATGTTGTTTTATTTTTTTATGTTTGTTTGCAAGTGATGCTAATTAATTATCAATATTGTTCATAGTTGTTATATTTATTATGTTATCATTGATGAGTATTATTTTATTTTATTTTATTTTAATATTTTTAACGAGAAAATTGAGTTAATTTTTAACTTTATTTACACAATACATTATAATGAGTTAATCATTCTTTTAACATATTTTCAACTATTAACAATGTACATGAGTTGAACCATTAATTTTTACCATGTTAAAATCATTACTTATGAATTGCACTTTACATTTATCATACATGTAATAATTTAAAATTCAACATTTATATTAGGACAAATTAATGGTTTTTTTCATATCTCTTCAATTATCAACATGTGTACATGAGTTGAACAATTCACTTTTAACTCGTTAAAATCATAACTCACAAATTGCACCTTATATTTATTAGATTATATTAAACACATACACCTTAATGCTTTGCAATTATATTTGAATGATTTTGTGAATTTTTTTGGATTTTTTGAATTATGAACATTTTTACATGAATTGAACCATCCACTTTGAACTTATTGAAACTATTATTCAAATATTACATATTGAACTTATTAATATATATTGAAACACACATAGTAACTTAATGTCTCGCATTTATACTTAAACAAATCAATGATTCTTTTCACATTTTTTGAACTATTAGCCTTTGCACATGACTTCAATCATTCACTTTGAATATGTTAAATTCATTACTAAATCTATCCATGTTCACTAGAATTTTTTGAAATGAATGTATAAAATTTTTTCAAGTTTCACATTTATATTTGAATGAATTAAGTGATTACGTTAAAATGTTCATGCATGTAAAGTATAAGATGCACATAAGCCTTTAAATTAATTTTTTTTCATATTTTAAAACTCTTATACAAATATGTAAATTAAAATGTACATTTTTCCCTTAATTTGCTTGAAGCATCATGGACAAGTTTTTTATTATGAATGTTCATGATGCCACACCAAAAAACACCAAAAATAACACCTAATTTTTTTTCCCGTTTTTTTCTTCACTATTAGGGATGTATCCCTAATTCACTAGGAGTTTCACTAACCAATAGGTGAAATCACCACTAATTTGTTAGATTAAAAATCTGGTGAATTCGCCAAAACACTTAGTGATTAATGATGGGTTGGAATGAACAAGCAAATTCGTTAAGAAACTACCACATGATATTTAGTCGGAATGTCATTTCACATCTATGTGCATGTGTGTGTGTTTTTCCCCTAACCTACCTACATGCACATTTCTTCTAATTTGTTTCTAAATTTTCTTTGGGTGAATGGAACTGGCAGAAGTTTTATAATGAGCTCAAGTATATTGTGAGTGTTGGAATCACAATGGTTGGTGCAACCATCATCATGAACCAAGAGTTGACGAAGGGCGTTGATGACAAATTACTTTTGCTTCCCCCAAAAGTAAGTTTTTTAATCAATTTTGAACTTCAAGCAATGAGATTTTTTGCACCTTGAAACATGAACCAAAAGTCGACGAAGGCGAAAGTCGAGGGAGTGGTGATGGGGGTGGCCTGAATGGGCCAGTGGATCAACCATATGGATGAAAAGTTCGAGTGAATGGAAAAAAAGATGGACAAATTGTTGATTCAAAGATTTGTTCTTAATTCTTCGTCTTTGAATCATCGGCATCGATGACAAATTATTTTTGCTTCCCCCAAAAGTAAGTTTTCTAACTAATTTCCAACTTCAAGCAATTAGAATTTTTGCACCTTGAAACATGAACCAAAAGTTGACGAAGGCAAAAGTTGAGGGAGTGGTGATGGGGGTCGCCCGAATGGGCCAGCGGATCGACCATATGGATGAAAAGTTCAAGCGAATGGAAAAAAGATGGACAAATTGTTGATTCAAAGATTTGCTATTAATTTTTCGTCCTTGAATCGTCGGCGTCAATAACAAATTTTTTTGTTTCCCCAAAAGTAAGATTTTTAACCAACTTTCAACTTCAAGTAATGAGATTTTTTGTGCCCCGGAATAAGTTTTTGTATTGATTTTAAATTTGAAATATTTTATTTAATATTAATTCAAATTTTTCCATTTATATTCTTCACAAAAACATTATATATACATATGGTTAACATACAACGTTGACCACATGAAAGTTTTCACCAAGATTTGAATCTTGAACTTCAAGGTAATAATCCATTGCTTTTACCATCCAATCACCTCATTTGAATTGAAACAAGTCATTCAATGATTGTTTTTAAGACATTGTTTATTTCAAATGTTTTGTAAAAAGCCAACTTTAACTATTATTATCCTTTTCATACTATGTCCAAATGAAAAAAAAAAAAATCATTATATATATTCCAAGATTTTCACACATAAAAATATATGAAGAAAATCAAAATCAATTTATTGACTGCAATGCATTTAATTTCCTTATTTAATACATTTCAACTATATGTTTTTAAGATTTTTTTTCCAAATACTTGATTTTTGATAATGATCTATAATATTAGATTACATCTCTTCACATTTTAAATGTATATTTAATCAATATAAATTATATTATTATATTATTATATTAATTATAATTTAATAATTGAATTAAATATGTAATATTTAAGTTATTAAACACATATTATTACTATTATTAAATGATTTGTAATGTTATATAAAATATTAACATTATATGTAAAATTCTTAATTATTAGTTTATACACATGTAATATTTTTAGTATTGTTAATCTTATTGAAGTTTATTTTGAAAAATATTTTCATCTAAGTTCTTGGAAAGGTATTTTCATTCATGAAAATAAGTTTAATACAAACTGTAACATGTTTTTAAAGTTGTATGAATACCAAATATTTTGATAAATTAATAAATACTTACATTCAAAAAATGTTTTTTATTAATTTATAAATAATTTGAATAATAAAAAATGAACCTTAGTGAATTAGGTGTAAATGATTTCACCAATGGTGAAATTGCATTAAACTAAAACACTAACTAATGAATCCAATTCACTTTTAAGGTTTCTTAATGAAATGGGTTAATGAATTGGACCCATGTTTTTTAATAGTGTTTGGTGTATGAAAAAACATCCATGTTAAAAAAATATTTTATTTTATTTTTTAAACATCATTTTTATTTTTATTTTTATTTTTAAAATTATTTAGGAAATTATCAATTTTTTTAATTGTTATTATTTTTCTAAAACATGATTTATCAATTTTGTTGAGCTTGTTTTGTTAGAAATTTATGTTTAAATATTTAAAGTTGAGTTTTTAATTTTTATTTGAAAATTTAAATAAATAATAAATATTCATTATAATCATTAAATCAATATTATTTTATCTTTTTATTTTCTCATTTTGTGGTGTTTTTCAATACCATCCATAAAAAAAAATTGTCATGTTTTGATTATAGATCATATATGGATGTATAAATTTGTGAAAATACTTCTATATTTTGACTACAATTCCTAGAACCCATTGTGAAATTAAATCATTTTTAAAAATTTAAAATTTTTTAAAAAAAACCCTTTGTTAATGTCGGTGGCCCTTTTTTATGTTTATAAAATGGTGAAAATTCACCCCAAAAAATCACTTGGTTAGATCACTAATATTTATTTTAATTTTTTCAAAAGCGTTGGATAAGGTTTATTATGATCTAAAAGATTAAACTTAAAACTTTCAAATAAATTTGATGTTCGAATTGTTTATGTGTTTAAAGTTGAAATTATTAGATTATTTTTTAATTTTTATTTATTAGAAGTAACCTTTTTTCTTTCAAATTTTTAATTTTTTATGTTTTGGCAAATGTTTTGTTCTTTACATTTTTCCTTGAATTTGCATTATTTTTTCCATTTTTTTTCCAAGAAGAATTACCAAGTTAGGAAAATTTGAAACTAAAAAAAAATGTTGACTTGGGGGGCAGTGGCAAGGGTAATCCAACTATTTAATGCCAAATTTTCACTAAATTATTGTAATGTGAAAGGAGGTTGTCTAACTAGTGTGCAATCTTGATCTAATCCTGAATTTCAGGCATAATTGCATCAACCGACTTGTTGTGACGGCGCCCCATCATTGTTGCATGGAAATGCATGGTTGCCTTATTTTCTGAGCTGTGTGGTGTGTGTAAAATTGGGCATGGCGACTAGCATTGATGGAGCTCGAATTATGAAGGTGACAAGGCTGAGGACGGAGCGGGGAGAATGGAACGGCGTTGGAAAATTGGAAGAAGCTTCTGGAGGAAGGCAACGGAGAACTCGAAGAAAAGATCAGAAGTCTGTTTTTGGAGGGGCAGTGAAGATGGTGCAAGGAAGAGAGAGAGGATTGTATTGGGTGGGGGAGTGATCGGCAGTAAGGACGTTTTTGTTTTTGGGAGGAGAATAGCAAAGAATGTGGTAAGAGCGAAAAGAGTGAGTAGCTCGGTAGCAGGGAGTTTTGGCCAGGATTGTGAGTTTCCGCTGCGTCTGATGTGTGGTCTAGCTCATTATTGTAGGAGGACATAGAGAGAGAGAGAAAGAGGAAGAATTGGAGGGACAATCAGCGCCTCCTGTTTTTGTAAGAAATTGTGTTCGAGGGCAGTGCTTGCGCTCTCGGACTATGTATATAATCCATGAATGATGTCTGAGTATTTTTCCCTCAGAGGCATCTGTGTGTAATGTATGACCAGAGCTGTGTGTG
>Ga0116227_10004178_pt1 | contig 31490 bp, 25 predicted proteins | sample S1TSphgellanicum_FD_89693 | JGI IMG/M metagenome (GOLD analysis project Ga0116227, IMG submission 89693) | Host-associated microbial communities from peat moss isolated from Minnesota, USA - S1T2_Fb - Sphagnum magellanicum MG | ecosystem: Host-associated > Plants > Peat moss > Unclassified... | reverse complement strand
CCTTCTGGGTTGGCATGCAGTCAAATGTTTCGGAGTTCATGAGTTTGTTAAATTCCTCCTGTTATGTTTTGTTTTGTGGGGGGGGGGGGGGGGCAATATAATGGCAAAGTAGAAAGCAAGCAACATTTGTTTTTTCATCTACTAAAATTGAGTATAGACTTGTTATTTCAATTGCAAAAGAAGCCATGTGGCTTCGTAAATTATTCAATGATTTTTAAACAATCAAAACCTTTATCATTACATTGTGATAATCAATCATGTATCGCCTTGACTTTAAATCCTTGATTCCATGATCGCACCAAAAATATTGAAATTCAATATCATTTCCTTTGAAAAAAAATGGAAAATAAGGAGCTTGAGTTACTTTATTGTTCCATTAAAAACATGTGGGATGATGTTTTCATAAAGGCACTTCCAAAGCCTAAACATGACATATGTTGTGATGCAATTGGACTTAGACATTCAATAGGATAGTTCTAAACATTTTCATTAAGGGAGGTTGTTGGATGATAATTCAACATTTAGATTAAGTTGAACATAACTTTTTGGAAAACTTTCATGAATAGTCATAACCTTTTGTGTCTTGTCATTGTTTCTTTTATATTTTTCAATTTGATGATCATAAAATTCATTCTTACATGTGCAAATATTTTTCTCTCTTGACCAACCTTTTAGGGTAAGATTAAAATTTTTATCACATCATCCTTATGTTGGGATACTTAAAGAAATCTTACACATTGAAGGCTTAGAAGTCTAGAAGGTTGAATACATCAATCACATTTATTAATTATACAAAACAACACAAAGATAATAACATTGTACACTTGCATCATTGAAATCACAAAAATGATTGAAAGAAAACAAATGAAAACTCAAGACAAAATAGATTGATTTGGGTTTTGAAGTTGCAATGGTGTCAAATTGCACAAAATAAATTCATTAAAATACATTAGATTTGCAAATTACAAAGAGAATTTTTTAAAAAATAAGATAGCACATAGAGTTAGTTTCAGTCAAAGCGGTAAAAATGAAAGGAGTAGAAGCATAATGTAAGAGCTCAACAACAAGCATGTAAAACAAAGGGGAAAAAGAAACTATGAAATGTTGAGACTTCATTAACTCTGAAAGGTAGAGATTGGTAGTGAAAATGAATTCAAAAAGAAAAAAAGAACGAGTGACATTTGGAACCTTGCCTTGAAAGATCTTTTGTTCTCACTTGAACTTCACAAGTGGTGAACTACTAGAATGCAAAAAGAAAACCCACAACATCATGACAAAACACTAGCAAGTTTCAACAACATGACAACACAATAAATTTTTTTTTGCACAAGCGCAAAGAGGCTAAATGTTTTGCAAGTGTTAACATTTGTACACATTTGCCTAATTGCTTGATCATCTAGATCCAAAAAAATTGACTATCAATTAAAAGCATTCATTTGGAACCATTGATATGGTGCATTAACAGAATAAACAAATCCTAGCCACTAAGATCAATCATATCAATTTAAAACATTGGATTAAATGCATCTGATTGGTCAATTTCCATAACCCTAAGTTGTAACCTTGGCTCATCACATTGTAATATAAAAAAATGCACGGTTCTTTAATTGTTCATTTGAGTGTTCAAGGCTGGTTACATTTGGTTATTTAAAAAAATTCACAATGGTTGTTGTCAGATCCCTCACACTCCTAAGCCTTGTAAACTATGAATGTTTAGGTTCACGGAAACATTTTCTTGCCTTTACAGGAGGTTCAAACTTCAAACTTAGAATATGCCTCATTGAATCTTAGAACTTCTCATCTAGATCCGTGCACTTGTATGAAACATGCCCATCCATCATATGCACACAGAATACTTCCAGATGTGAAGTTTGAGCCAACATTTTATGCCCGAATCCAACACCAATTCATAGTCTTTTCCTTATGTGCAGGGCCAGCAAACTAAAAATGTTAGTGTCATTTAACCACTTTCATCATAGTTATGAACCTGGAGTCGGTGGCATATAGGATGACTTAGAAATGTGGTAACAAGTCTTCGACCCAATGTGAAACCTAATGGATTTGAATGAAGGCACTATGGGTAGACCAAAATATGTGTTTGGCTGCAGGTTCATACTGCATAGCTAAATAAACCTCATTACATGTGTTTATTTAGATGAGTGAATAATTTCCTTTGCATGTCTTAATGGTTAGAAATATAGAATAAGGAACAACATGAAAAGTTTATTCAAATTAGGACATCAACCTTGTGTTGAAACGTATGCAATTTTAGAAACATTATCTTCTCACAAGAGCCTTTCCTTTTAAAAGAAAACCAGTTTTGGATGTGCTAATTATGCGTAGTGCAAAGCCCTGGGAGCTGGACCAAAAGTGTAAATGCCCTGCTCCCAGGGCTTTGCCCCTCATATCAATCTAGGCCCATATGATAGGTCTTCACACCTGTACAGGCCCACCTCATGGGAAAGCTTTTTGCAATGGCAAATTCGGAAGGCAATATGCTACACAGCATCAAACATGTTGAACCACATGGAATCTTCACAGTACTTCTATTATGATGAAAAGATAATACAACCTCTTTTCCTTAGATTTTTTTACCCAATGGTAACCAATGAAAAACAAACCAAAATGCAAAATGAGAGTTCAACTATGAAGTCAAGATAGGGAAAAACTGAACTAACAACACAAATATGATACCTACCATCCAAAACATAATTGATTTGCCTCTTTTGTTTCTTGCAACATCAATGCTTGTCCCACTTATCCGATGTTATGATATTCCACTTTGGAAAAATCCAAAAGGAAACATCAAGGTCATTATTCATTATACACAATCACAATAGACATGGTCCTATCCTGTTGAAGAAGGTTTCAACAGAACCTCCTAAGATCCAAGTTACAGCAAAATTTTGACACAATGTTAATTCAAGAGCAACCTTGGATGCATGTGCATTTGTAGCTCATTCTGAATGCATGTGAAGAGTTCCCATACAATGTGGTGCCATACCACCTGAAGCAAGACTGAAAACTTTCTTTCTCGTATTTGCATATTGCAATACAAATAAAAGAAATGTTTGTGTACATAAAAGCTTATACAATCTAGCAAAGACAAAGCCCATGGTACTACCAGGAAAAACAAACAGAATGTGATTTAGGCTTGTGATATTAAATGCCCCTTGACTTTCCCAGCAGCAGCGGGTTTTATGCTTGGTATACCAGTGATTTCACGCCCTGTGACAAGCACATTAACTTCATATGTTCCCTCATATGTGTAGATGGGCTCCAAATCACAAAACGCCTGTAGGAATACCATTTCAAATTATGGATCAGGATTTTGGGTCTACAGAGCACAATGCTTGAAATGAAGTCCACACTGTTCAAACTCACTTTCATCTCAAAATATGATAACAACACCACAATTGAACAAGCAATTTTGGCACTGTGGTTCACTATGATTTCTTGAATGTAAAGTGACCAACCTTGGCAACAAGAAAGTCTGCCAGAATGCCATTGCCACCCAAAAGCTCCCGGCCCAATGCTACTGTCTCTCTTGCTCGTAAACTGTTCCAGGCCTGCACAACAAGTTCCACCAAAAAGATTGACCTCATGTCAGACCTTCCAGTGCTGACTGATTAATACCTTAAACCCTTAGTCCCAAAACTGAGCCCTCCATGAGCTTAGAACCAGATCTCAAACCTTGCAAAGGCTGGCTTGGCCTGGAGACATAGTCCCTGCTTCATACAGCTTGCAAAGGCGCCAACCAAGGAGTGACATTGCCTGAATATTTCCAAGCATGCGCACCAGTTTTTCTTGACTTATCTGAAGCGCTGCCAGTGGTGCTCCAAACTGTTTCCTTTCTTGCAAATACCTGTTCTCCCCATGCCTTACTAATCAGTATGACTTCTTGGAGGTATCAAGTCATTTACAACATTGTCACATGGAAACCTGGGCCTTACTTGGAAATATGTTTAAGAGGATGAAAACTGAATCCCAAGCCAGTTTCTGTTTATCAAGATCAACTTTTAACCACTGTGGATCACACAGATCCATGCAACACTGACAGAATTTGGATCCATGAGATCAAGGTGGCCCAGGACTGCTGGATACCAGTGCAAAGCGTGAAACAAGTACCTGGAACAGAAAAAAGTGATGAAGCAGATCTGTTGTAAAAGGAAAAATGGTAATAACAAAAAATCAATCATTGATAAGTTCACAACAAAAAATAAAAGGGCATACCTGTGGCAAACATCATAAACGCCCATGGCAATCCCAACAGGCTGCCATGCCACCATGATACGTGACACTGCCAAGACCTGCCCACAAACCCCATAATATTTAACTGAAACCTTTTAACAGGCCAACATAGCAAATAAATCATTTCAGAAACAATTCTTTGATTCTGAAAGTGCCTCCTATAATAGGGATACTTCTGGACATGTCTGAAAGCCTCCAAAATTTTGAAACCATCAGGTGGACTTCTGGATAACCTGTATTAAGCTTAGCTCCTCAAATTCAAGCATTCACTCTTCACTGTACTGCATATGTGCCGTAGGGGTTCAGGGTGCAGAACTAAAGAGATACAAAACAACATAAACCATAAGGCATATTGACACATGTCAAACAAATGATAGTCCACATCTCACTCACCTTATTGGTATCTTGAAAGGAGTTGATACCCGGCAGGCGGTCTTCATCAGGGACAAATACATCCTCCATGACAATGTCACCATTCTGCACCATCCTCAAACCTATTTTGTTCTCGATCTTGGTTGCCTTGTACCCAGGTGCCCCTTTCTTGACAATAAACCTTACAATTTTTCCACCCAAATTGTCTCAGAAAGGAAGATCTATAAATTTGTTCAGTTAAAAAGAGGCTCTCTATGGGACCAGGAAACTCTACTGCCAATCTGCCAACACTTAGTGGAACTATACACACTAGGAGATGGAGGAACAAATGACATGCATGCAATAACACTGACCCATTAATCTGATTTGTCCTTGTATTGCGTGCAAAGATGATAGCAACATCAGCAAATGTGCTGTTTCCGATCCACCTCTTTTGTCCATTTAGTTGCCAACCCCCATCCACCTGCTCATGCATTCCCCAGCATTCCCCACTCTTAGTCTCATGGCTGCACACTGATCCAAGATTACTTCACCAAAAGTCATTTACCCACAAAAATGTCACTTGAAAAGAATTGGTAGACAACTACCCCATACCTTCACTGCAGTTGTGTTTAAAGAGCTTGCATCACTTCCATATGCAGGTTCAGTTAAAGCCTGCCATATAGCCAGTCAAGCTCAATTTTAAACTGGAGAATCAAGAGCAGAGGCACAGTTTACATAAGTAGGTAATGGGAAACAAATAGCATCATGCCAAGATATGACAATTTTGCATGTGACTTCCACAGACCCCTTTTCTAGAATGTATTATACCAACAGCATCAAGAAGCTATGGGACATTGGCAAATCTATTAGTTCATGTATGCCAATCACTATCTACAACAAAATCTCTTGGGTAACAATGGCATCATATGAACCCACCCAGCAGCCAATTGTGTCCAAACGAGCAAGGCTGGGAAGGTACTTCTGCTTCTGCTCTTCACTCCCCAACATGGCTGCCCACAAAAAGTACCCCCCATATGATAAACTACCTTCATGTCTCATGGGTATAGGCCACATAACTCTGATTCAAAAAGATGGAAGGACTGCTTAAAAAGTGACAGATACGAAAGTAGACACACACATACATACCAATGGTGGCCATGCACAAGCTGGAGTGGACAAGAAAAAATGTGGAGCAGCTTGCATCAACTCGTGCAATCTCAGCAGCCATCAATGCATTCCCCAATACTGATAGCCCTGGACATCCATATCCCTATCACAAACGACTATCACTATTCAATTGATAGGAAATTTTGGCATTTTGCCAAACTGAGCAGCACGTATCAACTCTTGCAATCTCAGCATCCATCAATGTATTTCCCAATATCATAGCCCTGGACATGCACAGCCCTCTCACAAATAACTATAACCTTTCAGTTGATAGGGAATTTTAACCTCTTGCCAAACTGATCCACCTATAATATGCAGTAGTATCTACTTGCATCAAAAAATTGTTGTTGTTGCTCTCTCTCAAGCAATTCAATACCCACTTTCGGAATCTGCCAATCCAGGAATCTCGGTCACTGTAATTGACCACAAGTATAGAGTTTCAACAGAAATTCTATCTTCAGTGCCTCTCAAGTATACAAATGTGATTATCAACTTGCTGTTTTAAATGCAAGGACGCTGTGTTGTAGGCCATTAAGGCCTTGCTTCAAATCACTTGAAAGTAACTTCAGTGGTCTGATGATTTCTTTTGCACTTTCATGTCCAATGTTGAAGACAGACCTAAATACATTCTTTGTCCAAGATAATTGAGGGTGCAAACCTTGACTGTGCCTCCAGCTACCATAAGGCTTGCTAGTTTTGGTACCACTTCAAATGGAAACTCCGCCTTTTCCCAATACTGTGCATTGCACAATGAAAAGTTGTGAGAAACTCCCAAGCATTATTGAAATGCATGATAACTGCAATATGAATCAGAAGGCTTGACTTGCATGCCAGCAACCTCTTAAAACACTGGATTATTCAAGTTCACATTCTTCCTGAACTGTTTCAGACCATTGAATTTTGAATTCCCTCTCTCTTGCCTGCATCAGGACTAGAGCAACTGTTTCATGGAACACACTAACCTTGGTCATGACAGGTGCAACATGTGTCTCCATCACATCTCTCACTCGCTCACGTAGTGCTACATCCTCCGGTGACAACAAGCCATCCAATTGATAATAATCTGACACTGTATGCACCCAAAGAACAGCACAGAGGAACCTTAGAAGAATTCCCAAGCCCAATCTCTTTGAAACCACAGATCTGTAGGAAAGTGATTCCCTACAGGAAGTCTGGAATTGAAAATAGCTCGAATTGGAACAAAAGGAATCACCGGCAGGGGGAAAGATTGATGCAGGTGTTGCTTGTGGAAATGCAGTTGCCAATTCCAATGCAGGCTGTCCTATTCCCAGTGTGGCCATGAACTCCAATTGACCTGTAAGCCATCCAACAGAACAAATGAAAAGAGCTGACAGAAGCATTAGAGTGAAGCAAGGACATCCTAGTAGCTCACTGGGTAGTTCACAAGGCTCTCAAACATATTTTCTGTTCCACCTTCCAACATGCTAATAATTCTCAGAACACAAGAGTTGCTCCAAAGTGATCTTCAACTGAGAAGATTTCCCTTTGTTTTCAAATTGAGGAAATCCACATTACTAGACATCAAAAGCAAGTATGAAGTTGAGGGACTGTAATCTTTGCAGTAGCCTAATCACATTTCTGAATGTTGACAAGTTCAAGCTTGCATCAAATGTGTGTAGGTCATGGGAATTTAATCTTTAGGATACACATCATGATTGATCATAGGATAGGAAACCAAACAAACTGCTGAAGGCCAAGCCCTACAATGAATCCACAGGTGCTTGTGCTCTGATGTAATGCCAAGACTTAAGCCATAATGATTTAACACCTTCATGGCCTTGATACACATAATACCAAAGCCCCCGACCTCTTAACCAGTGTTAGCAGGTTCTTGGATTTCAACAGGTTCAGGTCCAGGTTATATAGGTCAGGTTCTAAGGCCTCTGGACTGAAGGTTCCAAGTTTTCTTGGAACCACCATTGGAACCTCACCATGGAACTGGCCTATTTTCAAAATTGAAGTGGCACTTGAGCTGGGGTGCTGCCCCATTTTAAAAAGGTTCAGGTTCTTTAGGTACATAAGTACAATTTTACTAAAAAAATATAAGCTTGGCCCTACATTTTAGACAAGTTATTGCATTTGATTGATTGTACATTATTAATATTACATAATCTTTATCTTGAATTGTGAATTGTGTGCACTAGTTGAACAAACTAATATATGTTTGATTTAGTTGTGTGCAATGGAGATGGAACCAGACCTTGTCTTAAACTAGACCGACTATAAACTCTTTGTGAAAATGACTGGAACCAGAGGTTTTAGAAATCCAAAGAATTGGTCCCAAGACTGGACTGGATGTTCCATCCCAAAAAAAAAAGGAGGGAAAAGTAAAAGTCAGAACTGGGAAAAGTAAATGGACAAAGGTTCGTTTCGAAATCAAGAACCACACAACACTGCTCTTAATCCCCATACAAGAAATTTCTGGCTTCAAAGCTGTAAATGTTTTCTTCAATTTTCGGTGCAATTTTTCAAAAACTTGAGTTTTGTTGTTACGACATTAGATTTTCCTGTGAGAGAATGAGAGGTATTTGCTTGGCTAGGGCTTACCAGGAGAGCACAAGGGCAGACCGGGCCGAAGATGATGCTGGATCCTCGCCAACCTATGACTACTCCTCCTCTCGTCCATTTCTTTGTCTCTTGGTTCCCAATCCATCTTCCACACACCTGCCAGAAAAAAATTAAAAATTAAAATCGAAATCGTTCACCAAGAAAAAAAGAAAAAAAAATCGATTCACGAGCTCTTGCGAACCTTTTCTGATATCTGCAAAAACACAAAAATTGCAAAAAAACACCTTCTCTAGCTCTCAGGTTAAACATCAAACCTCTTCTCCCGCCACTGCTCTCTCCCCGCTTCGCTTCCTCCACAAAAGAATCAAAACCTCCGACAATTGATATGGAGATCGGTTGTCGCTTCTTCTTCTTCGCTGAGACGAAATCGACAGCATGCTAGTGAGTGAGTGAGTGAGTGAGTGAGTGAGGCTGAAAAGAAAACGAAACATGAACTCCCGGAAAACGTTTAAAGATCAGCAAACACACCTGATTTGTTACTGAAAACTTGACAAATCGTACATCGATGCTTCACAGAATTGGATTTGCAATCGGCGCAGAACCACCGTGGCTGCACTTGTCGCAGAGAGAGACAGGGAGAGGAGAGAAGGGAACGAGAAAACGCTCTCTGGAAGGAGTGTTTGTGTGTTCGCGCGCGCGCGTGCGTGCGGTGCAAAGCGACGAAAGCGCGCACAAAAGACAAACATCCATCCCGCCCTACCACCGCTACACGTCTTCAAAATAGTAAAACAATAATAATAATAATAATAAAAGTTTTTTTTTCAATTTTCTAATGTAGTTACTACAACTAATCCATTTTAATTTTTTTGGGTGGCGAAATTTCGTAACTCGGTGATTGTTTTTTCAGAAAATGAAAAACAAAAAAAGCATGAAAATTTTGGGATTGTTTCGCCATTTTTTGAAATTAATTAATTAAAGTAGCCACATCTACACCCAGGCTCTTCCTAGGTAGCCACTTGTAGCAGCACTTGTGTAAAAATGCTACAGTCCACCTACGACAGTTGCCATTTAACGCTAATTAATGCTGGGGATGCTCGCCAGTGGACATACTTGAGGAATTTTTTTAATAAAAAGCCTCTGGAAATTACCAGTAGCCTATTGAGGACTTTTTCAAATTTCTGATATAAAAAATTGGACGATGTTTTAAATTAGCAAGATTATCCAAATTTAAACCAGGGGAAAAAAAAAATCATTTTTTGCTATGAAATTTTTTTCGCTTTCTTAGTTGAAAAATTCCGAAAAGAATTCCAAAAGTAAAATTGAGTGAGCCTAACCCATTTAGGCCTAAACTATTTTTGTATTTTTACCAGTTAACAGCTGCTAGGTCTTATTCCGCCTGTTCCCATGCTGCGTCATTGAGGGCAGCTTATGGCCGATTCCGGCTCCTTGATCGCTCTGCGGTCTACCACATACTCATTATAAGCCGGAATCGGCCCAAGCCTGCCCAGGCAAAGTGTTCTCTGACAACCACTCCCACAAGGCCCATTCTCTATTCCATGCAGAATAGCTAGAGGCTGATGGAAAACTTTGCTTGACTCATTGGCATTCCATTTTCCAAGAATTTGAGTGATTCCTAATTTCCCAAAGCATTTCATCAATTGCTAAGGCTTTGCCCTCTCTATGGGTGCCCATAGATGCCCACCATCAACCCTCCCTTGCTTGAATAACCAAAAACATGGTTGAGAGCCAAAAATAAATAAATAAATAAATTTGGCATCCAAGGTTCGGCATTCAACTTTGAAGGTCAAGAGCAGAAAAAATGATTTTCAGCCTTCAAAGTTCAGCATTAAAAATTGAAGGCCAAGACCAATTTTTTTACCACTCAACCTAAGGTTTGATATTTCTAATATCAAAATATCTCCAATTTTGCAGAAAATATTTTATTGATATTAACACATTCAAAATTGTAGATCCAAATTGCATGTCATGTGTATACCAGTGTTGGGTCATCCTTTACTTTTATGAAGAACCTCCGGTTCCGGTTGTAAAAAGCAAATTAGAATTGTGTCAATTCCAGTTTCACACATAAATGGAATTGAAAATCTAGTTCTAGATCCAAATCTTCAAAATTGAAAATTTTGATTTCTGATTTTTGAAAATCAAACCCACTTTTGGTTCGATTCTTACTAACCGGGACCAAAACCAACAATTGACTATCAATTAACATCCAATTGAACCCTGGTTTGAGTCATGATTTGTATGATTGGTTTTTTTTATTATGATTGAAATGGGCTCATTGTTTATGCCATTTTCAGTTTTTAAAAAAGGTCGTGAATGCATGTTTGATGGGGATAAAATTTGCACTTGAAGATCGGGGCAGGTTTCTGTCCAAATATACAGAAAGTTAGGGAACGCTTTTGTTTGACCTTACCTCTCACTCACATGAGCACTCTTGCTGAACTCATGCAGATTACGAACACGGTCGGCCTGGCCAAATTTGTGGCATGCTACCAGTACCAGAGAACAATCTGTCCTCCATGATCTACCTTTCGTCTAATGGACTCTCTGGTCCCAAACGAACATAAAATTATAAACAGAAACAATAAACAATTCATGAACAGACCATTGACAATGGATAGATTTTTTTTTTTTTTTTTTGGGGTATATAATAATGTTATAGTCATATAGGACAAGTCATGAATGACATGTCAAACCTGATCTTCAAGTGCAAATTTTATCCCCATCAAAATAACCATTATAACAAATCCTTTCAAGATATTCTAAACATGTTTAAACCCACTATGGATTACATATTTCGTATACTTGATCCACTTATTGTTGAAAAATCGGCCTATGATTTTGATGATGTCTCACAACTATTAATGGAAAGGAAACTAGGTCCTTATTGAAAAACATATCCAAATTTTTTTCCAGAGATATTATCATGTACAACAAAGTCAATAAGAATATTGTTTTTTCTTCTTGGAATTGTAGGGGTTAGTGAGTTTTTAAATTTACAATATAGTTTTCTAGACTTAAGGTTTTTTTTTTGAAAGTCGAATTGTCATATGTGTGGCTCTTCTGGCACCATAGCTATGATGGGTTATCCTCAGCGCTAAATGTGGGATTAACAACTGTAGGGTAAAGCCCTAGGTTGAGGGCATTACCAAAATAAGAGTGCATGAGGAGGCCTCAGTTGATAGTCGAGTGTAGGCCCAAATTTTGGTAATGCCCTATACCGAGGGCTTTACCTGCCATAAGGACCTGCTAGAAATTCAGTGAGGAATTACGTTCCCTTGTCATCCCTGGAAATTACATGCCTTGTCAAGAATTGGTAAGCGTTGTGCCAAGATATTAATATATATATAACAAGAACCTCTTCTTGAACCCTTTGTTGCAATGGGGTCGACTCTAAGCACCTTTGGTACTTAAAGAAACTCTGCCTAATTCACGTCCATCCATCCCTTCCTTCCACCACATATAACACCACCATTAATAAGCACATAGCAAGTTACATGACTTAAGAGAATGACTTAGTATGTGACCTTGCAATAATATTTCTCACATTTAGTTTACTAATTTTTATTTTGCCCAATTCCACCCATTAAAGTGAAACTGGGACTGCAAATAGGTGGGAGACTAGTAATAGCAAACCACTTAGACCAATCAAACTATCTAGCCAATTCACAAACAGGGGGAGCAGTCAATAAATACGATTTGACTGCGTTTATTGCACACTCGTCCAGGGCTCTAAAACCCACAGCCAACATGGGTTTTGAGAAATCATATTGGTCCTCTCTTTTTTGTTCTTCCCTTTCCCCTTGGGGATTGGTGGCTTTTATTTGATAAAGTTTGGCAGAGATTCATCAGAAGTATAAGAAGAAGAAGAAGAAGAAGAAGAAGAGGCTAATCGAGGAATTGGACAATTGGGGGAAGAATTTCATGACATGATTTCCATTGAGATTTTGTATCACGCGTCGATGGATGGGTTTTGACTTGGAATTTTGAAGTAAAAATCCAAGGGGAACTGTGACAATGGTGTTTGTGTTTTTCTTGGTTATGATTTTGAAGCAATGGGAAAAAAAAATGAAATCCTTGGCTGCGGTGATGATGTCAGTTGTGTCGATGGAGTTTTCTCCGTCTCTTTGTGTATGTTTGTATCTGCAAAACTGCGCATGGTATCGGCTACTGCACTTAGTTTTTGTACCCCGAAACCCAAATCTGAATTTCCACAATAATCTGAAGAGTTTCGGAACGAGAATGGGTGGCAAGCCGTCCGCGATTCAAAGGAGAGATCATCATTCAGAGGAGAGCTCGTTCTGTGGAGTCCAGGGAGGAGACGCCAAGTTTCTTCAGCTTTGCTCCTGAAGTTGTTATCTAAAGAAACCCAACGAGGTTATCGCTGCTGCTTTTAAAGGGATTTTTCTTGCGGGTTTCTTGGATTACAAGATAGATGTCGGGTTTCAAACCGGTTCGGGGTTTAGGGTTTAGATTTTTTTCGCTTGACGACGGGATTGCTGATCGATGATAGTTTTTTTTTTTGCAGATTCCAGTCACGGACCCATGCATGGCATGGCATGCAGATTACTGTGTGGGGTCCAGAAAGGAAATCCCTCGCCCAGTTTCGTCACCGTTTTGTCCTGGCGTTTTGTTCTTGTCAAGAGAAAAACACCCAACGTAGTCATGGCTATTATATAACTGGATTTGCAGCTCTTCCTGGATCACAGTTGCATATCAAGTTCGAGTGGTGCAGAGACAGAATTTTCTGGTTGGTTGAAGAAGTGTTAACCTCGCTTTGCCTTTTCTTAACCGTGAGAATGGAGGTTTCTTGATTTTTATGAGACATATTTGCAGCAGGTGCTGCAGGGTTGTGTATATTTCCAGTTTGAGCTGAGTTGATTTGCAACAGTGAAAAAATTTATAGGTCGTTGCAGCTTGAAGGGCTCATGTATGTTTCCATGAGGGTGGATTCTTGAGTGCTAATAGTGTGTCATAGCTGCAGCTCTTGCAGATTTGCATCTGAGACTTGAGTTTGTTGGCTGATTCACAGATTGAAGCAATTGTTATTATTGGGTCAAGATCAGTGCTCATCTTGGGTTGATGATGTTGTTGTATCAGGTTCATTAGCTTGGTTTGAGGGTGGTGTGCTTTTTCCACGGCTTGAAGGATACCCAATTTGAAATTGGAGCTTGGTGAGGCTGTTGGAGAAACTACTAGAGAGCGATGACCATGGGGCATGAAGAATGGAAATTGGAAGGGACAATTGCATTTTCAACAGTTGGGCATAGCAACTACGCATTTGATCTGTTCTCACTGCCTGTGACAGCAGCAGCTTTAACCTCGTCTTCCTATTTTGAGCCCCTCTCTCTCTCTGAACATGATCATCAGCTATGAGAAGTGTGGCTGACGGACTCCAAAACGGTGGGGTACAATGGCCACATTGTTGAACCCAGTGAGCAGAAATTGGTTCTGGAGCTGAAGGTTGATGGGTTCAAAGCACTTGCAGCTACCAACCATTTGCAGGAGCTCAACAGTGGTTTGATGCTAGCATACATGTCAGAAGATGATGGAAGTCTGCAGATCCATATCTGCTTCAATGGGTGAAACCATGGCAGCCAAAATGCTTCTGAGAACAATGCTGTGATGATGGACACTGTGTTTCGGACTGTTACTCCAGCTCTCCATGACAGACCATCCATCGCCGGAGGCAGATTGGTTTATGTCTCAACGCAAGAACCATCTGGTCGAGCTTGAGATTGCTGGAATGCAGTCTACAGCATAGATCTCAAGACTGGAATCACCAGGTGAATTACTCCACCAGGGGTGGCAGACTTCAGCCCTGCAATCTCCCCATCAGGTCAGCTCTTGGTCATGTCCTTTGCATTGCCATCTTTCTTAGGGAATCTTGACGACGTTAGAAAGCTTTGTAATCTCACAGGGATCCATGCCCTTTCAAGTTGAGAAAAGTGCAACGATATATTTCACTCTGTGTCATCTTAAGTTCCTAAGCAGATCTTGTCCACTCTTTTGAGCTGTCACCCTGTTCTGTCTTTATTCCTCTTCTGGCACTATCATCTTTGCTGTTTCTGTTGGCAGTCTTTTTTGTAGACTTTTGAAAGGGAGGCATTTGAGTTCTGCACAGAAGAATCTTTGAATGCTGACTGAAGGCTTTTGTCTTTCTCATGACACTGTTACATTTTGGTTTTCCAATTTGGTGTTCTCAATGAGAAAGTGTGGCCTTGTAGGTAAGTTGGTGATGGTTGCATCAACTGAAGGGAAAGGTTGGCATGTGGAGATTGAAGCACTGTGTCTCGATCTGTATTTGTTGAGTGCTGTTGATGGTTCGGGTCGGTGTTTGGTTGCCAAGGATGGTGGTTGGCCTTGTTGGGCTGATGAGTCGACTGTCTTCCATCGCCAGGCTGATGATGGCTGGTGGAGCATCTTTCAGATCACTCTCTCTGAACAATGTACTGCATAATAGTGAAAGAAGTATGGCTCACCCAGAAAGAGAACATGACTGTGTTCAATGCTGAATCGTTTTGCAATTCTTGCTTCTGATATTGTCATCAATTGTGTGAAATACATCAGCAGATTTGGAACAACTATTAACAGTGGCTCACATGGTTTCTACACATTTGCATCTAATGTTCAAGAGCTTGGTGCTGATTGAGGTTCATGACTGCTTCTGGCACACATGATGCATGTGTGAGCCTTGGAACATTGTGTATGTTGTTTCATTTTTAGGTGCAAGTGAGCCAGAGCGCATCACACCCCCTGGTGTACATGCCTTAAATACAGCAGCATTGCAAAGAGGTGACTGGATTGCAGTTGCAACTCGACAGTCAAATTGTGAGTACCGTCATGTTGAGATTTTCAGGCTTGAAAGCAACGAGTTCATGAAACTCACCGAGCTTGTCAACCCCAACACCCATCATTACAACCCTTTTGTCTTTTCTGATTCAGACTGTTGGATACCACAGATGCTGTGAGAATTTGAACCCTACGAAAGTGAATGGGTACAATGATGTGAAAGAAACAGCACCTTCTGTCAATACCCTAATTCCTTATCTGGAGCCAGTCTTGTCACCACTTCCTCAAGTGTCCCTTATTTGTGTTGATGGAGCATTTCCATCATTTTCTCCTGATGGATCCATGATAGTATTCATTAAAGCTGTATTTCAACCAGCATTGTGGGTGGTAAACTTGAATGGGACAGGAATACAGAAAGTAGTTGAACAAGAGGTGTTTGCATGCAACTCGGACCCAATAAGGAAAAGAACAGTCTATGTAAGTCTTGGGCCTTTGTTTGTTGCAGAGGACAAGACTGTGCACATTCTAGCAATTCATGATGTTGATACTATTGATTTGAAGCCTCGAGAGAAAAACCTGGCAGTGACTTTACTCACAAAGCCAGGTACAAAGAACAATGCTTTTCCAGCTATTTCACCAGACAGAAAATACATTGTCTTCAGATCCGGCCATAGCGGGCACAAAAACCTGTGGATAATGGATGCCGAGGAAGGGGAGGAAAAATATCTGCGATGCTTGACAGAAGGAGAGTGGACAGATACAATGCCAAATTGGTCACCAGATAATGAATGGATTGCTTTTTCTTCTGATTGAGAACAGCAAGGTGGTAAAACTGAAACCATTGGTCCTCTCTCAAGAGCCATCTGGGTGATCTAATGCTATACCTTGTTTTGTAGTGCAAATTGGACTGTAGAGTGAGAAACACAGAATGCACGAAAAGAAAACCCAGTTTGTCCATCAAGACAAAAGGTAGATAAGAACTTAAATCCTGTATTAACATCTTGCTGGAAGTTTTTGCAGACAGTTTTGCAGTGTATTATATACATCCAGACGGAACAGGCCTGCACGAGGTTCTGGAGAGTGAAGGAGGTGAGCGTGTGAATCATCCATGGTTTAGCCCTGACTCCAAGAGCATTGTCTTCACCTCTGATGAGGCTGGTGTGCCTGTGGAGCCAATTTCTGTGCCAAATCAATTTCAGCCCTATGGTGATCTCTTTTTCTCCAAAGCAGATGGAACTGAGGTGCAACGCCTGACACACAATGCTTATGAGAATGGCACACCAGCATGGGGATGCACTTTCATTCCCCCACATGATCTTTCTGGAGAAGGGAAGAAGCTCAGCAGCCAGTTTGACGACAGCCATTTTTTGAAGACTGAGCCAAAACTTGTCACACCTAAAAGTGTGTGTGGTCAGGTCTAAATCAAGTCTCATGCACTTTGTTTAGATGTTCTTGGAGTGTTGCTCTTGATGATGGGTCCCTGGACTAGTGATGAATGTCTTGATGTTCATAACACATACTGAATTACATACTTCTCAATAGCCTTAATCCTTCGCTTTTACATGAACTCCTTTTTCAGGTGATCTTGGTTTCTGCTCTCTCAGTTTTATATCTCTGTAAAACCATCCTCTCTTAGTTCTGATTCTTCCATGTACTCTTTTAAACTTTAATCTAAAACCCCTCCACCAAAGCTTCAGAGATGGGATTAAGTCATTTTAGTTAAGCTGATTAGGTGTTCTGCAGTTATGCACATTGCTGATCTGTATGATTCTACTATTATATCTCCCTGTTCAGTTCTTTGCACTGCTCTGTTACATGGAGAGACCTTGACAATGAACTCAACAAAAGCACTAGAGAACAGAAACTGATCATAAGAGAGTACCTGCTATATACAACCTGCTGCTGCTCATGGTACCTTTCCTGGGGAAAAGAACAGACCCAGATTTGTACAATTGCAAATGAGCATCTAGATTGCTAAGGAAGGAATTTTTCAGCAGCTACTTACAGGCCCACCCATTTAGTGCAGATGATTGTGGAGAGATTTTCTATGCTCTGCATTAAGTTTGATTTCTAGATCCTTGTGCTGTGGAACTGGCAATTTGAATCTCAAAACATTATGGGGTTCATTTTCAAGCCTTGCAAATCTCCTTGCTGCAGAAAGATGACATCATCATCATAATCATCTTCATCTTCATTGTACTCATCTATAGGTGCAGCAGGACAAGACTAGCATGAGTGTGCCTTCTTCCAGTTTTGTAACGAGACATGTTTCTGCAGTTCCTGGCATAATGCAAATTTGTTTTCTCTCCACTGTAAGATCATGGGAGCAGAAACAAGGAGGGAGATCCTCTAGAGGTTTTTCCTTCCAATGTTGTACTCTTGGCAGGCTCAGAGCTCTCAAGGGCATATGTACAAACTGTGAAGCATGGCCCGTTGTTTCAAATGATTCTGCACTCAATATACACAAGCAAAGGTGACCATCCAGTGATGAGGATGCAATGAAAAACATGAACCTAGACCAAGACCACCAGAGGCAAGGCTTCCACTGCATCTCTGAAAATTGCACTCCATCTATTCCATTGGCAGATCCAATATCAAGATCTTCCAAGGAGAAAACTGAAGCCTCTGCTTTCTGCCAACGAACTAAGCATGTCATATCATTTGGAAATCTGATGAGGATACTCTTATTGGCATACAAGATTTTTGTTCTATTCGAGATACATCTGGTTTTATGATCAACTTCCTTGATTATGTTCTGCCAAGGTTTAATAGGATCTTTGCAACAGACTGGGAAAAAATCATGGCAAGCTCAGCATATTTCCATCAAACTCCACAGAAGAAGACTTACAGCCCAAGAAGGCAAGGATTGTATCTACAGGTAGAATCACTTGGACACTAAAGGGGAAGGACATTGTTAGACCTTAGCAGGATCTTAGGTGCTGAAAATTGTGCACCAACTGGTATCAAATGGTTTGATGGTTGTTCAGCATTCTGATAGAATTTGTATTGTGTGTTTTTTAACCTATGTATATACATCTCAAATGCTACTGAATGCCAGCTACATGAACTTCAAAGAATAGAAAGTGTGATTGGTGAAATCAGGATTTGTCATTTTTCAGCCTCCACCTACTCTTCCTACTTTTCCGCCTGTTCAGTGCCGATTTCTTAGCTGAATCTCTAAGCTCGTCAGTGAAAGCTGTGGTGAAAGCTGCCTTCCTCACATAAGCATCTTCTTGGTGGTCATTCATATCAAGATCCTCTGGCATTGCTTCACGTAAGCGTCTTCCTTCAGCCTGCAACTCATGCATCAGATCCTCAGTTGTCTTTGCAGTAATGCCACGCACATAACCTTTGAATGGTGGGGGCGGCAAGATTGCTGGTTGCACCACCTGCAATACACCCCCTCACATCAATCGTGATCAATTAGCTTTCAACTTGTGTCTTCCTCGTAGGCCTGATACATGATGACCAAGGCAGCAGCATGGCCACCAAGAAGCCCTCATGAAACACATAAGTTGCTCATTATTGAGGTTTACAACATCATAGAGATACTTTCATTTAAGCTTGTTGATCAAAATCACTCAGGTCCGTTAGGATGTTGAATCTGGTTGGAAGGATATGGAGGTTTCAGTTGTGTGACACCAAAACTGCACACCTGCTGCAAGGATACAATTGATGCCACTCGGTTGGCATTGTCTTCTGGAGCAGGGCCACCATCTGAATCAACATATAAAGGTTGAACTTTCCAAGACCCTTCAAACTGCTTCATAAACCCTGGCTTTGCCAACTGAAACTTCACCTGGTAACACCAGGAATTGAGTAAGCAAAAAAACTGTTCACAATCACAGCTTGTTTGTGTGCAGATTATCACAGGCACCAGTGTAGAATGAGCAAAGATTATGAAGATTCTTTGTTCATTCCACTTGTGTGCAATGAACAAAGGGTGTCCCGTCTCACTCAGTGAGCCAGGACACCTTCAGAAGTTTGATAACAGAACTGGTCAGATTGCACAGCACTGGCCAGCAACTGGATGATGATACGTAAAAGACATTAGGTTGAATGGAATCCACTACTCACAGTGCGTGTTCGCCGATCCTGGTCCACCATAACACAGACACTGAGAGTGCCAGAGAAACACAAGAATCTCCAAATTGCTGCCTGGTCCACCTCCACTAATTGGTGGTGACCATTATCTTCTATCACTCTCCGGCTTCTCACTTCCTGCAGGGTTTCAAACAGGGTAAATCAGTCAGTCAGTCAGTTCCCTGTCCACTAAAAGCCTTCCAGGCCAAAAAAATCCATGGGATTCTTTCTACCACAACAATCCACTCAAGGTTTTAAATATATACATCAATGAAGATTGCAGTGATACTATCTGTGTGTTGCACCTGAGCACAGCTCAGGAGGTCCCCTACTTACTGTTGTCACAAATGAAGCTTGCAGCAAGAGAACATGTAGCCTTCCAATTGAGAGTATCTTCCAACTTGTAGGGGAAAAAAAGAAGCCACTATGAGCTCCAGGTGATCACCTGTATGTTCTTGAAAACACGCTTGTTTCCAGGATCTATGAGTATGTTGTAAACTGCATCAGGAGGAATTCCAATCTTGAACTCTGAATTGACTTGGCAGAAGGCCCCCTGTGGCACGGTAACCTGCAGTAGTCATAAACAAAAACACATTCACCATGAGACCTATCACTTTCCATGGTCACAGAGATCCCCTTTCCCTAGGCACCAGTGAATGAGTTGGAGCCAGCTTCCTGACCAGAAAAAGCTGTGATGTGTTTTGAATGCAGCAAGTGCTCCAAATGGATATCCCATTGACAGAAAACTTTGTTCTACTTGAGACTTTACACATACAGAAACGTAAAGGACTCATGTCCCTTTTGAACGTTGTGATCTTCAGTAACATTACCACTATCAATGGTGAACACCAGAAGTTTAGCATTCAGGTTACACCATGAGACACAAAAAACATGGGATTTTTTACCTGAATGACCGGGCTCTCATCAACCCATGAACTGTTGCGCCTCCATGCCTCCAGCTCCTTTTCAAGAGATCTCTGGCTTGGTGGCAGGATCTGGTCTGGAATGTCTTCTGGCTTCAATGGTGCTACTTTAGCATTGCCATCCATAAACATCCCAGGATGTGGCAATCCCTGATGGAACTTTATCACTGAGTGTTGCACTCCCTGTCAACAACTCCCCTCCCCAACACCAGATTGGAATTGTTCATCAGCATCAAACTATTGTGAAAGAAAAACAAACTCCCTCCCCTGCACCAGTGGAATTGTCATCAGCATCAAACTATTGTGAAAGAAAGACTCTGATTTGACACCATCTCTTTTGATGCATTCTATTGTCTAACCATGAGTCCATCAACCCTCTGTGATGCTGCTGCTTCTTTCTCCAGCTCAGTAACCAGATCATGGATGGCAACAGCAATTCTTCTTAAGTACCCATATGTTTTAGGGTTTAGGAGTTTGTAAAGAAAAACTCTGATTGCACACCGTCTCCTTTGACACATTCTATTGTCTAACCATGAGTCTGACAACCCTCCATGCTGCTGCTGTTTCTTTCTCCAGCTCAGTAACCAGATCATGGGTGGCAACAGCAATTCTTCTTAGGTACCCATATGTTCTAGGGTTTAGGAGTTTGTCAGTCCAATCCTGATTATAAACCTTCTTCTTCCCTCAAGGCTGCAGATAGTTTTCTTCCAGCAATTCTGTAGATAGTTTTCCTTCCAGCAAGTCTGTAGACTCTTGGGGGGGAGAGAGAGAGAGAGAGAGAGCGAGAGGCAAAGCAAAGAAATCAGAGAAAAGCAAACACAAAGGAGATGGGGAGAGGAGTAGGGGAATTGCAGAATGCGCTTGAGCTGACCTGCAATGTCTCCTGCACTCTGTTGTGCATCCATGCTACTGCAGCTTTCCCTCTCTCCAGTCCATTGAATTTAATGGTGGCAATTGGTGATCTATTTTCTGCTCTTCTTCCTTTTTCTGCCATTTCTGCGACTTGCTTGCGCGATTGCCAGCTGCTGTTGGATTGTTGCATTTTTGTTGCCGTTTCTTCTTCTCCTCCTCCTCCTTCTCTCTCACCTACTCCCTACTCCTGTTATCCTCTCCTTACCTTGCAGTCTCTCTCTCTCTCGCTCTCTCTCGTGCTATTAATTGCAGATGATCACAAATTGCCTTGAGTCTTCTCTTCTGTGGGCTGAAAAGCTTGGCCGGATTCCTGTCGATGATGGATTTCGGTTCTAGTTCACTGCGGGAGACAGCAGATCGATATCATCACAGCAGCGAAGCCATTGGAAAGATGGAGAAGAGGACGCCAGGTTCACACAACAACAGTCGGTGCAGATCGATCAACACACGGAAGGCGAAAAAGGCGAAGAAGTTATGAGAGAAGAAGGAGAGATCGTCGAAAGAAAAAGCCTACGAAGAACACCTACTGCAACAAGCTCCGTGCAAACAGCGATACGCAAAAAAAGGCAACGCGGAGGACGGATTCCCGGTCGAACAATCTTCTCTCTGTGGACGCGATCGAGGGATAAAGCCGATCGATGACGCGCATCACATACGCGATTGCAACAACAAACAATCAGAGGTTTGATTCCTCCTCCTCATCGCTTCCTTGGATAACAGAAGTTGGAACACACTCTCAGAGCATCATTAAGAATGCATTCGGATCTCCTGTCTTGGTTTAGGAAAGCTTCTGAGCAAAGCCGTGGTAGCCTCGAGCCATCCTGTTGGAAAATCAGGCTCCTCCTCCTCCTCACAGAGTAGTACTGGGGGCCTTGCAATTGTAGAAGACAAATGAGGAAAGGGAGGAAGGAAGGAGACGCTGCAAGAAGACATACACATCCTCTTCATTCTTTTTCTGAATGGCTGCTGTTGCTGTTTGAAAGACATCTCCTTTGCTCCTTTCTCTTCTCAAGAAGTTGACCAAGGATTTGTTCCCCTGCAGGCATAATATTACTGCATGATGGACAGATACATGGTGGTGACAAGCTTCAGTTGCACAAGCTGTTGTTTTTTTTTTCTTCAGCTAATTTCCAGGTTTGTGCATGCCATTTTTCCATCCACAATTGCAATATTACTTGCTTGGTTTCTCTTATGCGCAATGTGTGATTATTTCTGTCTGCCAGTTATCTGATGCACTTTTGTTAGGATACAAATTGCACCATCACCTTGATCCTGAGAGAACTCATGGTGTCTGCTAATCCAAATTTGAAGTGCATGGTGCAGGCATGAATGCAGTGCCATTTTTGCATGTTCTATGAATGTTGTGCATATATATGCCATCTTCTTCTCAGAGGCACAATGTGTCTTGATCAGGATCAAAAAAAGCACAAAGATGTGAACAAAACCCTGGTGTGGCACCTCTTTTGTGCAGCTTACCCAAGTCCATATCTTGCTTGGTTGAGATCCAAGAATGAAGCTTACTGTCACAAGCTTGCTACAGCAGCTTGGATGAGAATACTGTTGAGCAGCTGCACCAAGAACAAGAGCAGAGGTTTCTGTAGAAGAAGAGCTGCTTGATCAGTTAAGATGATTTCTTACATGGGATCCTGTTCTCTAGCTTGTTCAAGGCACCAAGAGGCTGCATTGTTGCTTTCTCAATGTCTGATGCCTTCTCTTCTTATGCCTTGTCATGTTTCAATTTGCTATTATTGTAAGAGGTGATGCAGATATGGATACAAATTATGACGCAGATTCCTGCTTGCAATTCTGTATGCAAACATTATTGTGAAGCAAGTGTCTGATATGCTGCAGCTCTAGAGATTATGAGTGTCATGGAAGAAGACAAAGGAAGAAATGAGAACTTCAGAAGGGAAAGGGTAAAGAAAATCTGCTCTCAGGAGCTTGTTGACATGTTGCTGAAGACACCAAGACTTCAACACGCAGCCTTAACAGCAGAGAATGAAGTGGGTCTTAGCCTGGAATTCTGCTCTGTTGCTGTGATAGCAGGCTGGGATGATGAAGCTTTGCTGCTTTGTCAGGAGTCACCTTTGTGTACAATCAAAGGAGTTACAATGCGAGTGACCCCAGAACCTCTGTGCTATGAGAGGACGGGCATTCACACTCCTGAACAAGCCATCACTCTGAGTGCCACAAGAAGGTAAAGCTTCCACTGCACCTCATGTGGTCTTTATTTGCTTTATGTAGAGCAGAAGCAGAAGTGGATTCCTCTGAGAAGAGGGAGGAGAAAGATATCAGTCTGAAGATGCAGGCATATCACTGGACCCTCTAGCTTCTCTTTTGGCATTCAGCACTTGATCCATGAGGTTGCTGGATCTGATTTTTGCAGGTGCAGAAGGTTGTGGAGGCAAACTCACAACAAGATAATTGTGGCTTGCATCCCCATGGCACCTTTAAATGCTGGAAGTAACAATTACATGCAACTGATGAATCTGGGTCCCTGACATCAGACCATGAAGCTCAAAATGGTGAGACTAATTGCAGTTTTGTGTCATGTGCAATGGTTTGCATCTTTTGTGTATCATGTGAGCAGCACAGAGCTTTCCTTTATTGGAACTTGTCTGTTCACCAAATGTCAATTGCAAGCTCCAAATCAAAATCTCAAAGTTGATTCTCAATGTTGCTTGATTCTTCTTCCATTCGGAGAATGCAGCTGATTGAATCACCTGGTATATGCTCTCGAGGGTTATTTTCAGGCACTGGAGAAAGAACCATTGAAGTCTTTATTCTTGACAGGGGATGATGGTAGGATCTGGTTTTGACACTGTCAAGCTCATGTTCCACTGCCTCTGTAATGTTCAAGTGCCATTTTCTCTGAAGAGAATGCTATGCAGTACTGGTACAACAATAATATTTGGCAGTTTTTGCAGAAATTGTTTGCAATCTGTGCTTCAGAAGTGTGGCCTGCACTGCCTGAAATGCTGATAGCCTCACTGGTATGCATGCAGAAACTTCCCTTTCTAGCCATTTGACTTGTTCATAAGGAGCCTCATCTTGTTTCATAGGATTTCATCCTTAGGGGATGATCATTGCTTAATTTGCCACCATAACAGGAGGTCTAATTTGTGCCATGGAGGCAAACAGGAGTAACAGTTTCTTTTGGCAAATGTTTTTTGCAGAGGCACTTGCACAAAACAGTTCCACAATGAATGGCTCCTTTGGAATACAATCCAGCTATTGTTTCCGAAAGAAGCCTCTAACTGAATCAAAGAAAGAAAACCAGAGCAATGGACAAGAAGAAGTTTCCAGAAACTGCTGCTGCAAAGCCAATTGTTAAAAACATACATGTATGATGAGCAGCTGATGAGTGGGTAGTTGTGGCATAGCTTGTCACTGCTATTGTGGTGAAGGTGATGGTCTGACACTTGTGAGTGACTTTCACAAGTTTATGATTGCACTGATTCTTTTGTTGTGGAGATTTCTCTGCAATCTCAAAGATATGTTAACAGCATACAGCAGGCGCATCACACAGGCATTGTAAGAACATTGTGACCCATTCCATGGAGCCAATTGCCAACATCAAACAGTAACAGGCTGGATAGTGCAAGGCCAATCAGTAGGAATGGGTCATTTCAATGGGCTTCTAAACTTCTGTGGTCCTTAGAAACTGCAGCCAGATTACTATATACAACAAGCCTGGCCCATCAGCTGTAAACTTTTTACAGAAGAAAAGATCGGGATCTCTTGTGCGCCCAATGACAGAAGGACTTAATCTTGATATGGGAGAGTGGCAACAGAGGCCTGATTAAATACTATTCAGCACTAATAGACTAAAGTTAGCACTAGTAGACTAACCAATCAAACTTAAGAGGCTGTCCACCCAAACTAGCCTAAACTAGCCTGAAACAATGTGCTGACTAATTGATTTGGCACCCACTGTCTTAGTGCAATGGTGCCCTTTTGGTCTGTCACCCATTGTTGCAGTGCAGCAATGCCTCTTCGATAGTTGAGACGATCATACAAATTAAAACAGAAGCTACCTGATTTACTATGGTGGTTGGGGTAGAAAATCTGAGAGTGAAATGTCAACACCAGCTCCAGAGTTCTAAACAACAAGGTGGTGGTTGCACTTGACACAGGAAGCAAGCTGCTCGAAGTAGACAGGAACAGGAGGATGCAGCTTTGGCAGCAACACTGCAGGAGTTCTTCATATGGTAAGTGCTCCATGAAGCTGAAGACGTGTAATTCTTCTACTACTACTATGCTTTGTGCACGTTGTAAGTTGGTAAAGAAAGGATGAGGCATTTTTGGAAGAGAAACATAATACCACAGATAGAAAAACTGGGTTTGTAGCTTCATTGAAGAGGAAACAGCTTGTGAATAGAATTCCTTCTTGGTTATTTCTTCACAACACTTGAAAACACCAAAGAATTTCACATATGTAACAACTTCATGTCCTTGATTGACTTTGCACAAAAATTTCTAAAAAGCCATATGTACTGTTAGCTTCAAAACATTCCACACATTGAGATCTTCACAAAACACAATCTCCTTGTTGCCATCCATACCAAATGCAGCTTATGCCAAACACATCTTAAAATTTTCACACCATCAACACCCGCAGTGACCCTTCCCGAGTTAGACCAAGACCTGTTTTTCCCCCTTAGTTTTTGTTTCTTTATGCATGATCCATCAATGGCCAAGCTTGCAAATAAGTGTCTTCCTTTGCTAGCTGCATACACCTTATGGATCCCTAACTAGTAATTCCATCTTTTGCATTGAGTATGAACATTTAGTCCTCACCAAAATTTGCTTCATTTGATTGTGCAAAAATTCTAGTTCATTACTTGATCTTAAGGGAGGGTTTTTCTTCAATGATATTATATATGGTAAAACACAGTACTAGATTGGACACTCTGCATCATGTATGTTGAATTAACATGCTACAATTGCAAGTCCTAGCTTATGACATGTTTTGAAGACATCTTCATTGACACATTAGTTTCTAGAAACCCTGTTAACATGATCAAATAGTCTGTATGTTGTGTCCCCTTTGGAAATCATGCTATAAGTTTCTATACAGCTTTTGGGTTCATCATAATATGGGGCTACATGGTAAGTATGTAAGAAACAATTTGGATCTATTAACTGTGAGTATCTTAGCCAAGGTGTGTGTTGTTTTCATGTAAAGTGTTTACATACAATACAATTGTATTGGTGATGATTGGAAAATTTTACAGGGGCAACTTGAAGCTGAATGGGAGGCTGGATGGTACAAATGTTCCATTAGTTCATGGATCCTGAATGTACACATATCACTAGTCAAATTCCCAAAGCCAAGTCTAAACTAGTTTGATATTTGTAGGATAAAGCCCAAAGCCGGGGGAGGGAGGGTGGGGAGTGATTCCCAAAATAAGGGGCCTAGGATGAGGTGGTAGCTGAGTCTGGCCCTGCATTCTGAGAATGTTCCCCACCTCTTGGCTTAACCCACCTGTCAAATTCCCAAAGCCAAATCTAAACTAGTTTGATACTTGAGTAAAGCCCAAGGTGGGCATTCCCAAAACAAGGGGCCTAGGATGAGGTGTTAGCTGAGTTAGCCCTGCATTTGGAGAGTGTCCATCACCTGTAGGCTTTACCCATAGTAAAGGATGAGGCAACCCCAAACCATGAACATGAACCTCAATGTGTGTAGATCAGCACGGGGCATAGGAGGGGGAAGGTTTTAATGCCTACTCCTTGAGAGTGAGAAGGATCTTATGCCTACTTATAGGTGTAACATTCATCTCACACTTAAGGAGTAGATGCAAGGTCCTTACTCTTTTCTAGAAGGGATAGTCATGAATATGAGGTGCCCTCCAAATACATTAAAAAATGTCTTCAATTGTTTTATGCATGTGTAGCTTTGCACTTCCAATTTTCCACCATATGTGAATTCCCAATTTTCATTCAAATCCATGCAAAGATAATCCTATAAAGTTTCCAAATGAAAGTCACAATTTCTCTCCAGAGAATTTTCTGTGAACACAAGAACCACACCCTAGCAACAGCTTGTTAATGAAAGCTAACTTGTGAACTGCATTAGGTAACAAGAAGTTACTTTCCAAGTTGAGACTTCACGAGCTCTGGAATTGTGGTGGTGGGTAGGTAGTTGCCTGGCCTTTGCAAATTCACTCCAGAGAATTTTCTCCAAGACTTGAATAATGATTTTATTATTCTGTTTTCTGAGAATGCCCTGGACAAAGGATCTTCAAGGATCTTGTGATGCCACGATCTTTGTTGAGTCATTTTTTTCACTATCATGGAAAGGCTTTTGATGATACTTGTTGTTGGTGATTTGCTTAATTTGCTCAATATATTTGTCTACACCTACTGTGGGGGGGAGCTGATGAAGTCAGTGGGTAGTCATGGCAGCTTGTCATTTCTACTCGTGACGATGGTCTGCCACTTTATGAACGACTCTCTCTCCTAAGGTTATGATTGCACTTGGAATTGTTTTTTGCGGAGAATTCTCTGCTATTTCTTAGATATAGCTGAACTCAGTCTGTTCCAACTACTGATCAGTGTTCTGTCTATGCCACCAGTATTTCACCAAAATCTTGATAGGTAACCAATTTAGAACAGTTGATTTTACGAGCACTTACATCCTTTTGTAAACTGATGTTTTTGTCGTTTTATTCCTAGACAATTCTGATCAGGAACATTGTGAATTTACGATTAACCAGGAATTGGTTGATTGTTTGTGTTTCAATGTTTAGCACGGCCTTTACCATAGGAATCCCATAGACATTTTCAAGCACTGCTATGAAGAATGTGAATTAAGAAAACCTGAAACTTCAAATGCAATTAATTCTCAAGTTGTTTCATCTCTATTGAACTGAGCTCATTGTGCTTTTTGTGTTGACCGGATGTAGATGGCGGTGACTGAGTTTACAGTGTACAAGAAAAGGGTCTGCAATCTAGGATGGTAGACCCAATTTTCTTCCCTTACTAGTAAAGGTTAGCCTGGCTAGATGGAAAATGATTACTCACATAGAAGACGTGGAGTTTAGTGGAGAACATTCTCTAGTAGAAAAAAAATGAGCTCACCGATCTTGTACACCTATTTGTGCTAAAAGTCTGTCCCCAGGGTTTTAAGATCTGTTTACATAGCATTTGATATGATCTGTTGACTTGAATAAGTGTGGCCTTTGTGGGTATTTCTACAGAAAATGCCAGTGTTGAGAGTGGCAATGAGTTTTCGGAAAAGCAATTGTAAGAATTTGAGTTTTGTTTTAATTAAAAAAAAAATCACAAGATTTCTATTCATGGTTTTAGGTAGGTACCAAAAAATATAAGGATGTTTTAATTTTTGTTCCTTTCATATTTTGTTAATAGCCAAATTTGGCTAAATTGGCTTATGGATAATTGAGAGCTTGGCTACGATGTCAGAAAATTGAAAAAAGAAAACACTGGGCACACAGAAGTGTGTGTATGTGAGAGTTAACAAGCACCTTCAGTTTGCCAAACCACATCTTTGGCACTCCTGAAGGCATTTGTAAGGGGGACAAATATGGCCTTCTTACTCCTCCTCATCCAATGTATTTTCTATTCTGCATTTCTCCAAGTTTGAAGTAGTCTACCTATTTCACAATCCCTATTATGGAATTCTACTGATGTACTGGAAATTAGAGTGCCAATGAGTGCAATAGTAAGGTCTAAGCATCCAACAGATCTGTGACTTTTTGAGATAAAAATTCCCAAAGATTTCTCACTTTTTTAAGAGAAAAATTTCCCAGTGATTTTTCAAGCTGTCCATACTCCAGAGAAACATGATAAAAAAATGGTTACAAGGTTGTCACAATATTGTTATCTGTGAAGGACCCCAAACTGGGGGTACTAGGCCCCAGTTTTACTAAATCTGGGGATGAAATAAAAAATCAGGACGAAAACAGCACACAGGTAGAGAAAGAAAGAAAGAAAGCAAAAACCAAACTGGTTGTCTCACCTAAAATGGTCCCCACAGGAGTTTCACCCCCAGTTTTGGCTTTGTGTTACCTGAGTCTTCTCTGCTGCTGACATTCTTCATTAGATATATCAAGTATTGTCAAAATAAAATCCCGCAACTCTTACGAACTGATACCCAATTTCATTAAATGGTACCCAGTTTGTTTCATTTTATGTCTACACCCAAATTGGGGATGAAACAGGGATTACGGGGTCAAACTAAGGCCCCTGTCTCTGTTATGAACTGATACCCAGTTTCATTAAATGCTACCCAGTTTGTTTCACTTTATGGCTACACCCAAATTGGCAATGAAACAGGGGTTATGGGGGGTCAAACTAGGGCCCAGAGACAGGGTGACTTTAAGGATAACTCTTACATAAAATGTCTGGCAATTTTATCTCTCACTCAAATACATGAAATGATGCCCATTCTGAGGGTCTCAATGAAACTCATCTCTAGACCTCTCGGTTTTGCCATGATGTTTCTTCGCATAATTGTATCAACTCATTTTATGATGAGTTTGGTGATAAACTTTGAGTGAATGAACTTCTGCATCTTGCAAAAACGAAGTGATTGCTGTTGAGTGCCAGTAGGAGGAATTTGTCATTAAAAGATCCATTCAAATTTGAATTAAAACAAACCAAGTAGCTTTTTAAAAACAAAAGGAGATCTTCATGACAAGGAGGAAAAAAAGATGATTGGTTATAAATTGTTTTTTTGGCAGGTTTGTCATTATTCTGAGGCCATGTCCATTTTGTTGCAAGAGACTTTGTGTACTCATATCTGTCCTGATGTATTTTTTGTTGGCCAATTTTGTGATAATGTTTGTTTCTCTGAATCCTTTTGTCAACAAGTTTGATCATGAATTCTATGATGAGTTTGTTGGGTACATGAATGATTTACCTATTTTCTCTGATCTTTGATGAGTGAAGTTGATTGTTTTCAGTAAAAAGGATGAATTAAATAAATTCCCAAAATTGTCAGGAAAAAAGTAATGTAGCAAATTGCTATCATTTGCTCCCCTGCCCAAAAGAACTGCTTCGTGAGATCAACTCAACCTTTCCATGAAGGCATGCATCATCTTACCCATGGTGTGTTGTTTTAGAAATTCTTGTTTGCTACCAAAGTGGTGATCCTCTCTAGAACATTTAGCAAAATCGGGCTATAAACCATATATGGAAGACATATTATATATATATTTTTTAATCACCCTTCTAATTTTTTTGGCTATACAATGAAGACCAAATACAGAATTCTGGAAATTTTTACTTTTTTTTCCCCCCTCGTTTTATGGTGATTGAAAAAAAAACATCCAAAATCACTTCATGTTTGAAATTTGAAATTCTCTTTATGGGAAAATTTCACCAGGGAAAAATAAAAGAAATTTTTTTACCCATGATCTAAAAAATTAAAAAAAACTGGTTGTTTTTACACTAGAAAAAAATCCAAAACTTTGGTTAAAAAGCAATAAGATTTGTGGAAAAAAAAATCAGTGCTGCCCAACACTGATAAGTACCTACTATAATAATATAAGCACATAGAAAAAAGCATTGAAGGAAAGTTGCTTCTCAAAGCAAAGCAAAGCAAAGCAAAGCAAAGAGAGAGAGAGAGAGAGAGAGAGAGAGAACTAACTCAAGTTGTGTAAGTACTGTTCATCAATTGTTACCCTGAAACTTTGCTGCTGCTCTACTGTTCTATTAAATTCCTGGACTCCCGGATTCCCTGCATCAAGGGGATCAATCCCCCCTTGTGTTGGGGAGGGGAGTGGAAAGCATAGCATATCGCAACCATTGATGCCCACCCAAATGGTTGACGGCAGGTCAGAACTCGTTAGGGAGTATTCGGTGTCTTTGGTTGCTAGCATCTTTCATTGAGAACAGACAATCAGGGAAACAAGCAAAGTGTGAAGAATAGACCCTGTCAAACCTAAAAATGGCATTCAAACAACAACAACAAATCAAGCCCAACAAAAGGGAGAGGCATATATGGGGAGGAGAGTGACTACTAATGAGTGCAAAAGGGTCACTATGCGGTCATCAATAGTTTTGCTTGGTTTAATTTTTGACAACATCGTCACAAGGCCAATTGAAAGATGAGGAAAAAAAGGGTCCAAAAAGAAGTGTGTTCACTTTCCTTTGAAACAAAGTCAACTTTTGAAAGCTTTGCATTGGCACATAGTGGGCACCAAAGAATAGTTGCCTATGTCAGTTTTTGTACCTACTTGCCAACAATTTGTTCATTTGGGGACATGCCTTTGTAGGGTGGCCATTGAGCCGTACAAAGGTGAAATAATAATATTCTCTTGAGCTACGGTATATGGGAAAGAGGGGTACATAGTAATAGCTCATGTCACACATGTGCGTTTGCCTATAAATTGAATCATTTGGGAGGGGGGGGGGGGGGGGAGGGGGGGGGAGGGGGGGGCATTTTTTATGTTCTTTTTTTTCCAAAAAAAAAAAAAAAAAAAATTTCTAAAGATT
>Ga0116227_10004177_pt1 | contig 31494 bp, 28 predicted proteins | sample S1TSphgellanicum_FD_89693 | JGI IMG/M metagenome (GOLD analysis project Ga0116227, IMG submission 89693) | Host-associated microbial communities from peat moss isolated from Minnesota, USA - S1T2_Fb - Sphagnum magellanicum MG | ecosystem: Host-associated > Plants > Peat moss > Unclassified... | reverse complement strand
TAATTATTATTAATATTTTGGCACAAGTAATAAAGAAAATTAAAAAATTAAAAAAAGAAATAATTTAATTTATGCTCAAACCATTCATGTACTATGGTAGTAGTTCTTTCACTCTGTAGTGCCGGGTTGGGGGAGATATGGAGCTTTTGCCCTTCTATCTCGAAATGGGTTGTTAGTGTTTGGCAAAATCTGGCATATGATTGCTTGGTATTTATCTAGAAAGGATATATTTTCTTTCCATAGATTGTAGTACATTGGCAGCTTCAACATTAATTGTATTCTTTGTAGAAATGTTGAAATTTTTAAAATAAAAATAAAAATAAAAATCAAAGAATGAAATCTTTTGGAAATTTCAAGGAAAAAATAATTCAAAGGACGATATCTTTTGGAATTTTCAATAATTATTTATTTTCAACATGGAATGTTTAAAATTAATTAATTATTGGATGGACATGTCTTTGAAGGTGCCCTAGTAGGTACTAGAGTAATGAAAACTATTTTTGACTTCTTTCTTTGGATTCTTTTTATTTTCCTGGGTTTGGATGGGGGTGAAGAGGGATGAACATCAGCTTCCAGGAACTTTTGATTAATTGAGGTGAAAATTCTGGATGTATTTAACAGGTGATGTAACAATATCCAAACCATTGCACATGGTAGAACTGATGTGGATATGCCTGCCACCTCACTAGACCCAAACTGAATTGGTTCCAAAAGACCTCTGTATAGCCTAGATGCAGTTCCTTCGTCAGATAATATATCAGAAGGTGACAAAGAAGAGTACCATGTAGCATGTGGTGGGTGGGAAATCCACATGCTTGAAACTTTGTCACGTATGCTCATGAGATTATGTTTTTTCCATTCCAAGAAGAACTCTCTAGGTACTTATTGTTGTGCACAATTCCTTGTTTCTTCCTCCCTCCAAGGCCCTTGCCATATTGCCCATAGAGCGGTGACTGTCATTATTGGCATGTGCATGAAGGATTGCAGAAGATCCAACACAAGGAACTTAGTGCAAAGGAACTTAGCTCACATGACTCAATGTCTTGCATTTCTTGGGAGTTCTGTCTTTTTGTGAATATTGGACACCCGTTGTTCCATGTTGAAGAAGGATTCTTAAAGGATTTGAGGAGTTTGCGATTTTGATGTAAAATGCATGAAGATACAACTTATTATTAGGAGAGTAAGACCTCCTACTAAGTTCCAAATTGTGTTGGAACCATGATAATTTGAAGATGAATCTCTATCATTGAGATAAATTCAAATTGCACCAAATCCTTTTCTCATTCTCATGTGAGTGGAGGGCTTGAAGGTCTAACATTGTATTATGATTCCCAAAGTTTGAATTGCTTGAACTTAGTTGCAAAGTATTAGAGAACACACCAAAGTTCATTTTGTTCATATCAAGGAAATTGCCCCAATATCATTTGGTGATGACAACATATCATTCAATTTGATTGGCCAACATCAACCACAAAATATTATAAGTTAATCCTACCATCTCATGGTTGGCTTGTAAGGATCTTAACAAGATTTAATCGTGGTGATGTAATCACTCCAATTGAACATTAATAAACAACATCAATGGGAGTCAATAACTTTGGCTTTAGCATGGGTGGGGGGTGGGGGGAAGATTAGGAACACAACAAAGGAGAGTATTGGAATTAAGCCATGGATGTTTTAATAATAAGATGTAAACAAATCAAAATCAACATTGAAATAATATATTGAATTTCACATGTATGATTATAATTTCCATAGATCAATGTTTATATATGGAGAAGAGAGTATTGTTGATAGATGGAATATTGTTGTTTGAACTATGGTGTTTAAGTAAATTGTGAATGAAAACTAATGAGATAAGATAGAAATTATTAAGAATATGCAAGATAGTCAATTCCAAATACATTATGGAGCCATGAAAGTGAATGACTATCAACATACTAAGTATTGACAAAATTTAAAAGCAAGAAAAATAATCTACAATAAGAGAATATGCAACAAATGGGTTGGATCACACAATATATCAAAATTAGGGCTCACTTCTATATGTTAAATTATTAACATGAATATATCCTTGTTTCTAGTATTTTCAAAAAACTTGATTTAAGTATTGCATAAAATTGTTTGCTATAAATATGAATTACATCAAAAGACTAATCTTCTATTTGGAGGAGAAGTTATATAATCCCCCAAGTTGGCTAATTCTAATTACAAGTTTTTAAAAAGTTATTATAGAAAGGATTTTACATGATTATTCGTGTGGTTGTTCATTAACAATTCAAGTTAACTAGAATGTGAAGGATCATTTGAAAACCTAATTAACTCACACCTTTTCCAATAACTACCTCCCTCCTTTCCTAATAACTATGTTATTCCTTTACCACCAACATGGATATAAAACATATGCCTCACAAAATATCCAAATGTATATTATTTATTAATAACTTTTTTTGTCTAACGATAGTGATGATGATGATGAATGATTGAAAATTGTATGGGAACATAAGAAAAAGAAAAAATAGTTAATCATCACTAGTAATGCAAAGCAACATGAAGTGAATGAATAGTTTGGTTAATTAAGGTGTGAAATTCATTTTTCACAAATGCAATGATTACTAGGCAACAATACTTGCACCCATTTCTCATTATAAATTTTAGAATTGATGTCCACAAGAAGATTTATGAATTATTTTTTCACATGTTTTAAATAACAATGCCACATCAATTATAAGTTGTGCATGGGATCGATGATAGAAAAGGGACACACTAGATAGCAATGGATGAAATACATTTAATTACTAAGTACTTACCTATTAGTTATTAGATAATTATAAAAGTATCTAGCTAGGTAGCTAGTACCTACCTCTAAATACCTACTAGTTATTACCAAATAGATACCTACTTAATAGGTATTCTTTAACAACTACTACTATTAAGTCTCTAGGTTATCTATGTTAGGTATTAGATAAGTATTAGGTGGTGTAGACCTAAATGCCACCTTAACTAGTTTTAAACACAACCTAGGTGACACATATGTTTAGTTAGTTAATAAGCTAAAAGGTATTAAGCCTTTAGGCTACCTACATTACAATTTAGCTAGGTACTAGGTGGTTTAGGCCTAAGTGCCACCTTAACTAACTTTAGCCCAACCTAGGTGCCACATATACATGTTACATTAGTTAGTATGTTAGGTTAATTAATAAGGAGTAAGTTAGGTTAATTTGTAGTAGGCTAGGCTACATAGGTAGTCAAGTACTGATTATGTAAATAAGTAGCTAGGTAGTTGTTAATAAGTAGTTGTGATTAAATTGCAACTAGGTTATAACAAAAAAAATTATTCCATATTGTTTGTTTTCCATGACAAGTTTCTAAATTATATAAAAAGGTTGAAATTTTAAAATGTTGGAGAAAGAATAAATAAATAAATAAATTGGAATAACCATTTGGGATGAGCTAATAATAAAAGCTTGACTTGAAAGGCTAAACTTAAAATGAAATAAGATTTTACTAATTAGGTGGCACTTTGCCTAAATCTAGGCGTAGCCTAATTCTAAACCTAGCTTAGGTTTGGGCATAAATAAATCCAAGCTCAACCTAAGTTTGGGTTTAGCCTAGTTATAAGCCTAGCCTAGGTGATATGTAACCTTTCATGGGCCATTTGTCAACAAACTACTAGTTAGCTTCTTTTCCTAGCCTAGTTGTAATATAGTTGAAATTACAACTAACATAGTCAAAATTACAACTCAATGGCCTAATTAGAATATAGTTGAAATTTCAATTCAAATTTTGATGATTTCATGATTTGTTGATAAATGAAATTCATCCAATGGGAGGTTATATTTGAAAATAACTCTTGACTATAATGGTCAATGTTATTTTCAACTAAAATGGTCAAATGCTAACTTCCAACACAAATATAGGAAACATTTAATTTAAATCTTCTTATTATCATTCAATGTTTATGGTCTTCAAACCATCTCCACAAGTTGGTAAACATTTTTAATATTGTAACATTAAACAAATGGCTTTAAAGCCACATTTCAAGTTTTGAAAATTGATTTTGGTTTAATAATGTAATTACATTTGATGGAAATTATGCCTCATTTGTTCTTTTTGGTGCATTCACAATCTTAGGAATTAGGGGTGCCAAAATAAAAATCCTATTCCAAGGACTATATATGACATGTGCCATACATGTGCTAATCAATTAACCCAAATTTTGCATTTTTCACACCAAGTTTAGAATTGTGTTCTAAATTTAAATATCTTTTGACTATGCATTGATCATACATCATGTATATTATACATTCATGTTTTCTATCATATAGATGAATAACTTTTGTTGAAGATATATTTTCAAATTTTGTGATTTTTAGAATCAAATGCAAGTTTGAACCAAAGGTGTTCAATATATGTTGTAAAATTGAATTTCGCCAATTTCAATTCCTTTTTTCTCTTTTAATCATCAAATTAATATTCTTTTCAAATTTGAAAAAAAAATGGTGCATATTTGGGAAAAAAAATCCATTTCAAATTTTTGAATGTTTTATGACTTTTGAAACATCATCAATTTGCATCAAAATTTGAGCATTGAAACTAAGCAAGTAATGTAACCTATTTCAAAATTCAATCAATAATCCAAATTATTGTGCTCCCCTTGTGATTTCTCAAAATTACAAAATTACAATTTAAAATAGTCTCCACCCCCTTAGGTGGTTCCTAATACTATAAATGTTTCCTTTTGTGTGATTAAATAGTTTTGGAATATCTTTGTGATTATGAAAACATTTAAATGATTCAATGTAAGTGTATGTGTATTGACTATGAATCACTAATGGGTGAGTACTAGGTTTGCTACATAATCCATGGTTTCAAATATGTGAGTTTTACTACTTTTATGATACCCAATGTTTTCAAGACCTTAATCCTTGTTAGCTTGTAAATAATTAATGGTCATTTTTAAAGGTATAAACTTGGATACCTCTTAAACATGTTTCTATTGATTTTTGTTGTGGTGAATTTTCACACCATGTTAACAAAAATCAAAAACCAAGGAAGCATAGTACAAAGGATTTTTTTTTTTGGGAAAAAAATTACATCAATGTCACTATATTTTGATGAAAAAAATATGAATGGTCCATATTTAGTTGTGTTTTAGAAGTTGCCAAATTATAATATAATTTATAATTTTTTTACTTTTATCCTTGGATTGTAGCCAAACTTGACTATTTCCTCTTGGGGATGATTATGGCCTTTATGGCTATATCACAAAATAGAAAGAAAAAAAACCAAGATTTTTACTTGTTAAATTCTCAAGAAAACAATGATAGCCATTGGAGCAATTATTGATATAGGGTTACATAATCTTTGTTTATATGGTGGTATTAGATACTTGTTCAACATTGCCATGAACCCATTTGATTATAGCCTATTTACACCATTAGTTGGATGTGAGTGTATATTAATTCCCAAGCCTCACCATTCCAAGTACCCAAAAAAAAAAATTCATTGCCATGGATGATCCTTAATATGGTGAAACCCCAAGTTGTAACTACATTTTTTACTACATTTGGGATAGTCACATACTACTAAATGCCCCATTGATGGGAGGTTTGGATTTAACCACATGGTAATTTAAAAACCCAACGGTCATAAAACACATGACCTAGTTTCCATTTGTTTAAGAAAGATATATTATAATTACAATAATTAAATGTTATATTTAATTAATTAACTATTATAATTCAATAACTAAATATAATATTACAGTAATTATATATTATTATATTAATTATAATTATAATTAATTCATTATAACCTATTTTAGGCTAGGCTAAAATAAGCTATCTAGCATAAGCTAAGTAGATAGGTAGTATTTTATTTAATTTGTTAAGGACAAAAAATTTTAATTGATTAATCCCAAATGGCATATGACTATGTTTATAGTGCATACCATGAATCTAATCCATTCTTTCACATAGTTATATACTTTATGTTTTAAATAAATTTAAATTAATTAATTAAAAATATCCTAAAATTTGTGACTAAAATAATGATTTCTAGTCTCACAACATGATGATGTTGCATTCCACGTGCAATTAAACAACGCCAAAACATGTATTTTACGACTTGTCCTATTCAATTAAAATGGGAGAAATGATTAAAAAATGACATAAATGACTTTAAAAACAACTAAAAAAATGACTACAATCGAATAAGACTAATCATGAAAAACATGTTTTGGCATTATATATGTGGTAATAAAATACTTGACTATTAGTCAAGGGTGAAAACACGTGTTGGGGTGGAATACATAATCTAGTCACAACTTGTTGGATTATCATTCATGGCCCATGGAAAAAATATAAATGAATAATATGTTTAAAAAAATCAAAAAATAATATTACATGTGATATGATCACATTGTATGAATTTCATGAATGGATTTTGAATTATTATAACATATTGAACTTTTGAAATGTTAAAAACCTTACATCATAGTCCATATCATATGATTACGGACTCATTATATTTATTAAAATGCTTAGTTGAGTGATTTTTTTTATATAGAAAGTAGCGTGATGCCGTTGATACAAAGGAAGACAATTTTGAAAGATTTTGAAAATTATAAATTAAGGTATACAATGAAATATGGATTTTTAAATTTTTTTTATTAATTTGAATTAATAATTTAACTTCCCCTTTTTAAATGAAATTTTTTTATAATTTTTTTTATAATTGATAAATTTTAAATTAAAAAAAATAGCCTTGCCATATGACTTGTGCAGTATAATATATTCCACTATAGTATAAAATGGACTTGTATTTTAACATTAGTATGGACTCCACATATGCTGAAAGGTATTCCACTTTAGTGTGTTTTCACCTTCAACATGATGAGTCATACATTATTTTGAATAAAATAAGGCATTTATTTGTTGGTCAATATGTTAAAAATGATGTCCAATCCCTCAATGTAGTTTTTTACATCGAGATGCAATTCAAAAAACTTTACTTTCACTATAACAATTTTTTTCCTTTGAACTAGACATAAAATTGACCATTGTTTTTTCAATTACATTTATAAGTACTTAGTCATAACAATCACTAAATAATGGCAAAAGGCATCAACATGCCACATGGCATCATGGTTTTGTAACTATAATCAATATGACAACTTGTTGGCTTTTTTGGTAAATTATCATATTATTTTTCAATTTTTATTCATTAATTAATTAGTTAGTTACAAGAACCATTCACTTTTGCGACTAATAATGACCCAATTTCCCATGATGATGACATGGCGTGCAATATGCCAACAAGACAGTGTGGTCTTATTTGTCAACATCATGATTCAAGTCATTGATTTTATGAATTAATCTCATTTATTACATGTTGAAAATATTGTTGTCCTTTGCGATTAATAATGATTTAGTCTTCCATATGATGATATGACATGCCATTTGGCTACAAGATGTCATAAATTTTCATGGCAATCCATGATTTTTTGTGACACCATAAATTTTTGTGTGTCTTAAATTTATGGCACCAATATTTGTTATGGCATGCCATATTTTTTGTGTGAGGTTTCTAAAGTCTTGAATTCACATGCATGTGTATGTGTACTAAACAATTTATTGTTAACTTGTAATTGTGGCTACAATATTAATAATCATTTTGAATAAGGTGACACATAATTCTTTAATTTTTTAACTACTTAACACACTATCTTAGGTGAACATACCTATTAAGTTAACCTATGTATGTAGGCTATTTAATAAAAACCTACTTCATAATATAAGCTACCTTGTAAGTTATTTAATTAGACACAAGAAATTTGTTACATCTAGTATGTTTAAATATACCTAGAATAGGTTACCCTACTAATAGGTTAACCTAGGTAGGCATGCCTAAGTTCCTAGCTTTAGGTTCTTTGCCAAGTCAACCTAGGTAGCCTCATTACAAAATATTTTATCAAGTTTGTAACTACTTCAAGTTTGTGTGACTACATGCAATTATGATGCGACTAAATGTGACTAGATGTGACATAATTATCCTAGGTTAATTGATTTTTTAGCCTGAGAATGCTTAGGCTAACCTAAGCTAGGTTAATAAATAATATAGGTTGACAAATTAGTTCATTTAAAGTCAATTTAAGGAGGTCTAGGTCTAGGCTAAGTTGGTAGGTACATTAGAAGAAATTTGAAAATTAACGACTATATTTGCAATTAAATTTTAATCACATTGGACACCTACGACTACAAATCACCCAGTTGCTAAAGACAAGTGGCATCAGACATGAAGTTGCAAATGACACAATGTGGACATGCAGCCGCATTAGCAGTCACAAATGCTTATGACTACAACATCTTTATCATCCATTACATTGGATGGCCATCTGAATGATGTGGACCTATATGGAATCTACATGGCACCATTGTTTGCGATTACATTTACGACTACCCTTTCAAGAGTTGCATAGTGCCAAATGTCTAGTATTGGGCATACTCGATTCAACCATGTGGTGATCATGGGAACATTTGCGATTGTTGGATGGAAATTATTGAATAGCTGATGTGCATGTATTATTATACACGTGGTAATTTCCCATACGTTTTGTGGATTAATGTAATTTTAATAATATTTAAACATGAATACCATGTGGTAGCATGTGATTTGTTGGAATCACATTATCAATATATCTAATAATTGCCATGTGGCATCTAATGGGGACACCTAGTAGAATACCATTTCATAGAACATCATAAATTGTCATAGATATATTCCAAATGGCCAAAAAGGTATTTCCATGTGGCAATTTACCATTAGCTCTCAGAAAATTATATTGGTAATTAAAATAATGCCACTTGGCATGCTTGAAATGCATCTTATGATTTTTGATGTAGTCACATGTGTGACTATTGTAGTTGCATATGCAGTTGTAGGTGTTATTAAAGTTTTGACTACATTAGTTATAGGGTAGTCGCATGTGAAGTTGCTAGTGAGACTATAATGGTTGCAAGATAGTTGTTAGGGCCACTACATATTTAACTCCATTTGTTGCAAATGTTACTTGTAGAGTGAAAATGTGTATCCATAGCACTAACACATTTTAAAAGAAGATCTAGAATGCTAATTATTAAAACAAAGCAAACATTTGCACATAACTCAAGCATTATAAAATAACCAAAACCCAAAAAAATATATACACAAAATTGAAAGCTTAGCTATAGCAAAATGAGCGTCTCCATAAATCTAAAAATGAACAAGCAAGGAAGAATTGTGAACACAATTCAATATTTCTCTTTACAAGCATTGTACACTTGATAAACCCCAACATGTTCATGGATACTCTGAGCAACCATTGCAGCTATAAAAGGACAAGTACCTAATTAGTTTTCTGCATCAATGCACTTTCCCATATTGTGAATTGACCTTGTGCTTGCTTTAAACATAATTGTGCATGTTCATCCTTGTAATTTGGGAATGGCAAGGGTGCATCTGGAAGCATCACTGCATGCACTTCAACCTTGTATACATCATCTGTAAGATATGCCCCATGAAACAAATCTTTCCCTGGAAGTCCACAAACTACTGCTCTTGCTGCACAAAAGTGTTTATGCATCAAGAACACCTCGTCACCTATGGCAAACTGCACAACAAGTTGCACCTATGTGAATAACAATACTATATGAGGTAGGTTTTTTTATACATATTGACTACAAATATACTTAATCAAATACCATAACTTTATTCAAGTTGGACTCACCTGGCGCATGGTTGAATCTTCCCTACTTATTTCCTGTGGTCCAATTACACCTCCTTGAGACCTTAGCATGGGGGGTGCTTGTCTAACTGGATTTTTCAACTTTTTGCTCTACCACCCGCACAGAAAAAAAAACAAATGTACATTATTTCCCATTGACAATGTTTTGAAGAATGGTTTTTTTAAGACGACCCCGCCACTAGGTATAGTAAAAACATGAACAAATTTTGTTTCTGACTACCTTATGAACAAGTCAGATTTGATAATTAGTCTAAGTTGAAGCAAAGCATGTAGGTTCAATTCATGAACATTTTAAGTTTCAAGTTTTCCATAAAAACCTGATTCAAGGCATTTGAAATTGATTATCGTTTAGGGGTCCCTTATGTGTCAACGTTTACGACAATTCCCCCTTCATTCACCTGAGTGAATCAACATGACAACAACTTCCATTACAACATTATGAAACCAAAATATTTACACATTACCAGTCTTCAATCATCCATTCAGCAAACATGATTCCAATTGTATGTGACATGAATGGACCATCAAAATGGCAATACATAGTGTTTAGTGTTAAGCTACTTTAACCTACACATTAGTGTTAGTTGTTTGTCAAGTTGGGCTCTGAGTGGCCCAAGTGGTTACTCTGACTAGGCTTGGTTGGTCATTCACCGTTTGAATCCCCTAAGGTACATTATAACTAAATTTTATCTAAATGCCTCATGTAGACAACATTATGATGTTATGTTACAGTTTAAGTAATTATACAATGTTCAACATGCAAAAGTCTTAAAGCTAATGTAATGGAATCAACACATAGAACTGAACATGTCAAACAAAATACCAAATTACACATGCATGCATCATAGTAACCTAGATACCTGACTTAGTAATGCTTCAGCCACATCAATCACCTACATAGATGAATAAGGAAAAAAGTCATATCACCAATTGAAACAACTAGAAAAATTGTGATATATTACACTTAATATAATACCTATCACATCTAGCCACAATTAGGTTTTGGCATTCACATGTTTGATTATTTATCCCATGGATTGTGCATCACCTATATTATTCAGCCAATCTAGCATTCAATGCAACATTATTGGGTTCATGTTCATATTAACAAACAAAATTTGCTCCCACTTCCAAACTCTAACATGGGAGATGAACAATTAGCCAATGCAAGGCAACCATTAATCATGATTACATCATGAACAATTGCTAGCAATTGGGCTAACAAACATATATTATCTAACCTCAAATATATTGCTACAGATAAGATGAATCCAAGGAACTTGCAAGTTACAAAATGCCTATTTTGTTTAAGAACTTCATAAGTACATACATACCTGACTACCCAGCAATGTATACATTACCATATCTTGTACCTACACATGCCAATAGTTTATACAATCCAAGATATATACTAAATAAACTAATTGGTTGATGAGCTATGAGTAAATGGCATTAAAAAAAACCATACAAATTAATGCACATTCTACCATTCAAGTTTGTTAGGGTTACAAAGGCTAGACATCTATGGAATTGAATAGAAAATGGTATGCATGGGATGATTTTTTTTTGGCCCTAATGCTTACTTGGGTTGATTTTGTCTCTTTCAACTCCATCACCTACATTGCAAAAATACCAAAAACATCCATATCAGTGCCCAACAAAAATGGAGACATACATATAAGTAGACTAAATCATTTAAGTCAAAGATTGTCTAGGCTAGAAATTTAGCACCAAGAAAGAGTTGTTACTCACTTTATCAGGCTTGCTTTTATAATCAGTTGCTTGAAGGAGGTTGGGCGGTTGATCGCCATTACCCAACTTCTTGCCATCAAGTGTCTCATCATTACTGTGCCTTCCTGAACTAGCTCTTGGTGTAGCATTAGCATCAAAATCCATCAAAATCCAAGGCCAAGATTTTACCTTTCCGAAATTGTAATTTTGAGGTCCCCACCATATGGGGGGGATTTGTCCCACCTGTTAAAGGTTGTCGTCTGACCTGTGGACTTCCCACATTCTTTCCAATCTGCGACATTTGCCGCATAAACTCAAGTATTATGGAATTGAGGGACTGGATTGACCTAGCATTTTCATTACATGTCTCTAGCACTTGTGCAACAGTTCCAGTAATTTCTAGAAGCTTGGATTCAATACTTGTGATTCGTGAAGACAATGTTGTTGTGTTGCCACCTTGCAATAAATGGAACAAATATGCAAAACCCACAAATCCATTAACTCCAAAATGTATTCACACATTTAGCAAATTAATAAAAATCCATCGCAGGCACCCAAATAGTTGTTCCAACACCCATCTATGTACCTGAATCAAAGTTTCTTCCAAAATCCTATAACATAGGGTAGTAAATGCATCTTCACATGAAAAAAAAAATCTTCATTTAGCAAGTTTGCATGAACCTTAAAATACAAGGGGCAAAAAAAAAGCAAACCCAACTACATCCCAATGTAGATAAATCATGTTAAAAGATTAAGTCAAGAGTATAAGTAGAAATTAATTATTTTTGCCAATGTTTGTTCAGATTCCAGCCCTGCTGCTACAATTTCAGTAAGTAAAGGACTCCTAGCCTTTTTTTTTTCTACATGCCATAACCGACATCAACCATTTTTTAAAATCTTCATGGAAACCATAATTGTAAGCACACAAAATTAAAGTCTTACAAATGTAGCCTTCGCAACAACTTTGCCACCTCATCCATACTTGTTTTTTTTTGGTTACCTTGAGCATTGGACATGTGAGAGGCCTTGATGATTATCTTTTCATCTGTCCAATATCTTATAAGCCGCTCCCATTGAATTGACTCTATACCTATTGGGCAAGTCTGTTGGGCTTTATGGGTGAATAAATGTTTGAGGCGATGCTTCTTTCCCTTCAAAAATCAACGGACAAAATCTTCAAACCCCTTTTGACATAAGGGATTGTTAAGATATTCAAAGAGTTCATTCATTCAGACTTGAAGTGCTGCCATGTATTGCAGAGTCTTGGTCCCTGACGTGTACAATAAAAACATCAAGGGTATGGGGTGCCACGGACCTCATGAGGTCATCCCATGCATTTTTCCCTTCACATGCCCCATCATCAATTTTACCCCTAGGGGTCACTTCTACCACATGGGGTTTCAAACCTTTGAGCAATCGATCTTCCACCTTGGCTTCATACTGTTTATTTTTAGCTCGTTTCACAGCCCTAGCTTCTGATTTTGGAAGTTGCTTGGAGGGTTCAAGTTCCACATTTGTTGCTACTGGAATTGTCTTGTTTATTGGTAAACAAGGCTCAGAACTAGATGGAGGTGGCATTAATGGCAAGTGTGCCCCTTTAAATCGTACAAAGGGAGGTGGTGGTTGTACACTTTGAAGTTGCCCTGTTGAATTGGGACCACAATTTGATTGTGACATTAGAAATGTCATGCCTTGTGGTCTTGCATTATTCCATCGATATGACCTTGCCCCCCAATTTCGTTACAGAGGCATATTGCAACCTCCAAATGGTCCACTCCATTGGCTATAACCAAAGTTTGCAGCCCAACTTTGCCATGGAAGGATGTTATATCCCCAGATGGTCCACCCCATTGTTTGCACTAGGAATCTTGTGGTTCACTTGGTCCCCATGCCTGTGAACCACCTTGGAGCCTAGGTTGTCCTCCACCTTGGGGCCATTGAGGCCCATTGGGTGGGGAACATTGGGAATCAATCACCACCCTTGGAGCGGGAACTTTATCTCCATGTGGTATGGTGACATTAAACTATTTTGCAACTTTATAACAAGCAAAAGTAAGTACAAAAACACAAAGATGCATTTAGGTTTAAGGGCTTGTAGACCATTGAGCCACAACATAACTGAAAACAATAGGCTACCAAGCAAGAAAAAGTTTGTTATTACCTTTGATTTAGGCTTGGCTCCTATGTTGGGCATGGTTTTTTCAGAATTTTATTTGCTGAACTTCCTAAAAAAATTTCAACATCATCTTGGAGCCTCTTAGTGTTTTCATCACCATCTAAGGATGGCTGGTAGCTTGAGCCTTGTGTATCTCCTTGTGCTTTTGAAGTGCTACTTGTGTCTTTAAAACATTTTGATCCAAGCTCATCTTGTGCTTCAACATTCTTGGTTGGTTTGTTGGCTATATAAACATTACACTGACATAGGCCTTCTTGGCTATATTTGTCGACTCTACACCTCTTCTTCACAATAGTTGTGTTCTTCCGAAAAACAAACAAAAAAAGGAAGTTTGTGAGAGCTATATGTTATGAACAAACCACATGGCAAAAAATACATTAAAAATAATTTTGTTTTATATGGTAAACATGGATTCTTTAATGTTGCAGCATTAATTCATTTACAGAGACATTGGTAGTGATAGTAATAATAGGAAAATGATCGGATTTGGTAGGCCAAGACAATGCAAAAGAGAAGAGGGGGTTGGCTTACAACACTAGAAGAAAATTTCAAATATATGACTAAGTTTAAGACTAATATTCTAGTCATAAAGGACAAAAATGACTAATAACCCTAAAGACATAACGAATAAATCGCTGAAAACAATAGTCATTTAAAACATGATGTGGCATAATGTCCCATTTGTTGTGTGAACAACCTAATGTTTATTTTATTTAAACCATACTTTATTTAAACATTACACAAAACCTCAAATTTGATGATACATATTTTATTGATAAATTGTCCAAATGAAAGAAGAAAAAAATTATTCATAAATTTCTTTCAATAATGTAGAAAAAAATTATATATATGTAAAAATGTGAATTCATCTCAAAAGAAAAATATTTCAATGACCATTCTTTGGGGAAAAAAAATTTAAACACGTCATTTGTAAATGGAAAAACTTTTGTGAGTAGTATAAAAATATATCTTTCATATCCTAAACCTTCATTTAATTTATGAATTTATATTATAAAATTTTTTTTCCAATATATCATAATTTTATTAATAATTTTAAGTTTAGACATATGAATCCATAAAATTTATCCACATAAAATATTTATAAATGGATCACAAATCAATTGTAAAATCTAAATTTATATATATAATACATGTTTTTATATTAGTCATATTAATTTATTTTATATTTTAATTATAAATTAAATTAATATTGAATAATTTTGTGAAATTATACATTTTATTTAATTTTACACATATAATTTAATAATATTTATTTATATACTTATAGTAAATAAAGTTTTACTTAAATCGATGATAAATATTTAATGTAAAAATAAATCATATATTTACCACATCTTACATTTATATTTGATTTTAAAATTATAATCTATAATTTTTTATTTAGTATATAATTTTTTATCAGTAAAATTTATTTCAATGTGTAATAATTAATTTACTCATATAAAATATTTTTAAATGCATCATATATCAAGTATATTCAAGAAAAATATAATCAAAGTTTTTATATTACTAGTATAAGTTAAATTTAAATTCTTGTAAAACATTTCACATTATTGTAACAATGGATTTGCATTTCACATGCATATGTTTGTTATTCCTATTTTAAGTTTCAACAAACTTAACATTACCATTCATTAACACATCAAATTCATGGTTATTACATATAGCCAGAATCTACATTTCATAATACATTGTAAAAAACTCTAGAAACGATATTACAATTCATTTCATCATAATATAATATTACAAAAAAATTCACATAAAAGATGAACATAAAATTCATTGTAAAAGTCTATTCTTCTCTATACTACTAAAAACATGAATCCAAATTACAACATTATCCCATGTTTTGTTGAAAAAAATCCAAAAAAACACTTAAAATTTGTGTTATATCAAAACAAAATTTGTGGTTTTCTACTACAAGTACCTACAGTTCTTCCTACTCTTTTGTAAATTATGTGTCTCTTCTTCTCTCTGTCATGTTCACCAGAACTCTAACCTTTTGAACTATCCCAAGTCACATCATCATGATCAAAACAGTAATAATTCGAAATTCAAATTAACAAAGTTCTTAAAAAGTCCCTATCCTAATTGCCTTGTTCATCCAAAATCACATACTCATCCTACCCCTTTAACATTATCCCCTCTTCTAAGGTCATGTGGTATTTTTGGTTATATCTCCTCCTTTTGAACTGCTCCACTTTTAAGGTCTTATGATTCTTTAGTCTATATTTCTTCCTCTTGAGCTGTCCCACTTAGCCTTGCTTCTATCTTTTTATCCTAGCTGATGCCTCTATACTTGTTGGATTGCATAGATGAAATTTGGAAAATTCTTTTGATAAGCTTCCAACTTGTACTGCATAATTCTTTCATTAGTTCTATGTTGAACCAAATTCTCCTCCAACTCCTTTGTAAAATATTCCTTTGCAACTTCGCACCATTCCTCAAATTCTGCCTCAGAATCCATCATCTTGTTCTTTGTCTTCATCAAGGTATAGTACTACAACATTTGTTCATAATCCTCTAGTCTTTTTTTGATACTAGTTGGATTTGAACTCTTCCTTTGTTCCTGTGCCTTCTCTAATTATGCTTGCAGGTGCTACAAAGTTCTTTGATACTCCTTGTCCTCCATTAACTACTCTTTTTTTGCCTTTGTTGTTTTCTTCTAAGCTCTTGAGATTGCAACAAATAAACATTCTTCAAATTTATCAATTCTAAATCAATCATAACATTCTCCTTCTCCTTTTTTTTAGTCAATTTTTTCACCTGACTATCCAAAGCTTTTTGTTGTTTCTTATGAAGAAGCAATGTTTCTGTCCACTTCTTTGTGGTTTCCTAGATTTCAACCTTTTGCTTCAAATTCTACACTTATTCATCCTACAACTTTAGCCGTGTTGTGCTACCCTTGACCTCTTCATTCTCATCCTATAATTTCTTAATGAACACTTTATTTTTCTGCTCAACCTCTACCTTGTTCTTCTAGATTTCCACATTATGCTTATACCCTTTTAGAAATCTCTCTTCTTATCCAATTTCTCCAATAACATTGCCTTCTCCTTCTTCCCCATAGCCAATTTTTTTTTTTAAGTGTTCACCTCTGTAGTCAAATTCCCCATATTTAGACTCACAATTATCATGGTCTAAAATAATTTAACTGCATTATTTGCTTTCATTACTTCTACAGCTACCTCCTCCACAAACTTTGGTGTACTTGTTTTTGTTGTAGGATTTTTAGATCCTTCTATAGATGGTCCCAACTCCTATACCGTTCTTTTCCCCAATTCAAATTCAAATGGGAATCCCTTTGCAGATTTTGGCCTACTAGGTGGTACTTCAGTTCTGCTAGTTTAAATTCTTTAAAAACAAGTTTTGTTGCCACTCTCTTTGTTTGTAGTCCAGTAGCCTGTAAACCTTCCTGTGTCTGTTGTTGTTGTTGTTGTTGCAAATGCTATTGTAAAGGTTGAAAATGTTTTGGACTTGTAGTGGTCTCCATCTAATCTTCACATACATCCTCTTCAAAGTGTAAATGCTCCTCACCCTTTAGAAACCTTATGTCATGTTCCTTTTTAACTCCATGGCTTCGGTCGTTCAACTGTTTCTCTTGCAATGATGTCATATGTGGTATCTCTTACCTCTACAACCTGGTTGTCTTTCTTGTGGAAATGTCATATGTGGTATTGCTATAGTCTGTCTAATTGCATGTACCATTATTGGCACTGCCTTTACCACTGTTGGCACTATAGATGGTTCCACTCTACCCTTCATCATTTTTTGTGCCCTCAAATTTATGCTCTCTGGTTCCTTTTTATTCCTAAACTTGAAACTTCTTTAACTCTATTTTTCCTTTTGAGAGAGCCTACTGTAATTTTCTTTCTATTCTCCAATGTTATCTACACCTCCTCCCTAGTTCTTTTAACCTTGGCCAGTGGTTTCTATGGATTGTCCTTTTGATGCACAAACAAATTCTAAAAGATTTTTGTTAATACCAAGGTAGATTGACAAATATCTTTCTTATCCCCCTTATATCCTTAACATATTTATACCACCTATCCAATTCACTACACAAACTATTGAACATAATTTGTGCCCAATCCACTTGTTGCCCTTTCTTTGCTTTCACCAATGTAATAACATTTTGTTGTAAAAATATTATACCTTTTCCTTATAATAAATGACAAATATAATGGCAAGATATTTGACAAAGTATGGCAAACCCACACTCTTTGCATTCCATTGATATGCAAAAGAATTTGCAGGTGTAAGTCTACAACTTTGTAATGCCTAAATTGTTAATGACTTACTAACATGTCATTTCGGTTCTTTTACATACCCTTCTGCACACATTCCAAAAACATATATAATCAGTTGTTCATTGATTACATACACCTTATCCTTATGCCTAAAATATATATTTGCACCCTTGATCAAGAATGTGTTAAGAAATTCCAACATTACATCGGGCATTGGCGCTTCTCACCCCATTAAAAACAAAGGAACAAGCCTTATTTTAGAAGCCCAAATTTCTTCCTCAACAATATCCTTCCAATTCTCCATCTGCTCTACATGTTCTCATAGTTTTGTTTCGTTTGTGTCCACATGAATCACTCAAGGTCTAGAATTCTAATACCTTTCTCCAGAAGTGTAGTTCTATCCAAGATTGTGCGTTTTCTTTTCGCTATCACTTCCGCTTCACATTGCTCCATCTCCATCACTCTTCATTGTGCTTCTGCCATTCTTTGCACCTTTGTGGCTTGTTGTACTTTCAACTACACTTTTGTGGATAGTTGTTCTTCCTTTACAACAACGTTCTCCTCCCTTGTGTCCTTCTGCATTATTTGTGCTTCCACAAAATGTTGTTCCTTAGCTTCATCTTCCTCTGATTCTTCAATGCACACTAATGTAGCTCTTGGTCCTATCTACTTCCTTGCATGCCAACGTTGTCTACTTTTGTGCAAAAATTCAACTATAGATGTTCTAATTATATCTGTCTTAAATTATTGTTTGCACAAACTGTATATTCTCATTATACACCTTCCCTTCTGCACATTCCGAAGATGATGAACACGGCGGCAACTTTACAACCAACAATTGAATATTCAACACTCCTTTTTTTGTTTTTTTCAACTCCTTTTTAACTTCTGTTCTTCTCAACAATTTCGTTTCCTCTTCATGCCTTCATCTTTGTTCATTCCTTTGTGCTTCCTTTTTCCCTTGCTATTCGCTATAGTTTTTCAACTGCAATATTTGCACTCATATTGTTGTGAACTCTAAAACTTCAAAAATGTGCACAACTTCCAGTAACAAATGCAAATTGCTTTCGATAGTTACCCTTTTTTTCGTCGTTGAACATCCTACCTACCATATTCATTTTTTCATTTATCTACCATGTTTTAATTAATGCATGATCCTCAAAATTAATATGACCCATCACTACAAGTTTATGTGTTCCTTGTATAGCCATGTGGAAGCACTTAGCATCATCACTATGAATGAACGTTGCAGATTCCATCTTTTGATTACTCCACATCCATAGTTTCCCTACATTATATGTATTGACTCCACTTTGTTTGCCTTGTACACCTTTTGCTAACTATGCCCATTTATTTGTTGACTATGAGAACACATCTATTGATTGTACTAATTTCCCTACTAACTATGCCCACAATTTTGATGATCGTGCATATACTCCTAATGACCGAGCGAATATTATTGTTGATTCAATCGATACGCTTGACATTTCATCTTTAGATCTCTACATCCCAAATCTTGAACTTCTATAATTATTATTCATTTGTAAATAAAAAATAAAAATTGTGTTCATTATTGGATCTATGATTTGTTCTTTATCTTCAGCATTCTTCATTTGTGGTTTCTGTATTTCACATCCTCCATCATCCTCCTTTGTGTCAAAATTCGCCTCCTGAACTCCACCTACACTTTGTTCCCAATATGTTGGCATTTGTTGTTCTTTTTTCTAAATTTCAAATTCCATGTATTTATAAGGTTTGAACTTATTCACATTTAACCAACACAAGGTTAGTTTCAAACTTTTCAATGGTCACTAATAATGTAGTGTTATTTGGCAACACATATTGTACTTTATATGGTCCAAACCATTTCCTAATAAACTTCCCTAGGTGTGATTTATTGCCCTTTGGAAACCTTAGAACATAATCACCAAAACTAAATTGTTTTTTCAGATTTTTTTGTTGACTCCATAATGCTCCATTCCATTACTAAATTCTTATAGTTTTTTCAACTTGCATTTTAGCTTCCTACAATTTCTCATGCTTTGTAATTATGTTAGTTAAAACATTCACTGGAGTACTATCTCTCTCATTTCCACCAACAACTAGAATGATGCATTATGTGGGCATTAATGGATATAATCCATACACTAATTGATATGGTGTATACCATGTTGCTACTTTGTAAACAATTCAGTATGAAAATAACATTACAGACAAATGCTCATCCCAATCTAAGATAATAAGTTATAGAACTCACATGTTTCATTAGAAAATGATCTATCAAATATTTGATGGCATCATTAATAAAACAAATTCCTTGATCTATAATTATAATCAAATTAAGGACATCCATCCCTGGTTAATATGCACTCATATAATTTTTTTGCTATGACTGTTGTTGTATTAGTTTTAAATGTTCTTGCTTCTACCCACTTAGTAGCATAATCTATGGCAACAAGAATATATTTATTCCTTCTATATCTTCTTGCTTACTTAATTGGCCCCACAAAATCAAGTCCCCATTTCATAAATGATTCCTTTGGAAGATTTGTGACCAGTTTTGCAAGACTTTGAGTTGCCAATCCTCTTGTTCTTTGACACGCATCACAAGATTTACAATAATCATGCACATCCCTATACATAGTTGGCCACCAATATCCAGCATCCAATGTCTTCTTTTGCATTATTTTAGTTATAAAATGCCCTCCTATAGGTCCTTCATGTAGTTTTTTCATCACCATTTGTGCTTTTGTTGTTGTCAAACATTGTTGTAGTCTATTGTCTTGGTCCATTTTATATAATTCACCATTTTTCAATGTAAAGGGCTCTGCTCTTTTGACCAGTCTCTACTTTTGCTACATAGATAATGTGCCCTTAATCTGTCCTATTTTCAAAAATTCTTTTACATCATTTAGCCATTCAAGCCCTATATAAAACAAATTTGCATCTATGGTTTGATAAGGCACACCTATGGGTTTTATACTATCTAGTAATCTTGACAATGCATTTGTAACTACATGGATTCTACCTAACTTATATACTATTGTGAAATCATATTCAAGGAACAATAATAACCATCTAGCTATTCTCCCTAAAACTTGTGGTTTGTTGACCAAATAGACCAATGCCATATGATCTAGATAAAAGATAAATTTATTGCCTAGCAAATAATGTTTGAAATTGTGCAAAGAAAAAACCATTATTAAAAGCCTCTATTTTTGTTGTGCTATAATTTTGTTCTACTTTATTTAGAAGCCTAGAAGCATAAACTATTGGTTGATCACTCTTCCATGTTATGTTCTAAGACAACATAGCCCCCCATAACTAATAAAGACGCATTTGTATGAACATTAAATTCCACCTGCCAATTTGGTGGTATCAATATTGGTGTTTCAATATGCTTCTGTTTAATCAATTCCCAAGCCTTTTAACATTTCTCTATCTAAAAAAAAGTCTATCTTTCTAGTTAGTTTAATGATAGGTGCCATAGTAGTAGCAAATGTTTTTATAAAACATTTGTAAAATTGTGCCATCCCATTGAATATTTGAATCTGTTGGGGATTCTTAGGTGGTGGCATGTTTATTATTGCTTGTATTTTCTTTGGATATGATAGTTTCCTTTCTTTGGAAACAATAAAACCCAAGATCATCCCTAAAAATACCATAAATGCACATTTGTTTGGATTCAAAGTAATGCCATATTGTCTGCACTTTTGAAAACATAGTTTGAGCTTTTGCAAATGACTATCCATGTCACTATACACTATAATGTCATCCAAAAATCTCTTCATAAAATTGTCCAAATATTCTCTGAATGTTTTGGTCACAGCTCTCTGATATGTTAAAGGTCCATTTTAAACTCCAAATGGCATCACCTTCCATATAAAAGCCCCCCAATTTGTAACAAATGTAATATTGTATTTGTCCTTTAGAACTATAGATATTTGATGATATCCTGAACATCCATCTAAAAAAGAATATGCGTCATACCCTACTATTGTGTTTAGCAATTCATTTGTGAAATGTAATGGGTATGGATCCTTCTTTGTGGCTACATTTAATTTTCTGAAATCTATATAGATTATCAGCTTGCCATTTTTCTTGGGTATTACTACTACGGGTGACAACCATGTAACTTTTTTTACATATTCAATGAATCCAACTATTAACAACTTATCTACATCTTATCTTACTACTCTAACATAGTTTGGATTTAATCTGTATTTGGCCTAATGTGCTGATGGTATAATAGTGTCCAACTTAGTTTTGTGTTGCGCTAGTTCTGGTGGAATCCTTTTCAAATCGTTGTATGTCCATGCAAAAACATCTTTGAATTCCTTCAATAACTATTCCATTTCTAGCATCTTGCTTATTTTTAGTTGTGCATTAATCTTCACCATTTGTGATTTTGCATCGGTTCCTAGATTGAGTTTCATCAATTGTTGATCTTCGATTAACGTCCATCTAATTATCTGCAATCCTTGTGCTTTGATTTTTGTTGGAGTTTCATCCACTATAACACTCCTTGGTTGATGTTTGTAGTATGTTTATGGATACACCTTATCCTCCAAAGCTACTTGTTGCTCATATCTATTGTCAAGTATCTTCTTCTTTGTGTTTTGTACTTTACATCCTTGTTCTGAAATACTACTTTTCACATTTGTATCCATGATCCCCACACCTATGGTTTTCATAGATTGAATTGTTTTAGGTAAATTAATTGTTCCTATGGAGAACACTTATGGCTTTGTAGCAAAGATGAAATATTCTTCTTCATCTATGATGTCATTCTGATAATCGTAGCAAAGTAACGTTTTTGGTCTTCTTACTTCACCTCCCAAATTTTTGGTAAATGTAATTGTTCTAACCATCCCATTCCCTTGTATGGTAATAATTTTACTTCCCCAACATGTGCCACTTTAACATCCTTCAACTAGGTCTCCCCAACAACATGGAATAATTAAAATCTACCACATTATTCTAAAGTACAATAAACATAGTTGTGTAAGGAATGCCATGAACATATATATTTAGATCTTTGATCAACCCCATTGATTTTGTGATTGTTTGATTTGTTATCTTGAAATTATATGGTGTAGGTTTAGGCTTTGGAAGCCCCAACCTCAATCTTAATTGTTTTGTGATAATATTAACTCCAGAACCTCCATCTAACAATACATGCTCTATTATATTTTTTCCAATCTATATTTGGATAACTGCCATATGATATCTATTGCTATAATAGCTATCCTTACTTCTAGTACTGAAAAAACTTCTTGTTTTTTTGTGGTTGTTTTACTTACACTCTAAGTTTTCTCTAGTTTCAACTTTTGCCAAAGATATTTTTTTAGCTTATGAGTTATTTTAAACAATTGTCCTAAGTTCAAAATATAATTTTTTTCTAACATCTACTTACTAATGTCCAAAAAAATCTCTTCTACTATGATCAGTTTCCTTTGTGAATTCACTATTTCCTAAGATTTCTATGCATCCACAAGAGTAGTATTTAGCATACCTAACTAGGTTGTGTTCCATCCTTCCATGGATGTGGATGGCCCTTCTGTTTGGGTTTGTGTTTTCTAAATATGTTGAATTGTCTCCACCATTGATTGCTTCAACCGCTCTTTTTTCTCCTAGTCAACAACATTCATTGCTTTTCTTAACTTTCTATCCTCAAACACATGTTTTTCGGTTACTTTACTGGTGGTAACATTAACATCCACCACATTCACATCCATAATGATTGTTTGTGTCTTAGCAATAGGTTGAACCTGTGTTATTGTCATAGATTTCCCATGAAACATTTTCTACATTTCAATAATCTTTAACCAATATGTCATTTTATGTGCATTCAAACCATAGACGTGACATGCATATGAAGATGTCTTCTGTGTTTTTGGACTTGGTTGTGCTGCCTTTATGGTTGCCACCATGGTCTACTTTTTCTTCTTTCTACATGTCTTCACATTGTGATTTGTCATCCCACAATTTGTGCAATGTTTATCAATCTTCCCTGTATTACTTTGTGTTTTTGTCGGTGTTGCATGTTTGTCACCTATGGTATCAATAATTTACTCCTTGCTTCTATAGTAATCATACCTTCTTCACACAATATTGTCGCCTCTTTATGTTGTTATAATATTGCTCATTTCATCCTTGCAATCGCAATTTTGAGGTATGATTACAAACCCGCTTTAAACACAATAATTAAAAAATTATCTATGGTTGGTACTTGTAAGCCATGAACTAACTTTTGAATCCGCTCATAGTAAACCTCCACCCTTTTAGTCTCCTCTTGCTTCATGTTCTTCAGTTCCATGTATATTTGTTCGTCATTCTAAGTTTTTCAATGACATTTGCAAAATGCATGTGTATATTTCGAAAAAATACAATTAAGAAAATATAACATGTAATTATGGCATCAGTTCGATGTTGTATATCTTAGCGTATAGCTAAACACATTGATGATATACTCTTTAGAAGTCTTTGCATTTACTTTTATTGTAGAATTGAACATTCTGACATGAACATCTAGATCAACACCTTTTTTGAAATCGAGATATTTAAGAGCTACCCTATTTGGCCTAACATAATGGCCATCTTTGTGATCAAGAATTGGTGCAGTTACAAAAGATAGTTCTTAATATCCTCTTCTTGGATTCATGGCATCTACATTTATATACCCTCCAACAACCATTGAACTCATCAATGGTCAATATGCAGTCATGTTCACATGAGTAATCGTTATCGGATTAGTAAACACCATTTGAGGTGTACCAACAACTCTAGTAGTAGTTGCTGGTAGTGCCAAACTTTAATTGAAATTCCTTATTGTCAAAATCAACCTAATCTACTACCTAATTTTGTTACAGATCCAATTAGTACTGCCCTTTTGACAACATCTATGTTGGGCGCAACAATTATTTCCACTCCTACGGTTGCTATATCTACATCAAGTGATTAGGTAAATTCTATTCCAACATGTTGATTATGGGTTTCAACAACTACCATTCTTGACACTATTGGTGGAGTTGTGTTGACACGAGATTGATGATGTTCTAGTTTGCGGTTACCCATTGGTATCCATTGTGGTGCAATATGTGGATGTGAATACCCTTCTAGTTTTTTGTTCCTGGCTAGAATAAATGGACAAATTTGTTGACTTTGTGGTCCCAATTAGCTTCCCAACTCCATGCCTTTAAATCTATTCTGGACTATAAAAATTCTTGATTCCTATTCCTATGGTTGATCCATTAATGCTCTTGCCACATTCTGTAACTCCACATGCCTAGCAATACTTGCTCTAATGTGAAAAGTCACAAAAGGACAATCCATGATTGCATGTCCTTCTTCCTCACAAAATGCATAGACCCTTGAAAGTAACCTGATCGCCTCCAAATCCACAGATTCATGATCTCGTGTTTTAGTTGTGTACCTTGTTTGATCCAATTTTAGATTCCCTTGATGTGAGTATGACTGCGGTACTTCATCCAACGCACACACATGTGCTTCTGCATACTTAGATGATCATGGGTAATTTTCCTCATTATTTTCAAACACATCAACATTGGTGTTTTCATCCACATCCCAGTGTTCCACTGGTTTTGAATAATTTGGAGATGCAGACTAATACACAAACCTGAGTTGTATACTTCTAGTAACATCCTTCCTTCGACTAGTCACTGATTCTGGACTTGAGATTTCTTGCGGTTGATCAAATACTATAGAATTCCCTGCTCCATCTTGATCTCTATGACTTTAAACCATAGATTGCGGCTGAGAAGTATAATGCATCCACTCATTCGAATGAATAGTCAACTACATCTTTCTTTATCACTACTAGAAATTTTGTCTTTTGCAACTTGTTTTATGCAACTAAAAAATGTCGCATGCAACTCCAAAATAGTTACATGTGAGATTTTTTAGTTGCATAAGACAAGTTGCAAAAGACAAAATTTCTAGTAGTGTATGAAGATCATCTTCTAGAACTGTGCCTTTTTTAAAGACCCCTAATCCATACATCCCATTGTACCATTTCTTGTGGTAGAACAACATGTGCTTCGCATGCCTTTCCTTTATTTTCAAAACTCATCTATCCAACATTAGATTCTGATATGGGGTTTTTGTAAGCCCTACATATTCCTCTCCATTTTCAAAACTGTCTTTTGTCTAACTTTCAATAACTTGCCAATTTGCCTCCAAGTCCAATTGTTGTTATAAACTCCGGGTCACCATTTGATTCATCTTGTTTCACAATTCTTTGTCTTCAAAATTTGTAGATCACTTTGCAATCCTTACGGTGTCAACCACGTAAACCTCTGACAATTTCTAACATAGCCCTTAAAATTTTGAATTGAAAAAAAAACAACACTACTCATCTAAACACTCTCATCTACAATATACAACAAAATTTGTAAAAACCCTTCCCATTACTGAAAGAAAGAACAAAAAAGTAATTCCCCACAAGATGGTCGCCAAATGGTATAAGTGAAATTTAAATTCCTACAAAATATTTCACACTATTGTAACAATAAATTTTCATTTCACATGCATATGTTCATTATTCATGTCTTAAGTTTCAACAAACTTAGCACTACCATTCCTTAACACATTAGATTCATGGTTATTGCATATAACAAGAATCTGCACTTTATAATACATTATAAAAAACTCTAGAAACAAGATTACAATTCATTTCATCATAATTAGATACTACAAAAAATTCACACAAAAAATGAACATAAAATTTACTATAGAAATCCATGCTTCTGTATATTATTAAAAACATGAATCTAAATTATAGCATAATCCCATGTTTTGTTGAAAAAAATCCAAAAAAACACTTAAAATCTATGCTATATCAAAACAAAGTCTATGGTTTTCTATTGCAATTACTTACAACTCTTCCTACTCTTCTCTAAACTTCATGTTTCATCTTCTCTCCCTCCTATTCTCCAGAACTTTAACCTTTTGAACTATCCCAAGTCACATCATCATAATCAAAACAACAAAAATTCAAAATTCAAACTTAAGAAATTCCTTTATCAATCCCTATCCTAATTACCTTATTCATCCAAAATCACATACTCATCCTACCCCCTTAATAATTACTTATGTGTATAATATTAATTGAAATCAATTCCATACATGTAATTTCTTATGTGTGAACTTATACTGATAATCATTTTTGAATCATTATAAAACAATTTTATGACAAAGTATGTATGTAATGACACATCATTTTGTCCACTTCATTTGCATAGTCATTCTTTAGTTATATTTGAAATGATTTTATCTTAGTCACATTTTTGAATGATATTTTGGACATCCGTGTCATTTTGTCATCAATTGTGGATGCCATATGGATGAAAACTTGTAATGAAAAAATGACATCATCCTTCTAGTTACCATGTCATTGTCTACTAGCCAAATGCACCACTAATATACGATTACAACTTTTTACACGTAGGATTTGAAGTAATATCCTATTATTATAGTCAATTATTAGTCATTTAGGACATTTAATCATTGATTTCTTGGTTGCAAAGGAGAAGATTTCTTCTAGTGCAAATCCTTGACAACTTTATCAAGGCCCAACTCTCGCATCACCTTTTGAATCTGAGCTATGTTTTGGTTGTGATGTTCTTCATGTGGATTAATGGATTCAACAAGATCTTCATGGGTGGACCTTGAGGTAGCTAGTGTGAGGCTTGTAACAAATTCACAACTTAGTGGTTTTAGTTGTAACTATAATATAAACCAAAAAAATGTTAGACAATGTGTAGCAAGGAGTTGGACACAATGTAACCTAGCAAACCTAGCATGACAGACTTGTAGACCGAGTAAACAATAGACACGCAACAAGGAATTGAACAATGTTTTTATAATATGCTAGCAGACATGGCAAAAAACAAGGTGGCTATCAATTTTATATTAGTTTTCCACAATTTTTCAAGTGACCATACTAGTTGGTAGGACCTTTCTACATTTGCTACAAATTACAAGTTCAAAAGTTCCTAAGTAAATGATTTATTTTGTCATGCCCCCTATTTTATTAAAAAAATGTGAAATGTGCATAAGTTTAGTACTTTCAAAATGTAAACATAAGATGTCCAAATTGATACATAATGTGGGGACCTTGGGCTTAAACTAAATATTTTTTTCTCCATCACACAGAACTCATTCCATGTTTCAATGTCACTGACTACCATGATCAACATAACCTTGTTTATAAACATGTTATATATACTATGTATATATACATAAGAATGTTGGTAATAGGCAACACCTAAATAACAAGTGCCTAACAAATGCAACACCTAAAAAATGAAAAAAAAGAAGTGGGGTAAAACAAATGGAATGCACCTCTATACCTTTAGGTTGAAATAAGTTTCCACAACAAAAGCTAAGGCTTGAGACACTATTTCCCCCACTTGTAATATCTCCATTGTCTTCCCTAGAGTTTGATGGCCATAGATTTTTAAAGTTGACAACAACACCTTCCATAGCAAGATCCCAAGTGTAATAAGGCTAGAGGTTAAAAGACTACTGGAGAAATTGGAGGGCTTTACATGGGTGAACACATGTGCAACCTACAATAAACAATGATTGGAAAGAAGGTGCAAAAGGATTATGTTACCTACAACCCTAAAGAAACCCTGAATACTACATCAGGTCCTTTACCAATCCCTAACTCCACATGCTACAAGGGTCCCATCCAACACTTTGGAGAGACACTCGATTGGCTCATGTGTTGCAGATGGCGTTCGTAATTTGATCAGTAGTTCTAGCATGGCTAAACTAGTGGGTTTTCCTACTTCTACATTCACATATTAGAAGGGAGTTAAGAACACTTCATTTGTGGATTTGTTAATCAGCAAAGGTGTTGTGGATAACCATTTTCTCCACAAAGTTTTTCAGTCATTTTTGAAGGTGGTGTCTAGTGAGAGAACTTCCATTGCCATCGAAGTTGCCATTGTCGACAATATTGAGTCAACAATGCAAGTGGGAGGACATACACCCAGAGTGGTACTTCTTGATACAGGTGCCCAACCAGTGATTCTTGGAGTTCAATTCGCCAAGAAGATGGGCATGCTCGACTCCAAACTATGGAAATCTATGTGGCAAATTCGCACCACTAATGGGAGCGTAGAGGAGGTACTTGGGGAGAGCTCGGATTTTATTACACTTAATTTCAATGAAAGTATAGATTAGGAGCTTTGCTTACATGTCAAATGTTTAGTCATCAATGCCACTAGTTATGATGTGTTCATTGGGCAAGAGGCCCTATTTCCACTAAGATTCACAATTGACAACTAGTTTGAGCATGTGTACTACTAAGTGGATTGGGAAATTGATGGCCACCACTTGGGATACATACGCCTTGATTTACATGGGAACCATAGTCCTATGGCTTACCATTGTATGCTCAAGGAAGCACACACCATTTCTTACATCCAATAAGCTAGCCACGAGTGGATAAAGGAGATGAAGAAGAGACAACTTACGCCCAAGCTATTGAAAGCTTGAGGGTGGTTCCTATTGACATTCAACACGAACCAGAGGTTTTACAGAGGTTCAAAGCAGCCCATGAACATTTGGTCAAAACTCTGTTTAGTTTTGAAAACATGGAGAGCCATGGTGAATCGATTAAGCTAGTACTTCGTTAGTTAATCACCTGGACACCACCTAAGGAGGGGATTACATTACTAGAGTTCTTTGGTGGTATTGGTACAGGTTTTGAAGCCTAACTACAGTCAGGGATGGTGGTTTGGAAGTATTTCTATGTAGACATTGATCCTATTGTACGACAAGTGGCGGCATCAAGAATGATGGACCTCACAACTAGATTTCCATAGTAGTTTGTAACCACCGTATGGAAGGCCAATTTCACTTTCTTGCCCTTTGACATATAATTAATTTAGAATAAACATATGGAATTATTTCACCCTATGGACCTCATCATTTCAGGTTGGGAGTGTCAAGGATTTTCTATGGCTAGATTTGGAAAAGGTTTGATGACACAAGATCCGGTCTTTTCACAGACATGGTATGATTGATCACCTAGGTTCAACCCATTTATCCTACACTTGGTTATGTAATTGAGAACACCTTTTCTCAGTTTGACTAGAGGGAGAAAGTCTAGGAACACTACATGTTGGTCAAACATTACCTTGGAAAACCGCTCCTACTCGATGCAACATAATGCGGTTCCTATGTGCACTGGCTACACAAGTGGTGGACCAACCTTGCACCACTCTTAGTTTTGTAGCTAGTTCTAAGATACACCATCAGAGACCCCAACCTGTAGGTTTTTCACATATTGGATGATCAGAACTCTTGCCAACCAGTTACAAGGCAAGAAAAACCTCCTTGGTTTCTTGTGAACACAATAAGAAAACCAAGAGGTGCTTGGCCCACCTTTGTCTCCTTCCAAGGAGCACACGCCTTTCAGGGAGATGGAACAAGCATGGTGTATTGTCATGCTTCAGTCACTTTAGATGAACCAAGCCTAGAAGAAAGAGAAAGGGCTATGGGGTTCCAAACTGGCACTATTAGTCACACCAAGGTGACTAGATTGGAGCGTAACACTCTACTAGGGAGAGGCATGGACCTGAACTCCCTTACATGGTTGTTGGTAACCTATGTACTCTTTCAAATGTACACAACACCGACACTGATTTAATCAGCTTGCAGTTATGGCGATGAGATTACATGGCACCTCGACCAAATACACTTGCCTATTTTCAACACTCTACATTTCACTTTTAGTGTTGGGGGGGAGGAGGTAGCATGTAACCTGATTCAAGTTGTTTCTGACACACTTCGAGGTACATTAGCTTCTAGAAAAACAATTACAACCTTTTACGAATCTACGCAATTAAATAATGGAGAACCCAATACACTAGGTTTTTCAAACACACTTTCCAACTCCATTCCATGTGTTTTCAACTACCTTTTCATTATGGGGAATTAGTTCACCAAGAAGGAAAGAGATCGGGTCATAGACTTATTAATTAAGTATGAGAATGTGTTCGCATTCTTAATGAAAGACTTAGGTAGGTGCAAGACCATGTAATTTTCTGTTGACCTTATAGATGAGACACCCCTCTATCGGAGGAGGCATAGGTTGAACAAGCATGAGTGGGAACTAGTAGATGAAAGATGCAAAAAGTTCCATGAGGGTAGTCTCATTCAACCATCAAGTTCTGATTTTGCAAACACTATAGTAATGCCAACAAAAAAAAATTCAACTAGATTATGGACTGAAAAAAGGATGTGCGGGGATTATAGGCCTTTGAACCTGGTTACACCTCAGGATTGGTACCCCATGCCCATCCCTGAAGAACTATTTGATAGCATTGGAGATTTAAACATCTTCACAATTGTGGATTTGAAGCAAGGCTTCAACTAGATTGTGCTCATTGTGAAGGATCCCAAGAAAATGGCATTCCATGGAAACAACAAGTTGTGGGAATGGCTTGTGATGCCTTTTGGATTGAAAAATGCACTTGTTTTCTTTCAGCGAG
>Ga0116227_10004176_pt1 | contig 31496 bp, 27 predicted proteins | sample S1TSphgellanicum_FD_89693 | JGI IMG/M metagenome (GOLD analysis project Ga0116227, IMG submission 89693) | Host-associated microbial communities from peat moss isolated from Minnesota, USA - S1T2_Fb - Sphagnum magellanicum MG | ecosystem: Host-associated > Plants > Peat moss > Unclassified... | reverse complement strand
TAAAAAAAAAATTTGAAAAAAAAAAAAAAAAAAAATTGAAAATTGTTAGTTGTTTTTTGGTTTTTTTATTTAGGGAAAGGCCCCCCGCGTATTGTGGGGGGGGGGGGGGGGGGGAAGGAATTCCATGAAATTTTTAGGTCATGTGTTCTAAGATTCCTTTTATTTACATAGTGGATTGAATTTATTGGACAAACTTGTTTTTAGATCACTTTGTGCACTATGTATATCTAGTTCACAATTGGCCATGACAATGCAAACATCAAATGTGGCAAGTATTATCACTTTTCAAGGTCTTTCTTCTTGCTTGAAATATTACTATGTGAGCTTTGGGTCTTCCAAAATATGTTATTCCTCAATTTATTTGTTGTTAGTATGATATTAAAATCTAAATCAAAATGGGGATTTCTTTGTCTTGCCCATGTGAATCAATTGTGCACATTGATTAATATTCAATGTTTTCAAATGGTGCATTAACAGTTTGATGTTTGAAATGAATTATAGCATTTTAACCTATTTTTGAACATTTGGGGAGGTTGGATGTTAGACCTTCAAGATTAACCTCATGTTTTCCTCTATACATAAAAGAACTTCACCAAACACAATTTTTCTTACAATTTTCAAACATTTTTAATCTCATGATAAACTAACATGGGGTTTTTTATTTTCAATAATTAATTTGATGTTCTTTATGGGGAAGGCCAAGTGAATGGGGCTTCCATTGTTTTAGGGCATGTGAACAATAGCTCCATTGTTTTATAGCTTGAAAGTGATAAACAAATGATTTTATTTATTGTCTATTGTTCACATACCTTAAAATAATGGAAGCCCCTTACAAGTTTTGTAACATATGGAATGTAACATTGGATTCAATGGAAGTCACTTTGTCTTGAATGTTTTATTCAATTTTTAAAAGTTATAATTTTTAGACATTAATTTATATAAAATGTCATTGAATTTTTAGAAATTTGAATAATTCCAATGATGATGACTCATTGGAGTTGATTTAGGTAGGACAACTTTAGGTTTCATAAGTGATAAGTTGCCATTTGGGTAATTCCATTTTGAAATTTGTTTAGCCCATTCCCAAGTGAAGATTCAATTTCAATTCAATTTTGTTAGATGTACTAGTTGGGATGCCTAAATGGTCACCATGGATGTTACAATTGAAAAATGGAACAAAAATCATGTGCATGCATGATGATGATTTTAGATACTTGATTGAATTTATTACAATTTTTTTTTTTGTTGTTTCACTTTTTTCCCTCACCATATTAGCTTGTTTCAAGTTCTCATTGAATTGTTGAATGTCAATTCCTTGTGATCATATTGAATTGAATTGTTGTTTTTAATTCTCACATAAGAAACACAAAAACAATTGTAAGATTTCATAACATAAACACCATGGACATGAAAACACACATATGTGTTTTTTCATGTCCATCTTGGTGGGTAGGTATTAGTTAGTTAGGCTTGGAACAAGTAGGTTAAACATCATTTTTTTGAATTGTGTAATTTGAATTCACTTCATTATATTTGAACAAAATTAAAATTTTTAAAATCCAATTGAAATTGAATTCAAGTTGAATGCAAATGTCAATATATTCATTCAACTGGAATTTAATTTCCACAAATCAATTCATTTTGATTAGTTGATCTTGCCATTGATAGTGTGCAAAAATGTGAGCCCAAGTAAAAAACATTAGCAAAGTTGAACTTGAAGCAATTAGACAATGGAATTTCATCCACTACTGTGCAAAAGTATGCAAAATACTTTTCATGTTGGGCACCACTCTAGCAAGCATCTTCAAACTTGTGAATTTTTTGCATTGGAGATTGAATTTCACATAAGCCTTTTCAATAGAATGTGACCTTTGTCAAACACTAAGTTTGAAGGTTTTTTTTCTCTCTCTATATATTTTGTAAATCAATCAAACTTTTAAAAGACTTGAGTAAGGGACTTATACAAGATCAAAACCCTTTCAAAATGCAAAATTAGTAACAATGGCAAATTCACCAACTTCTTAAACTTCATTTTGCAAAATATTTTTTTGTCAAAGTTTTCACATGCTAAGTCATGGCCTTCTTTGCAATTAGTTCTTAATGTCGGCATGTTTTTTGAATTAGCTTAATTTTTAAATAATTGGTTTTATAAAAGTGAAGAAATTTTGAGGATCTTGTATATGTGTGATTTTTTGGAATATATAATATGGTTCTCCTTAGACAATTCCAAAACAATTCCTATCATATGGTTGTCCTTGGACATTTCTAAAAACAATCCCAAAAACAATTACTTCATTTTCAAGCCTAACTACCTTTCTTTTTCAAAAAAATTCTTATATATTTTTGAATTAAAAAAAAAAAAACTAGCTCCATCCTTATAAGTACCTCATTCTTTTTCCCTACCCATCAATGTGGATATGAAATTATTTTTTTAAATGCATACTAAAATGAATTATTGAAAATCATATGAAAATATAAGATTTAATTAATTTTTCTTTTTCTAATCAATCGTTTGTAGTGTGTAGCAATAATGCAAAGCCCAAATTCTTAAATATTTGGTCTTATAAAAGTGCATTATTGTAAGTAGCATAGCATGGCAAAGTTCATTGTTGAATAAATTTTGAAGATTCCATGTCCGTCTCAAAATAGAAAATTTCAAAAAAAAATTGAAAAATATTTCCTCCACGAAATTTTGATCTTTGAAAAATAATTTGGGGAAAAAAATTGAAAAAAAATTCCTCCACAAAATTTTGATCTTTGAAAAATAATTTGGGGAAAAAATTGAAATTTCTTAAAATAATATAATTAGTGTCACAGTTGGCAAGGTACATGTTTGTGAGAGACCAAGAAAAAAAGCAAATTGGGACCTGAGATTGAGATGTCAGGGGAGGTTTTTGGGACTTGGATTTTTGTTATCTTGGTTACCTGGATTTGAGGACGTCGCGGTTTCAGGACGTGGAATGAGAAAGGAGGTGGGAGCTGAGGAGCGAGCAAGTGTCCGCGAAGAAGTGTGGGCCACGGATCTCTCCTCTTCAAGCTTTCAGCGATGGCGCGTGCGCTTAGATCCAGCTCTCTTTTCTCTCGTATCCTCAAATCATCATCTGCAAAGCCACCTTGTCTAGCAGCGGCTTCCAAGCGCGCTTTTGCATCATCAACACACGAACATGATGATGCCGGTAAGTCGAGTTCTGGTTTCTCTCACTGTTTCTCTAATCAGTTGTACCTCCTCTTTTTCTCACGCACATATGTATACACACACACAAACCCCCCGTATTTCATCTTCCTGGACTGCAATTTAGGAGTATGTGCAAACTATTCTTTTTGCTCACAGGCTCATGTCAATTCGAGGAAAGAAACAAAGAAACGTTATATGATTTCAGAAACCCTAATTTCTGAGACAGATTCCTACGTACATTTTCTACGCTCACTTGCGAGAGCTGATTTGAAAGCAGTTTTGGGAGCAATGCAATCCGGGCATTGCCATTCGTTGTGAAAATGAAGGTCTGATCCTTTGTGATAAGCATTAGGTCTGATCCTTTGTGAGAAGTATTGAATAGGTTATGACCCCGACTCATCCGTGTTGGGTTTTGTTGTTTTGTGAATTTTTCTTTGCAATCTCATTTGACATTTTCTTTGTGCCATCTGGATCCAACAATGAACATTTTTTTGAGAATGAACTTTGTGCCCTTTTTGAAATAGCACACACTTGTGGGGTATTTTTTAATGCAAATCTTTTCTGAGGTTAGAATTGGTTGAATGGTTTTGAGACCAATCTTTTGTGCTTTATGTGTGACTTTGGGAAGCTCAATCTTTCCACATAGATCTTTTATTAGCTTTCATTTCACCCTTATTCACTTGCATGATTTCTTTACAATATGTTGCTAAGAGGCAATGGAAAGTGTATATTGCAGAGGAGACATTAAAGTGGCGGAACATCACTGTTGCTGCATATATTGCATGCATTGCTTTGGGTATATACACGTTTGCTGGTGAAGAGCATCATGAAGCTTCTGAACGACAGGTAAATGCTGCCACTCACTCTTTGTTTTGATAGGGATTCAATAGCATGATGACACAGATCACTAAGCCAACATCTTATAGTTCTCAGGGTTAATAGCCACTTCACACGTAAGTGGTTATTGATTCTGTTGAGGTCATGTCAAGAGTCCCTTCTGACTATCACAAGCTTGTTAAGCTACCTAGAGAGATGTATATGTTTGTAGAAATTACTAAGCACCCCCTCCTTGTTTCTTTGTTATTAGTCTGTAAAGCAGACACCATCACAAAATGGTGCTGGAAGAATACATTCCAGTAGGATATAAAGTATGGTCAAAAAGAACCTGAAAAGTATGGGGGTTCTGTTGGAGCTGTTTTGTCCTTTGGAATGCAATCAACCAGCGAGAGAGAGAGAGAGAGAGAGAGAGAGTTGAAGAAGTAATTGCATCTTCTGCATAGTTCTTGAAGCAACTATGTCTACAATGAGGAGTTTGGATTATGAAGGGTTTGGTGTGCTTCACTGAGATCCAAGTCTATTGATGTGGCAGGAATATTCCTATTTGCACATCCGGAACAAGCAGTTTCCATGGGGTACTGTCCAAGGCCTCTTTCTCTCAAAATTGATTTTACCAGATTTTTGCCCTTGATAATGTATAGATGCAGGTGGAAGATGATGATCCATGTGCCTGGTGAGAGAGGTGATAACATTGGTTTTTGTTCATGGTATTTTAGTCATTTATATCCAAGCTCTCCAAATTTCTGAATTGAGTCTGATTTTCTCTTTTGTTTTTTTGGAGCATTTTGCTGCACACTTCGTGGTGTTTTTTGAGTCTGCTTTGCATGCAGACTGTTATAAAAGATGATACTTACTAAGAAAGCCTTGGTTTTGAACTGAATTTTGGTTGACAGGAGCGAATGGGCTTTTTGAATATCCAGAGAACCACCATTGAGTGCTACTAGTGGTGTTGCAACACTTCTACTCTTCAAACCTTGATTCATCACAAGGAGTTAAAAGTGGGTTCGGTTTCATGAGAAAAAAGGAAAAAAGCCTCATTGACTGTCTGTGGATATGGATCCTGTAGAAAGCCAGAACATTCAATAAATCATTCCTAGTGGACAGTTTCATGTATGTTAGCATGGTACTAGTACATGGTTTGAAGCATTCCGGTAGCAGCAGTATGACAAAAGACTAGAATGGAAAAATGCCATTAGGACTCAATAACTGGTTTGATCTGTGCACTTAGACTGACACAACTGCACACCAAACAAAATAGGTTTCCTTGTGCCAATGACTACAGTTCCATCAAGTGAGAGCTTCATTGATTGTCATAAAATTGTGTTATTTATTGGCTCTGCCTGTCAGGGAGAGACTAAAAAATGATGCAGAAGAGTTCATTTGGTCTCACATTTTGAGGGATATTCATCAGGTGTTCATGGGAACTTCAGGGAATGCTTTTATTCAACTGTTGCTTGTTTAAACTTGGCCATAAGGGGCAGAACCATCATAGGATAATTATGCTTGTGTTAACAGCAGAATTAAGCAATGAGAGAGGACCTTATAGGAACCTTATGGAAACTGATAATTGACCACTCCAAATTTGGCATAATCTGAACTTGGGTAGAATTTGTATGGAGCATAGAAGATTCCTGCAATTTTCTAGCTGACAATACTTGTAAAATATTGTCAATGTTTAAGCCTTTTGAATCTTGGGATCATATAGATAATATGAGCAGTTTGCAAGACTGGATGAATCAAATAGGATCACAAAGATGACAAATATACAAAAAAGTTCCGAAAACTTTTCACCAATTTCACAATTGGATCAAAGAATCAACCTTTTTTGTCATTCAAAATGTCATGCACTCTCTGTTCACATAGCCTATATCAAAAATTAAGTACCCTTTTCACAAAAGAAATCAGAAGTAGGTCCCATTTCAAACAATGGAACCATGTATCCTGATTAGACAATTTGAATGCGAGATGAATTTGAGGGAAAAGAAGCAGCCTCAAGAGTACAGCTATGCCTCCAGCTATCACACAAAAATTGGTTGCCAGTTCAATCCAAAATCTTATCCTGCAGTCCTATATGGATACAAAGGCTTTTCCCTTTGGGAAAAGCCAATAAAGAGACAGTAGCCATACAGATTTTGAATGAATGGAATACCTTGCTCATGATTCACCAGTTTCAAGTGATTTCTTCCCAAATCTTGCTATGAGAAGTGCATCAGCTCGACCTGCAGATAGATACCCAAGACCAACATTTCATGTCAAAGCCTTGATGACTAAGATCCAACTTCCTCTCTAAGTTGCTCAAATCTGAATCTAAAATCCTGCATCCTAGGCCTCAAACATGTCTTTGAAATGGATGTTTTATGCAGAAAAAAAGTAATGGGCATTTCTCAAATATTGAAATAAAGTGAAGCGATTGCTTCACTGTCTTTACCATGGTCAAAGAAAAAAAATCAATTTACCATGGTCTTTTTTGCGCTTGAGCAGTGGTGATAGCTCTGGGAAGAGCATTGATGCAAGAGCTCGACTGTCATCCTGCATTACCAAGGTGCTCAAATGTTGTGAGTCCCATGCTAAAAAAGCCTCTAAACCACTAGATCTCAAAGTAAACACCTGAACCCTAGACCACTTCTTAGAAAGCAAAATTGCAAGAGATTAAAGATCGATGAATTGGACCCCAGGACCTCAAAACCTTTCACGACAGTAAGATAGGTCAGAACAGCTATACTTCCTTCCCAAGCAACAACTGTGCCATGTACTGGGCACTGACAAGATGTGCAACACCTGCAAAGCTGTAGTGACTTATGACATGATAACTCTCAGCTTCCACACTGTGAGGAGGATTGACATCTAATAACCTAAACCCTAAACCCTCCAACAACCAGATTGCCAGACATTATGTAACATTCAACCTGCACTGGAATATTACCTTAGTGTACTCTCTGCCACAGATGCCTGCTGCTTTTTTCCATGCTTGTGCCCGGACAGGCACCACTCGGAAGCCTGAAGCCACCAAAATGCCAACCCATGCCCCATAGCCAAAGCCTGTGCTATACCACCCCTGCATTCATGTCCACAGTTGCATTGTCTGATGCCATAGTTTTAGGAAACCAAGCACTAACCTGTGTACTCAGTTTCTGTTGCAAGTCCACAAGTATTGAGGAGACTCAGACATGATACCAGCTAACAACTAAGAACATCATAACAACATAGAAGGAGAAAAACAAGAGAAATGAAGAGGGGGAAAAACAAAAAAGTCACACACAAGAAGAAGAAATAGAGAATGACAGGCAACATGGGAAAATCAGACAAGGGCCAAATTGTCATAAGGTACAAAGACACATAACCCATTGTGAGGCTTTGCTGAATTTTGGTATTCATCAATGATGAACATGCCCTTCAGTGATTCCAAGACCCAATGCAAAATTTGCTCACCTGCTTGCCATCCTTGGGAAATGGCTGGGCTTGCTCCACATATGCTACACTTCCTGCAAACCCACTATGCTCGGTGAGTCCAGCAAAAGGTGAAGACAGTGGATGGCCTCATGGAAGAAAATTCATAGGGTACTTATTTAACTCATGAGTGTGATTTCATGGAAATGTTAGGGAAGCAAATGGAGAACACCTCGTGGCGCATTTAACTGGTGCACAAGAGTTGCAATGGAGCATGTATCATGACGACGTCGCATAGTTTTCCCAACTGCTACTTTCACACATGGAACATCAAGCACCTACGCCCTCAAATATTCCCAACACAGCAGTTGTAACACAGAAACTGATCTGTGCAAGAATTGGAAAAAATCTGAACTGAACATGGTAGAGCAAGCGTCACCAATCAGCCTTGAAATACTACAACTGCAAAACTTCACACATTCTCTTCTACACCTTCATCATGCAAAAGTTCAGATGAGGGTTGCGTTTCAGGGGGTTTATGAAAATTCATTCAAGAACCTCAGCTGCGGCACCTTGATCTTCAGACTTGATCACAGCAAGTGCACCAGAGACATCTGGATCCACACCCACTATGCACACATTTCCTGTCGGACTCACCTGTTGGACACCACAAAGCCATGCTCAACCCTCAAACCCCACTCCCCAAGGAATTTTTTTTGCAATGGGTTGTTTCCAGATAACCCAGTAACATTCAAAGCATTCTAGATATATACCAACACCTGTGCTCTCATCTGATTGCAAAATGAAGTTTACCACAAGATGTTTGTTGGTTGGAGAAAAAACTGGCATTACCTCCATTACCTCCTCCTCAGCAACACCCACAACAATTGCTGCAGACTCAAGAACAGATTCATCATCATCATCATCATCTTCTGTCTCCAAGATGTCTTCCATTTCATCATCTAGAATGGACGAGGATTCCAGAAACAAATCTGGAACCAGTGTCGGTGTGGTAATGGTTGTTGTTGACAATTGCTGCACTGAGGAGCATTCGTTTTCCTTCTTCACCTCCTCCTCCACAGCAGCATTGGTGCTATGTGCCACCTTTTGCAAACAACATGATTCCACATGTGATACAGCAGCACTGGTGCTATGTGCTGCCTGCAAAACACATGCATTCCACATGTGATACAGCACTAGTGCTCTGTGCTGAATGCAAAGCATATCCATTCCACATGTGCTGAGCATGTCCTGACCTCAAAGACACTTCAAGAAACACAAGGAAAACAGAAGGAAACCAAAAGAAAAAAAAAGGAACCCACAAGAGAGTGTCAGAATTCCTTGAGACCAAAGCAAGCACCTTCACTGTGTTGCTGGGGATCCTTGTATCTGCCGCACGGGCTACAGCTCTTGAGAGCTTGAAATGTAGGAAAGGTCGGCTGCCGAGGACCCATTTGTTGAACATCACAGGAGGAGCCGCTGCCGCTGCTGCCTGTGTACTACTGAAAGAGAGTTTGGAGCAACACCAGGAGGGAAATTGAGAGAAGGATGCTCCCTGTCTCCTCATCAGAATCGTGCTTGCCATGGCCATAGGATTGATATCCTGAGCTCGTGCTTGTCACAGCTCTCTCATATGGAGGAAGGGAAGGGAAGGAGGGATTGATCCTCCTCTTCAAAGCATCAGCAAACATAGAGCAGCATTGTGATCAAGAAGAAGAAGAAGAAGAGGCGGACAAGAAGCGTACTTTCTCCAGAGCATCGTCAAGCATTTTTTCAAAACCTAGAGAGAGAGAGAGAGAGAGAGAGAGAGAGAGAGAGAGAGAGGAGATCGGGCTTCTTGGTTGCGAGAAATCTTCGCAAGAAGCTTGAATTCTCTCCGTCCCCTTCATTGTTGCAGATTTTTGGATCCAAATTGCCGCAGATTTCCTCTTTCGAAGAGCATTCATTACTTCACGATTCTCTTTGTTCTTTCTTTCCTTCTTTCTTTCTTTCTCGACGGTGGCGAGTTTCATCGTCGGCGTCTTCCTCTTCTTCTTTGTTCTTGCGTGCCAGCGATTATCGTTGACGTCCAAGGGATTCCGGCGTCGAAGCACGATGCATCTTCGCAAGCTTTCCTCGCTCTTTGACAGTAAGCATAGTTCTCGCGTATTCTTTATTTCTTTTGGTTTTTCTTTCGAGGTTGTTGTTCCGTTTCTCCTTTTGTGATTTTCCTCTTCTGTTGTTGTTGTTGTTATTGTGTCTTCTGCTGGGTTCTTCGATCGACATCGCTCCTTGTACACCTTCAATAGCGCTTGCTCTTTCCATCATCGCTGCAAATCTCTTGCTCGCAGACAGACAGTAGGACAGTAGGACAAGATCAACTAGATTTTCTTGCTCTTTCCATCATCGCCGAAAATTACTTGCTCGCAGACAGACAGTAGGACTTTTTTCACAAGATCAACCAGATCTTGAATCTTTTCCTTAACGTCGCTTTGAACATCGCGCTGAGGAGGAGCATGATCAAAGGAAAGGAAGAGAGTAGTGTTGTAGCTACGCTTCGAGTGGAAGGAAGGAATTCTAACTTGTAGCTTTTGCAATGGCATTACAACACAAGAGTTCTTCTCTCAAGAAGAAAGTCTTGTCGAGTTCCTCTTCTTGTCTTGCTAGTTTGTTTTTCTCAGTTTGTTGATTTCAGTTTGTTTGTTGAATCCCAGGATGGTTCTGGTGTGTTTTCCCTTGGTCCTCTGCTTGATCTGTTTTCTCAAGCTTCTTTCATCTTTGGCACAAGAAGATCTTTCCCAGAGAGATGAAAGAAAGTTTTGGCAAAGCTTGTTTTTTCCCAGACAATTGTGTCAGATGAGAAGATGAAAGTAAGCGTTTGGAAAAAGCTTTCTTCTTTCCCAAGGAAAGAGAAATTGTGCCAAACATGACAGATGCTTGAAAAACAGATCAACAACAACAAACAACCAACAGTGATTTTGCCTTGGAAGACAGAGAGACAGAGAGACAGACAGAGAGACAGACAGAGAGACAGACAGAGACAGAGAGCATCAGAAAGCAGCAGAAGATCAGCAATATTGAGGCTGTTGTTGTGCTTCTGCCCATATACTAAAAAGCCAAAAACTTGGTATGGAAATCTCCAGAGTGGGATCTTTTGTTAGCAGTGATTGCAGCAACGCATATTGTACTCGCTCCCTACACCAAAGTGGAGGAGAGCTTCAACACACAGGTAAATAGGAATCTGCTGCCAAATGCCAAACTTTTTGCTTGAAGCTGATGTGTGAGGTTGAGGGAAATAAAAAACTCACACAGAAATTCTTTTTCTGCAACAAAAATGGAGATGGAGGAAATCAGATTATACTGTTTTTGTAATTAGATCATTTCCTCCCATCTCCATTCTTTTTCTGAAGAGACTTTGCCATTGATGTTGCTTTGCTGTGAGCTTGAGAAGAAAGAAGCTTGAGTAATAAGTGTGTTCCTGATCCAGTCTGATACTCTGTTGCAGGCCATGCATGATCTACTCTATCATCGCCACAAGCTTCAAGAGGTATGTATGTATGTGCATCATCATCATCACTCCCCCTTGCTAATGAAAAAGCTCAACTGAATATGTTTTCTTTTGTTTGTTTGTTCTTGTAGTAGCTTTGGATTTTGTCTTATCATCTGCTGCAAGCTAGAGATTGCAATTGTTGTACTGATCATGTACACATCCCTTGCAAGAAGAAATCTGCTAGAGATTGCAACTGTCATTATGATCATGTCACACACCTCTTGCAAGAAGGAATCTGCTGTGGGCATAACTTTTGATCAAAACTGAAGTTGATGATCACCTATGGTTTGTTGTTTGCAGTATGATCATTTTGAGTTTCCAGGAGTGGTGCCACGCACATTCCTTGGTAAAAACTTCTTTGTACCAACAGAAACTTCATCTCTTTTTCTTTTGTGGCTCATAGTGGAAAGAAGAACTGAAATGTAGCAAGCAGCAGCAGCAGAGAAAGTAGGAAGAGAAGGAAAAAATTGAACAAGATAACTTGTAAAAGTTAATTTGATCAAGTTGTTCAATGTGCCACCCTGAGAAATGCAAACACTGTGAATGTTACAGGGGCATTGGTGATTGCTCTAGTATCATCACCACTTGTTGCAATTCTCCATCTTTTGCAGCTTCCGAAGATTGCTGCCCTCTACACTGGTATGTGATACAACCAGGCCAGCCATGCAAAATGTATCACTCACTCACATGTGGGTGGCATGCCCTTGACTCTAAAGCTTGTGCTTTGCTGAATTCACTTACCGTGTGTGTACTAGTTCTACAGAGAATTGTCTTGAGAGTCCTCAACATATGGTGCTTGCTTGCTGTGGCAGTGCGTGTGGTTTTAGGTGTGACTGTACTTGGGACAATTTTTGCTCTACGCTTGCAGGTATCATCTTTATCTGTCACTTTTTCTTCTTCAACACTGCATGCCTCATGCCTCTCTACTGAGACTGTGATGTTCATGATAGCTTCTGATTTCAGATCTGCCATATTATTGCTATGTTATGATGCTGCGTTTTGGCTGCGGGCTGACCACTTATTGAACTGCATCCAGTCCCCCTACATGTCTATCATCATTCTTAGGGAAAGAATGAGATGAGGCATGGAAGCTTGAAATGGTGCAGCTGAATGTCAAGGGTGATGATATTCTGCCCTACAGTTGTGAGAGGAGGAGAATCTTAGGGAACCTTTTTGCTTTTGAACTTTCTTGGCAGGTTGGCAGACAGTTTGGTAGAAACGTATCTACAGCATTTGCAATTATCACTGCAACACAATTTCATCTCCTCTTTTACTTGTCTCGACCACTTCCCAACGTATTTGCTTTAGCTCTTGGTAAGTGAACATTCTCTTGCTTTTGTGAAAACAGAAATCTTTTCTCATTTTGGGTGGGTTTTTGATCACGAGAGTGTAAGTGATGACATTGTTGTTCCTTTGTCATCACCTAGTGAAGGACCCAACAACAGACTGTCTACCTCAGGAGAGAGTGATGAACTTACTGCTTTTCATAGAAAGAGTAGCAAGAGCAGAATGGAGAATAGAAATTCCTTCCAAATGGTTGTTCTTTTCTCAGCTGAGCATTACTATTTCAAGTTGAGATTCTGGATGTATAGGGGTCTTGAACAGTTTTTGAATTATTACTTAAAGCAACTACAGGTCATGTTCAACGTTCTCTTGAAGTGACGGATTCTGAGTCATTGGGTTGAGTTCATTTCTGCACAGTGAACTTGGCTTTTGCTTACTGGATGAATGGGCAGCCCAAAAACACTTTGAGACTTCTGGTATGCCATACTCTCATTTACCTTTATTCTAGTGGCCAACTTACAATATGCTCTTCCATTAAACAATGGCACCAAGTTGCTGGTTTGATTTCATGATATAATCTTGGTCACATAGATGGGCATATCTTAAATGATGTCTAATGTAATGTTACAAGTTCACAACTTAGCTGTTGAATGCCCAGAACTGAAGGCTTTGGATGTTGTGTACTCAAAAGAGGCTGAGAGCTAAAGTGCTCTCACCCAGAGTTGAGTTTGTTCAATTTCTTTTTTGGGAGACACCTTGTTAATCATTCTTGCAGGTATTTACAGCAGTTGTGTTCCGGTGTGATGTGATTCTGCTTCTGGCTCCTATTGGCCTCACCCTTCTCTTGGTATGGCTAGACTTCCCATCACCAAACTTTTTTTATCCAGTTTTTATCTGAATTTCTTCCATCAGCCTTCTGCCAAAGCTTTTACAGCACAAATCACAGGTCTCAACCGTGGACCTCCATTTGTCTTTTGTTGGTTGGCATTCAGACATGTACATGACAATACCAGTATGTGACTTCAATTAAACATAAGTTCATAGCAAGAAACCTAGTCACTTACGTACAGGGATATGGAGATCTCCTACTGAAAATGTACAGAGAGCTCCATAGTCACTGCTAGGTTCTCCTCATTGTTCATGGAACAATCCAGAACTAATTTGGTGAGTACCTGCTTTACAACAGTATGGTATCATGGTGCATGCCAGTGTAGGTCCAGATTTGAGTTATCACCTTTGACCAGATGCTTGTGTGTGGGTCATGAGACAGATACAAGCAGTGACATTATGGGATGCAATTAGGTGCTGTGCAGCCACAGCCATAGTGAGCATAGGTATGCCTTCCTGTTGCATGTAACAATTCCTGTCCTTGGTTAGGGCAAGTGGGAGAATATATCTAGGTTCTTTAGGGCAGTTTCTGCATCATTATACCAACCTCAACATGTCGTGGTTGGAATGTGTACACTGCAGCTTGGTCTCTAGTTCACACATTGTGCATTGATTGTCCCTGGTGTCAATTGTTTAAGTAGTTGCAGTTAAATATTGCTCCAGACTGTTCCAGGTTCCTAAGTTGACTTTAATAAAACTGATATATTGTGATTTCTAATGCAGCTGTGACTCTCTCTTTGGATTCTCTGATGTGGAAGCACTGGATCTGGCCTGAGTTGCATGTGTTATGGTTCAACTCTGTGCTGAACCGCAGCTCTGAATGGGGTGTATCCTTTTACAAAAGACAAGCTCAAGGAATTGCCAAAACTTTCTTTTCTCTGCTCAGGAGAGTTTTATGTAAAAAGTGTGTTGGTAGCACATGCCTCTTGAAATCAGATTGCCCACCCATAAAGGGGCAGTGAATCTTTTGATCTTTGATGTTCTTCAGTTTCTTTTCTGGATGTGCCTTCTGTGATGTCTACACCACTAAGTAGTTTTTGGAAAGGACTGGGAATATTGCCACATATAGTCTTGTCATGCATGGTAATCATACACACTTTTCATGTCAGGAACATGTTAGAAATATGTCTGCTAATCCATCATAAGATGCAATCCCTTAATGCTGGTACAGGTTTCTCCCTCTTACTGGTATTTCACCTCTGCATTGCCACGGGCCATGCTTGCTGCTTTCCCCTTGTCACTGGTATTTTCTCTACTTGTACTTCTGGAGATGTTAACTTCTTTTGGGTCTTTCTTGCTTTCCAAGTAGTCACCTCTACAGTTCAGTTCTTGCCTCTACTGCTATTATTGATGAAGTGCATGGAATGCAATTGCAGAAGGTTTTCTCATGGTCATAGCCAGCCTTCAAATCCCAATTTGGGTCACTGTTCGGAACTTGTATTCATCTACAATCCTGGGGTCTTGCAGGTAGGTCTAGTGCTGGAAAAGAGAATTGCAAAATATGTTCTTCCTGTATTGAGCTTCATTTTGGTCTACTCCAAACTTCCTCATAAGGTCTCTTTGTCTTGCTCATTGTTTCCTTGTCCTTGAAGTTTGTGCTATTCTGTGTAGTTCTAGTCATCAATGCATCAGGGGAAAATATGGAAGATGCTAAGATTGATAGGATGTGGAGGATTGAGGCAAGACATGTTGCATACTCTGTAGAATCAGTTGTCAATTACCCTGCTTTTCTGTGCTTTTTCTGAAGTTCATGCAAAAGAAGGAAAAAAAAGAAACTTAAGGGTCCCAAATCTTCTTCTAGCATATGGCCAAAAGTAAATGGGTTATGAATCTGGCTCTCTGTGTACATCATGCAAAAGGAGAGGGATGGAAAAAGTTGAGAATCCCACTTTTTCTTCTAGGTCCTGGCCGAAATATATGGATTACGATTCCTGGCTAACTGGCATCTGCATTTGCTGGCAGTGAAGTTAACAATTTGGTTTTCGTTGTCTGGATTCCTGCAGGAACTACGCTTCATTCTTCCTGTAGTGCCTGTGCTAAACATTTCTGCAGCAGCAGCGATTGCTCGAATGTATGTTCCAATGAGGCTTAGATGCTTGCTTGTACATGAACAATCTAAAATGAAATAAGCTTACCCTGACAAGCATGTTGCAGCTTGAAACAGAATGATACAATTGACTTCGTTGATTAGCTGTCTATTGAGTGCTAGCCAACATCATTACCAAGTCCTCCTGTTGCTTTCAGAATGCAACAGAAACTCAGGAAATTTTCAGCAGATTATTATCTACTTATCCACACCCACAGTTGAAGATGTCAGTGGAGAGTCATGGCTCTTGTTTCTGCTGTTCCTGATGAAGGTGATGGTCTGATACTTTGTGAGTGGTATTTGTACAGTTATGACCACACTTGCTCTTGTCATGTTACCTTCAAAGGGTCGTTGTGGAGTTCTCTTTGCAATCTCATAGATATGTTCCAACTCGGTCTATCTTCTTCTTTTAGATTCTTTAGCAAAATTGTGCAAACTTCCCTCATAGAGGCCTTGGGAATCTCACATCACTCCAGCAATATGCATTGCTCTGCTTGAGTCAATTGAGCTGTTTCTTGTACAGGGGCGAGCTGAAATGAAATGAACCTTACCCTCACAAGCTTTGCAGCTTGCATGAGGATATATTGAATTTTATCAGCTATGTCTCTAGAGTGCTAGCTGACACAAGTGCATGGTGATATACATCATGAGAGAGTCTTCCTGTTGCTTCTGGAAATGCAACAGTAACTCAGGATGAAGAGTTCGGTATATTTATTTGCCTAAAATTCTAAGCAGATTCTTATATGATTATCTAGACCCAGTAATTGGAGCCTGCCTCTGCCATTCATGGAAAGGTGATGGTTTTATACTTTGTGAGTGACACTCACAAGGTTATAACCATTCCTGTTGTGTTTGTTTTCATTTGGCCAGAACTCACGTAATCAAAGTGTTATTGTGGAGTGTCCTCTGCAGTCTCACAGATATGCTCTGGTTGACTTAATTGAGTTGAGGGAGAACAGTATGTTTGTTGCCATTTGTTTGGCATCTGTAGTCTATACATTGTAAAATTTTGTTGATTTTAATGCAGACACAACAACCGGCAGAAGCCCATGTGGATGGTTGCTCATGGGGTGTGCATTTTATTGTTTCTTTTGAGGTATAGTCCAAACTTGATCACAGTGCTATTCTTTTCAAAATGGTAGACGCACCATGAGCAATCTTATCTTTGTATTTGTTTGATTAGTTTGAGAATGCAACAGCAGTCCATGACAGGACTGCTAGCTTGGGACTTGCTAGGATACAAAGGTGCCCAGGGGACACTTCGGCAAACATGGAGAATTTTGTGCTTCTATTGAACAACCTTTAGTTTGTTGAGGATTCTGTCTTGGGTCCTTCTGTCCCAAAGCATTCACAGATGTTACTTATGTTGGTGGCAGTGTAGTGGCCACAGTACTGATGTCTGCAGCCTCGTATGCAAACTACCCTGGTGGTCAAGCCCTCCATACCCTTCATCAGCAAGGTTAATTTCTGCTCACTGTTGTAGCTGTGACTTATCACTGCTAGCCAATAATATGCCAGATATTTTTCTCTTCAATACTTATGAGGCCCAGTTTCTGTGTGTATTATCAGAGACAAATGTCAGCAATTTGGAGCCAAGGATTGTTCACATTGACACATTGTCAGCAATGACTGGGGTCTCACGCTTCTGTGAGAAGGGTCCACCATGGAGGTAATGGATTCAACCTTTGAAGATTTGTACTCTAAGAAAGGACTCACACTCCTGGACATTTCTGCAGCTTAAAATTTGCATGGATTGCAGGTACTCAAAGGAAGAACACATTTCAAATGATGCCCTTGCTCTCCAAAACTTCACTTATTTACTAAAGTAAGTCATTTTCAACCTTGCTGTATTGAGGGTTCCTGATTTATCCTTTTGCCACTAGTCTTCCGGAAATTTCTCTGCTCCAGAAGTTGTTTTGGCTTCAAGCAGATCTTTCATAAAACCATCTTGGAGACTGCTCTCCAACTCAGCTGCTCACTTCATGTGAAGTCCACTGTACTGTCTTGTTCCACCTAAATGGTTTACCCAAAATTTTGGGCAGATAATTATATAATTATCTACACCCAACTGTTGGAAGCTGATGAAGTCAGTGGGTAGTCATGGAAGCTCATCACTGCTACTCATGATGAAGATGATGCTCTGACACTTTGCGAGTGATTCTCTCTCATAAGGTTATGATTGTGCTTATTGTCATGGTTACCTTTAAACTGTTGTTTGTGGAGATTCTCTGCAATTTCAGGGAGATGTCTTCTTTCCCAACCTAGTCTCTGCTCACCTTTCCTTGTTCCAAGATAGAAAAACTCCCAATACTCAGCATCTCTTTTTGCACGATAAAAATGGAAGTGGTGCTTACAGCAAAGTCCTTCTGACTTTAGAAGATTGTGCTGCTTGGCATGATGTGTGTTTTCCTCTGTTTTGTGTATGTGGAAAAGCAGTGCACATCCCAGGGTACCAGGCTTTGATTGCCTGATCGCAGTTCCAGGATATGCTGGTGTGCGACTTCAGCTATCCATGTTGGCACCTATTCATCTGGTGAGACCTGTGATCAGATTCATATGGATGTGTCTGATTACTGTCATCTGATCTGTGCAATCTTGATAGTGCAGAGTTTTATAATCTGCCAATTGTGTTTTACCCACCAGTCAGTTTGCAAAACATAAAACAAGGGAACATTTAGGTAATTTTGCACTGCAAAATCTGTAGGTGTCCTATTGTTAAATCTTATTTATCTTATATGTTTTCAGTTTGTTTGGGTTTCAAGACGCGGTTATGGTTGAGTGCACATTTGGGTTGAGTGAACATAACTACAAAGGCTATATGCGTGAATTGTGGTGAACTGGAAAGGACAGAAAAAAATGGGCAGAGGGTTAATATTTAACTTTAAATTTTGAGCTTTTCCTTCAATGGACAATAGTTACACTTCCAATTTCCTCAATATTTTGAGCTTTTTTCTTTCAGCATCTTTTCAGTGCATAAGTTCTAGAACTTGCTATTGAAACAATGGCTGTTTTTGTTGTTTCTTAAAACATTGTTCCTTCTACTTGGTTTACTACCTGGTTTAAGTGCAAAATTCAAAGTCAGTTTTCGAACTTGAATGCTACCTTAGCTTTTTATTTTTGTTGTGGCAGGCAATGGCTCCAAGAGTTTACATACATGGACATCAACAAAGTGGGCTGATTGATCATGTGCGATGGCCTCGATGTCAGTCAAGCTCTGCTTAAGGTTTTTTCTCACTCTCCATCACCAATTACGTATGAAACACTCATCCATACTTAAGCACATGCTATCATGATCACCCCATTGCTGACAAGTTTGCAATGTCTAAGAGACAAAGATGTAATGACAAACATTCCTGAGTGAAAATTTGTAAATCAAAACACAAAGCTTACAGTCTCAAGCTTGTTGCAGCTTGAATGAGGATACACTATTGACTTTCTGTTTTGATTAGCTATGTCTCTTGCTTGCTTGCTACTTATGCAAATGTGATGACTAAGTCTTCTTCCCATTGCTTCTGGAAATTTGCAACAGAAACTCAGACTGCAGATCTTTTTGTGTAGTGGATTTTGGATTTCAATTTCCTGTATGTGCTCCCCACCCAAATATAAACCTGACCTTAAAACCCTACAACCTTAGAAATCCTTCTTTAAATCCTAAACCCTTTGTCATGTAACCCCTCAATTCAATGGATATATACTTCAGAAATGTGCCCATGGTAGTAGGGAGTGAACTAAGGCACATGATGATGCAATGTGTCATACCTTTGCTACCATTGCACAGGAGGTAGTTTCCACATGGTATATGCAAACAAATTACAAATTTGTTTGTGAAAACCTCTTACAAATTTCAGAGTGTATGTGTAGTAACTCTGAAGCTTTGCAACTTCTTCAGAAGTGGTTCAGACAAAGGAAAGGAGTTTCTGAGATTGACACTACAAAGGATTTGTGACTTTAGAGTGAAGTCCAATGAACAAAAGGAATTATCTAGATTGACATTAGGGAGATCAATTCCTTGCTTTTATCAAATAGAAATCTTTAGATGTTTGCACAGATGAGCAAATCATTTTCTTTACAAAATTGTGTTAACAAACTGTAGCATTGTGTGTTGGATGGATAATGTCCTGGCAGCATGGCATTACACCTTTTGGAAAATTGATGGTGGCTGGAGCCCAAGGTCAGGTGTAATGCTACACTACCAGAGGCATTATTCAGTTCAGAGGGTGTAATGCAAGGCACATGTAGGCGAAATTCCTTTCACTATATGCTTGGAACAAAGACATTCATATTAATTTGGAGCCATTCATAAAGTCACCCTCTAGTGCTTGCAAATTGCAGAAACAGAACGTACAATTAAACACCCTTTCTAGCCTTACTCAACACACTTCAATGTCCACATCTTTTGTTGTACCAATTGTTTACAAATCTTGTTAAAGATTGGTTTACATTCATCTTGAGATTTAGACCCCATGTGTAGAAAAAGCCTTCTCAAAATCTTTGTCATATTAGAACAACTACATTTGTGAAGGGGGGCTTGTATTAGTTAAAGGTCGAACCGAAACTTTTTAATTTTTGAATTTGATGCCTTTGATAACTATTGCTCTATAGAATTGGCAAGTTTTGTTGAAGTTAGACCCCGCATAACATTAGTTGTAGGATGGTGACGTTTGGAAGATTCATCAATGGCATTGGTATGGAGTATTGACCATTGTGATTAACATTGTCTCTACTGAATCCCTTTGGTAGCTCTTCAATAGAACCAAGCATTAGCTTTGAAACCATATTTAAAGAGGGATATGCTCTTTTTTGTTGTGTGTTGGTTTTTCGTAATTTTTTTTGATTCTACTATAGGAAGGTTAGACTATTTGTGATGTTTGATTTTAGTAATACTACACTACTCTTTCAAAAGTAGATTTTCTTTTACAATTTCATATTCTTCCTACAAGTTTGATATTGTTTAGATCTAAATCTAACATCCTGATTTGTATTTTTGAACTATTGAAGTTGTGATTGTTTTTCATTACCTATCAAACTATTTGGAATTCTATCGCTTACATATTTTTCTCTTCTGCAAACTTTTTGCATATGTAAGATTTTTGAATCCTTCAAATTTGATTTAAATCCACCTTTTGGTAAATTTCAAAGGTGGGTCACTTGGTGGGCCTCTAAGTGAAGGATTTCCTAAAATTCCATGGTATCCACCTTGATGCCTTCCAACCATGGTAGCTATGTCAACACCATTTGCAATAGCACCTCCATTGACCAAGAAGGTGCCTCAATATCTAATCTACATTCTTGAATCTAACATTGATTATTGCAAATGGAGAAAGTGATAACTCTGACATCATCAAATTATGACAACATTTCTGAATTGGGAGAGAATTTCATGCAGAGTCCAATTGTGCTTTTGTTGAATTAGAAGTAATTTTCTACAAGCCTTATTAAAAGGTGCAAATTGACAAACAAGTCTACATGGCTCTTTGAATCATTATGCAAGAAATTGACAAAAAAGTTGAAATCTATTACAAATGCATTTTGAAGTCGACAAATTGTCTACATCACAAGGTTGGCAACAATTTCCTTACGACATTTTTCAAAGTGGGATTGCCTGTTATCTCCACATTGCTCCAACAAGAATGAACCCAAGAATAACAACCCAAATAACAAACTAAAGTCCTTAGATAAACAAAATTTCACTACAATAAGAAACATGACAAATGAACCCGAAGAATAATAACCAAAATTTTGGATCTAAGTGAGAATCTTCTCTACCTTGATAATGTTATATCTCTAAGAAACCAAATCACAAGATCTATGCTTGTAACCACCGAACTAAACTGCATGCTATGTTTAAAGACAAGACAATTATTTCAATAGTAAGAGTTGAACCAAAGAAGAGGATGCTTTGGGAAACATGGTTTTGACAGGAACAACTACACATATAAGCAAATCCCCATAGGAGGTGGTTTTCAAGGATAATGAAATAATAAAAAATAAAATTCTCACCAATTGGGCCAAAGGAGAAAAAGCTCCAGAAAAAGTTTGAAATTGTTATTTAAGATTTCCAATAATAAAACCCTCCAATCCAATTACCACAACCAAAGACTACCAAATGTGGACTTCAGTAGGTATTTGATTGACTACTAATTTTTGGTATTGTTTTTATTTTGGATTGTTCTAGAGTTTATCACTTAGAATTAAGTTTTGAGTTTCTCATGTAGTCCCATTGTTTTTCTTGTGAACCTGCAAGTGCAAACAAGATTCTTTGAGAGAATTTGAATTTATATTAGTTTATCAACATATGTGAAAGTAATAATTTATTATTATTATTATTATTATTATGGGTTATTTTAGATTTTATCGTCCGTAATTAGATTTTCAGTTTCCCATGGAGTCACTTTGAAGTTTGTTTCTTTGGTGAACCTGCAAGTGAAAACAAGACACCTTGTGAAAATTTCAATTAATATTAATTTATCAACATATGTGAAATCATTAGTATCCTTTTTTAGATGAATTAAATATTTTCTAGAGGGCATTGTCCCTTATTGTCCCTTCCAAAGGGGAGAGGTGATTGGTAGATTAATGATTGGGACAATTCATGATTATAACAAATCCAAATTGGTCTTCATTTTCTTCCCATTTCTTGTAGAGTTACACCAACTCAAATGTTTCATTTTTGCAAGGTCACATGTCAAAGTATTACTTTACATTAATAGAGGGTGTCAAATAGGCTTTTGTGTGAAGCAAAAACATCATGGTCAACGAAATTGTAGCATTTGGTGGTCTGAATTTTACCTTCAGTGAACTTAGAACAATTAAATGTGGGTCAATCCTTGAAACATATTTAACTCTTAGTTTAAAGATATTTTAGTGGGTTAGAATTTTATAGGACCAATGTAAATGATACAAACGAACCATGATTTCCAATGTTAAGCAAACTAGGCATGTGTATAGGCTAAGATTTTTATTGTCAAGCCAATGGGATTGCTACATTTGGTGGTCTGATAATGTTTTCATAATTATCTTGAGTGAGCTAATAGTTCAATGTGTAATAGCTATTTACACAGAGCCCGGTTCTTGCACATTACTTATGGTTTCTTATATATTAGGACTTTTGATTTTGCTTGGTGGGGACATCCACTAGAAGTCCCAGTAATTGGGAGAATTATAAAGAATGCTATCCACATTAACATCTACATTAGCATCCATGTCAACATCGACATTGGCATCCACATCAACTTTCAAATGTCATACATGACATAACAATTGTCACTTCTGACATGTCATCCTCATGTCTTTCCATACTTGCATGTCTCACATGCACACTCCTAGGGGTGCAAGCTTTTTGCGATAGACATGGAGAGTCACGTTCCACACCTTTTCACACCCCCGCCCCTAACTTCACATCCCAGATGTGCACAGACTTATTTTTGACCTACTTACAGCAACTCCACCAGTGCTCATCATCTGGCCTTGCAAATTTAAAAAAGAAGTGGATGAAGAAAAGTCAAAACATGCGGGTTTCGCTCAACAAAAGGGTTTTGGCCCAACGTTTTAGCACATTTTGCTGAGACTGCTAAAAGCCACAGCAAAGCCTAACACTAGCTGTTGATTGGCTAGATAAGTTTGACTGGTTCAGGTGGGTTGGTATTAGTAGTTTCCCGCCTATTTGTAGTATGAGTTTTAGCGTACTGGGTGGGGTTGGAAAAAAGTAAAGAAACTTGGATGTGAGAATTATTTCTGCAGGTCACGATGTACTGAGCACCACTCAAAATGCTCTTATTAGGATACAAAAACGATCTAAAAATGAGCCCCGGAGAGTGTAGAAAATATTCACATCATTTTTAGATTAAGTTATACATTCATGCATATATGAACCAAGTTAGCGCAGGTATACATAGAAGGAACTCTGCATTGAAGGAACTTGCTTAACAATATAGTTAATGCATGCTCCGAAAATGAAGGTAGTTCTGAGAGATCAAAAACGATCCCTGTAGTAGGTGATCGACAACTTCTGATCTTTATGTATAGGAGAAGGGCCTGAGTACAGGCCCTTCCTCGATTTGAGATCTGTTCCCTCGGCCGGAAAAGGTCGAAAATCACAGAAGGGCCTATACCAGGTCCATTTGCTACGTAAAGCAGAGCTAGGATTTTTTCACTTTTTAGAAACAGTGACAGGCTGGCTGGTACGTTCCGTTGGTCGGAAGATCCCACTTTGCTGAAACCAGGTTTCTTCAAGCAGGTAAGGGAGCTGAAAATACAAAGGAAAAATCCAGGGCAGTGCTTTACGTCTGAAGTTAGAGAATTAACATGGAACTTCATCTCTAGCTTAGCACTTTCCTTTCTTCTCTTGTTGTTTTCCGCATTGAACTATGATCGCTCATTGAGCAACTTCCTGCCACTGAGTGCACCATCCTCGTCGGCAGCAACAAGCCGGTCCATAGCAAGGAAATTAAGTTTACAGTTCTGCCATTTCAGGATCCCGTTGACGTTGGCGACATTGTGATTTATGTCGTACTTGGTGGGAATTATAAAGTTGCCATTCTCCTTCTTGCAATTAGCAAAACTGAAGAACGATGATCCTTCCTGGTCATTATATCCTTCTTCCGTGTACGTTATGATGTAGTCGCTTCCCGGCTCCATGTGCCCGTTGATGTTGGCTAAATGGAGATTGAGATTTATTGAATTATAAAAGTAAGCTCTGCTATATTCTTTGCAACTGGCTTTTAGGATGCCTCCCGAGATTCATATTTCATCGCAAGTTTCAAAGAAATTGGCACACTAGGTAATACCACATCATACACATTCACAAATTAGTCATCTGCATCTTTTTCCTGGGGAAAATGGAGTGGTGTCTTGAGATGAAGACTAGAACTGGCCGAGATCATGAACATATAGGCCGATGACTCACATTTCTGAAGCTTTAGTAACGGAAGGTACTTTGATAAGCAGCTGCGGAGCAGATAAGCAGCTGCGGAGCAGGGATAGAATCACTTAAGCATTGGAATCACTACAACTTCATGAAAATCATACTCTTCCAGGAGGGCATGTGAGAAGGAAGCAACATTCATATATGGCCACCTAGCTCATTATCTATCAGAACTGGGTAAACTTCCATCAGTCCAACAACAAGAAGTATGGAGGTTATTTATCAATTTCCAACTGTTGCGTGCACTCACCTCGGATGCTTGAGTTCCGTTGAATAATGGACTGTTGTTGGTGGCACTCACCCCGGATGCTTCAGCTCCGTTGAGTAATGCCGACATGCAGAGAAGCCCAGCTGCCATAGCTAGAAGCGCCATCTTGTGCCAAGCCATGATGAATCTGTGATCAACACTGAAATTGAGCTCACAAGTAACAATTGATTAGAGAGAGAGCGACCCACGGTAGCTTGCATGCAATTTCAGTTCTTAGAAGAAAATTTTAAGAATAACCTCAATTCTTAAGGATTTTTTCTCAGACTTAGAGAACCAACAGGTTTTCAGAAATCCCCAAAACAAAAACTGCTAATTTTCAAACAATCTGATTTTCACCCGGTTCTTGTCTCCAAAGGACTTATCCCAAGATCTTCTAAAGAGGGATCATAGTTTTTATCACTAGTTTACACTCTCATGTACGAGAAGAAAGATGTGATTGCTTTTGTTTTAAAATGACATGTGTCAATACCCTAATTAGTTTTTGGCAAATTCAAAATTTAAATAAATTTGTCACCTAATTCTTTACACAAATGAAGTTGTAGTCTATTGACAAATGCACTCTTTCACCTCCAAGAGGTCTTGGGTCCAAATTCACTTGACAAAATTTATGCTTATTATTTCAACTTACTAGCCTCGAGTAGGTTAAGAATTGGACCCCATAACCATCAGAGGTGTCAAAGTTGAGAGCAAATGATACATTGGATTTTATTGGGGAAGTAGGGTTTTAGTGTCAACCTTGTCATGTTGCCATAGTAACATTTATTTTGATGTTAATGTAGTTTAATTTCACATCAATTTAAGATCAACCTAGGAAAACCCTAGATCAAATATATATATATATATTGGAAAGGTAAAATAATTATCCTTTACGAACTTCACATGTGTGTACTATCTAAAAAAGTTATCTTGGAGAAACTAGCACATGTGAATTTCACCTAATCATTGATGACAACAATAAATGCCATTGCAAGAAAAAAAAAATGGATTTTTAAAACAAAGATCAATTTCAGCTTATGTAATTGAAGTTTATGTCCAAGAATGACTATCTTTGTTTACAAACGATTGCCCTTGTCCTTGAGTGATAACCCATTTTCCAAAAAACACAACCAAATTTCAATTAGCTTTGTTTAAGGAATGACTGCCCTTGTTCAAAAAACACAATTGAATTACGATCACATGTGGCAAAAAAGTGGAGGTTACCAAAACCTTTGAATTCTTCTTGATATATGATAACTACAAGAGATGGCATGCATCTAATCTAAAGAAAATTCCATGAAATCAAAAGTTGTCAACTATCAATTAGAGCGTATGTGAATCATGAACCCTTTGGATTCTCTCTCATAGCATCCACAAACCTCTAATGGCATTGTTCATTCCCATATTCCCAATGTATCCCAAAAGCTTTTACAAGAAAAGAGATTCTACCCAATCCCACCTTCAATAAAAAATTAACCTTTATTTCCCAGACTTCAAGTGAAGACCAACTACAGACCCAAACTTGGAGTGCCCAACAAGGGTACTCACTTTTCCCCACACTCAAACACATCCACCTTTAAATAATGCCATTAGAGATTGTTCATGAACCCCTCTATTCTACATCACTTTCACCACCAGCCCATCACTAGCAAATTGACATAGATGCTACATCTCCAATGCAATGGAAATTCAAAGAACAAAGTCATGCATGTAGAGCATTCATCTTTCAATGCATTTCTAAATAACACCTTCTATTAGCTTCCATAAAAACAAACAAACTTCAAAATATTTACCTTTATTTCTATCCTTTTCAAAAACCAACCACCACCTATTACAAAATTGTCATCTTTCATACATTAACAACTCCTCATCCTTCCATACTCCAACACACCAATTGGAACCATACTCCCACGAAATCTCACGAAAAACAAAAACCAACATAGATAAGCTTGCAAGTTCATCTTCTAAAATAAGAAATAAATGCCCACATTATCCCTCCTCCATGAATACACAACTTGCAAACATAAAACACAGAAAACAAACACACACTATTCCAAGCACCATATGGTTATTGTGTTCATGACAAGCACTATGTTGCATCAACCATCGGTTTAGGGCAAGACTTTGGTAACTTTCTCACTTTAAGGCTCATTCTAGGTCACACACCCGTGTCAAGGGACCAATTGCCCTTGTCTAAACAACAATCCATGGACCACCATGACCAAGGAACAATTTGTTAGGTGAAAAAATGATTACTAATAGAAGAAATAATTAGTTTTGAACTTTATAAGTTAGCCAACAAAATTACCATTATTATATAACTAACCAATAGTAAAAATACCACTTAAATTGATTCTCAATAGTGACTAATCAAAATTGCCTACTAAAATTGCCAACCAAAATAGCCAAAATTGATTGCCAAACTTCATGTTTTTGGCATTTTCAAAGGTCAAACCAGTTTTGATTGAAACATTTGAAATGACATTGGAAAGCTCTTTCCAAAGCTTATAAGATAGACTGGGCTTTCAAACGTTCAAATTGGACTTCATTTGAGAAAGTTATGAATTATTAAAATATCTATGAAAAATATTCACTTTATACCAATAGCAACTACCGACCATGAGGATAGCCAACTCCATGGCAATCAAACAAGAGGACATAATTTTAAACTTAAATATTACATTAATAATAATAGGTAGATAGTTATAACCACTCAAATGAAAGGGAATTGGTCCTAGGAGTAAAGAAGGAATATTTGATGCATTATAAGGACCATAGAAAAGGAATAGAAGAATTGGAGAAAAGAAGAGCCTAAATGGAAGGAACAATTGAGAAAATTTTGTTCACTTTCTTGTGGGGTGAAAATGGGAAAGTAAGGTCATGCATTGAAACTTTCAAGGTCATGGAAATGAATGTAACTATCCAAGTAATTGAAACTACATGACACTATTCTTTTGGATTAACAAATGGTGGAAACATTCTTGCATGTATGTGGGTGTGTATGTGTGTACATGTGTTTATGAACTTGCGTGTGCATGCACAACATTATTCTTTGTTTTAAGATAAAAATTGTTTGCATATGTGTGCAAAGTTCTACCAAGATAATTGTTGAACACATAGAAATTGACGCCCTGGTTATTATAGATACATGGTATTTGTAGTAATGGGGAATGGCAAGAATACAACAATGATGCATTTTTAATGTGTATGATAAATTGGGTGTAAAAATATATTGCTAACACAAATCACCCCTATCCAAGGAATGACTACTTATTAAACAAGGGTGGTCATCCCTTGGACATGTGGGTTAATCTCCTTAGATAAGAAATTACCAAATTTTGGTCATTCTAAAATGATGGGAAGGCCTAATGGTCATTGGTGGTGTAAGCAAAAAGAATAATAAAATGCATTTTAAGAATTGAAATGCTTAAAATGACATGCAATTGTACACATAGAAAAATTGGTAGTTGGCATGCCTAATTCATTATAAAAAAATGAATTTACACACAAATGAAAGTTGATAATTCTTTACTTTTTCATAAAGAAATCAAGAAATTGATAATAGGAAAAAATAGCACCCATGCAAAAAAAATTGGGCATATGAAAAAATGATGTGTACAATCATACAATGCAAGCAATTGAATCTAAGTAATCAATTTAAATGCCATTCTACTTTGAATTATGCTAATGATATCTAAATCTCATTGCTCCTATCACTACCTTCCCCCCATTGTAGAACTAACGAACATGGAACATCGTAGGTTGTGCTTTTAAAATCTTTGGTTAAATGTTTTTGAAAACTACAATGCGACATTAACCCTCATAGGATTTGGAATGTACACAAAGCAATTTGGTTGAAAATATAATCTTGAACCATTTTGTAAAAAGGTTGACCATGGAATTGGAGGTTCACCTTGATAAATTCCCACACATCCGTAGGCAATTCTTTCATATTGAAAACATTCCTATTAACAACCTCCCCTTGCAGGTTGGACCAAGTGTTGTTGAGATGTGTTCCAAAATGGAATTCTTCATGCACCTTATCCCAATATTTATGTGCCACTTGGTAGAAAAAATCCCAATATCCATCATTTGGGTCAAAGTTCAAGGCACGAAACATTGTAATGATCATGATGGAGCCATTATCAAAGTTGCAAAATTGAACAAATGCACACCATGTTGCCATTTTCATACAAGGTTAGTTCCCCATTCCTTTTGTATTTGAGTGCATTTTTTGGGTTGTATTTCCAATGTAGTGACATGCAATGTTGTAGGTTGAAAATGAAATACAAATTGCCTATGGAACAACATTCAACACAACACACGTGATCTATGCTACACCATGAAGGGAATGATGCATTAAAGATGGTACATGTGGGACATGTTCCCGAAGCTTGGCCTTCTTGTAGCCCATAGGGGTGGAGGCAGATTGGGTGGGTGGTGCCATCATATTTGAAGGATTGAAGTGTTGGGCCAAAAAATGTAATTGGCCTAGGTGTGGATTGGGCTGATCTACACTCTCATTCTAAGTGTAGATGGTTAAGCTAATTTATGTTATTGTTCCCATTGCCTTGCTTGGGCAAGTCTAACAAATTCACTATTACAATCCAATAGATTGGTAATTAAATTTTGAAAAGCAAGTGTACTTCGCCACTAGGGCAATTTTTCCATTTACAATAGACTTGTTTTTTTAATTTTCTTTAGTAGTGTTAAGAAAAACTTCAATATCCAACCCTACCATAGTTTCAATGATTATAGACCCCACATGCTATCCATTCAAGTTCAAATTGACAAAATTATTGTTGAAGAGTGTTACTAGATGGTGGTTTTGGAATTAACATCATTATTGAAAGATTGAAGAAACGACTAAGATTATTGATTCTTAAACTTGTTTTTTTAAAACTTAACATGGTAAGTCAAATCACAACCAAGCCTATAGGATTGACTAAAAACCTCAAAATTCACATTCATGGAATTTCTTACATAATCACCTTTATTATCATTCAATACAGTGTATTGGATGTTAGTTATTCCATCTTGTTAAGTAGACCATGGTTGAAAAATGACAAGGTTTCCCATGATTGGGGGACAAACTTGATTACCACAAAATGCAATGGAACTATTAAAACTATCGTTGACACTAAAAATTGGATGACAATGCAAAAACACCTTTAAATATTCCTTTGTTATGACTTGTGAATGAAGTTATTGATGAAGAAGAAGAAGACATGTTTATTGCAAAATTCCACTTGTTTATAATTGATACAACGAGCCTATCAATAAGCTTATTGAAAAATTCATCACCAAATTTGAAAAATGATTTCAACATATTCTGAAACTTATTTCAGTAGATACTACCCTTACTTGAATTTGTTTTAAGGACTTACAAATTTTTCAATGGACATTTTTGGAAACCAAAGGTGAATGCATGGTCAAATGGATCACGTTTGGTGTCAAATGTTCATTTTGTGTTTAAATGTTTGTGGTGAATAACATTATTTTGAATTTGTAAATTAAAAATTGGTAATAGATTAAATTTAATATTATGGGTTTTTTTTCCTTTGTTTTGATAATTTTGGTAGCATGCTCACCCTTAACCACTAGGGTAGTTCACTTGGCTTAAGCACATATTCCTAATCATTAGGCTTATTAACCTCGAGTGGGCCTAGTTAACTTGAACTAATGGTTGGCCTCTATTAAGCACAAATTAAAGGCTACTGGCCATCCCCCCATCAAACCACATTTATTAATCAATATTTTTTTTTCAAAATTAAATATAAAAACAAGGAGCAACAAATGTCAAACAAGAATTAAAGAGATCCAAATAGTTAAAAACTACTTGGCAACATTGTTTAAAGTATTTGCATTTTATTTTTTTCAAATTCTACTTGGCTATGAATACCATTGTTTTCAAAAAAAATTACAACGATTGTAAAGGATTATGTGTACAACTTACTTTTTTTTTTTTTAATCAGTGGAAAAAAAAAAATTGAGTATTTTTTGTGATTTTCATCAGTTTAGGTTTTGTTTTTGTTGTTTTAAATTTTGTTCGTGGATCTAATTTCACTTTGGCAAGTTTTTTTCATTTCAATGTTCCTTATTTGTTACATTGGGAATTTTATGACATTTAAATCTAATGTGCGTCATGTGTTTTCAAATATAAATGGGAGTTTAATAGGTTTCAATTTTCTCCCCAAGTTGTGGGTTAGTGTGAATAAGAAGCATCCACCTTGTTTGTGGTGGAAAGAGCTTAGGCAATACACACATTGGGATCTTGTGGAAACCAATGTGTGGCATACCACACTAAAAATGAAAGATAATTTTTTTTTGTTACATGACAAGATGAATTTCGAAGCTTTCAACAATCTAGTTTTGGAGTTTAACACCATTTTGGCAATCGAGTTGCTTGAACCCTACTAAGCCATAGTTAAAAATTAAAAAGATTGTGGTCATTATTATTTATCGATTTGTTCATGGATTTAATGCTACACATATGGCTAATCGATTCAATGTAGATGCATCAACAATAAAAGAAAATATGTTAACATTATTTGTGATTTGTTAACAGACAAAAAAAAAATTGTTTAGCAAATACATTAATCTTCATTATGGTCAAAGGTTGAAAGACATTATCATATATTTTGAAGATCTTACACAATTCCCTAATGTTTATGAAACTATTGACAAAACTCACATTCCTTCAATGGATCTTCCAAACAAGAAAGTTACACTTGTTATTCATGATTTTTTCAATGGATCTTCCAAACAAGAAAGTTACACTTGTTATTCATGATTTTTCAATAGATAAAATTCCATAATATTGTACTACAAACAAGAAAGTTACACTTGTTACTCATAATTTTTTCAATAGAAAAAACTTCCATAATATTGTGCTATAAGTTGTATGTGATATAAACAAAACATTTTGGAATGTTTGTGCTAGTATAAAAAATTCAGTTTAAGATAAGAATTTTTATTTTTCAATTATGCTAGTCACCAAGCTAGGTTACAAACAAAGGTGAAGCCATTGCAAAGCTTTTTTTTTTTTTTTTTTTTTTTTTTTTTTTTTTTTATTTCTTCCCTTAACTTAATTTATAAAATATATTTTATATTTTTTTTTTCGCTTACTCCCATCGGGACCCT
>Ga0116227_10004175_pt1 | contig 31503 bp, 20 predicted proteins | sample S1TSphgellanicum_FD_89693 | JGI IMG/M metagenome (GOLD analysis project Ga0116227, IMG submission 89693) | Host-associated microbial communities from peat moss isolated from Minnesota, USA - S1T2_Fb - Sphagnum magellanicum MG | ecosystem: Host-associated > Plants > Peat moss > Unclassified... | reverse complement strand
GACTTGTCTTAGGCGACTAAAAGGATTTTAGTTGCAAAATGTCTCTTGCGACTAAAATTTAGTCGCAAAGAGCAGTCGAAAATACATGTTTTTCTTCTAGTGGGTTTGCATAACTTAACATAGCCTTTATTTGGACCCTACCTAGGCCTACATAGCTTTACATAACCTTTAGATAGGCTTACAAAGCCCATACATACCTCCTACCCAGGCTTACATAGCTTAACATAACCCTTATTTAACCTTACCTAGGTTTGCATAGCTTAACATAGCCTTTATTTGGACCCTACCTAGGCCTACATAGCCTAAAATAGCCCTTAATTAACACTACCTAAGCTTTACAAAGCTTAACATAACCCTTACTTGGACCCTACCTAGGCCTACATAGCCTAAAATAGCCCTTATTTAACCCTACCTAGGCTTTACAGAGCTTAACATAGCCCTTACTTGGACCCTACCTAGGCTTACATAACCTACATAATCCTTACATAACCCTACATAGCCTTTACTTATGCCTAGACATAACCCTTACATAGCCTTATATAGCCCTTAAATAGCTCTAAGTAACCCATTAATACCTCCTACCTAGGCCAACATATATAGCCTAACATAGCCCCTACTTATAACTTACTTAGCCTACATAGCTTACATAACTCTACATAGCCTTAGATAGCCCTTAAGTAGGCCTAGTAGCTAATACATACCTCTTACCTAAGCCTACATAGCCTTAGAAGTAGGCCTAGGATGCCCACACATACCTTCTACCTAGGCCTACATAGCCCTTACTTAGACATTACCTAGGCTTGCGTAGCCTAACATAGCCCCTACCTAAGTTTACATCTAACCAGTACATAGTCTAGAATAATAACATGATATAGCATAGTTTAGGTTAGTACTTATGCATAGGCTAATATACTATGTAGCCCATGTTGGTATAAGTTCTAGCCTAAACTAGTTAGTATAAAGTACATAGCATAGGTAGCCTAGCCTAGGTATCCTAGTTAGTATGTTTGACCTTCCTACCTTCCTATGTCCCTATCTATCTTCCTATCTACCTTTGTAACTAGTGTAAAAGAAATTGAACATGTTTATTACAATATGTTCACAAATATTTTCATCTTATGAAGGTGGTGGTGCAATTTAAAAACTTGATTCCTAAAAGTGGAGGTGAGGAGAACAAGTCCCCACATTTGCAATTTAAGCCACTACTTTAACTAGGTGGCCTAACTAATTATTCAAATGGGCAACTTAAGCAAGGTGGCCTAGCTACCTAAACTCCCTAGGTTGAGTGGGTGGCCTAGCCACCTACCTTACGTAGCTCAAGTGGGTGGCCTAGGTAGCTAGGTTGATAACTAGATGGGTTTTTTTAACAATATAAAATAATTTTAAATTAAAATTATTCATTAATTATTAGGGTAGGTAGGTAGGTTAGTAGGTAGGGTAGCTAACTAGCTAAGAGGTAGGTAGGTGGGTAGGTAGGTACATAATTCAAAATTAATTACCAAAAAAAATTGTTGCCCAAATTTTGAACAATCAGTCAAAATGACCCAATAAAAAAGACCTATTCAAAATGACCCAATCAAAATGGACATGTTCAATATGACTTGTCCAAGATAATTGCGAGTCAAGTTGAACATTTGTCATTTTTGGGTTGTTTTTTACTAATTTTCAAGTCAAAAAAATCATGAATTCTTGTAGTGATTACATTTTGTCGAATTGATCATGCTAATAACTCAAGCTCACGACTAAACAATAAGAAATATGGTGAAAAAGATTAAAGAAAGGCTTGCTGATTGAACCTATACCCCATTAACTAGCCATGGTAGTTGTAGGTCCCAATTTCGGATATCACCCTTGTGAAACCCATATTTCTATAAACTTTGCTTCACCATCTGCACCATCTATTCAGCTAACATGTCTGCCTTAGGATGATCTCGTGAAGTCATGTGATGATCAATTAGTGCTTTTTCACACACCTTTTGGAATCCCCCACATAATTTCGTACCTTGGTCAATGATAACTTTGGCTAACGCCCCAAACCTATTAAATACCTTGTCCAAAAATGCATATGTGGCCCCTTCATTGCTACAATCCAACAATGGCACCAACTCCTTGACCACTTGGAGAAATGCTCAATCATAACCTAAACATATCAATTATGTCGAGGTATTAAACTTAATGGGCTGGAAAAATCCAAATTCCATTGGTACCTAAGCCCCATAATTGGTAAGGGTTGTAGGTGAGGCGTATATGCATCGAGAGATGCTTAAACTTGGTCACACACCATACACTTAGAAATAAACTACTAAACTTGCAATTGCATCTGTCGCAACCCCACTTTGGCCAAGTGTGGGGGTGAAGCCCAACACTTGGAAAAGTTGGAGGTTTGGAGCCCTCCGGGACTCCCAAATGTTTAGAGCTCGACAGCAAGGCCCAAAACACCTTGCATTGGGGTGTTATTTGTGCCATTGGAAAGGTCTTGAAACGTAGATATCGAAAATGGCCTCGCATTGGCAATTAGGACATTTGTAACCCAAGTTATGGGCAAAAGAAGGGCCGGGAGTCAAACTGGCAGTTTGACTCTCGACCACTAAAAGTCGGGAATCGACCTCTTCCCGACGTCGCCCTGAAGAGTGCAACATGGCGTTGGAAAGATCTTGACGAGAGCTACAACTTTGGTTCAAGAATTGTCCCGGTCCAAGTTTGGGGCGAGGAGCTGTGGCCGTCCAAAGTCCCAGGACTCCAATTCGGGACAGTTTCGGGACTCCATTTCGGGAGTCCCAACAAAATGTGCCATTCGAATGTGGCCTCCGTGGTGAGACGCAAAGAACACTATATGGGGGAAGGTGGTGGCTTCCCCCGAGTCCGGGCCGTGGTGAGTCTTGTGTGTCCAATTGCCCGTGGCAAGTCCCAACACCCAAGGGTGTCCCAAATGCTAAACTAACCCTTTTTGGTTGGTTTTTGGATGCAGATTCACACGAGCTAAGCTAGTCCCTCTTCCTAGTCTAATCCCTGGGCTCCCAACTCGACCCTCTACCCCTTTTTAGAGTTGGAAACCAGGAGCGTGCTACTAAGTCACAATTTTCGCAACTTGACTTTGTGAAACCCTCAAGTGGGTTTCACCCCGTGACTTGGGAGCGCGTTAGCATCCTTCATCACTAGTATTGTGTATTGAATAGATTGTATGTTTGTTGGACCCCAAAATGGCCCAACTTTTCATGAGCAGGTTTCACAAGGTTTTCACATTGTTTTGGGTAAGGCACAACCTTCACTTATCTATTTTCCCACACTCATAGGAGGGAATTACCTTCCCATTTGAACCATTTGGCCTATGCACAACATCGTCCCTTTCTTTTTGAGGTTTTGATCTAATTGAAATTTGACCTTTTTACAAATATGCAATGATAGATGCATCTTCATAAATGTCTAGGTTACCATTGCCCTTTAACTCCATATTGGCATCATGGGAATCCCCAACATCCACACCAATTTGAAGTAAATCCCCATAACACCCCAATAAGGTACAAAGGTATGCAAAAAATGCCATCTTGGTATTGCCTTTAAATCCACATCACCATGCCAATGAATTTCAATAGTATCCTCCTTGTTGGAACTTGGGTTTTGACTCAACCCATTAGCATCTTGATTGACATTACTAGGCTTGTGAATTATATCAAAGTCATATTCCTACAAGATAAGTGCCCATTTGGCCAACTTTCTTGTGAATTGATTTGATTCCATAAGGTATTTCAGAGGTTGGTGATCGATAACCAAAACAAATGGGCTCATAAAAATAATATCAAAATGATGAAATAACGCAAACAATTGCAAGGCACTTTCCTTCATGTATGAGTTGTATTTGGCCTTTGTTTTGTTGTTGGACTGATTAACATATGCCAGCACAAATTCTTGACCATCATCATCATGTTGGGTAAGCATAGCTCCCAACCTTACAATGTTCCAATTAGTGTGTGATTGGGACAGTCATCCTTGGACGAGTTGCCTCAAAATAGGAATTGATGAAAGCTTAACCTTCAACTCTTGAAAGGCATGTTCTTGTGCCACATCCCAAATGAACTCATGGTCAATCTATGTCAACTGGGTTAAAGGTTTGGCTATGCTATTAAAACCTTTCACAAACCTTCGGTAGTAATTACACAAGTTAAAAAAAACTTATACCCATAAACTAATAGATTGACCATTGATCCAAGCTAATCACTGGGTCCCATGTTTATGTAATCACCTATACCTTGGGTTGGGGTGATGGAACATAGCACCCAAGGTTAAGGGCATGGCTTATGATTATTATCCAAATTGTGAAAAGGTGCCATCGTCTTTTGGCATCACCGATTTCTTATTCCACACCCATAAATCTCCCTTGGCATCATTGATCCCACAATTGCCATTGATGTATTTGTTATGTTGTAACATCACCCCCCTTTTGCTGATGCACTCCCAAGTCCCTAGTTAGTCCCTAGTTAGCCCCAAGTTGGGGCTAAGCTGTTCAAGTTGCGGAATTATGGGGGACTCGGGGCACGTTCCCAGCTCTTAGCACTAAAAGGGGTAGAGCGGTGTGCTAAAGTTTCGAGATGGGACTAGGAAGAAGTGACAAGCTATTCACTTATTCGAACCTGCATCAAAACCAACCAACAAGTTGGTTAGTTCACATTCTGGAGCACCCTTGGTGCTAGGACAAGCCACGAGGAACTTTGGACTCACATGACTCACCACGGCCTGGACTCGAGGGAAGCCACCACCTTCCCCCATATAGTATATTTTGTGTTTTTTTGCGGCACCCACATCCGAATGACTTTTTGTCCCAGGACTCCCCCTTGGGAGTCCCAAAATTGTCCCGGTTTGGACTTTTAGGGCTTTGAATGATCATAACTCTTTGTTCAGACCTCCAATTGGGATGAGTCTAAAGCAAAATTGTAGCTCTCCTCAAAAGCTTTTCAACGATGTGTTGCAATCCACCTGCACACATCGGGGTCAGGTCGATTCCCGACTTTTAGTGGTCGGGAGTCAAACTGCCAGTTTGATTCCCGACCCTTCTTTTTGCCATAACTTATGCTGTAGATGTCCAAATGGCCAATGCGAGGCCATTTTCGACATCTAAACTTCAATAGCTTTCTAATGATATAAAGAACACCCCAATGCAAGGTGTTTTGACCCCTGCAATTGAATTCTGAAATTTCAAGAGTCCCGGAGGACTCCCAAGTCCTCATTTCGAGAGTGTGAATTTCATCCTCACATTTCCCTCAAAGTAGGGTTGCGACATTTGCACTAACATAGTTGACATAACAATAAGTGCAACAAGTAAAAGATGGGGTCTAGAGTGGGTGGGTGTAACTGGTCAAAACATCTTTGTGTTATTAAGACCAAACTGAAAATCCATGTGAAGCAATTGACATCCATAGCTTGCCCCAAAATCTACCTACGAGCTCTTTCTGAAATGCCTTGTACAATTGTGGTGCCAATGTGGAACCCCATGGCCCATTCCCTCTCATCTACATTGGGTTCCTCCATACTAGATGAATGGGAATCCCAAATCATCCTTGGGTCCCCATCCTTAAATGCATGAGAACATGGAAAACTATATAATGTTGGTAGGGCTGCATATGGAAGGCCAACTGTTAATGGGTAGAAGTATCTAGACTAATTAGTACCATAGGCCTCTTAATAGTTAATAGTTATTAGTAATAGACTTACCATCCTTTATCCAAGGGGTGAAGTTAGTGGGATTAAGTAGTTCATGTTAGTGAGTGGTTGGGGGGTAATCCACTAATCATTTAGGAGATTTTAGGAAGGGATTAGGATAAGGGCCCTATTTTCTAAGGGTCAATGTGGGCCTTGTGTGGTTTTGTGGAAAAGGAAAGATTAAGGGAAGGGTGGGAGGACTTCTATGATGGGGGAGACTTTTGGTAATTAGAGAGGAGAATTGGAGAACTCATGGGAAAGTGTGTGAATAATGGAACAATGTGCTTGTATTTGTGTGTGATTTTAATGGAAAGATGGTTGAGGGACTCAATGTGTTGGTTGTATCTCTATTATATTAGAAAATGTGGAAGGTAAAATAATTTGAGATTGTACAAATAGACTCCTCCCTTGAAATGATATTTTTGCATTTCTTCTAGAATAGAGAATAAATACGCATACCATTTGGTAGCCTCTAGAGTAATAACTTACTAGCTGCCACCGGAAGATAACAATTAATATCTGATTGTAAAAGTAGTGGGAAAACACTAGCAGGTAGTTGCCTATGGACTAAAAGGCACTGCTATAGGTAGTAGACACTCGCTATGAGGGAATGCAGTGTGTTGTAGATAGTAGAGAAAAGGGGAAAGGCCTCTCGAGGTGCTATAGCCAACAAATATAACCATTAAAATACCTATACGCATGGTGGAGATGGGATAGTAGTTGTAGTAGGTTTGTAAAACCCAATAGGGTAATATTTCGAGATGTTGAAGGTACTACAAACCCTTGCATAATAGTCACTTCTAGATGTTATTTTTTTCCCATGCTGCCCTTGTTTACTTTCTTCCCTTACTTCCTTGGATTAGCCTACTTACAAAATGATAGGTCTTTTTTGGATAGCATATCACCTTTACTTTCTTCTTTTATTCTTTGTATGATTCTTTACTTATTATGTGAGTAGTTGTAGTAAAGTAAATTAGTAGAGGATAGTTTTGTTTTGTTGAGTAATAAGGCATTAACCTTGTCCCTACGATTTTACCTTCTAGAAGATGGTAATGATTAAGGGCCACAATTTCACCCCTTAAGACCCACCTTGTTGACCACATGTTATGAAAAATTATGTCTGTTGAAACCACATTGCCCTACAATTAAAACTAAAAAAATAATCATATACAATATTGTGCAACTACCCCTTAGGTATTATAACTAACATGCAACTATCCCTTTGGAAATATGGGGAATTAATAAATAAATTGCCATGTTAGAAAATCAATTGGTTTGTATTATAGTTGTAAGTGAGTTGAAAATGGTTTTCTATACCATAATTGTACATAACTTATATATATTGTAGTCAACCATGTTTGACTTTTGAAAGAATTGCATTATAGTTGCATGTGACAACTATTTTAAAATTATTGTAAATGTGCCACTAATGCAACAATTATGTTGCAACTAGTTGTCTTCTCCATTTGAGTGATTTAAAATCTTATAAAAACACCTTTTCAAGCTCTACAAATCATCTTTGAAATGAAGAGCCAAGGGACCAACCAAAAAAAAGTTGTAAAGAAAATAAGTTTTTACAAATTGCAAAATGTGTTTTTGTCTTTTTTTTAATTTTGACCCTTCCTACTTTCATCATAACTTTCATATTGCTTATTCATTTTGAATGATTCAAAGTGCTATAGGAATGCCACCTAAAGTTCTACAAATCATCTTTGAAATGCAAAGTCAAAGGACTAGCCAAAAAATAGCTATAAAGAGAATATGTTTTCTCAAATTGCAAAAGTTTTCATTTTTCTTTAATTTGACCCCTCCTACTTTCAAACCTCATAAATTTTCTATTTCTTATTCATTTAAAAAAATTTAAAGTGTTATATAAGCGCCACCTAAAGTTATACAAATCATCTTTGAACTCTAATGGTAATAGAATAACATACAAATAAGTTTTTGGGTGTTCAAGAACTGGCCTTTGTAACCTTCGATGGTTTGTTTTTTTGAGTTTTTGACCCTCTCTACTTTGGGGGGCCATAACTTTCTTAATCCTATTCCATTTGGGACAATTTTTAATGCGCTATATGTGCTAATAGGAGGGGTTTAGTTTTTTTTAGACACCAAAAACAATAGAGCCCTCCCTTGGATCTTGCTTGCCTTGAATGTTTAAGTGTTTAATCACCAACCAGTTTACCATATGTTGTTGCAACTCAATTTGCAAATAAAAAACAACTAGAGGATTTAACCCATATGCTTTGTCTTTGAATGTCACAAACTATATAGAAAAGCTGTCATTTTTTATGTTTTCATATTAAAATACATGTGCCATTTTGGGATGAGCTTAAAAAAGTTTAACTTTAAAGGCAAAATAAAAACTATATATTTATAAAACTATTTTTTAATTCAACTAGTATTGTATTTTCCTACCTACTTGCTTACCTACATAAGTAAGTAGGTCTTATTGTTCTACCTACCTATGTAGGTAGGTAAGTAAGTAGGTATGTAATGTAAGTATGTTAGTCCTAAGACCTACCAACCTACCTACCTATGGCTATGTATTGACCTACCTAACTACTAAAATGCATTATTATTTTATCTTATTTTTCAATTTTTAATTAATATGCCATGTGGCAATTTTTTATTAGGCCACATGTCATAATATTAAACCTTCAACAATCATAATAGATGATGGAAATTAATATTTCAAAAAGAAAATCCAAAAATCTTCATAGTGCCACGTGTCAAGTTTTAATGCATGGATGAAAATTAATAATGTCAACATGACGTTATGGCTGTAGTTGTAGTGGAGTTGCATAGTAGTTGAAAATGAGTGGTTTCGCCATAGTTGTAATTGAGTTGCAATGAGTTGCACCACATATATGATGAGTTGCAACTTTACAACTCATGCAACTTGTCTGATAACACTCACAATGTAAAAATATGGTGAGTTGCAAGTGGTCATTACAACTCAAAAACTAAGTTGCAAGGCCAATTGTAAAACACCCCTTTTAATTTTCTCATAGTGACAGCCAAAGATGGTTGGTCATCATGATAAATTGCACATGAATGGCATCATAGATCTAGTATGTCACCCACCAAACATGTGGGTGATTTAGAAATGAACTCATATATTTATTAAATCACTTGTTATGGTGTTGTGTTAATCCAAATCCACTGGAATTGATGGGCTCAAGAACCAATTAAAGTAGCATCTTGCATTAACTTGCTGATCTAAACCTTAATCTATTGCTAATTAGCCAAAATAGTTGGTTAATAATCCCCAAATGGTGGGACATTCTTCAACAAATATGCACATGGGTGCATTTGTGTCTGTTGCAAATTTTTTGCAACATGAATCAATTCTTTTAATAAACTCAACTTGGGGTTTGAAAGTCTTTGGCCTATACCCACTTATGAAAGACTTTGGCACGACCATCTAAAAATGACCAAGTCAATTAGCCCAATCCTAATCAAATTTGGCGCCTTTAGTATTGTGATGTTGTTTGGTAGGGAACATTGATAACCTTGTATAATTGACATTGGTAACAAATTGGGACATCATGACATGCCACATGGAGGTTTATTTGGCTTGTGGATCTTTGTCCACACAATGGTATTTTTTAATTAAAATGTTAGATTATAGAACTACAACTAATCCAAAATTAATGCCTTTTAACAATTCAAGTAGGCATATCCCATCCTTGGGAATATCCCACTAAATATCCAATGGGCTCAAACCTGGAGGCCCATTACCAATGTTCATAAGTGACTATGGTCTTGGTGATGGTAGAATGTGCCAAGCTTGATGAATGTAATGACTGGCCAATGCTTAAAGTTTTATCAATGTACCATGGTGGCATGGGATTTGATGGAAAAATTGGAATGATTGGCATTCCCTTCGGCTCTAACATTGCCAATTCACCATTTGGAGGTGCATGGATGTTACCTTCTAACAAGTCAAATCCACGTGGAAGGTTAAAAAATCCAGCCAATACAGTTGATTTGTTAGATTTTCTTGTTTGCCCCCAATGAATCTCATTAGTAATGAAGCCTTGTGACTAATTCGTATTTGTTAGCATGGGCGGTAGTATGTAGTTTCTTCCCAAAAATCAATGCTAACCCCCAAGGAATAGAAACCACACCTTCAACTAACACATCATAGGATGTAGCATGTGTGACCACTACTCAAGCTTGCATTTTAGTGTAGTTTGTTGGTCTGTTGGGATTAATTTGGATCACAATTCAGCTTGTTTGGTTAACCTTCATGTCTTTTTTGAACCACCCATTGATGTTAAAATTTGATATGGGCATGGGTCAAAATTAGCATCAATCAATCCAGGACCATCAACAAAAATTTTGCCCAACATCAATGGTTGAACACCAAAATCCAACAACACCTTGTGGGGTTAGTACCAATGGGTTGATACCTCCTTCAACTAGAAAATTCCTTCCTCATTATTCACAACCACAACAATAGGAATAACACTGGTTCAATTAATGGTTGGCTGCGTTAGAAGGTCATGAAGTTTGGCCATAGTCGCATGCCAACATTCAGGTTGAACCTTGGACACCTTTGTGATGCGGTTGGCTTTAGAAAATGGATGGGGAATTATAGGAGGTACAAAAGCATCCTCCAATTTAACCACCACATGGGTACATTCACAATCAAAGGAGCCAGTTAGTACAAGGCCCAAGTGCTTTGAAAAGATTAGGATTTATCACATTTGAAACATGGTTTACATATTTTGATCGAGGCTTGTTATAAGATGATAGTGTCAACTTCAAAAGTTTAATCCATGTATGTTTCCATAAATTTTCAAACCATGTGTAATTAAATGTATTTATTGAATGATAATTCTATAGATAAATCAAAAGTGCGCATTTCAACAAAAGTAAACATCTCAACATTTGAAAAAAAAAATTGTATTTAAAACCCTCAATGATATGTTATACATCAAGTTTATGAAAAATGAGTTTTTTCAACATCATTCTAGATATAACAATTCATATTCACCAGAAAAACAAATAATCCCACATAACACACTATCTAATCTTCATGAAAATGCACCCTTGTTTACATGACAATTTTTTTTTTTGGTCTTAGAGGAATCTTTCAAATTATGTAGTTTTAGTGGTTTAAAGTGCGTTCAAATACTAAAAAAAAACTATAATGGATAACCATATGAGAAGGTATATTCAAAATTTTATCACTACTAGGCCTTCATAATCATTAATATATGGCCATCAATAAATTCTTTGAATTAATGGTCTAAATTTACATAAGATAAAGGACATTCAAAGTTTTAGTTCCCATTTAACATTTGACTATGCATTATTTACAATTCATTTTATAACCAATGAATAATCTTAGAATTACATTAAAAACATTGAGATGCAAATTTAGAAGTATAAAAATGATATGTGTTTGATTTCATTATATTCCAGTCATTAAGACTTTTTCAATGATTTTTGAAAGTTAAGAGGGTGCAAGATTTTATTGCACTCAACACAATCCTTGACTCGTTATATCATGATTGCACCCACATGTGATGTTCCATCACTTTCACATAATGTGGCTGCCAAACTAAACATGGCCGTTGGTTGAATACTTGAAATGGCCATTGTTTCAACATAAAATAGTGATGCCTCACATGCTACTTTGGCCACCCTTAATAAACCCATGGGCACCTTGGACCCAAGAATAGAACTAGGTGGCTTCCTTGACACCCCACAAGAAGTTGACACCCCCATGGGATTGGAAAATTGTGTTTATTAACACAAATGATTATGGGAGTTGCACTTAGCGTTGAACTTTGTGCCATGTTGAGGATCAAATCTTTCATTAGCACCTTGTGGTTTTAGCACCCATGCATTAGCTTTTGGCATTAGTGCAGTTGTGGAAATCATCTCACTAAGATTTGAAACCATAACATGATTTCCATCATTTGTTACCCATGACCCATGATCTTTTAACATATGTAGCATAACCTCATCTAGTGCCATTGATCTTGGATCATGCACATCTAAACCATATGATTGGTCATCTTCTTAATCCTTGGCCTTCCTTAATCTAGACGTATTGGTTTCACATGGGCCACCATGCTTATTATTAGGGTTTCTAATCATGCAAACTTAACCTCCATGGTGTTGGGTTGGCCTTGAGGTGGTTTGGTGGCCAACCCTTTGTTGGTTAGACCTTTTCCCTTCTATCATTTTTTAGGACCTTGACCTTTACTAACATTGGTGTTTATGACTAGCCTTGTTGTAATTCTAAGTGAAATGTGAAACAATGTTTGACATCATGCCCATGTGCATTGCAATGGGAACATGGCTAACTAGGATTAAGGTTGGAGGTTGTGGTTTGTAGTGGATTAGGATAATACTTCTTCTTATGAGGTCCACCGCACCTCCAACACTTGTATTCTCCCCCTTCTTCTGCCAAATAGTATGTGGAACCACCATTAGAATCCGGTTGGCTCCTTTGGCCTTAGGTGATCCAACCTTGGTTGATTGACCTTGTGATTATTGGCCCAATGGTGTTGGAAAATTCCTTGGGTTTCCTTGTTAAACCCAAGGGTGACCACCTATTCTTCCACCATGTTCATTTCAATTCTTTCTAACAATTGGAACACACTTGCCAAAATGGGTTGGGTAAATTATAATAAAATGACATTTGCACTTGATGCCTAAGCTCCTTGTCTAGGATCCCATACCAAAACAAAACTACTTAAACTTATGTAACACCTTGTGTAACCATGATCAACGTCCTATGCATTTCTATATAGGCTTCTTGTAAATTCTCATGGGGTTTATGTATGAATCCTATAAACTTTGCAACTTTTTAGTCTTAACCCCTTGGTAATTTCATCGCAATTCATGGAAGGAATTCCACAATTTGGTTAAATGCAAGCATACTAATGGATGCCCTTACACCACCACCAATGGTAGTTCCACCACTTTTAGTGACTCCACTAGCATTAGCATTTCCATTTCCATTTGCCAAACTAATGTTAGGAATTGCCATTGCACCACTTGGGGCCATGATTCCCTTAATGATAGAAGCATAATTGGGAGACTAGTATAGCCACCACTCCTTAATCTGAATTTCATGGGCACACCTAAATTCATGATAATCATCCATAAGTGCCCCCCCCCCCCAAATGTTAAATAAACCTTTCCATGCCATGAAAGGTATGAATAGTTGGGGATTACACATTTGGTGCATATCACACCAATTGTCTAACTCCTAGATGAAATCATCCAAATAAATGGTGCTAACCGCCCTTGAATATTGATGGGGCCTTTTGGTGGCTCCATACATGTCATCCATGTCCCACAATAGTAATGTGGTAATCAAATTTAGTGGTGAACTTGGGTCTAAATATAAAGAATCTCCCCCAAATGATGATGAAGGTGGTGTGGGTGGTCTAAACAGCACCCCATACCTAATGAAACCATTAGTAATAATGTCTTTGTCCCTTGAATCTTGTGTCACCTCCATGATGAACCAAAAACCTTAACTTGGGTATCCGCCTGTAAAATCCAATCACAAAAGGACGCTACACCTATGATGGCTCAAACCAAAAAAAAAATCTTGATTTTTCCGCTACTCAAATTCATTAGGTTTTCAATTAAATAGGACAAAATTGACTAATATGCAACTTGTATGATTTCTAATTTTAAAATTATGACATGGATATATGAAGTTCCAAGTTAATATGATGTGCAATAACACGCCACATTATCATACTAATTATTTATTTTAAAAAAAATGATTTTGTCAACAAAAAGGTTTTGATGCCATTCGTCGTGATGTACATGTTTGTAAATTGCATTTGTACAAGATACATTAATGTAAACATCCATCAAGGATTAAACCCAAGACCTCATGGAAGCACACCAAAATCTTAACCATCAAACCATTTCAAGATTTTATTAACAAAGAAGAAAAAATTTAAGTTTATTGTGTTTGGCATGAAATTGTTTAGGAAATTCAAATTTTAACATATGTTTTCTTTTCCAAAATTTGTTCAAATGCTTCAAATGAAAACATGATCTTGAAGTTTATTCAATAATGTAAAAAAATACTTATAATTTATGAAAATGAAATTTAGAGGGTGAATTTTTTTTTGAAATTACATGTCATGAGTAATTCTACAAATATTTTTGTGTTTAAATTGACTTAGAACCTTTGTAAATACAATGTCAATTCAAAAATGCATTCATTAAGTCTTTTACAATACTATTTTCATTATATAAAATATGTGCATTTTTTGTAAGATTGCAAGTCTTTATTTTCCCCAATATGATTAGTTACAAATTATTTATTTATTTATTCGATGTGGCTAAAATGGTAATCATCCATGAGAAGATTGCCACATTTGGTTATAAACAAGTTGTGTAGTTGAAAACTTGTTTAAATCCTTTAATATTATGGTTACTTATTATATTTTATTATGAAAAATTAGCAATATATATTTTGAATTTGATAAAAAACTCTTTCAAAAAAATCCTTTGTAAATGTTGTTGCTCCTTTAAATTGATAGAAATTGGCCACAAGAAGAAATATCAATTAAATATTCAATATAACCATTTAATTATCAAGACCATATTTGTTTAGTAACATGCATTAGAAAAAAATTGTCATTTTGCAATTGTCGTATGCATTTAATTTTTAATTACATGCGATACATGCAATTGCTAGACCCCATAGTTGCATAAGACAAGTTACACACAATTAGTAGTTGCATAGAACATTATGTATGTGGACATTATACATAGTATGAATTTATATTTTACACATTTATATTATTTTACAGGGTTCGCCCATGGTGACACATGTTCATTTGTGAAGGTCAATTATATGGTGACACATGGCATTTAAACATTATTGGAATATTCATCATTATTGATAAATTAATAATATCTTGGCCATCCAATAAAATGTGAATCGGATTTTGACACATGTCCATTTGTGAAGGTTAATTATGTGGTGACACATGACAAAATTTTAAAAGCCCATTGATTATTAATTAATTAATTAAATAGGTAGGTAAGTAGGTTGTAAATACAAATAGGTAGGTTTAAAATAATCCAATTTTGTATTTAGATTTAACCTTTAGGATTGAACCTTTTTCATTGGACCATCCAAATGGCATTTGGTACTAAGTTTGTGAACACGAAAAATGCACATACTTATATAGTGTGCTCACTTGGAATCCAAGGCAAAAAATATGGAATAAAAAATCTAGTTACAAGTGCAAATAATATAGTTGCAACCTACACATGGAAATATTACATGCTACCTATGCCATATTAACTTAGTTTACCTACTAGCTAAATTAATTATATTGTAAATAATAAAATTTAATAGGTAATAATAATATAGTATAATGATAATATAATTAAAATTTTAATAAATATAAATATTACTAATCATAATTATGATAATTTTTTAATATTTAAGATTATTTATAATAAATAATGATCAATCTTATTATTATAAATTAATTTAAATTAATAAGTAACTTAGGTTAATGACTAGCTTAGGCTAAGGTACCTATAGGCAAACTAATGTAGTTTATTACCCTTAAATATATTAACATAATTAATACTATAGTTAAAATTAAAATTATAGTTATTGAAGAATAATATAATAATGTTAACAACCAAGGAAAATAATAATAATAATATTTAATATTCACTACTAATATTAATATTGGGTAATTATAAGTTAATTGATGTAATTAACTACTATAAACTACTAACCACAAATATAATAATAATAATAATAATAATATTATTATTATATGATAACAACATAACTTAAGTTAACCAACATAACTACATAGCCATAGGTATATTAATAACAATATAATAAAATAAAAATAATAATTATTGTAGAATAAAAATGATATTATAAATGAATAATAATAGTCAAATCATTAGTAACTAATAATATTAGTAATTTATAGTATAATTCTAATAGTCTTTTAATAATTATATTTGATTAGTTGTAATGATTAATAATATACTAATATGTATTTTGGTTAAATTAACCATGGCTAAATTAAATTTTGTTCAACTAAACATGGTTAGTTTAACCTAAATTAATTTAATTAAAGTTAATTTAACCATGGTTTGTTTAATCAAATATAATTTAGCCTCATCATTAATTTTGCCATAATTAGTTTAGCCTCATAGTTAGTTTTGCCATGGTTTATTTAACTTTAATTAATGTGAGTTTAACCTAGGTTTAACAATGTTTTACCTTGGGTAGGATTAATTAACATGGGTTTAGCTTTAATATTAAAATAATACATAGTCTAGGTAGATATATTTAGTGTATTAACATAGGTATGGATTAACTTAGGTCATGATCTTTATGACATGTGTCCATTTTGGACATTACTAGCTACATGTAGGTACTTTCATAGCCTACTCTACCTAGGCTAACTACCTATCTAGTTACCTTGCCTAGTTACCTAGCTACCGTCCTTACCTACATAGCTTACATGTCACCTACTCAATTATTGTCTTAACCTAGTTAGCTACCTTGCTACTTAATTAATGTAGTTATTTTTGTAACTAATCTACCTAGGCTAGTTAGTTACCTAGTCTAGTTTGTTTCCTAATTACCTAGCCTAGCTTAAGTTTCTATCTAGCCTATTGACCTACCTATTACTAAGCCCAAATCTACCTATCATCCACTGACCTGCAACATTCAATCTACATTTAGCCAACCTACCTATTAAATATTAAACCCTTAACATTTTTATCCATCTATTCATCCAAATGTACAATTTAATCGCAATAGGTTTAGTTGCATCTATAACTAAAAATTGACACATAAGTTCAATACATACAATAGTTGCAAGAACTTGTTTGTCATTGGATGCAATCAATTATGGTTGACATGATCTCATTTCTCATCCACCTTTTCATTCAAAGTGCATAGTAGTCACAACTATGATTACAAATTGGCATGTGCCAAAATTTAGTTGCACTTGTGATTAAATGTACTTGCAACTTGAAGGACACAATACTACAACTATTGCACTTGCAATTTAATTGATTCAAACACTAGTCACACCAACAATCATAAACATAGGGTTGGAATGGAGAAGATTTTTGTAATAAATTCATTTTGTTGTAATTATTTTCAAGATCTTTTCAATAGTTAAAAAAAGACACAATTTAGATCAAGGTTAGAGTTTGATCTCCTAAGATCAAACCTTGATCCAAATGTTTGACATACCCCAAATTTACAAATTTCAAAATGGTAATTCAACTTGGGAATCTTAGAGGTGTTTCCTTTGAAATGGGAGTGTGTTTGCATTCTTTTGCATTCATTCCAAGTTTCAATTCTAACTTGGAAAGCTTCAACTTCCTTTCATATAAAAAATGACATTTTACTACCCATCCTAGAAGTTGATTGTGCACCCAAGATAGGGTTGTAACAAAATAATTAACCACAAAGGTTGAAAATACTTTGTGGCAATGCCGTTGACGACCAACCATCAAAGTTGAACTTATTTGCTTTCTAAACTTTTGCTCCAACCATCAACAATAAAATAAATCTTTAAGCCTCTGTTCTTGACTTCATTGTTTAAAAGTTCATGCCAAGTTCCTTTCAATGGTTTTGTTGTACATGCACTTGATGTTAATGTTGTGGAGTGCTAACAATTTCCTTTTCATATTACCATAGCCTAGGGTCAATCTTCACATTGACAAAACAAACAATTTGAATTCAATTTTGTTGTGCTACGCAATAGTTGTTTTGTTTTATATCAATCTGATTTGAAAATTGGGAGTTTGGGAAATTGCTTATGCTTAAACATTACTTCATTTTGCAACATTTTTTATTGAATCTAAAATCTATAATTCTTTGAAATAAAATGGACTTTCCATCTTTGATTGGTAATGATAACTCAATACGTATGTCTCAAAACCATCTTTCATTACTAATGAATTGATGACATCCATAGAAAAGTTCTATATATAATATCAACAAAAACTTACACATAATAAATCCATTGTTGATTTTTGTGACTACCCTTTGAAATATTGTAGTCCTATTCTAGTACATTTTCAAGTTCAACTATTGACTACCAACTAATCCACTTAAGTCTAATAAAAAACTAATGAAAATTTCAACTTAATATCATGTTAGAACAAAACGAAATTGATGATAGATTGCATATACATATACATATTATATCAATAATAAGGCTACAACTGAATTTGGTACCTACTTCATTGTGCTTAGGGCCTATGTGCAAGTCTCTCATTTTCTGAATTTCGCTCTTCAATATTTTGTAACATATTTTCAAGAGCATTTTGCAATGCTTTGTTTGCATAGTTTATAGTGAGGTTGAGGGAGATCTATGTATGAAGGTAGTTTGATTTGTAGTTATGAGATCCACTGAACCGGGATGCTTCAGATTGTGTTCTTGGTGTCTTTGGAAAGCTCTTGATGAGGAGTGGGTGCATTGGCTTGGTTCCATGATGGTTGGACTTGCGGTGCAAAAGTTCTTGAATATTGAATGATTTCTTCACTGAAAAATAAATTAAATCGTAGCTGAAAATTTCAGAGGAATTGGAATGTGCCTTTGGTGTTATTGGAAAGATCTTGATGAGCAGGATTTAACAGAATTTATTTGGTAAGATTTGGATTCAGAATGTGGGAGATATTGATTATTAAGTGATGTCTACTGCTAAAAATTCAAATAAATTCCAAAAAATCAGATTTTGGAAGGAAAAATCAGTTGAGGACATCGTAACACTTGGGCCAATGGCATATGCCACACTAATTTAGACTAAAAGATGTAGAGGATACATATTTGTACCATTACCTTATTTTGATGTACATGCATTTGAAAATGGGGATGGGAAGGTTGAAAAGTTTGTTCATTGGTGTCACAAGTGACGAATGAGAGCAAGTGGCAGAGAATTTAGGCACCATAGAAAACCAGCCTAGTTCCAAAGCTTTTACTATTCAAAGGTAGTAATTGCTTTAATTTTTGCCATGGTTAACCTTGTGAGATTAAAAAATAAATATTCACTTGCATACACCAACATAAGTAATCCACATTTGTAATTCAAGGATCAAACCAAGGTTGGATGTCAGATAAAATAAAAATTCATCAATTGTGCAACATTCAACAAATATGTGAAATGTTATTTTTAGGGTGCAACAAAAGAAAGGTATTACTTAAATAATGCAATGTGAACCATGGATGAACCACCAACTTAAAGGGTTGAGATCTTTGACCCTATTTTGGATGGTCAAGTCTTAACCTCGAAGGGGCGACTGCAAAACATGTAGTTGAATATGAATCAAATAGAAGACAAGTTGAATCAGATTTCACTGTATAAAAAAAATATTTAAAATAACCTTTCGGCTCACAATTTTGGTAGCATTTCCAGTGCATTCTATAGGCACTATTAAGATCAACATCCATGTTGGGCAGTTCTTGGATTTGGTTATATAACCTCGGGGGTTTAGAAAACTTTGGAAGAAACCAGCAGGTTTTGTGAAAGAATTAGGCAGTTCAGGCCAAGTTTTTTGATTAGTTCTTTCATATAAAAATAGGAGGATCTCCCCTTTGCATAACAGCCTAGAGTTCTTCTCCTTGAGGAGATCTCTCAAAGTACACAGAGAAATAAAAAAGCCAGTCATTTTCCTATCAAACTTGAATACTGTAGCCTAGGGGCAGTTTCCACATTGACAAAACGAATAATGTTTTTTTTCAAGAAATTAATTCATTTAAAAATTATTGAAATTATTGAATTTTCCATGATCTATTTTGATATTGTCACATGCGTAATGAAATTACTCAGAGTGTATGTAGCCTACAATAATAATTATGATGATTTTCAACATGTGAACTTCATATTTTCACAAAAGTTCATTTCACTCTTTCTCAACATGTGAACTTCATATTTTCACAAAAGTTCATTTCACTCTTTTTCAACATGTGAACTTCATATTTTCACAAAATTCATTTCACTCTTTTGACAATTATTTAATGACAAAACTGACCTTAGGGTAAGGTAGGTGTTTGATGGCCAGTTTGACCATTATTTGACATCAACAACTTGTGATGATAGCACCTTCCTGGGTTTCTTCGATTAAGTAAAAATTATTCTAGAACTATTGACGTGGGGTGGACCAGAGATGTGTATTTACACAAGGCAAGCAAGTGGTTTACAAGGAAAAGGAAAAGACTCTGCAACTAATTGACCTCTCTCTTGACTCATGAAACATTTTGCTCCAAATCATTATTGTGTCTTCACCAGCATACCTTGACCCATTTCATGGGCTTTCATCATCACATTCCTCCCTCCCATGGAATACATGGAATGGGTCTGGCAACTAGCTGCACATAGAATTTGGGCAGTAATTGGGATCCAACTTTTGGAAGTTTTACATTATTAAAACCAGTTTCAGATTAGATGAACCCGTTTCTTTGGTGAAAGTGTTTAGACTGTTTAGATTGGCATGGATTGTTTTGGTGTTCAGACTGTGGACACAGTAAATAGATGTACAACATCCCTTATCTATTGGCAGGGTCAGTGTGTTTGTGATGTCTTGTTTTGTGTTGAGTAAGGCCCAAACTTTTTTTCAAGTTTTTTCTCAATTATACTTGGAGGTTATCCTCTTGGTATCTCAAGAAAAATGAAAGAAAGAAGCCAAGTGTTTCTTTCATAAAGCAAAATGCCCACCTCACTGAACATTTCAGTTTTTGAATTGCCCTGCCCTTTTGTGGAGGAAAGATTTCCCTGAATAAGGTGGCCTGCAAATACACTGACAAATTTCTATCCGTGCTCTATCCAATACAATAAATGCCTTCACAATTTTTTTGTAATGTATTTCAGTGGTGGGATCTGACAGAAAAATGGGTCCTGCTTTGCCCAAGTGGTGATCATATCCATAAGTATAGTTAGCCAAATTGGGAACATTCCAAATATGAAAGAAAAAAATAATTAAGCTTTCATATTCTAGGAAATTGTGAAAAATATTTGATTTTTTTAAAAAATATTTTTTTGGTATTTTTTTCAAAGAAAAGGAATTTGTGGTTGAATAATATTTTTGCAAAATGGTGAAAATTCGTCACCAAAAAATATCACTGCTCTTCAGTTGTCCTGGCAAGTGATTTAAAACCCATTCAAGCTGCCAGTTGAGAAGTGGAGAGTAAGGGCATTTTTTCATTGAGGAGCTGCACCTTCACCCTATACTTTAATGCTAATGGAGACGAGCCCTAGTGACCCGTATGCTGCACCACCTTCAGGTGGGGAATTTTTAAATGCTATTGAAAAGCAACTGAACCATACAAAGCTGAAGGTGCACCTACTCAATGGAAAAACAACCTAACTACCATGGCCATATGGCAGAATCTTTAAAGAAAGGAGCTGCTAAGGGCCAATGGTCCTCAGTTGGTGGGAGGAGGCCTATGGATGACATTGTCATTCTGGTGGAACATGAGAACTAGGTGACCTCCATGGATAGCAAAAAGGTCATCCTTGTGTTAACCCTTAGGCCCACTTTAGACAAGGGTCCAGCGTCCAATTTCCTAGGAACCCATTTGGACTGATTTGAAGCAAATTGAATCCTTGAGTTGGACTGTACCTTGGTCCCTAGCCTGATTCTTGGTTCTTCAAAATCAGGAGCTCTCCATTTAGGACTGTTTTTTGGTTGGAACCAATTGATTTTCTGTCCAAAACAGGTGCCGTGTAGGTTTAGCCTCAATTTGCCACTTTTTGGTTTTGGATCCTTGTTTAAAGGCCTTGGGACCAATTTAAAGCTTTCGACCAACAAGATTGTTTGAATTCATCGGGTCTTGGACCCTTGGGTAAAGTCGCCCTTAAACCTCATTGAGGACCATTCCCGTTCTGGCTCCTCCCTAGTACTCCTACCTATACTATCCATGGTCAGAAACTGAGACCTGTATGTTATAGGGACCACCTTCCTTGTTCTCTCTTGGCCCTCTGATGTGCCATTTGTCTCTTAAGCATATTTATAAAAAGTTTGAGCTTGAAAATGGAGAAAAATCTTAAGCACTTCACGTTTTGTTATCTGCCCATGCTTTGAAAAGTCAAGTTTTGCCAATTTTGAAGGTGGAGTTGGCAGGGTTCTGGAAAGCGCTGGGCCTCAACAACATACCCTAGACCAGTAAAAATAACTTGCTTTTTTTTTTTTTCTTTTTTTTTGTGGCATGTGTGTAAATGACTGTAATATGTGCAACTTTGACCCCTCATTTCTATCTCATCTCATGTTCAAATGTTGAATCTTTTTTCCTCACCAACCTCATATGCCCACCTTCCATCTACTATAAAAGTTTTAGGATCATTGAACTATGGTAGCTAAATCAAATACTCCAAAAACATCAAATTTTGAAAGCCACCCCTATCTCATAAAATTGCACTTTCAACAATAAGGATTTAAAAAAAATTCTCACCCAAACTACACATTTTTATTACCAAAAGATTTAGATTGAAGTGCCCTACAAATCTACTAAGTCAGATTTTACTAAATGCGACAAAATTTCAGCTATTTGGATTCTATATGGATATAACTCTCGCCTCTCACTTGGCATTAGTTTGATCAAATGACAATTAAGGGTTAATTTGCGACCCATTCAATAGCAATTTAGCTTTCAGGAAAATGGAGTAATGACTAGTGTTGAGCAGTTCTCATATTTTTGAGAAAACTATTGGTTCTGATTTTCTTAAAGTGAAAAAAGGAACTAGTTTAGTTCTTGATTTTATTTTTTTCAAAAAATGATGCTTTGAATAATTTTCAGATTAGCATCAAAATAAGAATTGTCATTTTTCAACTAGATCAGTTCTCACCTAAATGAGGTTTGAATCCAATTTAAAAAATAAATAAATTTGAGTACTAGACATAAAGCCACACTTAAATAAAAAGTATGACTATTTTTATATAATGCTCATTCTTCTTAATGGTTTTAAAATTAAGACCATTGATATGTGTAAACTTCAAATCTAAAATTTAATGTACTTATGCATACATAAAGGGTCATGACATAGTGATTAATGTTTTCTAGATTTTTTTAAAAAAAATTGAGCTTAAACCTTGTTATGGTAATGGTAAATGATTTTACGTGTATGAGTTTTTATAAATCTATACCATTATGAGAATCGACTTCTAGGATTCAGATGATAACTTTCGTGAGCATTAAGTTTGAGGCTTTTTGTTACACACTGTCTAAATCCGGTGACTTCTAAGTTTTTTTTTTCCAAGATATGGTAATTTTTTTTTAAAATCTCAAAAATCCTTTTGTTGGATTTGCCAGCCCTTTTTTTATTTGTCGCCAGGTTACAAAAATTTGCCCCCAAAAAACAAAAAAACACTCGTAAAGTTTTCTTGAAAACCAATGGACCACTGATAATTTCCTAACACTGGAAACGACCTTTAGATGAACCAAAGAAAATCCTAGATGAGATCAAATTCAAGTGTATTTGAACTTGTGGTTTGTTCACACATAGGAGTTTTATGAATTGCCTTGAGGAACCTTGGGTTTACTTGTCCATGAATAGAGGGACCTAAGTCATTGAAATTTTGCTAGGCCCAAACATATTGATACAATACATGTCAAAAGCTTGGGCCTCATGTTAAAAGCCCATGTTCAGTATAACACCTATCAAAAGCTTGTGCCCCATGTCAAAAGTCTAGGCCCAAGTCCAAGAGGCCCTTTCTTGTAAATAATTGCCAACACAAAGATTTCTAGTGAAAGTTGTTTTCACTCTTTCAAGCATCTATTTGCAAAAACTTATGTGGTAATATTTGTAAATTGGAGGCCAGGCCTTTTGACATGTGTTATACTAGTATGTCTAAGTTTCACAAAATTTAGATGATCCAAGGCTAGATATGAATGGACAATTAACCTCAAGGTATTGGGGGCAATTGATAAACTTTGTGCGTGTGAACAAACACATGCAAATACAAATAAATTTGAGCTCACCTAGCATTTCCCTCCATCTAGAGGTCGTGTTCTTGGGATACTGGAATTTTAGTGTGCAAACATGAATGGGCCATGGCTTAGGCCCCCTTTACACTATGGTGAGGGGCTGCGACCATGGAAATGCTAAGGGTCCTCAAAACACATCCAATTAAAGGTTGTCCATGAAAATTCAATAATCATTTGTGTGGGGGCCAAGGTTGTCACGTGCAGTGTAAAATGATAATAAACTTTGCAAAGATACCTTAACATTTTATTATGGAGTCAAAAAAGGAATTTTTTTTATTCCATGTCAAATTTGGCGTCTAACTTGATATTCAAAGTAATTAAAAAAATCATTACAAGTTCTAAAAGAAGATAAAATGAGAAAATTGTTGGTGAAAAAATGAAAGAAAATGGTCTCAAGTCCTAGTTCTGAGAACCTCCAAAATTAATGATAACCTCCTCATTTGACATTTATTTTTGAAAAATCCTTTGTATAAGAGAAAATCATATTTTTGACAATTTTGTAAATTTCAACTCGAAAAATTGTCAATAGAAAAAAGAAAAATTGCTTCAAGTTCCAAAAGAGGACAAGGTGAAAAATGATTGTTGACCAAATAAAAGAGAATGGGTCCAAGCTAGTTAGTTGAACTAATTTCAAAATTAGCAACTATTTCCTCATGAGACCATTTTGACTAAAATGTATTGCAATGGGTAATGGGCCAAAATTAGCAATAGAAAAAAAATTCATTTTTTTTTTGAACCAATCATAGGTTTTTGGGCTCATGGTCTAATGGACCTCATACCAAGCCCACGCCAAAAGAGGTGGGCCTTGGCATGAGGTTCTATTAAACCATGAAAGATTATCCACAATCCATTAGTACCCATTTTTCATCCATTGACATTTCTTCATAGCTTACTTCTGCCCCAAATAATAATGGCATCAAAACACCCCAATTTTGGTGTAGGTAGCCTAAAGCATTCTCAAGTCAAATTGTAAAATTTGGAGAATTCAACTATGAAAGAGTGGCTTCCAAAAGGCAACCAATAATCTTTTTCCCAGCTTAGAAAATTTTATAGAGTTTATTTTTTAATGTAAAAAAACTTAAGATTTTTTAAAAACTCAGAGCAACTAGTTTCTCAAATTCAAAATACACTATTTTGGTATTATTGAACATTATACTCAGTACTGTGGTGGTAGGAATTAGGTAAAGTATTTGACTTGATCTCCTCTCATGATATCTGTACAAAAACACAAATTATAACTTCAAGTTGTTGAGAAGCACACTGACACCAAGGTCCATGTGGAGTTTACCTTACCCTAAGGTCAGTTTTGTCGTTAAATAATCCTCAAAATAGCCAAACAAAAATATGAAGTCGACATGTTGAAAATCATCATAATTACGATATGTTACACTCTATATAATTTCATTACTCATATGTCAATATCATAATAGATCATGGAAAATTAATAATTTCAAAAATTAAAAGACAAATTAATTTTCTGGAAAAAAAAATTATTTGTTTTGTCAATGTGGAAACTGACCCTATGGTATGGTGCCTTTTAGTAACATAATCTGCACTAAGCTGGGGAGCAATTAATTTTCAGCTGTAAAATATTGTCAAAATCTGGCAAAGAAATGGGTCTGGCAACATCTATTTTTTGAATGTTGTTTGTTTGTTTTCTTTGTTTGTCACATTGAGATCTCACAAACTATAGTACCTTTTGTTGTGCTCTTGGTATCATTGAAAACCTTCAATGAGTACAGGCACATTGAGTTGGTCTCATAATGTTTTCATCTATTGAATATTGAACAAAATTTTCATTGAAAATCTATTTATATCAAAACTAAAGTTATGGGGAAATTTGGGCACTTTTTCAGTATTATTGAAAAACTTCAATGAGTAGGACGCAATGAAAGTGATTTGAAATTTTTTATACCTAAGGTGCAAGAGATATTGAATTCTGAGTAGTTTCTTTCATGGAAAATTTAATACAATTCAATTTATTTTTTTAAAGAAAGGAAAAATTGGTTGGATAACCATTTTGCACTTGAGCCCCCCACCAATGGCAAATGCAACATTATTACACTTAAAAACATGAGAGTAACCTTGAGGCAAAATCTCCATATGGTTGCCTAGTCTGTTGTTTCACCAAATAACAGCATGCACCTAACATCAACAAAATTTTATCTCATAAAGTTTGCCCAAAGTTGAATTATCACAAGGTAAAAAGCAAGACTTGATTGTTTCATTTTTAAAAACAACTTTGTGCTTATATGACTAGACAACCTCAACCTGTTTAAAAGGGGATAGCAGCCTGGGCTGGGTTGAGTTTGAATTTCAACAAGAGACACTTTCATAGTCCAGATCCAAATCCAGTTTCAAAATTGTTTTGACAAAATTTTGAATCTCCAGTCCAACTATTCCAAATCCTAACCTAAAGCATGGGCCTGCTCAATACCCTGCACCAAACCGGGATGCTTCCTATCGTGTTCTTGGTGTCTTTGGAAAGCTCTTGACTACAAGGGGTGCATGGGCTTGGTTCCATGACGTTTGGACTTGTGTGCAAAAGTTCTTGAATATTGAATGATTTCTTCACTGAAACTAAATTAACTCATAGCCAAAAATTTCAGATGAATTGGAATGTGCCTTTGGTGTTGTTGGAAAGATCTTGATGAGCAACATTTAATGGAATTTATGTAGTAAGATTTGGATTCAGAATGTGGGAGATATTGATTTGTAAGTGATTTCTGCCGCTGAAAATTCAAATAAATTCCAAAAAACCAGGTTTTCAAAGGAAAAATCGGTTGAGGATGTGGTAACACTTGGGCCAACGGCACAGGCCATACTAGTGTTCACTATCTGAAGACTGTTCTTCAACCAAAGGATGGTGTACTGGCCAATTTACTGGTGGTGGTGGACCTGCTCTTAGCTACCAGCTGAAGCATAGGGGTGCGGTAATGGATAAAGGGTCCTTAAAAGAAAACACTCAGCCTGAGCTTGAGAGTGGCAGCCTCTCCCTTTTTGTTTTGGGTTTTATGTTTCTGATGCCAAATTATGCCCTTGTGGGCCAGGTTGTAGTCATTGCCTAATTCATCTACCCCTTGCAGCAATTCAAACAAGTGGCTCATAGTATAATAATCCCCCGTACCCCACCTTTTTACAAGTCTTGATTGACAACTTCACAGGAGGAGTTCAATGAACTACACAAAATGGTTCAAGGTAAATGCCCGTGAACATTTAGTCAAAATGTGAGACCAAATGAAAACTAGTTGGTTTTACTAGGGCTATCACGTGCATGGAGACTGGAGAGCCAACAAAATCATGAGAAATAACTAGTTGGTTTCACTATGTTATCTCATGCATGGAGACCAACAAAATCATGAAAAATAACTAGTTAGTTTCACTAGGCTATCTTGTGCACGGAGACTGAAGAGTCAACAAAATCATGAAAAATAACTATTTAGTTTCACTAGGTTATCTTGTGCATGGAGACTGGAGAGCCAACAAAATCATGAAAAATAACTAGTTGGTTTCACTAGGTTATCTCGTGCACGGAGACTGAAGAGCCAACAAAATCATGAAAAATAACTAGTTAGTTTCACTAGGTTATCTTGTGCATGGAGACTGGAGAGCCAACAAAATCATGAAAAATAACTAGTTGGTTTCACTAGGTTATCCATGCATGGAGACTGGAGAGCCAGCAAAATCGTGCAAAATATTTAGTTGGTTTCACTAGGTGTTCTGGTGCCTGGAGATTGGAGAGCCAACAAAATCATGAGAAATAATTAGTTGGTTTCATCTAATTAACCATCCAATGCTATTACTGAGATAATTTGATATTAAATTTGTTACTTAAATAATTTGATTACAAATGGAAAAAATTGATCAAAACAGCAACTTAGAGAATACTGCTTAGTTTTCAGCTATCACTCATGCATGGGTTCCCATCTCACCGAGTCAAAACTACACCTAAAAATCCTACACTTGTGGAAAGTCTCTTCCCCTCTCTGGAGCAGCCAATAACAGAGCCCCAGATGAAGAAAATGGGTACTTATATGCAATGGAGCCCATTCGCACACTTTTACTTTGGAGTTTGATGACTACTTTTGGGTCGGTAGCCTACACCCAGCCAGCAACGATTCAAATCAATTATTCTAAAATGGAATTTGTCTACAGCTTTTGGTAACTCCAGCAAGCAAGCACGACTTAAGTTAGAAGAATCAAGCAAGCACGACTTAAGTTAGAAGAATCCTTTGGATGACCTCAAGTATAAGCTGTTTTTTTTTTTAGACAGGAGATCTTTTCTCCAACTGCAAAAAATTGTGTTAAATTTTTTTTTTGGGTCACACAATTTCAATTTTTATATTACTTTCCAATTGGCCAAGTCGCTGGCCTATATGCTGCCAAAGTCATCAGACTTTGTGGGATTTTTTTTTAACTAGCCATATTTAGACAATAGGTTCCTGGAGGTCGCCAAAATATAACACGATTTTAAAAAAATTATACCTTCCTCTCTGACCTGTTGCCAAATTTCGATAATCTGTCTTGTGGATGATGGCCAGTGCGGCTACATCACAAAATTCATGGTACTAAGCAGGAGGGAATCAAGCTCCCCCAGTAGATGCACCGTACGTCTTCATAGTTGTACTGATTTATTAAGTTTTTATTGGAACAAGTGCAATGCAATCGTCACACAGCTTTTTCCAATGACTTCACATCACGGCCAAACTGAACTGGCACCCTTGAACCGACCACAATGGCTGGATGGTGTGTGAACAGGACACTTTTTTCCATTGGGTTCTTGCTCCCCAAGCTAAACTCGCCATAGCTGAGCATCCCAAGGATTCTAAATTTAGGGTTCATCCAATTGGATGACCTCAAAATGGGAAAACAGGGGTGGTTCCTTGGGGGGTGCGAGGTCAAACGAGCCTAAAATTAGGAAGTTGCTGCTCATCATTACGCTAGAACTAGCTGAAGCCTGGATGCTGCTGCACCAGCTCCTCCTGGATCGATGTATCTAGTGATCACTCTAGTAGTAGTGTATGGTCTTGTACAATATACTTGCATTGGTCTCATGTACATGCATACGTGAAAACTAGCATAATATCCTGACTGTATTATAAAACTGATCAGTTGTGATCAGTGCTTTATTTTTTTTCAATTTTGTGACGTTGCTAAAGTGGTAATCATCGATAAATATATTTAGCCAAATTTGGCAATATTCAAATTTTAAAAATAAAAAACTTTAAAGTACCCGTTCATATTATAGACAATTGTGAATTTTTTTTTCAAAAGGGAATCTTCAAAATTAAAACAAATTGAAAGTTTTGAAAAGGGAAATTTGTGACAGAATATTCTTTTCTCACAATATTTTTTCGCACAATGGCCAAAATTCACCACAAAAGAATTCACTGATCAGTCTTGATGGACAGTCACTACAGTCTACTGTAGTATAGGCCTCTTAACTTTTCTGGAGGGGTGTGTACATGACTTGAACTGGGTATTTACAAATTTTCTCAACTAGAAGAGTAGTACAGGAACAGTTGTCAATCTGAAATGGGTAATGTGTTCGTCATCAAATTCATATTCAAATAGATTAGGGTTTTGTGCTAAGTTTTCTGATACTGTAGCCTGGCTGAGTTGAACCTTACTAGCCTAGTGCAGCTTGGTAACGTAAATTGGCTATAAGAAGGACTCAGTTTGAGCACCAGATTCATCAAGCTGCTCAAGCCCAGCTAGGGTCGTGCCAAGCTCCATTTAACTTGAGGCAGTGCTGCTGCAGCGTGAATCAATCTGAGCTGCACCAAGTCTTGATATATCTTATTGCACTAGTTAGTTAGTAGTGGTATTCTGAATTTTTGTTCAACTTACTCTGATCCATAGCTGCTGCAACTGCCTATGGAATCTCAAGGAGAGGCTTAAGAGAGAGAGAGAGTGCCGGAATCAGCTGGGACTCGCCTAGTACTACTACATTAAGTCTACAAATTGAGAGAGATCTGAGCTGACAGAGATATCACTCTAGTACAAATTAATTGCATTAACAGTGACCCATTCAGAGAAGCTTGTGTTCAACTGCTGCATTGAAGTTGTAGTAGTGACGAAAGGCGTCATTGGGTGGAGCCACCGACCAGAATGGCAACGTTAGCAAGTATTTCGGTACCTGCATTCAGCTGGAGTTTAGAGGGTTTTGTCTTGCTTGGTTTGGTAGGACTTCTCACAATAGCTGCGTCAATCTTCATGTTGTCCAGGAAGTCGTTTGATAGCCAACTACCTCCGGGACCAACCGCATGGCCTATAATTGGCAATCTTCATCAGCTAGGTCCAAAGAACCCACACCACGTTTTGTGGGAGATGTCCAAGAAGTATGGTCCTGTGATGCGTCTTTGGTTGGGAAGTCATCCTCTGGTAGTCGTCTCATCGGCGCAGGCTGCAGGAGAGTTTGTGAAGGTGCAAGACAAGATTTGGGGAGGTCGACCTCCTTCCATAGCTGGAGAGATTTTCAGCTACAACTACAGAAACATCGTGTGGGCACCTTACGGTAACTATTGGCGTCATGTGCGTAAAATCTGCTCCATGGAGCTTTTCACTCCTAAGCGCCTTGAGACATTCCGGGCTCCTAGAGCCGAGGAGCTCGGCCAAATGATCAAGACAATGTTCCAAGATGGTGAGAAAGGCGAGGCTGTCAATCTTGAGGTGAAGCTCGGCCATCTCTCTAGCAATAACATCACTCGAATGTTGCTCAACAAGAGGTACTGCAGAATCCAAATTCCTAACCTCCATGAAATCAATAATTCATCGTGAGAAAAATTGATAATTTTTGCAGCTGATGATCATCAGATCAAAACCCATCATCTTTTGTATGATTATATGAAAACGTGATTTCTGCTCTGAGAGCATCTCCAGCGGCGCTCAGTATGCGACCTGCAAGAATATTTCTCACATCCAAGTTTAGCTATTTACTTGCTTTCCAACCCCGCTCATAATACTAAAATCGTGACTACAAATAGGTGGGAGACTATTAGTAGCAAACCACCTCGACCAATCATGATGATTGGCCAATCAGAAACAGTTGTTACACTCTTCTCTGGCAAGTATTAGGCTTTGATCATGTCCCTTTACCAGCTTCAGCAAAGAGTGCAAAAATGCTGGGCCAAAACCATTTTGCTGAGCCAAACCAGCATGTTTTGACTTTTCTTCATCCAATTTTAATTTTCTGGGTCACATACTGAGTACCGCTGGAGTTACTCTTACAAATGTTCAATGCTGCAAATGCCGATCCGGCCTATCTAGTGAGGTTCAAAAAATAATGTTGGTGTTTGAAATTTTGTTGTAGGTTTTTTGATGCGGACACAGCGGGTGAAGAGGATTCACACAGATTCAAGGAGCTCATCTTTGAAGTGTTTTCTATATCGTTAACACTGCTGATCGGTGATTTCATTCCCTGGTTGAAGTGGGTCACGACTGTGTCAGGTTTCAAGGCTCAAATCAAGAAGGCCAAAGGTGACCTTGACTCCTTTTTGCAAACCTTTCTGGAACTCAAGAAATCCAAACTCATGAAGCAGCAGATCCAGAAGAAACCTCCGTCCAGTGCGACAAATGAGGAGCATGATGGACAACGGCAGTTTGATCAGAGTGCAGAAGAGGATTTTGTGGACGTGTTGATGGCGCAACCTTCTGAAGATGGGACCGGACGTCTCGCAGAGGATTCCGTGAAAGCTGTTATTCAGGTAATTTAATTATACACACATGTAAATATTATCTTGAAAAAAAAAAAAAAAAATTAAAAAATTATTTACCAAAATACTTTAGCATTTTCCTTACATAAAACCATACAAACAACAAATACATT
>Ga0116227_10004174_pt1 | contig 31507 bp, 26 predicted proteins | sample S1TSphgellanicum_FD_89693 | JGI IMG/M metagenome (GOLD analysis project Ga0116227, IMG submission 89693) | Host-associated microbial communities from peat moss isolated from Minnesota, USA - S1T2_Fb - Sphagnum magellanicum MG | ecosystem: Host-associated > Plants > Peat moss > Unclassified... | reverse complement strand
GTGCAGACTCTCAGCTCCGCGAATGGGCCGGCATTGAATGCGTGCGTTGGGCCTACGAACAGGAAGCCGTGGTTTGCCACGTGGCGACCGAGTTGCCCCATCGCGGCATCGCGCGGCAGCGTTTCCTGCCGGGTGGCCCGCTGGCGTTCCTGCCCCTGAGTGATGGTCGCAGTTCGATCGTCTGGTCTGCACAGGATGCGGAGGATCTGCTGGCGCTGGATGAAGACGAGTTCCGCTCGCGCTTGGCCATGGCGCTCCAGAACGAGTTGGGCGCGATCACTGCCTGCACGCGTCGCGTCGGTTTTCCGCTGCGCCTGCTGCATGCCCAAGACTATGCCTTGCCGCGCTTTGCCCTTGCCGGTGACGCCGCGCATGTGGTGCACCCGTTGGCCGGGCAGGGCGTGAATCTGGGCTTGGCCGATGCCGTCGTCCTGGTCCGCGAATTGTCGGCCGCCCGCGAATCCGGCCGCGACCTCGGCAGCCTGCGCCTGCTCAAGCGCTACGAGCGCGAGCGCAAGGCCGACAACCTCGACATGCTCGCCGTCACCGACGGCCTCAATCGCGCTTTCGGCCTGCGCACGGACAGCTGGGACAGCTTACGTAATCTCGGAATAAGTGCGGTCAACCGCATGACGCCGTTGAAGAATTTATTGATGCGGCGCGCGGTTGGTTAGTAATTGACCAGTATCTATGGGAAGTTGAAGGTGATTAAAACTTTCAGCCCATAACTCAAAAGGTTAAGATGCGCGCCAGTTGTAAGTTGTAAATCAGTACCGCGCGAGAAACCACCTTCAATGGTGGGGCCGAAGGCGCAAAACCGCTCGGAATCGCTCAGGCAAAAGGAGCGCGGTGCTGTGTAGAACTCTGGAGAGCGCTCGCTAATATGCGGGCCACCGACGAGGCAGAAGCGGCTTACCCCGCTTTCGAACTTTCAGGTCCAAGGACAGAGGAGCGGTTTTCGCAAACCTTCATAACGCGGGAACCGCATGCTTAAAAAGACTGCATTGCATTCTGAGCACGTCCGTCTGGGCGCTCGTCTGGTCGATTTCGCCGGTTGGGAAATGCCGATCCAGTATCAATCCCAACTCGATGAACACCACGCGGTGCGTGCCGACTCCGGCATGTTCGACGTCGCGCATATGTCGGCCGTCGATCTGCATGGCCCGCGCACGCGCGAGTTCCTGCGCAAGCTGCTGGCCAATGATGTCGCCAAGCTGACCGCGCCGGGCAAGGCGCTCTATTCCTGCATGCTGCGCGAAGACGCCGGCATCATCGATGACCTGATCGCCTACTTCCTCAGCGAAGACTGGTTCCGTCTGGTCGTCAACGCAGGCACCACCGACAAGGATCTCGCCTGGATCCGCCAGCAGGCCGCAGCCTTCGGCGTGACCGTGAAGCATCGCGACGACCTCGGCATTGTTGCCGTGCAGGGGCCGCAAGCCCGCGAAAAGGTCATCAAATTGCTACCTGCCGACCTCGCTGCCGCTGCGCAGTCCGTCGGCGTTTTCCAGGCCGTGTATTCCGGCGACTGGTTCGTCGGCCGCACCGGCTACACCGGTGAAGACGGTTTTGAACTGATGCTGCCGCATGCCGATCTGGTCAAGCTCTGGCAGAAGCTGGAAGCCGACGGCGTTCGTCCTGCGGGCCTCGGCGCGCGCGATACGCTGCGTCTGGAAGCCGGCATGAATCTGTACGGTCAGGACATGGATGAATCGAAGCATCCGCTGGAGTCAGGTCTGGGTTGGACGATTGCCTGGGATCCGGCTGATCGCGACTTCATCGGTCGCAAGGCCCTCAGTGCATTTCGTGGAAACTCTGCCCACAAGTTCGTGTCCCTTCTATTGGAAGGCCGCGGCGTTGTGCGCGCGCACATGAAAGTGCGTTTCGCCAATGGCGCTGAAGGCGAAACCACCAGCGGTGGTTTCTCGCCGACGATGAAGAGTTCGATTGCTTTCGCTCGCGTCGACGCAAAAGCCGAAGGCATATGCGAAGTTGAAATACGTGGGCAATGGGTTGCCGCCAAGCTGGTCAAGGCGCCTTTTGTCCGTAATGGCAAGGTTCTGGTTTAAGAAATTTTGAATTCGTTCAGGAGATAAAAATGAGCAACGTTCCCGCAGACCTCAAGTACGTCAAGAGCCACGAGTGGATCAAGAAACTCGCTGACGGCACCGTGGTGATCGGCATCACCGACCACGCGCAGCACGCACTGGGCGATCTGGTATTCGTGGAAGTGCCCAAGGTGGGCCGCAAGCTGGCGGCTGATGAATCCTGCGCCGTCGTTGAATCGGTGAAGGCCGCTTCCGACGTCTACGCGCCGATTGCCGGTGAAGTGATCGACGCCAACGGCGCGCTCGCCAACACGCCGGAAATCCTCAACTCCGACCCGTATGAAGCCGGCTGGATGTGGAAGATGAAGCCGAACAACGCTGCCGACATCGACGCACTGCTCGATGCCGCCGGTTACCAGAAGCTGATCGACGAACTGAATTGAGATAAGGCATGCCGTTTATTCCGCACACGGAACGTGATGTCCGCGACATGCTCGCGGCGATTGGCGTTCAGAAGATTGATGACCTGTTCGATGAAATCCCGGCCGAGCTGCGCAGCGGCAAGCTGGACAAGATTCCCGAAGGCCTGCCCGAAATGGAAGTGGCCGCGATCCTGTCCGAGCGTGCACGCCAGGATGCGGTGGCGCTGAACTTCATCGGCGCCGGTGCCTACGAGCATCACATTCCGGCTGCGGTGTGGCAGATCACCACGCGTGGTGAATTCTATTCGGCCTACACGCCGTACCAGGCGGAAGCCAGCCAGGGCACGCTGCAGGTGCTCTATGAATTCCAGAGCATGATGACGGCGCTGACCGGCATGGACGTCTCCAATGCCTCGATGTACGACGGCGCCTCTGCCCTGGGTGAAGCGCTGCTGATGGCGGTGCGCTCCAACAAGCAGAACGACTCCGGCCTCATCCTGATGCCGAAGACGGTGCATCCGTTCTACAAGGAAGTCGTGACGTCAACGACCTCTGCGCAGGGCCTGCGCCAGACCGAACTCGCTTACTGCCCCAAGCAGGGCAAGACGCTGCTCGAATCGCTGAAGGCGCATGAAGGGCAGGGCATCACCGCTGTCGTGATCCAGCAGCCGAACTTCTTCGGCACGCTGGAAGACGTCGACGCGATCACCGATTGGGCGCACGCACAGGGCGCGCTGGTGGTTGCTGTCGTCAATCCGACTTCGCTCGCGCTGCTGAAGCCGCCGAGCCAGTGGGGCGCGAAGGGCGCCGACATCGTTTGCGGTGAAGGTCAGCCGCTCGGCGCGCCGCTCGCATCGGGTGGTCCGTACTTCGGTTTCCTGACCACGAAGATGGAATTCGTGCGCCAGATGCCAGGCCGTATCGTCGGTCGCACGGTCGATGTCGATGGCAAGCCGGGCTTCTCGCTGACCTTGCAGGCGCGCGAACAGCACATCCGTCGCTCCAAGGCGACGTCGAACATCTGTACCAACCAGGGTCTGCTGGTGACGGCGGCGACGATCTACATGTCGCTGGTCGGTCCCGAAGGGCTGGCGCGCGTGGCTTCGGCCAGCATCGCCAACACCGGCAAGCTGGTGAATGCGCTGGCCGCGGTTCCGGGCGTGAGCGCAGTGTTCAGCGGCGCGCGTTTCCATGAAGCCGTGATCCAGTTGCCCAAACCTGCGGCAGAAATCCTGCCGAAGTTGGCCGAGAAAGGAATCCTCGGTGGTTTTGATCTTTCACGTCACTATCCGGAACTGGGCAATGCCGTGTTGGTATGCGCGACAGAAACGAAGACGGAATCCCAAATCAAGCGTTACGCCGAAGCACTGAAACAAGTGCTGGCATAAACCGGAGAAGACCATGGCTACGATTACGTTGAAAGGCAATCCGATTCAAACCAGCGGCGAACTCCCTGCCAAGGGCGCTGCCGCTCCCGGCTTCCGTCTGGTCGCTGCCGACCTCAAGGATGTCTCGCTGCACGATTACGCCGGCAAGAAGAAGATCCTCAACATCTTCCCCTCGATTGACACGCCGACCTGCGCGACCTCGGTGCGCAAGTTCAACCAGAGCGCCTCGCAGCTGAAGGATGCGGTGGTGCTGTGCATCTCCGCCGACCTGCCGTTCGCGCAGAAGCGCTTCTGCGGCGCCGAAGGCCTCGACAACGTGGTGACGCTGTCGACCATGCGCGGCCACTCGTTCTCCAAGGACTATGGCGTGCTGATTGAAACCGGTCCGCTGGCAGGCCTGGCTGCGCGTTCGGTGGTGGTGCTGAATGCCGACAACGAAGTGCTGTATTCGGAACTGGTCAAGGAAATCGCCGACGAACCGAATTACGACGCGGCTCTCAAGGCGGCCCAGTAAAAGGAACCCTTTCATATGGCCGGCTTCGCTTGCGAAGCCGGCCTGAAAAGTAAAAAACATGAACAACACAGCTCCTGAAAAACTGATTTTTGAACATTCGCGTGCAACCCGCACCGCGACTGCGCAGATGCCTTCCGCGCCGGTAGATGTTTCGGCGATCCCGGAAAACCTGCGCCGCAAGGACAAGCCGATGCTGCCGGAAGTCTCCGAAATGCAGGCGGTGCGCCACTACACGCGTCTGTCGCAGAAGAACTTCTCGATCGACACGCACTTCTATCCGTTGGGTTCGTGCACGATGAAGTACAACCCACGCGCCTGTAACTCGCTGGCGATGCTGCCGGAGTTCCTCGCGCGTCATCCGTTTGCGCCGGCGTCGCACAGCCAGGGCTTTTTGTCCTGCATGTACGACCTGCAGGAAATCCTGAAGGAAGTGACCGGCATGGCCGGCGTCTCGCTGACTCCGATGGCGGGTGCGCAGGGTGAATTCGCCGGTGTGGCGATGATCAACGCCTACCACAAGGCGCGTGGCGACACGGCGCGTACCGAGATCCTCGTTCCGGACGCTGCCCACGGCACCAATCCGGCAACCGCGGTCATGCTCGGCTGCAGCGTGCGCGAGATCCCGACCAATGCTGATGGCGACGTCGATATCGAAGCGCTGAAGGCCGCCGTCGGCCCGCAGACCGCCGGCATCATGCTGACCAACCCGTCGACCCTCGGCGTGTTTGAACGCAACATCAAGAAGATCGCCGAGATCGTGCACCAGGCCGGTGGCCTGCTGTACTACGACGGAGCCAACCTCAACGCCATCCTCGGCAAGGTTCGTCCGGGCGACATGGGTTTCGATGTGATCCACATGAACCTGCACAAGACCTTCTCGACGCCGCACGGCGGCGGTGGTCCGGGTGCCGGCGCGGTTGGCGTGTCCAAGCGCCTGCTGCCGTTCATGCCGATCCCGCTCGTGGGCAAGGAAGGCGACAGCTATCGCTGGCTGGATGAAAACGATCTGCCGCAAAGCATTGGCCGCCTGTCCGCATTCATGGGCAACGCCGGTGTTCTGCTGCGCGCCTACATCTACGCGCGCCTGCTCGGCCGCGAAGGCATGCACCGCGTCGCCGAGTTCGCCACGCTCAACGCAAATTACCTGCAGGCTCGCCTCAGCGAGAAGGGCTTTGACCTGGCGTTCCCCAAGCGTCGCGCCAGCCACGAGTTCATCATCACGCTCAAGCGCCAGAAGAAAGAGATCGAGCTCACCGCGACCGACGTCGCCAAGCGCCTGCTCGACTACGGCTTCCACGCGCCGACGATCTACTTCCCGCTGCTGGTACCGGAATGCTTGCTGATTGAGCCGACCGAGACCGAAGACAAGGAAACCCTCGACAGCTTCATTGAAGCGCTGTGCGCGATCTATGAAGAAGCCAAGAAGGATGTCAGCTACGTCAAGGGCGCGCCGTACACCATGCCGGTTCGTCGTCTTGATGACGTCCGTGCCGTGCGTCAGCTGGACGTGCGCTGGAACCAAGCGGCTGAGGTCGTCTGACGTCATGGCTGACGGAATGAAGGGCTTGCCGCGGCTGTTCCGCGCGACCAAGGTGTCGTACATCGGTCTCGGTTGGGCGCTTCGTGAAGAAGAGGCTTTCCGCATCGAGGCGACCCTTTGCCTGCTGCTGGTGCCTGCTGCCATCTACTTCGGCCACAATGGCATTGAACGCGCGGTGATGATCATGAGTCTATTCATGGTCGTGATCACTGAATTGCTCAACACGGCCGTGGAAGTGGTGGTCGATCGCATTGGTCTTGAGCGTCACGAGCTGTCCGGGCGCGCCAAGGACCTGGGCTCCGCTGCCGTGCATCTGTCCCTCGTACAGGTTCCGGTGGTCTGGGGCTTGGTACTGTTCAGCTGATAGAGAAACATAATAGCGCTGCGTGGATGCGCAGCGCTGCAACAAGAATATGGAGCGAGTATGTCTGCACTGATTTGTGGTTCTTTTGCTTTCGACACCATCATGGTGTTTCCGGGCCAGTTCAAGAATGAAATTCTTCCGGACAAGGTGCACATCCTGAATGTGGCCTTCCTGGTGCCACAGCTGCGCCGCGAATTCGGCGGCACCGCCGGCAACATTGCTTACGCGCTGCATCTGCTCGGCGGCGATGCACTGCCGATGGGCACGGTAGGCGACGATTTCGAGCGCTATACCCAATGGCTCGACAAGCAGGGCATCAATCGCCAGTACATCAAGGCGATTGCCGACAGCTACACCGCGCAGGCCTACATCACCACCGATCTCGACGATAACCAGATCACCGCGTTCCACCCGGGTGCGATGAACTTTGCGCACACGCAGGACATCGCGACCAAGGGCATCAAGGTCGGCACGGTGTCGCCGGATGGTCGTGACGGCATGCTGCTGCACGCCAAACAGTTTGCCGAAGCGAAGATTCCTTTCCTGTTTGATCCAGGCCAGGGCCTGCCGATGTTCAGCGGCGACGAGCTCAAGGCCTTCATCGAGCAGGCCAGCTATCTGGCCGTGAACGACTACGAATCCGAGATCGTGATGGAACGCACCGGCTGGTCGCTCAAGCAGATTGCGGATCGTCTCGATGCCTTGATCGTGACGCGCGGTGGCAAGGGCTCGCAGATCCATACCAAGGGCAAGGTGGTTGAAGTCGCCTGCGCCAAGGCTGAGTCGCTGGCCGATCCTACCGGCTGCGGCGATGCCTATCGCGGCGGTCTGCTCTATGGCTTGGACAAGGGCATGGACTGGGAAACCACCGGCCGTATTGCTGCCTTGATGGGCGCCTACAACATCGAACGCCCCGGCACGCAGAACTACAGCTTCACGCAGGCCTCGTTCCGCGAGCGCTTCAAGAAAGAATATCGCTACGACCTCGCTTAAAGCGTCGCTTCAGGAGCCTTTGTGTTAACCATTAAATTGAAGGCTCACGAAGAACGTCGCCTGCGCGCAGGACATCTCTGGGTTTTTTCCAACGAGATCGAGACCGGCGAAGGCTTCCGCAATATCGCTGCGGGCAGCCTTTGCCGGGTAATTGATTCACGTAACAAGCCGCTGGGCATTGGCTACATCAATCCGAAGACGCTGATGGCCGTGCGCATGCTGTCGAGCAATGCCAATGCCGAGATCAATGCGGAGTGGTTCGCCGGACGGATCAAGTCCGCGTTGGCACTACGCGAGCGGATTTACCCGACGCCGCACTATCGACTGATCTATGGCGAGTCCGATGGCCTGCCGGGTCTTGTCGTGGATCGTTACGGTGACGTGCTGGTGGTGCAGATGAGCACGGCAGGCATGGATGCACTGAAGCCTGTCGTCATCGAAGCGCTGCAGTCGGTGCTCAAGCCGCGTGGCATTCTGCTGCGCAACGACATCGCCATGCGCGAGACCGAGGGTTTGCAGCAGGAAGTCGAAGAGATTGGTGATGTCCCCGATACGGTCGAGATCGAGGAGTCCGGTGTTCGCTTCGAGATTCCGCTGAAGGCCGGACAGAAAACCGGCTGGTTCTACGACCAGCACGACAACCGCAATCGCCTGTCGCGCTACGTGCGCGATGCGCGCGTGCTCGACGTGTTCAGCTACATCGGTGGCTGGGCCATGCGTGCGCATGGTTTTGGCGCCAAGACGGTGAGTTGCATCGACAGCTCGGCGACGGCGCTGGAAGCCGCGCAGCGCAACGCGCAGCTCAACGGTGCGCAACTGGAAACGATCAAGGGCTCGGCACTCGACATGCTCAAGCAGTTGCGCGACCAGTCACGCCAGTTCGACGTGATCATTGTTGATCCGCCTGCGCTGATCAAACGCAAGAAGGATGCGGAAGCGGGCCTTGAGCATTACGCCAGCCTCAATCGCGTGGCGATGCAGATGCTGGTTCCGGGCGGAATACTGATTTCGTGCTCATGCTCGCATCATCTGGAGCTGGAGCAGTTGCAGCGTGTGCTGCTGCGCGAGGCGCGTACGGCCAATCGTCGCCTGCAGATCCTGGAGCAGGGTGGGCAGGGGCCGGATCATCCGGTGCATCCGGCGATTCCCGAGACGCGTTATCTCAAGGGTTATTTCTGTCGGGTGGTTTAAGGTGCTCGGTACTTTTTAATGGAGCATCTCTGTGCGAACACCTCTGCTCCTGCGCATTCGGCAACTGCTCCTGCGTTGCTCTACTTCGGGTATCCGTACCCTCACCATGCGCCTGCGGAGGTACCGTACATCCTGTACATAAAAACGGCGCTGATCTTTCGATCAGCGCCGTCTTCAAACTCAAGCAGCTTGTAGCTTACTTGGCGGCCGGAGCAGCTTCAGCAGCCGGGGCAGCTTCAGCGGCAGCCTTCTTGTGCTTCTTGTGATGCTTCTTGGCTGGCTTGGCTGCAGCATCAGCTGCAGGAGCGGCAGCTGCTGCAGGAGCAGCAGCCGGTGCAGCAGCTGCGTCAGCAGCCATAGCAGCAGGGGCGCCGATCAGGGCAGCAACGAGAACGCTCAGGGTGGCAACGGTGTGCTTCATATCTCTACTCCGTAGGTATATTGGTATGCCCGGATGTGCGGGTCATTTATTATGTGGTCCTCGTCACGTTTGCGCCAAGTATTGTATTTTTTACATTAAATTTATAACTTCTTTATATGCTGATACATCCGAATATTGACCCGGTAGCGATCCATCTCGGCCCTCTGGCCGTACGTTGGTACGGCCTGATGTATTTGCTGGGGTTCTGGGGGGCCTGGTGGCTGAGCCTGCGCCGGGCGCGCCTGCCGCACATTGCCTGGCCTGAAGAGCGGGTCGGCGACCTGCTGTTCTATGTCGTCATGGGCGTCATTCTGGGCGGCCGCCTGGGCTATACCTTTTTCTACAACGTTGACGAGCAAGGGCAGCTGATTTTCCTGCAGGACCCCCTGGTCATCTTCCGCATCTGGGAAGGCGGCATGTCTTTCCATGGTGGCTTGCTGGGCGTGATCGTGGCCTATTTCCTGTTCGCCTGGCAGCGAAAGATCAATGTTTTCGATATTGCCGATTTTGCCGCGCCGGTCATTCCGATTGGCTTGTTTACCGGGCGCATCGGCAATTTCATCAACGGTGAACTGTGGGGCGCACCGACCACGCTGCCCTGGGGCATGGTGTTCCAGCATGCCGGCCCGGAACCGCGCCATCCCAGCATGCTGTATGAAGCGGGCCTTGAAGGCCTGATGATGTTTGCGGTGCTGTACTGGTTTGGCAGCAAGCCGCGGCCGCGTATGGCCGTGTCGGGCCTGTTCTTGGTGTTGTATGCCTGCTCGCGCGTACTGGTGGAGTTCGTGCGTACGCCGGACAAGCAGTTGGGCTATCTGTTTGGTACCGACTGGATCACCATGGGCATGACGCTGTCGGTGCCGATGTTCATTGCAGGTGCGATGTTTATCGCACTGGCTTACGCGCGTCGCAAGTAAGATAGTCACAACGGTTGATCACCCTATAAAAATTTCTCGGATTCCATGCGCCAATATCTCGACCTGATGGAACACGTGCTGAAGAACGGCACGAAAAAATCTGACCGCACCGGCACCGGCACGATCTCGGTGTTCGGCCACCAGATGCGCTTTGATCTGGAGCAGGGGTTCCCGGTTCTGACCACCAAGAAACTGCACCTGCGTTCGATCATTCACGAACTGCTGTGGTTCCTGAAAGGCGAAACCAATACGCATTACCTGAAGGAAAACGGCGTCACTATCTGGGACGAGTGGGCGGACGAGAACGGCGAGCTGGGGCCGGTGTATGGCTCGCAGTGGCGTTCTTGGCCTGCGGCCGATGGCCGTCATATCGACCAGATCCAGCAGGTGCTCGACCAGATCAGGAAGAATCCCGATTCACGCCGATTGATCGTGTCGGCCTGGAACGTCGGCGAAATTGACAAGATGGCGCTGCCACCGTGCCACGCCTTCTTCCAGTTCTATGTGGCTGAAGGCCGTTTGTCCTGCCAGTTGTACCAGCGTAGCTGCGATATCTTCCTCGGCGTGCCGTTCAATATCGCCAGCTATGCCTTGCTGACGATGATGGTGGCGCAGGTTTGTGGTTTGCGCCCGGGTGATTTTGTCTGGACCGGCGGTGACTGCCATCTCTACACCAATCACATCGAGCAGACCGAACTGCAGCTTTCCCGTGAGCCGCGTTCGCTGCCCAAGCTCAAGATCAATCCGGATGTGAAGGATCTGTTTGCATTCAAGTACGAAGACTTCGAGCTGACGGATTACGATCCGCATCCGCATATCAAAGCTCCCGTGGCTGTTTGAGGTGTCTGGCGTAGTGACCGACAAAAGCATCAGCCTGATCGTGGCCTGCGACGAGAATCGCCTGATTGGCCGCGAGGGTGATCTGCCTTGGCGGCTGCCCAACGACCTCAAGCATTTCAAGGCGCTGACGGTGGGCAAGACCATCCTGATGGGGCGCAAGACCTGGGACTCGTTGGGACGGCCACTGCCGCAGCGCGAGAACTGGGTGCTGAGCCGTGATACGGCTTTTGCTGCGGAAGGCGGCCGTGTATTCGCCAAGCTTGAAGACGCGCTGTCTGCGCATGCCGAAGGCGAGTTGATGGTGATTGGTGGCGCGCAGCTATACCAGCAGGCCTTGCCGCGTGCGCAGCGCCTGTACCTGACGCAGGTTCACGCGCGTGAGCAGGGTGATACCTGGTTCCCTGATTTTTCCAACGCAGGTTTCCGCGAGACGCAGCGTGAAGACCACGCCGCGGATGACCGCCACGCTTATGCCTACAGCTTCCTGACGTTGGAGCGTGGATGAGGTACTGGCTATGCCTACTGCTTCTGCAGACTGGCATGGCCATTGCGCAAGCGCCGGCGGAGGCACCAGCACCGGCATCAGCATCAGCCCCGCTGATTCGCGAGATCGTTTTCTCAGGGAATAAGACCACCCAGCCCAAGGTGATGCTGCGGGAAATGTCGGTGCATGTGGGCGATATTGCTGACCCTGCGGCGATCGAACACAGTCGTCAGGCGGTGCAGGATCTGGGCCTGTTCAAATCCGTGACGGTCCAGCAGGAGCCGCTGCCGGATGGGGTGCGGCTGGTTTATGTCGTCAGCGAGAAATTCTTCCTGCTGCCGTATCCGCGGCTCGGCGCCAATGTGGATGGCCAGTACAACTACGGCGCTGCATTGCGCTGGAACAATATTGCAGGTCTGAACCAGAGCTTGGGATTGGTTGCTTCGCAAAACAGCGATAACCGCACCGGATATGGAAAACAGACCAGCTACTCGGCGGCGTACGACATTCCCTTTATCGCCGATACGCATGAGAACCTGTCGCTGTCGTTTAGCCATAGTTCGACGCCGCGAACCAACGATGTGACCGGTGATCCTTATATTGAGAAAATGATTTCAACGCAGGCGTTGGTCACCCGCACCTTTTCAACCACTGCGGCGAGCCAGGGCTGGACCGTCGGTGGCGGCGTGCTCTACCAGTATGAAAATCGTCATGGCCCCGGCGCACCACCCCCATATGGTGAAGCCACGGCACTGGTCGGCACGGTGGAGTACCGTGACCTTCACCTGAAAATCTATAGCGAAGAAGGGACGCTATTCACCCTTCGGCAAGAGACTGCTTTCAAGGGGCTTGCCTCTGATTACGGCTATACCCTGCTGCGCGCCGACTATGAACGCTCTATCCCGATTGGTAGCGTGCAATATCAGACGCTGGAGTTTGATGGCTCGGCTGGTGCGCGCTTCAATGGGCCAGAGGAGATCCAGACCTTTGCCCTGGGCGGAGGCGCCGGCCTGCGCGGATATCGACGCTATACCCTGGAAGGCAACTCGTTTTACTACGCGGCAATGATTTACCAGCGTCCGATAGGCTGGGACTGGTTGCGGATGATGGCGGGCATCGAGGCGGGCAATGTTGCCGCCAATGCCGATTCAACGCTGTTCAGGAAGATCTCGACAGACGTTCTGCTGGGACTGCGGCTGAGGGTGTCGTGGTTTATTGACCTTGAGTTCGAGGCGGGATGGGCCTTGCCTTTGAATGGCGACAGCAAAGGACGATTCTTTGGCGGACGGCACTAGCCATATGCTATAAAAGATCAGAAATTTTATGGATCAGGAGAGGTGGTTATGGCCGATATCAAGGCTGCATTTGAACAGGCGCAAAAAGACGTCAAGACGCTGACCAAGCGTCCCAGCAATGATGATTTGTTGTCGCTGTATTCCCTGTTCAAGCAGGGTAGTGATGGTGATGTGTCGGGCGCTCGCCCGGGCATGCTCGATATGGTGGGCCGTGCCAAGTACGATGCCTGGGCCAAGCTCAAGGGCACCGGCAAGGATGCGGCGATGCAGAAATACATCGACAAGGTGAAGTCCTTGCTGGGTTAATGATTCTTGAAATGCGAAAGAAGCGGCGATAGCCGCTTTTTTTGTGCCTGAAATGAAAAGGCCACGGCAATGCCGTGGCCTTTTCGCAACATCAAGTGGCGCTAGAACTGGTACTTGGCAAAAGCCTGCGCAAAATCGCGGTCGCGATAGAGGTTGTGGCTGCCGCCACCAGTGAACCAGGTGTAGCCGACGGTGAACGACAGCGCGGACTTGTAGCGCGTCTCGATCATGCTGACGATGGTCTTGCGGCCTTCGACAAAGTTTTCGGCGGGCCCGGGCGCGGTGCCGGTGACATCATGGCCAAAGATGATGGTGGGCTGGACGCTGATGCCCGGCAGGATGCTTTCGTACTTGATGACGTTGATCAGGCGATAGCCCCACGAGAACGAAGTGGCGAAACCGTCGCGCTGCTGCGTCGGGTTAAAGCGCAGGCCATCCGGGCCGAGCGCGCAGCTCTTGTTGGTGGAGCAGGCGCGTTGCGAACCATCCGCGCCAGTGCCGTCGGCGCCTGCGCTTGCACTGGTATAGGTGCCCGGGCCTTCGATCTGCAGCTTGTCCCACGAGGGCAGGTTTGGCACGTGCGTTGCGCCAATTTCAAACACTGTCAGAACCTGGTCGGCGCCAATGATGGCGGCGAGAGGGTCGCTGGCACCGGAGACATAGGTGCCGCCGAAGTTGTACTGCAGGGTCTGGAAATATTCGTAGCCGCGGATGTAGCCGGGGTTTCTGCTGTCGAACGGACGCGAGAAATCGGTGGGGGCGTTGTCGCCGATGATGCCGCCGCGATAGGGGATGACGAAGTTGGGGAACGAGCGCGCAGAGCCCGGGATATGGCCGAGTGAAATTGCCCCTGGAAGGTTCGCAGGCAGCTGCGGCAAATTGATCGTGGTAATGCCGGCATCAATCGTATCGTGGAATCCGGCAGTGCCATTGAAATCACTGTTCGGATGCGTGCGCCCATCAATGCCCAGGCTGTTGTTGCTGGAACCCTGGCAGCCAATGTTGTCATGGCAGCGCGTCAGCGTCGGGCCAAAGGCGGCAAAGGCGAGATCGACCGTCGCAACCTGCAACGGCGCATGCGGGCGGTACGCCACCTCACCTTGCAGGGACAGATCCCCCAAAGTGGTGTTGAAGCTCAGGCCCAGCAGTTTGATGTTTCTGGGATATTCCAACTGGAAGTGCGCGCTATCCAATGGCGCTACGCTGCTAGTGGCGAGATTGGGATCCTGGCCGAGCAATACACGATTGATCGGCAAGTCCGGGCACAGATTGCCGCCCAGCAGGCCGACGATGTCGCCTGATGAGGTGGCATCACGATGCTGTGAGTTGCCTTCGGCGCGTGCGCAACTGGCCTGCGTGGCATAGAAGCTGCCGTAGGGCAGGCGCGAGTGATAGTTCATGAAATAGGCGCCGAACTCGGTGCCGTTGCCGACGTTCTCGGCGTAATACTTCAGCGCTGCGCCATACTGGCCGGAGTTGCCCGGCTTGTTATCCGGCAGGCGTCCGATATTGAGTGAGGTGCCTGCAATCAGCGCGAGCGGATTGTTCTGCGGGCGTGCCAGGCTGTAGGGATCTTCCGCGCCGCCGCCAAAGCTGATCGAGACATTGCGGCCCGCGTTGTTGGTGCCGACATCGAGGAAGCTCATGTAGCTGCCCGGCGCGGGGATTTCCACCGGCTGCCACTCCAGCTGGTAGAACGTTTCAAGGCTCAGGCCTGATGCGATTTCCGTGCTGGCGAACAGCATGCCCACCGGCGTGAACACTTCTTCCAGCTGGAAGCCAACGCGATAAAGATTGTTGGCATTGACCGGGTTGATCTGGTTGAGGCTGTTGATCACCAGCAGGGTGCTCTCGCCCCAGTTGACGGTCTGGCGACCGAGCTTCACGGTCAGCGTGCGATCGCCGGGGATGCTGAATTTGCCGCTGAGCACGAGATCCATCAATTGCAGGTTGGTGCCGACCTGTCTGAGGGTCTCGCCATCCGTGCGGCGATCATGGACCACGCCGCCCGCGCCATAAATGCGGTTGTTCGGAAAATAAATGAGGCCGCGCAGCAAGGCTGTCGTCACCGGGTCACCGGTGCTGACGAAGCCACGGTCGCCAGGAGCAAGTCCAACTTGCTGATAATTGGCGGGGGTGACGCGGTTGGGATGATATTGGGTGAAGTTGTTGTTCACCCCATCATAGAAATAGAGCCAGCGCGCGAACAGTTCAAAGTTGCTGTAGCTCAGCTTGAGGTCCTGCGTGACCTTGGCGACGGCAGACACCAGATCGTGCTTGTCGTAGTTGAGGTTGCCGTCATCGGCATTGAGGGAGAACTGGCCGGGTGCGGCAGCCAGTGCGCTGGCCGGGGCGGTCTGGTCCTTGAACACGCCTTGGCAGGACTGATAGTCCGCGCAGACATTGGGATTGAGATTGCTCTTGCCGACGAGATCCGCGGCGCGATTTTGCATGCGCCAGGCGCCGCCCGCGGTGATCGTGGTGTTGAGCACGCCGTTGATGGCTGCATCACCAATATCGGCTTCAAAGGAAAGGGCGGAGGCGTTCAGCGGAACCAGCAGAACGGCTGCAAGCGCCAGTGTGGCGCCGTACCGTACTGCTCGCAGGGTTTGAGCGTACATGGGTGTTTATCCCTTAATGGATGGATCGTTGAATCCTCCCTGCCGAACCACTTATCCGGTGGTTTTTAAGCCCTGCATCGTTGCAGGTGCTACACGGCAATCCGCGGCGCGACAATATCTCTGTTGCCCTCAATTTTCCAGCTTTTTTTGTTCTGCGCAGGGCACTTATGCGGGGCCGGCGCAGAGAATGATCGTGTATTCTCTCGTCCTCATTTTGTGTAAGCCCTGAGCCTGTGAATCCTGTTCCCCGATCAGCCGATGTGGTCGTTGTTGGCGCTGGCATTATCGGCCTGACCACCGCGCTGGAGCTGGCCCGAGTTGGCCATAAAGTTTGCGTATTGGAACGCGGCCATGCCGGCCGTGAGGCGTCGTGGGCTGCCGGTGGCATTCTGTCGCCGTTGCCGCCGGATGATCCGGTTCCCGAATTTCGTGATTTGCTGGACCAGAGCCTGGCCTTGTTCCCCGCCTACTGTGCGGACTTGCTCGAGCAGACCGGGATCGATCCCGAGTTCTGGCGCTGCGGCGCTACCATGCAGGACGAGCAGGGCGAGCGTTGGTATCCCGACATCGCACAGGTACGCAACCCGCGACTGCTCAAGGCGCTGGTCGCCGCGTTGGAGATCGCCCAGGTGCCATTGCTTGAACAGACGGCCGTGTTGGGCTGGCAAAAAGAAAATGGCCAGTTGACGGGTGTGCTGACTGCTCGCGGAGTGATTGCCTGTCCGAAGGCCGTTGTTGCGACGGGCGCGTGGTCGAGCCGTTACGCGCAGGTGCTGGTCAAGCCGATCAAGGGCCAGATGCTGATGTTGAAAGCATCGCCGGGCTTGCTGGAACACATCAAGATTGATCGGCAGGCCTATGTCGTGCCGCGTCGTGACGGTCGCGTGCTGGTTGGCAGTACCCTGGAAGAAGCCGGGTTTGATGTGACGCCGACGGAGCAGGCGAAGTCTTACCTGATGGATCGCGCGGTCCAGCTTTGGCCCACGGCCAGGACTTTGAAGATCGAACATCACTGGGCCGGTTTGCGGCCTTATCCCAATCAGGTGGCACCCTTGATTGGTCCAGTACCGGAACTCTCCGGGCTGTATGTCAACACCGGACATTTCAGGTTGGGCGTGACCTTGTCGTTGGCATCGGCCAAGCGTGTGGTCGCGTGCCTCTGATTTCAGTCGTCCTCCGTTAACGCCAGCAATCGCGCGAATCTGCGGCCTGGCGTGCAGTGGCTGCGCGTTGTCCCTTGGAATTGAGCGACAGGCTCTGGCAATGCTGATCACTCGCCTGGGCCCCGATGGCCGTCGCGCTCAGATCAAATGATGTGGCGCTCGCATTCAGCAACTTGAATTCATAAATGCTGTTGCCATGGATGACGGTGGTTTTCTGGGCATCGCGGTTTAGATAAAAGTTCTTTTCATTGGCGAGATCGTGGCCGAGCAAGACGCCGAGATCATTGGCATAGGCATGCTGGTGCAGCGCGTAAGCCTCTTGCCGTGAGGCCAGGTCAACCAGGGTTGTTTTGGCCAGTGCACGGTGGCTGCGCAGAACATGGTTCTGATAGGCAGGAATCGAAAGCATCGCCAGCGTTGCTACCATTGCGCCTGCCATCAACAGTTCAAGCAGCGTGAAGCCTGATTGCGGCCTCGCTGCGATTTGCTCCTGCCGGGACATGATGATTCAGTTACACGTTCTGCCGGATCCCGGCTCGCCGCGTTCCTTCTTCAAGCGTTGGCTGGCGTCGGTTTTGGAGGCGTCATACGTCAGGTAAAGGGTACCGTCTTCGACTTGTTCCCCGCGAGGAATGGCACTCAATTGATAGCAATGGCCTGAGGGGCAGGCGGTAGCATCCAGAAGCGTGACAGTCAGTCGATACTGATCAGTGCCGGTACAGGTCGCTGCATCGGAACGGTCATAGCCAAGGCGCGTGAGGTCAGTGACATATTGGCCGTGGCGAGCAAAGTAGGCTTCCTGTTGCTGCGCCAGATTCAGCAAGCAGGATTGGCCATGGAAGCGCTGCGCGCGCATGCGATACGCTGAGTACATGGGGATGATCATGGTGGCAACGATGCTGACAATGGCTGTTGCAATCACGAGTTCGATGAGTGAAATGCCTTTCCCGTCTGGATCAAAAGCGAATGTTTTCATGGATGGATTTCGCGCCAGTCGATTTCACCACTGCGAAGGGTTTGCGAGGTGCGCAAGCTGCTGCGTGTCACGGCACCTGCAGAAGACTGGGTCAAGAGCAACAAGCCTGAATTGCTGGCGCTATCGATTTGCAGCGAGAGTGGTGCCGTCATGCCTGGGCCGAGATCGACGCCATCACGGGTGGCTGAATGAATTCCAGCAAGGGGCGAGGGCGCGTTGCACGATCCTGCGCTGCGGCGCGCCGTGCCGGTTTTATAGTCGAGGCAATACAGATGGCTTCTTCCGCTGCCAACGCTGTCACTGGCGCCAGGCGTGAATGTGGTGAAGAAGACGATTCCACCCAGAAGGACGGGTGGGTTGATACTGCGCTCGGCTGGTGATCCTGCAGTCACGGCAAGCGTGCGCTTCCACCCTTTCCTGTCTCGCGCCAGTGTTGAGAGCGCATCCAGCGATGTGGCTCCGGGCAGATTTTTGATTTCTCCGGAATCCGAAATGACAGCTTTGCTGGTCTCGACCAGATTCCGGTAATCGGAAACCTGCGCGGGCAGGGCATCAATGACGCCGATGAGGCTTTGCGCCTGCGTGCTGCGTGCATCGGCTTCAGAGTAAAAACGCCCGGTACCTGCAAGAATCCAGTGACGGTTGTATTCATCCTTGGTGACGGCTGGCGTGGTCAGGACGGGATTGCCGGGATCGGTAAGGACCGCAGGCGCTGTCCATCCTTCGTGGGCTGGGCTTTCGGCTCTTGCTGAAACGGATGAACGAAAATCGAGCTTGAACAGCTTGCCACTCGGGGCGTGTTCCGCACCCCCGGCTGTTCCGAAATAGACGGCATCGGTTTTGTAGTTCAGATCCCAATCAACCGCTACCGGGTTGCCGGCAAAGCTGTCTGGTGCGTCGCTGCCAAGATCATATAGAAAGGGTGCTTGGCCGCTTCGCACGAACTGCCTGTGGATCAGGTCGTAGACAAACAGCTTGGCGGTGTTGTTTGCAGTCGTTGTCAGTTCTTGTGGTGCGCCTGCCAATGCCGGTCCTGAGCCAAAGATCAGATACCAGCGATTGTCCTGTCCTGATATGAAACCGGTCGTGCTTGAAAATGTTGCCACCGCGGGTTGGGCAATGGTGTAACCCATGCTGCCGCCGGGATCAGTGATCTCGGCCAACAGGACGGGCTTTTGCTCGGGATCGGTTACATCCATGAGCACGTAGGCAGATTGTTGTAGTAAATGGGTCGTTGCCGTGCCGGTGGATGTGAAGGCACTTAACCCATCAGGATCTTTTTTCATGTTGAGTTGTGTCTGGCTGCCGCCGAGACGCATGCCGATCACCAGGACAGTGCCCCAACCTCCAGGGTGTGCTGAGTCTGGCGCAAAAATCTTCGCGTCGAAGATTCGTGGTTTTCCATCCACATACCAGGCGTGTGGATAATCCGGCGACTGTAGTTGCTTGAGTTGTGGCAGCAGGTTGTAGGGGACATAGGCCCACAATTCAGAGCCCAGCGGATGGCGAGTTTCTGATCCTTGGCCCTGCGATCTGTAGGATTGGCTTTGGGCGTTATAGAAGCCTGCATTGAAGGCGTGGAGCATGCCGTCATTGGCACCGACATAAACGACTCTGCGTCGTTCTCTGTATTGACTGCGAAACTGGCCGTAGCTGACATCCCGGTAGAGCAGGTCGAAAGCCTCGGCGGGAGCGCCTGCTTCAACCGCGCCGGAGTGAATGATGTCGCCAAGGCGCATGGTTTCGGTGACGCCATCACCATCAAGGTCCAGCGTTCGATTGCGTAATTGCTGGCTGATATTTTGTGACTCATCTCCGCGGATGTAATCGACGAGGATCGCGGCTGATGCGATATCTGTTACGCCGAGGATGCCGTATGTCCCGCGGCCGAAGTTTTGTGAGGTGAAATCCATCGCCTCGGCGTCCTGAACGAGGCCATCGCCGTTGAGATCCAGGTAAGTAAAGATAAAGCGGCCTCTATCGGCAGGATCGCTGTAATTGCGCTGGAGGGTGACATTCTTCAGCGAAGACAATTGATGATGCGCATCCCAGAGCGGGCGCATATTGCCGAAGGAATCGATAGCGAGTGCGCGCAGATATCCGATCCAGCTTGCCTCGTTGTTGTGTGCATCCCTGTGCAACCTGATATAGGCAGTCTGATAGGCCGCTCCTTCGCCTTGCCGGGTCATGCCCGTGAACATGAAGTTGCCACCAGTTTTGTTCGGCGACGATATCTCTTCACTGGCATGGGATGTCAGTGATGCTTGCGTCATGGATGACAGAAGCAAGAAAAAGGTGCCGACACCCAGAAGCGTCATCAGCAGCAGGGAAAGGATCTTGTGTGGCATGTACCGATCCGATCAGTTGCGCACGACGTATCGATACACAGCGGCCGTGTGACTCGTCGCCTGTGAGCGAGGGTCTAGTCCCTGCGCGACAACGTACAGGAACATGCTTGCGCCACCATTCGCCGAGCCTTTTCCCAGGCCTTCATAGCCTGAAGACATGGCGTTGTTAGATCCGCTTTCAACATCCGTCCGGAGGATTCTGACAGCGGTGATCCCTTGCAAATTGAACCCTGATGTTTCGTCTTCCAGAAGATCATGGCTATAACGGGCGTCTACCTTGCTCAGATCCAGCGGATTAAAATTGGAAGAGGTCCTGGGGACGTCGTCGTACCAGTGGCGTGGGCCGGTACTGTTGGGGTTCTTGATCAACACAATCCCTGTGGGCATCGCAACGCCAAAGCGATCATCATCAATCATGCCGCCCACACTTTGGGGCCAGCCGCGGTTGCGGATGTGAGGTTCGATCATTTGGCTGACCATACTTCTGGTTGCCTCAGCGGCCTCAAAAGCCTGGGCATTTTTATTGTTATTGGCGCTCATCATGGTTTCGAGCGCCGTATTCCTCAGGGTGAAAAGTCCAACCATGGTCAGAATGGCAAGAAAGACAAGGCTGGTGATCAGTGCGTAACCCCGCAGGGTGCCTGGCTGGCTGCGACGGCAACCCCAAATCATTGTTGCACCCGATTGCGAATCAGGATGTCCTTGATGACGAGCCTTCTTTGATAGCCTTCGTAATTGCTGTATTTGGACTGGCAGGACGATATGGCAGGGCCATGGCAGAAGTCGCTGCCCATGGCGTAGGTTTGTTTGTCCTTGAAGTAATCCAGCACATCGCCGCGAACAACGATATAAGCGCGTACAGCCAGAACCTTGTTCCAGTCTGATATATGAATGGCCTTCTGGTAGATGTCGACAGCCAGATCGTTATTGCTGTCGACACCGTATTCGAATTTCATCTGTTCAACATTCTGAACCAGGGCGACCTGCGAGAGGCCGCCATCACTTTGCAGTTGCAGGGAGGTCAGGGTTGGAGTTGTGTTCTGTGGCCCGCAGGTACTGCCGTTCTTGATGACGCACCGGCGCAGAAACAAAAGCTGGAAATCATATTGGTAATTCATGACGCCATCGCCGTTGGCAATGTGCTGATCGGCCTCGGCATACTGATTGCCTTGGTAGAGATAGCCATCCAGTCCGACACGGGCACGCACATAATTCTGATGGGCCTTGTCTTTGCCGGTGATCTCTTCGGCAGTTGTGAAAGTGTTGGGGTCAATACGCCGTATGACGATCATGTCTGACTGTGCAAGGTAGTCCGCCGCGGCAATGCAATCGATGGATGGGACGGCTGAGCCCTGATACCCATGCAGGCCGTCCTTTACATTGGCGATCCATTCGCCTGTGCAAGTTTTGGAGGATCGTGGGCCAGATATCGAATGCGTTCCCACCGTAATGAAAGCAGGCCGAACACCGCCCCACAAATCGGCCGAGCGTATGAGCTGTGCCAGGTAATTGATGCTGTAGCGGGCGTTTTCCTGCATCTGGGCTGCGCTGTCCTGCGCCCGGAATCCCTGTTTGCTACTGACAAAAATTGAGATGGCCCCGGCAATGACCAATAAGCCAAGCGCGATGCCGATCATGAGCTCAACGAGCGACATTCCGGCCTGGCCATGGCTGTCATTCATGAGGAATATGCTAAGCGAAAGCAGATCAGGTCGGACAGGGATGAGGGATTGCAAGCGGTGCCGGTGGCGCCATTGCGGCGGGCATCCCAATAAATGGTGATGAGCTGAATGGCATTGTGGCCACAGGCTTCCTGACAGGCGATGCTGAGTTTTGCCCCTGCGAGCCCGAGAGAGTTCTTGCCTGGGCGATCTTGGGACATTTCTTCACTGCTGTTTGCCAGTGCTGAATTCCACTTTGCCAAATCCCATGCGGCCAATTCGTGTGGCATGCAGGAGGACTTTGAGCAATCACTGCCGGGAGGTGATGCCTGGCTGCCGACTGCATGCTGATAAAGACCTGCTGTGACTGCAATCTGATTTGCGCGCAGGCTTTCTGCAATGCTCTGTGCAAGCAGAGCGGCCTGGCTGTGCTGATGGGCCAGGTGGGTGTTGGCCACTGCTGAAATTTGCATGCTTGCGATGCCCAGCACACCGAAGGCAAGGATGCTGATCGTAATCAGCACTTCAATAAGCGATGTGCCAGCTGAATATTTAACCTTCATGGCTATTCGATTCTCGCGCGACCAGCAAGGCTGACGATGACCTGCTTTTGCAGGTGGCCTGATCGGATTGTGAACGTACCGCCACTTGAAGTGCCGTTGGCGCGGTAAATGAGTGCATTTCCTGCGCTGAAATTGATTTCGTCTGCGGAACTGAAGGGAGATTCAATGCGTACGGCAACTTCATGCTCGTTAAGGGTACGGTCGCTATTGCCATCGGCAAAAAGAATGATGCCGTTATTCCATTTGACTTCAGACGCTTTGCTGCACGTGACGCCGTCCTTGGATTTACACAGAGTCATTTGCTGGGCACGTTTGACCGCTTCGCTTCGCCCTAGTGCAAGCAGGCTGAGCAATGCGTTGCTTTCTGACGTCAGCCGGTTGTTGCGGATCAGGCTAATAAAGCTGGGGAGGGCGGTTGCGGCAAGAATGCAGATCACTGCAATTGAAACGAGTAGCTCGATCAGTGTGAAGCCGCGTGTGTGGGATAAGCGCCGAATGCAACCTGCCTGAAGCCGGTTGGAGTGCCGGGCTGCGATTGCGGCATGCAAATTTCCTGGCGGACAGCACATGAACCCTCCGCGATAAAAGTGCAGTTGTCTGGTTGCAAATGAATTGAATGTGGAGCGGTGAATCTCAGCGAGTGCCCGCTTTGGCGTGTGCACTCAATCTTATGAGTCCTTGGTGAAATTGACTCTATGAAATGAGCCATTGCGGCTCAATGGGTTTTATTGACTAGATTAAGAGTGATGCCTGTCGCAAGTGGAAGATTCTGTCTATAGGTGCCCGATCCTGCTGGGTACCGTTTGTCGGGGCCGACGAACGGTTATCGGCGTCTTTGGCAATGGCAGGAATCGAGCATTCTTTTTTTATATTTTCTTTTATTTACAAATAGTTAATTGAATTTACACCGAGATAGAGGGGGAGCGCTTGGGATGCCGATGACCGGATGACTACCGTTTGTCTGCAGATCAACCACATCCGTCGGTTAAGTGTGACGTATAGCCCAGATAGTTAGTAAAAGGACTGCTATGGGGAAAAAAACAAAACAAAACGAAATATTGTTACTTGGGGTCATCGTCAGATTGGTCGCTGTCAGGCAGTCAAAGGGGCAAATTGCCTCAACATGTCGGCGCGATTCATGAAGATTGTTGCCAGTTATTCAGGTAATCAAGATAACTTTCAATCGAGAGAGCGAGGGAAGGCTCGCTGTGCCGGGTCAATCCACTCGGGTGAATCAGGCGTTACCCTTTTAGAGCTGATGATCACAATTGTGGTCTCTGTGGTGCTGATCACCATCGCAGTTCCCAGCTATCGCAACATCATGATTTCCAATCGATTGACGGCAGCGACCAACGAGTTCGTTGCGTCTATCAATATGGCCAAACTGGAAGCGATCCGGCGCAATACCGCGACCCAGTTCTGTGCGAGCAATGGCAACAATGGCACAGATACCGTAGGTGCCGGTTGTGACACCGCAGCCGCTGGTGCGGTTTATTTTCTGGATGGGGCAACGGCTACCAAGCTTTACCAGGCGCCGTCAGTGTCTCCGAGTATCAGTCTCAGCGCTGGCAGCGCCTTGCGGTTCAACGGGCAGGGACTGGCAGCAAAAGTGGGTGATGCGTCGCCAACCTATACAGGGCTTTTGATCGATCTGTCGTCCAATCAGCTCACGACTAGCAATCATCGATGTATTTACATCACGACGGGTAGCACGATCAGTTCGTGCTCGTACACCAACACTACTGGCGGATGCCTCACTGATGAACCTGCGACCTGTCAGTAAACGCCTTTCCGGCTTCCCTCTCGCCTGCGCGCGCCAATACGGCGCCAGCTTGATCGAGGTTCTCATTGCCCTGGTGATTCTGACCGTCGGCCTGCTCGGTATTGCCCTGATGCAAGTGCGCGCGCTGTCTGGCAACAACAGCACCATGTCGCGTTCGACGGCTGTTGTTGCGAGCTATTCAATACTCGAGACAATGCGGTCGGATCGCGCCAATGCCATCGCCGGTGCCTACAACACAACCATGACTGGCAATAGCTGTACTGTAACGACTACAGCTTGGGCCCAGAGCCAACTCGTCAGCTGGTGCAATGATCTGGCCGTGAAGTTAGGCCCGACTACTTCGACCATCGGCATTATTGATTGCGGCACCACGGGTAGTGGTGTCTGTACCGTCACGATTACGTTTGATGACAGTCGTATTGGCACCACCGCACAGGGCGGCACTTCAGCGCAATCGGTTGTGACCAAGGCGGCCCTATGATTTCGCGTGAACTGTCTTTGTCATTCCGTCAGCGTGGGTTCAGTCTTATCGAATTGATGATTGCGCTGGTGCTTGGGCTTCTCGTTATTGCCGGGGCCAGCTCGGTTTTCCTTTCCAACAAGCAATCCTATCGGACGGGCGAGGCGCTCAGCCGGGTCCAGGAAGGCTCACGTATTGCCTTTGAACTGATGTCGCGCGATATCCGTAGCGCCTCACTGACCGGCTGTGGCAACCCTGGCCGAGTGGCAAATGTTGTCAATGGCACCGCATGGTGGTCCGCGGGCAACTGGAACAATGCCATCGTGGGGTATGGAGGCACCAGCGCAAGCAATAACCCCGCGTTGACCGAAGGAACGGCTACGACAAATCATTTCGCAGGTTCTGACTCTGTCGTATTGATTGGCGCGGACGATGTCACCTACAGTGCGTCGGCCGGGGCTGATGGTTCCACCACAACGCCTTTCAAGACAAATGAGAGCTCGGGCTTTTTGGCTGGCGACATCATCATTGTCTGCACAACGGGCGGTGGTTCTGCTCTCCAGCAAGCCACTATTGCCCAGATCACCAGCGTTCCTGTCGCGGGTAGCTATGTCACAGGCACAACCGGAACCACTCCTGGCAATTGCACGACAGGATTGGGCTTCCCCACCAATTGCACGACCGCCAATACCTTCACGTTTCCCTTCGCCTCAACGCTGATTTCCAAGCTGAAGTCAGTCAGCTGGTATCTCGGCGTCAACAAACAAGGCACGAATTCGCTGTATCGCATGGTGCTCATCAACAATGCAGGCACGGCGACGACGCAGGCGCAGGAGATGGTTCGCAACGTCACCAGTTTCCAGTTGATGTATCACGTTTCCGGAGGGGCCGCGCTTGTCAATGCGGCCGCTGTTACGGATTGGAGCAAGGTCGACAGCGTCCAGATCTCGGTCAGCGTGCAAGCTTCAGATACTCGTGCCGGGGTCAACGCTTCTGTGCCCATCACGCGCCAGACGGTTGCTACCGTCGCGCTTCGTAACCGGATCAATTGATATGCGCACCCCGAGATCCCTTATCCGGATGCAACAGGGCGTGGCGCTCGCCGCCGCACTGATTCTGCTGATCCTCGTTACGCTGATCGGTATCGCGGCGATTCGCGGTACAACGCTCCAGCAGAGGATGACAGCCAATTTCTATGATCGCGAGGTTTCGTTCCAGAACGCAGAGGCGGGCCTTGCGGCAGGCGCTGCGGCATTGAGTGGCGGTGGTGCGACGGTCTACAACTGCGTGGGTGCTGCTAATCCCTGTCTGGCGAATCCATTTGGAGATGCCAATGTGTCTGGCTCGATCCAGACCGTTCCAACCTCAAGCTACACGGCCGCTCCCAATGCGCCCGGTCAGCCGCAATATGTCATCCAACTGGTTTGCAGCAGCTGCCAGGATGTCGATACATCCACCGGCTTTAACCAGAGCGCCAACGCGGCGCAGTACGGCATACAAGGCGTCAACAGCTCGGGCTACAACTTCTATCGCATTACTGCGCGTAGTTGCGACCCCAGCGCTTTTGCGTGCGATGACCGTGCCGTTGTGAGTTTGCAGACGACGTACCGGCAATGAGGAACATGCCAGTGCCCAAGTATTCGTCCAAGTCTTTTTCCAGGTAGACCGAAGATCATCATGATGAAAATCTTAAAAGCCTACTTCGAACGCAAGATCAGGACCCGCCGTGCTGGTGCTTTCCTGCTCGGCCTGTTTGCCGTGTTTTATGTCTTGTCAGCGGTTGCTGTTGTTTCAATTGACACGATTCCGTTGACGGTAGCCAATACGGTTCCGGGTAATCTGGTACTCGTGCCCTCGGTGGAATGGCCCACCGTTGTGACCCACGCCAATGATCCTGGCAAGGGCGACAATGCATCGGGTTATGCCGGGTATTCAACCGCGGCTGTAACCGGCTGTCCCAGCGGTTACACCCTGAGCAGCGACAGTAGCTCCTGTTATCAGGCGGTGGCATCTACTGCCGGGTGCCCTAATGACGGCAATACCTGGACAAAGGGCACTAGCTCCTGCTCGAGGATAATGGCAGTCACTGCAAGCTGCCCAAGTGACGGCAATACCTGGACGCAGGGCAGCAGCTCATGCACCAGAACGGTACCGGTCACAGCGAATTGCCCTAGTGGTTACACGCTGAGCAGTGACGGCAGTTCATGTACGAAGACGGTCGCGGTCACCGTAAACTGCCCTAATGACGGCAATACGTGGACGGCGGGCAGCAGTTCATGTTCAAGGACGGTGGCAGCGACTTCAAGTTGTCCGAATGATGGCAACACTTGGACGCAGGGCAGTAACTCATGCACAAGGACGGTGGCAGCTACCGCAACCACCCCATATTCCTGCCCGAGCAGCTATACCCCCACGTCCGGTGTCACTAGTGCCACGACCTGCAGCAGAACAACTACCAGCGCGTGCTACGTGGGGCCTCCCACGCCTCCATCCCCGTACAGTGCCACGGGATCTGGCGGCAGCAGGAAATGCACGGGTCCATCAATACCTGGAACGACTACATACTCGTGCTCGACGGGTACTCTCAGCGGCTCGGGCTCCAGCAGTATTTGCACCATCACCGGGGCACTGTCGTATTCATGTCCGACGGGTACTCTCAGCGGCTCGGGTTCCAGCAGTATCTGCACCATCACCGGGACTGCGACTTTTTCCTGCCCAAGCGGGAGCAGCGCAACCAGCGGCTCAGGCGCCAGTACGGTTTGTACTGCCAGCGCGGCACCGTCGTCGTACACCTGTCCCAGCCCCAGCACTGCAACCAGTGGTTCGGGTGCCAGTACGGTCTGTACCGCTACGGGAACCCTGAGCTATTCATGCCCAAGTCCCAGCACCAAAACCAGCGGCACTGGGGCTAGTACGGTTTGTACTGCGACCAATCCGTTTGTCTATTTCTGCCCAACCGGCGCCACCCCCAGCCCCAGTGGCACGATCACCGCTAGCACAACCTGTATTACAAGCTCGGTAGCGCCTACGGTGCAGAGCATCCCGTATGTCGGTTATTTCAACTCCAGCCTTTGCTACGCCTATAACTACGACGATGTAGAAGCCAATCGCTATTTCTATCCCGTATCGAATACAACGACGGATGCCTCTGGCAACGCTTTTAGCTGTGCCGGCCAAAGTGCAGGAACGCCAAGCCAGAGTTTATGGAGTGGCAATTTCATGAACTGGGCATCGATGCAGGCTATCGATACCTTCCGTCTTGCGCTCACCGGTGGCTATCGTGTGAATCGTCCGGGCGATGGCACACCGTCTTCCGTGTCGATCACTGGCTCTGACGGTAATGCGGCCACCAAGTCGGTTGGCGATTGGCCCAGTGTGACCTATCTGGAAAAAGCGACTACTGATCGCTGGACGAATCCTTACACGGATTCACGCAGTCTTTTTGCCAGTGTCACAAATGCTACGCCGTCTTCGGCCCCCGTCAGCAGCACGAATGCGTTCCGCACCCGTGTCGGTGGTTTGCGCAACCAGATGTGGTTCATGCCCTACTCGTCGTCGAAGACCGATTTGGGCTCGTGGGGCGGTTGCTGCAGCGCGACCAACGCCATTGACCTGCCAGTGAGTTCTACCACCCAGACGGAATCTACCCGCCAGCCTTCCGGCGCAACCAGGAATACCGCCTCGGCTATTCCGTACAATCCCACCTACGATACGTTGCCCAATCTGGCCACTGCGAACAACACGAACAGCACGCCTTGTGGCACGAGCCCGATCGAGTATGGATGCACGACGGCGACGTGGAACTGCCCGTATGGCGGTACCGCACCCTCTGGCACTTGCTCAGCACAATCCGGTGTAACGGCGTGCACGGGTAACACCTATCCGTATTACCGCAGTGCAGACAAGCAATGCCACTCGACCAATGCGGATACAGGCAATACCGCGAGCACGTCGAATCTTGCCGTGACTTGTACCAGCACCTCTCCGGCGCCGACCATCAGCAATGCCAATTCGGGCACGAAAAACCAAACAACCTGCGCGCTGGCCACCTATGCAGGCACGGCTGCGACCTACGCACATCCGGGCAGGGACCTGATCTACTCCGTCAGCGTGCGCGTGCGAGTCTGTGACGGGACATGGGACACCCGTGACATGTGCACCAAATACGGTAGCTACTACAAGCCTGAAGGCTTGCTGCAAAAGAACGCCACGAAAACACGCTACAGCCTGTTCAGCTACCTGACCGAGAACGATTCGAACAGTAAGCGTGTGGGCGGCGTGATGCGCGCGCGCCAGAAGCTGATTGGTCCAGTCATCTCGGGCGAGAAACCATATCCGGAACGCACGGGGCGCTCATCCGGCATTGATAATCCGGAATGGGATCCGGCGACCGGCGTGTTCATCAATGACCCGGACAGTATCGATTCTGGGGCCACCACGACCAAGATTGGTGGCTGCGCAACCAGCGCCACTCCCGATGGCAGTGGCTGTGTCGTGCAGTACAGCGGCGTCATCAATTACATCAACCGCTTTGGCGAACTCGGCACGGGCCTGGGGAGTTCCCAAACAACCTATACCAGCGATCCGCTGTCTACGCTCAAGGCCTACGATAACCTCAGTGAGCTGTATTACAGCGCGGTAAGCTACCTGCGTGGCCTTGGCAACAACGCCGTCGCCAGCAATCTGCAATCAACCTCTGGGTACACCAACAGCGGGACGTTTTATTATCAGAATGCCGACGGCTTCCCGGTCATCGAGGACTGGTACAAGAACGGCGCCAACCAGCCCGTCACTAAATGGAACTCCACGACTCCGGCGATAACCGTGGGTAAGCCAGCTGATCCGATTCTCTATTCTTGCCAGACCTCGGCTGTGTTGGGTATCGGTGACACCAACACCAATAGTGAAAGCAATGCTTACAGCAGCGATACCAGCAGTACCATGGGTGGCAGTGCTGGTCCGTTCTCAGCTAGCGTTCTCACAACCTGGCTCAGCTATCTCGAAGGAACAGCGGCGGGAAAAAACAACATCGCCGCTCTCGGTTACTGGGGGCATTTAAACGACCTGCGTGCGGACGTTCCCAATACCGATCTCGGCACAGGCAAGCAGCGTGGGCAGACCATCACCACTTATTGGGTAGACGTGGTCGAGAAGGGTGACTACAAGACCAACACAACCAACCAGTATTACAACGTGACCAAGTACGGCGGCTTCAATATCCCTGCTGCCGCATGGGATGGCAATGGCAACGCCACGCAGTGGGATGGCGGCGTTGTGCCTTCCTTGAACTGGTTCACGACCAATCAACTGGCATGGACCACCCAAACCACCACGTCGCCAGGCGGGTACTACCAGCCAAGCGACATGTACTTTGCCAATAATGGCGCAAACATGATCGCCGGCCTGAATGCGGCGTTTACCAAGATCCAGGCTGATGCCTCCGGTTCTGGTGCCTCGCTGGCGGCCAACAGTACACAGCTGAACACGGGTACAACGACTTTCCAGGCCCGTTACTTCAGTAGCGTATGGGCGGGTGATCTCACGGCCTATGCTGTTGGCTCGACGGGCGCGATCAGTACCGCATCCTTGTGGAGTGCCGCCAGCTTGTTGCCGACGACGGTAGCGGCCGCGCAGAATCGAGTGATCAAGACAACAACCGATGGCACGGCCAGCGGAGTGGTCGACTTCAATGCAAGTATTGCGACCAGTTCACCGTTGCGAACTGCGGCACTGGGCTCTTCCACGACCATTCAAAACAGCGTCATCAATTATCTGCGCGGCGATCCGAGCACGACTACCTTCCGCAGTCGTACCACGGCGTTGGGCGACATCGTCGACTCCCAACCGGTCTTCGTCGGCGCCTCGGACCCCAATATCTTCTATGGCAAGACTTTCACCGGGTCTGGGGCCACCTACGCAACCTTCGCAGCGGGTACCACCTCGCGCAAAAAACGCATCTGGGTAGCGGCCAACGATGGCATGGTGCATGGGTTTAACGCTGAATGCACGATCAACTCGAGTGCAAACGGGTGCGCAAACACCACGCCGTTGGCGGGCGCAGAGATCTTTGCCTATTTGCCGAAGGCGGTCATTCTTGGCACTGGTGTTGCAGCCATCAAGAATCTCACCGACCCACAGTACGGTAGTAGCACGGTTCCGCATCAGTATTTCAACGACGGCGAATTGACCGTCGCTGATGTTTATTTCACCTCGGATTCGAAGTGGCACACGGTGTTGGTTGGCACTACCGGGCGCGGTCCTGCAAAGGCAATTTATGCGCTTGATATCACGGACCCCACCACGACTCCTTCGCTGCTCTGGGAGAAGTCGGCCACGGACAGTAACTACATCGGCCAGATGATTGGAAAACCCATCATCGCTCAGACGGCTGACGGGGTCTGGTCGGTGCTCATCGGCAACGGCTATAACAGCGCGAACAATACCGCTGCGCTTTTGCAGTTTGCGATCAGTGACGGCACGCTGACTGTTCACACGACCAACAGCACGGCCAACAACGGTCTGGCGGCTCCTGCCGTCTGGCTGGCTAACCCGACCAATGGCATCAGCACTGAAGCCTATGCGGGCGATCTGATGGGTAATGTCTGGCAGTTCAACCTGAGCGGCACCACCGGTACGATTGTCTTTACTGCAAAGGATTCATCGTCGACGCCAAAGGCGCAGCCGATTACTGCGGGCATGCTGATCGGCAAGGATCCAGCGACCAGCAATGTGTGGCTGTTCTTCGGTACCGGTCGTTATCTCACCCAAACGGATCTGAGCGATAAGAGCGTACAAACCTGGTACGGCATCATCGTGGAAGGTACAAATGCGGTGAGCAGTTCTTCAACGCGCAGTTCGCTGGTGCAGCGCACGATTGCCGGTGAAACGACTGCCTCGGGCTCTACGGTTGCGGCGCGCGCGATTACACCGCCGACGGCGGGTGATATTAGTGGCCGGTCGGGTTGGTATATGGATCTTCAGTACGGTACGGCCGCAGGTGAACGCATGGTCACGCCCAACCAATTCCAGGGCAGCCTGCTGTTGGGCACTACACGCATACCGACCTCGGCGGATCCCTGCAATCCATCGGGCAGTGGCTGGGTGATGGTGATCAGTCCCTTTACGGGCGCGCCTCCGAGCTCATCATTCTTCGATGTCAACAGCAATGGCACTGTCGGGACCGATGACCTGATCACGATTGGAGGTGTG
>Ga0116227_10004173_pt1 | contig 31508 bp, 33 predicted proteins | sample S1TSphgellanicum_FD_89693 | JGI IMG/M metagenome (GOLD analysis project Ga0116227, IMG submission 89693) | Host-associated microbial communities from peat moss isolated from Minnesota, USA - S1T2_Fb - Sphagnum magellanicum MG | ecosystem: Host-associated > Plants > Peat moss > Unclassified... | reverse complement strand
TTTTTTTCTATGTCAAACTTGTGTTTTTACAAAAAATATTCTCACTTTTTCATGGGCGGGTGAAACAAAAAAGAAGTAAAGAAAAAGAGTGCGCCCCCCCCCCCCCCCCCCAAACCTTGTTGGTAATGAAACCCAAGCCCAATTGACCTTTGAGTTTGATGAATGATGGTGGTAATGATAATTCTTGATGTTGCCATTGTTGTCATTATTGCACAAAAACAGTGAAAATGATGACAACACCCTTGAGTACAAACAAAGTTGACAACAATAACAACTAGGGGTTGGGATGTAATGTTGGCATCGAGTGGGCTACATGTCTGAGCTTAGTTGGTTGTTAGGCCTTTGCATCGCTGTAGAAATGCACGTAAGCAAGGGGTTTGAATTGCTAAACAATAGAGACCTTCCCTCGTGCACCATTTTTTCGAACTCCAGGTATTCATGCTTCGTTTTGGGTTCAACTTCACTCCCAAAAGAATTTTTAATGAAAATCACACTTTTGCTTATGGAACTTTTTCAACATACCAAAATAAATTCCATAGCAACTCTTTCCTTAATTATGAACTCGTTGTCCTATAACTTTTTTTACAACAATTTTTTCATAACTAGAACACAAACTAATCTTGGTGTAACATTAAAACATTAGATTGGTTTTTCATGATCAAGGAAATTCACCTGCAAACTATAGAAATCCAACTTCAAAGCACACAAAATAATCACCTATATTGTGTGTTTTGGAATTTCAAAACAAAAAAATGAAACTCAAAAATCACACCATTATAATAAACCGCCAAAAAATTAAAACTTCATTCGCATTGAACTACATTTCAATCACAAATAACAAACTATAGGAAACGAATGTCATTTAAACAATACTTGATAGAGGTTCAAAAATGTGAAGGGAAAACCTACTAGCAAGTAGTGAAGTTGAAAATGTAGCCACCTTAATCCTTCAAAGTGATGATGGTGTTGATGATCAATGAAAAAATAATTATGAATTCCCCTTTGTTGATTCATCCCAATGGAGGTGGTGCACCTCATCATCAAGGAGCACGTAAGAAGGTTCCAAAAGGGGTTTTTACAAACATTGATGTTTGAGAACACAAACATCTTTTGTGTCTTTGCAACAAAATGTGAGCAATAAATTGCAATAGTGGATGGTCATTGGGGTCGGTGGGATGGTATGGAAAGCCTGGATGCAAGCGAGCAACGAGCGGGTCGAGGCTGGTTTAGAGCCGGGGGTTTCGCGAAATGGGAACCGCCTATGATACACCTCTATATATCCGGTCTGAAAACGGGCAAAGAACCGGCGCTGCCTGAAAGAACTGCCCAACACTGGGCACGTACTTACCAAGCCGTTCGTGGCACCGCCGTCGTGTCTTTGTCGCCATCGTCGTCGTCCTACCCTTTGCTCCCAAGTTCCAACGGCCTTGCTATTGTTGTGCTCGTTTCTTTTGTCGAGAGTTTTGTGTCACCGGAAGTGCTTTCTCTCATCGTCGCAGTAGCGGACCCGCTTCTTGCTTTCCTTGCTGAGAAAAAGGGAAGGGAAGGGAGTGGTTGGAGGGGAACAGCCAGATGGGACAGACCGGGAAGAAGCGATGGCTGCCTTTGGAGGCGAATCCGGAGGTTATGAACCAGGTACCACGTGGGGGGCATTGTATTCATTGCTCTGTGGTGCCCTGGGGTTTGTGTTGAGAGGTTTCTGTATAGCGAGTAGAGATGGTGCTATTGGTCCGTTTGAGGAACTTCCACGGTGCCAATTTTTGTTTACCACAGTTGCAGTTTCTGGGATTTTGTTGGTGGTGATTTGTAGGTGGGGGAGGGGGAAGGTTATTGCGACGATTTTACGAGATCGTTTGAGTGACGGAAGTGTCTGCGGTATATGATGAGTTAGGGCTGTTGCATGTTAGTTCCCGTATTAGGGTTTTCCGTGTGTGTGAAAGATGTGTTTTATCAGAGCTTTCCAATTGACAGACGCAGCAATTCTGAAGATTCAAGGGTGGGATTCGGTTGCAGTTCGTACAAGGGTTGGGATTCCCAGGAGATGCAGGCTTTTATGATGTGTATGGGTTTGATGACGATCTCCTGGCAATGGTTCCAACTCCCGTCCTTGCAGTCCTCCTCCTTTTTCCCATATCCCCTGAGGTACGTTTTTACCCTCTTGCCTTTGCACGAGTCTTTCTGTGACAGTTATTAGTACTTTGCTTCTTGCTTGCTGGGAATTGAGCACATTAGCACAAATTACTTAGGGCTTACAGTCAGCTCGGTTCAATTTTGGATAAATGCCCTCTTCTGGTCCTGAATTGCTGCATTACAAAGAGGAGAGTAGTGTGTAAATGTTCTCCTTATTGATTCCTTGTACTGCTAATTGGAGGGTATGATTGTGCTTGGCAGTCTGAAGCAGCAAACTTGGTGGAACAACAAAGGATTGCAGAGAATGGACAAACTGTATGTTCCAAATTGCCTGAAACTGTCACTGAAATTTGTTTTCGAACCTCTTCTTGTTGACTCTCTGGTTGAGAACATGATTGGTGACATAAGTGTCTTTGACATCCAGTCATTGCCAAATGTGTATTATGCAAATAGTTTTATGAGCAGGAGTGGGAAACTTTGCAGGTGAGTGAGAAGGTATATTTTCTGAAACAAACTGTTGGAAATGCTTGCGGGACCATTGGGCTGCTTCACGCTATAGGCAACAATTTGTCACAACTTGAGCTTGGTATGCACTGTTCCAGGTATCCTCCCTTCATGTGTGACATTGAGTGCATGCTTTATTTCTCTGAAGTATGATCTCTTGGGGTTGGGGGTATCATGTAAGTGCAAGTGCTCTTAGTCATCTTGTTTCTGCTAAAATGACAGTGACTTTTGCAGTGTAAAAAGCTAATGTGATCTGGTGCCTGATTGCAGCTGAGGGATCCTACCTGCAACGATTCTTCAAGTCAACTGCCAGCATGTCACCTCTTGAGGTACTCTATCAGTTGTGATTGTTTCAGTTGTGCATGCAGAGTTTTGTCCTTCTGTTGCAGTGCTTGATAAGAGAATTTGCAAGTGGGTTGTGAGATAGCTTGGGTGTGGGGGCAGAGGGCTACCTTTCTTGAGAATGACATTGAACTCGAGGGTGCTCATTCATTGGCTGCCAGTGCTGGTGATACAGCGGTAACCACTCCTCTTTCCTGTTCATTGTTTCCATATGTCAACTCATCTCATCATGAAGGGAAAAGGTAGCAATCTTGTTTGTAAATGGTCAATCAAATCCAGTTGTTCAGATTGCCACTGTCATTAAGGAAATTTTTACTTTGCCATATCTCTGCTTCAGATGTGGACAAAAGGATAAACCTTGCTTGTAAGGGTTTTATGCAGCTAACTTTTGGCTGGTGCATTATTGGTGGGGTTTTTATTTGTGGCAGCCTCCAGATTCAACAGCTTCCGTTGACCTGCATTTTGTCAGCTTTGTATGTGTTGATGGTGCGTTCTCACTTCCATGGTCATCTGGTCATATGCAACAGGGGAAGGTTTGTGGGATATCACAGGATCTTTCTCTTGCCCTATATGTATAGCATCTCTATTTGCAACTTGCTATGCTGCCATCCTTTCCTCACCTGGAGCATGGAGATTGTTCCAAGCATGGAAATGCATTTCTTCCTGATGCAAATTATGTGTTATGAGCACCACTATTCTGTGGTTGAGTAATCTGTGACTTGCTTTTGAAAGCTCTGGCTAGATGAAATTGCCAAGAAATGGATAATGCGGGTCTGAGCAATTGAGAGGTTGTGACTGCAAATTGATTATAGGGGGGCTGTATGAAATGGATGGACGAAAGCAGCAGCCTGTTTATCATGGATCAACATCACAGGATTCTCTGCTTAAGGTAACGTCAATTTCTCTGTACCTTGCAGTTGTTCACAGATAGTTTGTGTGTCTTCTGTTTCTTTCGTACCTTGTAGTTTGTTTGTCTGCCGGGTTGTCGTGAAACAGGTGCCCTTGTTGCTGTGTCCTTTGCAGGATTCCGTGAAGGCAATTCAGGGTTTTGTGGCACGGAACCCACAATCGGTAGAGTTCAATGTAATTGCTCTTGCAAAAGCAGTAGTTTAGATGTGGCTCCAGTGACAGTTGGGATCCACACTCAAAAAATCCCACTTCTCCTCAAAATAGAGAGAATGGGGTGACAGGCTACGATCGATGATAGAGGTTGTGCTGCATTTTATTGCAGTAGTTCAAGATATTCAAACTGTTTTCTTGGTTAGCACACGTGTGTGCTCAAGGTCTCAAAGACTGACTAGTCACATGTTTTGGTTCCTCACTTGATGTTTTTGCAGCTCAGCTTCTTTGTCAACACAGCAGGCCTTGTTTTTTGTGTTCTGAGTCCTCATTCTGGCTTCACATTTCTTATCTGCCTTAAGAGTCTATTTGTAAATATAATGCAGCGTGGAAAATTACTATGGCTGATTTGGAAAGTGCCTTCTTAAGAGTGCAAGATTGCACGAGCGGTTTGGTTCCCATCATAGCTGGCCATGATCAGAATTCAGCAAGGCATCATCTGCTGCACTCTCTCTCTCTTCACCAATATCACCAATATCACAACTTTACCAGTTCTACTCACAGGAGCTTTCGAAAGTACACATTTGAAGTTTATGTTCGTCAGGATGCTCAGCAGAAAATCACAGTGACTTCTTTACAAGACATCTTCATGTTGTCAGTCATTCAATTCAAACTAATTAGTTTCTCTAGAATTTGCAAATGCAAATCAAGCATGGTGAAATTGAATTGAGGTTTTCTGGAGACCTTGCAAGTCATAGGCATAAATCACAATGTGCAGATGCAACCTCTTCATATGCAATGAATGCTCAACACTTGGTGTTCAAGGTATGCATGCAGCTTGTAAGCTTGGGTGCTTTCCTGTGTTTTGGAATTTGACAATATGCTCCTCATGCCATCACACGCATTCAATTTTCATGCTTCGTGCGTTCAAGTAATTCTCGTCCGTGGACCCATTTGCACCCAGAGCTGTGCAAGCATCTTGCTGCAGAAAGGCGCAACAAGTTGGCGGATGATTTTATTTAGAACAGCAAGCATCTTGCTGGAGAAGATGCAACAAGTTTGGCCACATTAAATGTCAATCCGGGGAAAGAAAGCAGGACTCAGGAGAGTCAAGATGAGCAAAAGCAGGAACCTGCTGGTTGAACCTGGACTGGCCTCATGTGCCTGCATCCAAGCCTTGATTGAGTCCGCGTGATGATGACGATGATGAACAGCTCCGTTCCATACGCGTGCGTCTTGCTTTTGTAGCACACTGCTACTGGCGCTGCCGCTTCTGCTTCTTCTTCTATCAAGCAAATTGATAAGGAAATATTCTGATTGTCCACTCGAGTAAGAACGAGCGAGTTTCATGCCAGAACCGGCCTGCACACAACGGGGTGCACATCATGAGCTTCTCATATGTGCACTTCAGCACGATCATCTCAAGAACAAGAGTGTCATGCTGCAATAATACCGTCTTTGGTTGAAATTGATTGAAAACTAGTTTGTGGACGCCTGGTGTGATATGAGAGAGACACAGAGACACAGAGACACACATACATCTGCAACAAGATTCCACTATGATCGTGTGGATAAAAGAGCGAGCAAGCGTGGTACGAGTCACGACAATGGTATTGTACAACTCTTTTTTGTTTCTGCAAAGTGCTGTGTCGTTGTTCGCGGCGGGGCATCTACGAGGTTCTAACACAGCTTGCCTGGATCGTGGTCTGTAGGGTGAAGATTGGGCGCTGCAAAGTCGATCACGGAATTGCGGGGGGCCGCCCCCAGATCCGGCGCGAAGGGATGGAGTGGTTTGGGCCCACGTACTCTGGACACATTGATCAAGACATACATGAAAGCAGAAAAAAGGAAAAAAGGCACTAGGTGCTCGAGCTACAGGAGATGCCGAAATGCGCCATGGAAAAGACTAAGCGAGCATTCGTCGTCTCTCGCAACACGGGACGACGATGTGCACGGCGCCTGCTGCTGCTGCAGTGCTGCACAATTCTTCTGGCATGTCAGAAGAGAGGGGATGGTAGAGCTGGCTGGTCCACATCGCTGCTGAAACGATGAAGGTGTTCAGAATCCGATTTTCGTATCGCAAAGCCTTTTGCACTTTCTGGCTTCTTGCTTTCTTGTTCCTGTCTTACTGGCAAAGAATTAAGAAGAACTATGATGCGGGCGGCTCGCGTCTCGTCATCTCTAGTAATCATGCCGAGTACGTGCTCAATGATAACTCTTACATAGCAGCTTCTTCTTCATTCGAGAATGACAATCTCTCACAATCTCTTCATTCGAGAACTGGCAGCAGCACTCAACGACGACGACGGCACGTGTTCAATCTCACGGAGTTTGGTGCAGTGGGTGATAACAAAACTGTGAATACAGGAGCGTTTGAGGCGGCAGTGGCTGCCGTGAGGGCGGTGGAGGGCGACGGGGGAGGTCAGATCATTGTGGGTCCTGGTATTTGGTTAACAGCTCCCTTCAATGTCACCAGCCACATGACCTTGTTTCTGTGCCAGGATGCATCCATCGTCGGCATCCAGGTTCTTAGCATTGAAGGCAGTCTGTCTTTGAATTTCCAAACCTCCATCGCTATCTACAATTGTGCAATCGCATGCGCTTCAAAATCCCTTCCCTAAGTCTGTCTTTGAATTTCAAACCTCCATCGCTACAATTGTGCAATCACATGTGCTGCAATCGCAAGAATGGTGGGTGGGGGGTTTTGTGTGTACAATCAGTGCTGTTGAAGCTGCAATTACGCCAGCTTCCATGATGGTTATTTGTATGACTTTTGCTTGGTCCATGCAGACTGAGAGTTTGTGGCCTCTGATCCCGGTGCTGCCATCATATGGGCATGGTCATGAGCTTCCTGGTCCTCGCTACAGCAGCCTCATCCATGGTCAATACCTGAATGATTTCATCATCACCGGTAGGTACCTGGGCCTTCATTTCTTCCTTGTCTCCCAATTTTCAGATTATTATTATTTTATTATTTTCTTCCCCAATAACCGCTGCATGCCACCAAAAAAGCCTCAGATCACTTGAATTACATACAGTACCAGCATGAAGTGCCCTACTGTGATCATGTAGGTACTAGAATTGCTCATTGTGAAAGTCATGTGGGTTCCTGCAATTACGAGGCTTGTTGAATTTCATGAATGAAGGTCATGGGGTGGATTGCAGGTGAAAATGGGAGCATAGATGGGCAGGGAGCATGGTGGTGGCACCAGCATAAGCTGCAGAAGCTGAAGTATACAAGAGGCCATTTGATAGAGCTCTTGTGGTCATCCAACATTGAGATTTCGAATGTGACACTGCGTAACTCACCATTTTGGACAGTGCACCCTTATGATTGCACCAATGTCACCATCCATGGTGTCACAATCTTAGCCCCACTGAATGCTCCCAACACTGATGGCATTGACCCTGGTATCCATTCCTCTCTCTTTCTCTTGAACTACCCTCATCACTGATGAGCTTCAACCAACAGATCCCATATTTCACAGATCTCTGGTAGAATCATCAGGAAAAAATAAAATTTGAAGCCAACATCTGGCACAAGGAGAACTGGATACATTTTGTGAAACTACAGGATTGAAGCTTCAATCAATCTATTGGGCTTGTGGTGATCATTCCAGATTCTTGCAGGAATGTACTAGTGGAAAATTGCTACATAAGTGTTGGAGACAATGCTGTGGCAATCAAGAGTGGATGGGATGTATATGGGACCCAGTATGCTCGACCGTGTGTCAACATCACAATCCGGAATCTATTTGCCCGTTCTCTAATCAGGTATTTTCCAGCTTCCCAGCTTCCCTTGGATGAATCTTCCACTCCTGGTTTCCAGACAGATGATGGAGGTATTCTTTTGCAAGTCTTGTCCAAATTGAGCTTGATCAACACCTTATTTCTTGGGGATTATCCTTACACCAATTGCCTGAATCCAATTCTTGTCCATGAGCAGTGGAGGGGTATCAATAGGGAGTGAAATCTCTGGAGGAGTGGAAGATGTGGTGGTGGATGGATTACACATTTGGGGATCCCGAAGAGCAGTGCGCATCAAAGCATCAACTGGTAGAGGTGGCTATGTCAGGAACATCTCGTACAGCAACCTGACACTGAATGATGTGAGAGTTGCCATTGCCATACAAACAGACTCTGGTGAGCATCCAAACGCTGGATTTGATCCTCGAGCATTTCCACAGGTTTCCAATATCTCTTTCAATGGCATTTTCGGCAGCAAGGTGAGATATCCTGTGATCATCTCTGGCACCCAAGAAGTGCCCATTACTGGTATTGAAATCCGGAACATGAATTTGAGTGTTACTCAGAATAAGAATAAGAAAAACATTTTTCAATGCTCCTTTTTGCAAGGGAAAGTTGTAGGTTATATATTCCCTTTGCCCTGTAAAGAATTAGTGCATGAGATTTGAAGTCACACAGGAAACTATTCCCACATCATCAAATCCATATTTGAAGATCAGAGTAATCCCTGTCTAGTTAAAAATTATGTGGGATTATAAACGAGGTTCTTGCTGCAACTTCTCATAAGGCATGGCCTCCATAGTGCCATGTGAGAAACTGCTTGTCTTAGTGTACAACCATTTTCATACTTCTTTCAATGCAAAATGTGGCCTTAATCTTACTTCCTCCTCATGGCTTGAAAGTTTTTGAAAATCTCAGATAGCCGAGGTTTACAAGTATAACCACTTTTAACCCCTCAACCCAAATTGGGTCCATACTATTTTTTTCAATTAGGTAATTTGGGTTAAATTGGACCACATTAGCTCCCTTTCTCACTCCCTTTTTTTATTTTTATTCTCTTTTTTCCTCCTTTGGTTGGATAGAGGTCAGAGTTGCAAGCCAAGATTTGCCCAGTTTTTAGGCCCATAATTGCGAATTTGATTTTTAATTTTTCATCCAACAACAAAAGTGTATTGAAATTTTTTTAACACTTACAATTATTTGGTTGAAATGAAAAAGTTTTTAGTTAAGCTGAATGGTTGAAATGAGTTTGTGAGGTGTTAAGAGTGTTAAACCTGGGGAGCAAAATGGGGAATCACACTCTTTCCTCCTAACAATGAGAAAGTGTCCACCACCATTTATAAAATGGCATGAACATATTGAGTCACACTTTGGTTTTTTCCCAATTTTTGATGCTTTGTTGAAAAATAAAGTTGGTGAGGTGCCTCAAAAAATAAAGGGAAAGAATGGAAAAGAAGGTGTCATGTCTTGACTTTTGACAAAAGGTGCAAAAACTTTGGGTTATAACCTCATCTTTCTTGGATGCACCAAATGTCACAAAAGCCATGAAGAACCCTTTTAATCATCAATGGCTGTAAATCTGCTTATGAATATGAAATCTCACCACCTTTGAGCACATTAATTTAAATTTTAAAAAGACTAAAACAACACAAACTAAACAAAAATAAACTTGACAAAGGGATTTGGAAATGCCTCCACATGGATCATGATGAAAATAAATCTTTCCTACAACCACATCCAATGAGGACCATTTCAAATTTGCTAAAACTTGACTATAATTAAGACACAACCTCAAATCTCATTTCCTTGCACAAAATGGTCAATCCATCTCAAAGAGGTCAAAACATTTTGGCACGTTAAAAGCGTGGGTTGTGGCACAAATGAAAAGGGCTATATCATCACAAATTAAGAAATTCAATTTTGGCAAAGAAATACCCCCTACCATCTGCCACAACAATAATAAAAGCAACCAAAAAAAAAACTATAGAAGAAAGAGAGAGTAGAAATGCTAGCACAAATTAGTAAATATTAGTACTTGCTTGCCACTAAGTTAATCCCCACTAATCTTTAATAATTTTCATTGTAGCACAAAAAAATCATATTCTTTTGTTAAGGCATGTAAGGCATTCGCGAGCTCTTGAGAGAAAGTTTTGGTGGGGCCAACCAAAGGTTTTTTTGGGTTGCAAGGAGTTGCTTTGATTGGCTCATCACTTAAAAATATTGGGACACTAGACATGCCCAAAATAGAACTACAATTTTATGAATTATGAATTTGATCTTTGGGCAAACCATATGGGATAAATTGTGGTGGTGTTTAATGCATGCTATGTCACCAAGCAAGAAAAAAAAAAGAGATTTTGTTAACACCAATAGTTCAATGAACTCAACTTAGTCCTATGAAATGCCATCTAGGTCGCTACAAACTTGTTATTTCCACTAATGAAGTAGTTAGGTGGTTTGTAGTACCTAGGTCAGTTTGACATTAATTAAGTTATTTGTGAATTTTTCAGAAAATTTGATATTCCCAATAATTATGTCAAAAAATTTAGAAAAACTTAAGTTTTTTTATTTCCTTGCACAAATTCTTTTTTTATTTCCTTTGCACTAATTCTCATTGCCAATGGGAAGGCCCAGCCATGCCCTCAAGGTGCCTTGCCTTTTTTCCCTTTAAATTTGGGGGGAAGGATTTTTTTCATTTTTCCCTGGTTCCCAATGTGTTCCCACTATGATCTCTTTAAGTTCCCAATGGGTTCTCATCAGGTTCTCATTATGTTCCTCAAGTTCCCAATGTGTTCCCAACATGTTCTCCATAGTACCTCACTTTTATCCTGTAGGCTTTGCCAAATGTTGTCCTCCTTTCACTTATATAGGTGGGCCAAAGGAGAGGAACTCTATACTTCAAAATGGAATCTTCTATTTTGGGGAGCCTCCATAGTTTCATTTTTTTGTGTGATGGGCCAATTAAATTGGCTCGTTGCAAAATTATTTTTACAAAAAACTTGGGAGGTACCTATTTTGTCTTGTTCATCAATATTCTTTTCTTTTACATTTTCATCACCATTCGTTTCATCTACATCATTTTCCTTGTTTTTTTTTTGCCTTGTTTGATTGGTGTTTTTTCCTAATTTTGTTGCTCTCCAATTTTCTCCTACACATACCCCATTTTGTGGGTCGTCACCAGTGTTTTTTTTTTTTTTTTGTGGATTTTTACCAAAATGCAAAATCCAAGAGTGCTAAACAAATCCCATGAAAAGTAAGGATTTGTTTTTGGTACAAATTGTCAAAAACTCTTGGATTTGATTTAAGGTTCGCGGGAATTACACAATGTAGGTGAAATCCATTGCCACCCCTTGTGATGGTGGTATACGTATTGCAACATGCAAACCCCCTTTTATCATGAGGAGATGTGTCATCATCACCTATTCATAATAATCTTCATTTGCAAGGGTTTAATCTTCTTCCCTTTTCATATTGCAAGCTCATACATTCTCCAAACTTTTTTTTGTCACTAATGTTTCACTAGAGGTGTAGGGTCCATTGCAAGGAGCTCAAACTTAATTGGCAAAATGTTGTCAAACTTTTTATTACAACAAATTTTAAATGGGAGGTTGCTAACAAGTGCCATTTGAGTCTTGAAGATATGGTAGGATCATATGGCAATTCCATTGAATGTTTAAGGGGTGCTTGAGTTTGATGTCTTGATTGTTGCAAAACTCCATTAAATTTTAATTGTTTAGGTTGGATACGTTACAAGTCATGCATTTCAAATTTAAAGAGCAAAAGCAAGGTTAGAATTGTATGTGTTGTAGAAAGCAAGGATGCATTATTCTTTAATTTGTTTTGTTCTTATTTGTGCATGAAATAGTCTTTTTAGTGTGTTGATAGAAATATGTCTTGGTTTTTTATTGGTAGCAAGTGCTTGATTTTGAAGAAACTTAATTTATTTTTGAACTAACACAAACCTACATTCACCATGACAGGTGAAGCAATGATTCAAGTAGAAATTTGATCAAGTTAATGTTTAAGGTTGCATTGTGCACATTGTTCATTTCAGCAACACAACATTTAATAGGTTTGTGTCTTTCATTTCCAATGCATTACACATTGAGTGAAAACATGGTAAAAGGGGCCAAGGGTGCCAAGGTATAAGTCTTTTTCCAAGGACTACACATGACACATGTCATTTTTGTGTTGGTTTATAATTTTAAATTTTGTATTTTGAATATTGAAATTAACATTGCATGTTGGATATAAATAAATGTTGATTACAAATTGATTTTATATCATTATTTATGCATTCATGCCCTCTACCATATAAACAATATGAACAATTTTTGTTAAAGCCACATTTTCAAAATCCATAATTTTTAAGGTCAAAAACACTTTTGAAACAAATGTGCTCAAATGGGTTATAAATTTTTTTTCATTAGTTCAAGTCTTTGTGCCTTTCTAATCATCATTGTTAAAATCCTCTTCAATTTTTAGAAGGCATGGTGCACATTTAGTAAAAAAAATGACATTTGAAAAAAACAAAGATTGTCCACTTTCAAAGTTTGAGTGTTTTGAACATATAAAAACATTTTTGATTTGTGTAAAGCTTTTGAGCATGTAAACTTTACAATTAATGGGAAATACTCAAAAAAAATGATAATCCAAACTATTATGCTTCCTTTGTGATCTTTCAAACATAAAAAATTTACAATTTTAAGGAGTATCCATTCACTTAAGTTGTTCCATTTACTATGTTTTTACCCCAATAAGATTTGTCATTTGGTGGGTTCCGCTTGAGCCATCAAACAAAAGAATAAAATGCATACTCACATTTTGACATATTTGTTAGTATTTTTTTTTATGAAATTAATGAACTTGCGACTTCAAAATTGAAACCTAAGATCTGGAAGAACTAATGGCTTTATATTTTGAAATTTGGTGTTTTTGTTCAATGGTAAATAATTATAAGATGAAACTTGAAAGGGTGGAATGAGGGCTCAAATCCAACTTAACATGTTGTATTTTGAGATGTTGGTGACAATGTTTGATGACATGTAGTTATAAAGTCATTAAAGGAAAAGGAGTAGACACAATTGAATCATGCATGTGCACATGAATTTGTGAATAGAAAAACACTTGTTTTATGCTAAGGTATTTGAGATCCATCATAATGTGCTAATTAATTCTTGTTTCTTGCTTTGATTTTGGTTTGAGTATTGGCATGAAAAAAACACATGGCCTAGAGGTTTCATGGGAACATTTTTTTTCAAGAATTGAAACATGCATTCTATTGAGGTTATTGGGTTTAGACTTAGACCTGAAGTATTTCTATGTTGGGATTCTTCTTTGGTTATATATTTTCCTTGATTAACAAGTTTTTTTTCATGATCTCAAGAGATTATCTCTTTGGTTGTGGTTGATATGTTTATTTTTTGACATATGGCTAACATATTGTTTTATGTATGCTTCAATTCCTTAGAAATGTAGTTGTCATGATTGATACAATGAAGTTTTCAATATGTTGTTTTTTTCTTTTGCACCTTGTTTGCTTCATGGTCTAATTCAAGATGAAAGCTTGATGATGGATCATTCCATGGTGTAGCTCAATATAGTTTTTTGTTATGTATACTTCTAGATGCCTAGGTGTGGTAGGTCTCTAATTTTTTAAAGAACAAGTCAAACATATGTATTAGATTTTGTGATCACATGTTTTTTCATAATTTATGTTCAATTGATATTGGGGTTCATTACTATGTAATTAAAATGGCTCATGTTGAGGTTTGCAAAGATTTTCAAAAATAGTCAAGCTATTTGTTCAATAACAACAAGAACAAAAAAGAAAATATAATGAAACAAGAAGGAGGTTTTACATATCAAAGTGGGTTATATTTTTTTACAACAAAACTATGTACCTTCTTGTTTCACTTTGTTTTCCTTCTTGTTTGATGAAGTTTTTTTTGAAATGTTTCAAGCAGGGGTGCTTGGATGTCTATTATGAAAATGTAGGGCATTACAAAAGTATTTTATTTTGTAGAACCTCTATTTTCTTCCTAAAGAGACAAGGAACAAGAATCTTTATATTACAAGACATTTGGTAAGAGTACCACAAATGTTGTTCATGATTTGATAATAACAAGTTTAGATGTAGGATCATGATTTTGATCTTTTTCCCATAACTCCAATATTGTTAGATTATTTTTTTATGGTTACCAATGTTTATTGGTTGTAGGTTTGTGCTAGAACCATGGCACCTATAAAAAACCCAACAAATTTCAAGTTTTGTCTTTTTTTTCTAAAAGTGGTGGTGCAGTTATTTTAAGTTCAACTCAAACACTAGAATTAGGAATTGAAAGCCTACAAGTGGATACTCAAGTGTTAATTCTTTCTAGGACAATTCCAAGTTTGAGTACAAGTAACCTAGGACCTTCTGTTCCTGTCATTGAAACCAACATTGAAACTGATGAGCCTAGATCTTCTATCCCTATCCCACATGTAGCCAAAAAAGGAAATTTGAATGACAAGTCATTCACAATTTACAAGACACTTGAGCTATCAAATTTCAATGGGTTGAACTTGTCTTAGGGCAAGATGGTAAACTACACCAATGTGTGAGGTGCAAGATTTTCATTGAAGTTGAACGGAGGGAAAAACTATTAGTGCCTAAGTTGGATGGGTTGCATAAGCATAGTGGAGAAGAAAGTGTATGCGTGCAAAACTTGGACCAAAGGTATGTGAATATTACATCAATTTTAATAACCAACATGCAAAAAATGAACAGATCTATGGAAGGAAGTACATGCCTTGATTTTGTTTATGAATAAGTGTTGAATGTAGACAAGGTTAAGAGAAAGAAGAAATAATTTCAATTTGTTACTATTTTTTAATTTTTGCAATAATCCAAACCTCAAACATATTATGAATGCATGTAAAGGTTGTTCCAATTTCTTAAGGTCAAGAAGATTCCAAGGATGCATTGGATTGATTCAAGTGGTTAGGGATGATAGACATTATGCATAGTGTGGTTTTGGTTACAACAAACATGCCATTCAAAATGTAAGATTTATATCTATAAATTGTGATGAAGTCAAAACTAAAAATAACCAAAATTGCATATCAAGGTTTGAAGATGAGGGTCAATGTAACTTATTGATAAGCATGCACCAAATTTTGTCATATGAGTCCATTCCATGGCACACAAGTGTAATTTGGTTGTGCAATCATTTTCTTCATTGATAGTGGTTGCAAAAATTTAGGGCTTGCTACAAAACATGTATGCCTACTTCTTTCACTCAACTAAAAATCAATTGGAACATGGGAAATTGGTAGAAATATTACAAACAAAAGGATTAAAGATCTTTTGCAATGTTAAAACATGATAGATCAATATGCTTGCACCCTCCAAGTGCATTTTAGTTGAGTATAATAGTCTTATCATCAAGATGGTTGATAACATGGTTGGGAATATATGCATCTACCAAGAACAACTATGAATTGTTATGTGACTATGGGGCATAATCATGTTAAAGTAGGCCAATTGGTGATCCTTGTTAAAAAAATAAAAATAGGTGAAAAGTAAAGTTTGCATTTTCAAATTTTAAGGCTTTTAGCAATGCTACAAATTTTAGAATGTACTTGCTATACTAAATAAACCATATATGGTCATATTTCATGTATTCTATTACTTTCATCATTTTATTTATTTATTGCAAGTTAATGTTTGATACTTTTTCAAAATCAAACCATTCAAATGTTGTGATATTGATGTTTGAATTATCATGCATATTGATACTTTTTTTTTGAAACTTTCATATTTCAATTATGATAATGTGAAGCTTCTAAAAAATAGTTTTCCAAATTAACAAATTATGCATTTAAAACATGATTTTCTATTTGAACCCAAACACTAATACTTGCATATATTATGTCAAAACAGTCCTTTAACAATCTAAAAGTAGGACATATGAATTTTTTGGTCAAATGATAATTAATTAATATATTTTTACGTTACTTTGTGCAATATGGGACAACAACATAAATTTGGAAAGTAGGTTGACAAAAAAAAAAACATAAAATCTTAAGCTTTAAAAAACATATCCATTACCATCCTACATACACTCATGTAGTTTTTTTGTATGTTTTTAAAGATTAGGTTTTACTTTATATGCTTCAAAGTTGACAATTTTGTGTTTTCTACTTGCAACATATACTTTTTTGGCCTACTTTTGTATGCTTGAACCTTGTGACATTATCTTGGGCTTGATTTGTGTGCTACCCATGTCGGAAGTAGTGCAAAGTGTGTTAAAAATGGCCCAAGGTAGAAATATTTTTGTTTATGATTTGGTGATAGAGATGATTTTATGTATTAATGATCTATATGCTATGTACATAGACCCATTGAAAAAGTATGATCACCCCAATTTGCATATTTAATGACTTGGTGCACAATGTGTGATGTTTTGCACATGGTTTGGTACTTGGAGCCACATACTATTGTTGAATATGCTACATTTCAATTCAATGGCCAAATTTTGTTTATGTTGCATAAAAGATGTCCCACTACTAACGTAATGTCCATGGTGATTAGGGGTGACTAGGGGTGACTAGGAGATTGATGTGTAATCTATAAAAAACCAATGTATAGGTGTAGTACTTGAGTTGATAAAAGAACTTGCAAGATGTTTTCATGCCCATGACTTCATGAATGTAGTTGGGATTATTTATCCCTAGTATTGGGAAACATCTAATGTAGAGGCCACCTTTGCTAAACATTTAACAATTTTGAAAGTAAAATTTTACCATCCCAAATCAAAAGGCCTTAGTGGTATTTAATTACTGGTTTGTTAAATGGTGCATTACTTGATTAGTAAACATTTTTTCTATAACCATGAAAAACAATAGTCATGGTGTTCTACATCCACCATTTGATTGCAACCCATCAACAAATTAGATGTGGGCATAATTGGCTTCAAATGTTGTTTTGGTTCAAAAATTGTTAAAGTTTTTGAAGCTTGTGGAGATTGCCATTGTCATGGTTGTAGGTAGTGTGGAAGATGAGAAAACCTTATCCTTAGTTAACTTCACGAAGTCCAAGCTCTGTAATTGCTTGACCACACACTTGGATTTGGTGGTCCAGATGTATGCACAAAAGTTTTATAAGTCGGAAACTTTCAACAGTCAAGGAATGGGGAAAAAAGAAGTTGCATTTTGGAGGATAGTCAACACGGCTAGAGATATGGCCCTTGTAGTATTTTTGGTTTTGTGGTTGCATTATCAAGTGCAGAAGATATGGTTTTTTTACCACATTTTGTAGGTATGAAATTAAGGGAATTTTTGTATTAGATTTTGCAATGTGTATGCCCCAATTTTAGCGGCACAATTTGGGTTGGAAAACCATTAATTTAGGTTGGATTCTATTCTAACATCCTGATTACTTATAGTCATGACATTCATGTCTTTGTTTCCATGTTTTTTGAAATTTGATTTCTAGCTTGGTTAGGGTGAAATGTTTAAGTTTTTGTAGGTTATTGATTTTTGGATAGAAGCTACAACAAATTTGGCACATCACAATACAAAAAAACTAATAATTTGCAAGTTGTTAGCATTCTAAAGTGGCTTGTTTTGTGCAGATCCTCTTCCACTCCAATTGGGGAAAATCTTTAAATGGATGGGGGTTCAACCCCCCCTAGAAGAGATCTTTCAATCCTTGGTGTATAGTTGTGCACAAGTTACAATCATGTAGCACAATGTTTTTGCATGTGCATAAGTTGCATGTTTATAGTCTTGATGGTAATTGGTGTTACATAGTTTTCTTCACACATCTTTTATCGATATTTTTTTTTAATGCTTTTGTCTCCAATTATGTTGAACAAGAACCTTCACATCATGAACATCCATGTTGCCATCAACACACTACTTGCACAACATCTTGTGGCCAACATTTCACACATTGAAACTGCTTTAGTTAACTTTGAAATGTTTTGTAAAACTTGCTTGCCACTTATTTGGATAAATACAACTTGGAAAGTGCCAATGACACACACGTTGGAAAAATGAAAAGAAAAACACTAGTTGTCATCACCATCCTTTTCATTTTCAAAAAATACAAAATAAAATTATATATATATATATATAATTTTACATTGACATTAGTGGCATTTGGTTTTTTTGTTACAAGGGGGTTTTGATGGATTGGAGTTAAGTTTTTTGGAGAATTTTGGAATTAGTTCTTAGAAAATCAAACTTACCCATTTGTAGTAGGAGTTGTGCCTTTTCCTTCATGCATTTTGGTTGTGCCAATTTTGATGATTTGTAGTCATTGTCGTCATCATCTTTTTTGTAATGATATGGAGGAAAAGATTTGGTTGTGGTGCTACAAGCAAAGGAGTCCATGGTGGATTCATGATATTGATGAGAGTTGTAAGTTTTGGGATGCACAGGTCAAGAGTTATGATAATTGAAGGGGTTTAGGAATTTTGACAATGATGGAATTCGAAAGTATGGCATCAAAAGGACAAGTTTATGGTAATGTCACAATAGAACATATGAGTTTTTTTTCAAGTTTGTCATGCAATTGAGATTAGGGTTCTTTTCGTTAGATAGGTTGGTTGTGGTCATATGGTATAAGTCTTGGTAAGAATTTTGTGACAAGAAGCAAAGTTGCTTCTAGTTCTTCACAACTATAATGGGCACCAACGCAACAGGACCCACCTTTCCACACATTGAAGACAGATGGGAAGATTGGACTTTGTGGGAAACACAGATTTTACAAAGCAAACCCTGCATCTTTGTGATGCATTTACAATTGATTTTGTGTGTGACAATGGAAGCACACAGAAGAGTTTAGAAATCTGGAAAGTCCCAACTGCTAGTTATGAGTACAAGATGAAGACAGAAGTTCATAAGTACTCTATGCACACATGTTAACAACCTCAGCAACCTCAGCCTCTGCTTCCTTACAAAATTGGACTCTGTTGTATGTCTGTACCTTTCACTGACAGGAAGATCAATTGAGAGTTTGTTCTGTACCTAGAAACCATCATGTAATTACTATACAAAAAGCCCCCTTGAAAAGCAAGAGCAGGCAACAAGAAGCTTACCAACACAGGTGAGCATGACTATTGACATGTGTTGGTTCTACTTTACCGCTAGTGTGCAAGTGAAGTTCGTGCAGTTGAAATTAGGGTTCTTTTCCTTAGATAGGATGGTTGTTGTCACATGGTATAGGTCTTGGGAAGAATTTTGTGATAAGAATCAAAGTTGGTTCTACTTCTTTACATTTACTGCACAAGTCAAGTTTGTGCTACTAACAATTACTTTGAATCAAAGATCTCCAATAAGTGAAGCACTTGTTGATTGCATCAATAAAGTTGAGCTCAAATTTGAATACTCTATTTGGTCACTTTTGCCATTGACTGAGAGGAGTGTGGATACAAGTGAGAAATTTTTGTTGATGGCAAAAGTGACCAAATAGAATATCTGTAATCAAGCTCAATTTCACAAATGTAGATAACCACAAGAAGTGCTTTGTTCATTGGAGATCCTTGAAATAATTGTTGTTAACACAAACTTCACTTGTACAATAGCCATGGGTTGTGACAGTGTTTCAAAACCCCTCCCCACAGGTTTCCTTGAGAAATGGCTCTTTTTCTTTCTGGCTCCTACTTTATGTACATGATGGGACTAAAATGAAGTGGATCCATCCTACTGAGCTTGAACCTTGGAACAAGCAAACCATTGTGGAATGCTGAACAGGAAGCCACAATACCTTTCTGGTTTTAAGCTGCATTGTTGTCACAATCATTACCAACTCGCTGTTCAAATTGTGTTTCTTGGTGGCTGTTCAACAATCAAATCAACTTCATGCATTGTGTAGCAGCAGGAGAGTGGGATCTTCTAATGACTGTCTTTTATACCTGTTTCTGTTCATGCAAAGATGAGACACAGGATATCCAATCTGCTATCCACGTGCATTCTCCCAAGAAACTGGAGTAAGGAAACAGTACAGTAACTACAAATCTCAAGTCACAAATTGTATTTCAAAAGCTCCAGTTGTGTTTGCTTTGAATTCTCCTTCTGACATACTTGAAGCTAAAGAAGCTTGTTGGTCAGGGATTGGAGCTGTCTGGTGAACTGGCATCATGTGAAAGTTGGAATCATCCTGAGCAGCAGGAAGCTCTCCAGGCTCAGTTACTCCATCATGATCAATAGTTCTTGAGCAAGAAGGAATCACCCCATTGTGAACCTGTCCTGCCTCATCCATCAATTGTAATGCACCAGCTTCAACTTCACCTGTGGACCAATGACATGTTTCATGACTTCCATTTTCTCTCATGGATTGCACAGACTCAACTGTGTGAAATTTAGGGAAAAGATAATGACAAGAACAGGTCTCATGACTAGAATCTTTTCAGCAACCAGTGTTAGTCTCTATCAAAATGGGTTATGCATACATGTGCAGATATGTTACTCCAGATCTTGTTACCTTCAGAAGGGGGACCAAGACAATGAAGCAATTTTCTGATGCCAAAAGGCTCGAGCGTGAGAGCTCTCTGGTGGTATCTCTGAGAACTGTCACCACGTTTCACAAATACATGCATTTCATTGGTACAGCCTTCATCACCACTGATGCTGCTCTGTCTAGCTCCTGCATCCATTAGCAAATTTGTGATTTACAGGATACAGAAACTGGTACCACAAATCACAAGGATAGCCAAAGATTCCAACCAGGCCTTGCTTCACATTCATGAATAAGCCAGTGCTTCTGGGGGACACTACTGACCAGATAACATTACAAAAAATCCTCTGTGCCAGAAACTTTCATGTGCATCTCCACTTGTGCAGTACTGTAGTCTTTCTTTCCATTGTCATTTTTTGCTTCCTTTCTAGTTTGCACAGGAAGGAAAGCAAATTACCTTCAGTCTTCAGTTCACCTGGTGACAGGTTGCTTAGAATGGGTGATGATGGACAGGAGGAGTCTCCTGACAAGCTTGTAGCAGAGGGTGTCATCATGCATGTTTTCTTTAGTAACAACAGTGCAGCTTCTTCCAACTCCTTGATTTCTGCCCTGCCTCACAAAAATGATTTTGTCTCACTAGACTGGCAGACATAAACAAGTTGGAATGGTGTAGGTGTGTACTATTTTTGTCCAATAATGATGGCAACAGTACCACACAGAAATTTGCACCCAGCTCTATTACAATATTCTGAAAGGATTTGTCCCACCTACCTTATAGCACCAAATGAGCCAACTCGATGACTCTCCATGTCTAGACCCACCTCAGCTGCACAACTCTGTTGCAAACTCAATGTCTTGGACACCCCTTGAGCAGGTTCTATTTCAGGCTCCAAAACTTGAGCTGGCAGGGTCTGCTGAAATTTGTCAACCTCTATCTGGAAGCCTTCACTGGTGCAAGGTGTAAGGGGGTCTGCTTTGTGGGATGCTGCTTCTGGCAAGGTAGATCTTTCTGCAGGTGAAAAAGCTGCAAATGGTTCCATTGCTTTTTTGAGATTGGCCTTATAAGTGGGAGAAGACAAAGGTGTGGGAGGTGTGGTGGGTGATGTGCACTCTTGTGAACCCCTCTCAGAATTTCTTTCCTCCCATGATGCACATCTCTTCCCAGGTCGACCACCACTGCCATGGAGTTTAGGGGCCCTTACAAGGAGACTGGCATTGTTATTTTGATTGGAACTAATATGAGTGTGAGCGAGCTGAGTGCCTTGATTGTTTTTACATACAGATACCGGTTGAAGAGTGTGTTGTGCAGGGGGAGGGGAACCAGGAAATTGAATGGAGGGCATCACCATGCAGCCAGAGCAAGTTAAATAAACAGGCACTAACATTGGTAATGGTGTAGAACCAAAGGGGCCGCCAGTAGTTCTGGAGTCTTCCTCTGGAGTCTCTACACTGGTGCAACTCCACTGATGGTTGACAGGTTGCTGCTCCTTTTGATTGTAAACCTACCCAAGTTATGGATATACAGTAGTACATCACTTAGATGATCAATCAAATAGATGCAGCTAGAAAGTTCCTCCAGACTAGGCACAGTAAATTGCAGTCAATGCAGATGACTATACAAACTGATAGTTAGGCATCAATAAATTGACCCTTTGCTGCTCCTTTTGATCATGCTTCTCCATGTCATGCATCCAACTAAATCACTATTTCACAGGTACTTCAGGTTCAGTCCCAATGCACACAATTCAACTTGCAAATGACCTGCAAGGAAAAAAAACTGCAAAGGGAAGTGTCTAGTAAGGCTTGGACCTCAGAAGGTGACCCCCGAAGTTTCAGACTATGTTGTTCAAGAGGCTGTGTTGGCATCTTGAGCTCCATGGTTTGGCATTCCTTCTCAGCTCTAGGAGTGCCTGTTGTGGCAGGGAAGGTAGACACCAAACTTCCTCCAGCTGCCTGCTGTGCATCTGGAGGCAGTTGAGTTACTCCTTGCACCACTTTGTTTGTCTGCATTTGATGTTGCACTCTGTAGAACCCAAAGATTTTTCAAGTAGAGAAACAGTACAAAAGTACCAACCAACTGTTTACATTGGTACACAAAATTGACAGAGACCACCACTCAGACAATTTGGACAGCAGAAGCTTGGAAAGAGTACCTGTTATCTGAACCCTGAAGTATATCAATGGTATGGAGATGTGGTGGCACATCCTGCAATGGATCATCTTGCAAGATTGTATGCAGCACAATGTCCATTAATACATCCTTCAGACAAATCTGCTCCTTGTCCTTAGAGAGTGAGTGGTCTAGGATATACTCCGGAATTCTCCATGGGCTGGGTCCTGTATCCTTAAGCTTTGTATATTTCAGCATGTTGAAATCAGGACAGCTACCATCATGGTCAATATTTTCAAGGCTTAAACTGTTTGAGACTACATCCTCTGTAGCCATAACATGAAAATGAGGAATGTTGCTGATCACATCCTCATCTGCTCCCATCTGTCCATGGTCTCTCTTCAAGTCCTGATCTGATATACAGCGAGTTCTTGCAAGTTTTTGGGGAAATTCACTCATCTTGTCCAGTATCGTGCTGTCCTGGCAGAGCTGGCTCACAGCTTCACAGGTGTCCTTGGCTATCATCTGTTGAATGAACTCCTCTGCCTCATTAGGCTCAACAAGAATGGAACCTTCCATACCATTTGATGGACAGGGTGATGCAGAGACAAGTGCAGCTTCAGGTTGAGGAGCAGTTGCACCTTCATATGCCACATCTGCCTCTGGCTTGATCATGTCTCCTGAACCAATCTTCACTGCACTTCCACCAGAGTCGGTTCTATCCGCAAGCTCATGATGTCCTTGGGTTTGGCTTGTGTCATCTTCCTCGTGTATGCTATGCATTAATCCATCAGAATCACACTGGAGATCATCTTCTTCCCCTTCCAATTCATTACAGTTGGCCCCATCAAGGTCTTCCCAGTTTAAATAGTTTTTCTTCCAAACTGGTGACTCTTCCTCTGAGTTACATTTGGCAGTTGCAAGATTATGAAGAGATTTGCCTTTCACCACCTTGTCAATTTCAGCTTTGAGTATCTTTGCCCAGGAATTGTCCTGAAAAACAAACTTTCTTTGTGTTTCTAGTTCCTCTTTAGACACATTCCCATCTTGAGTGAATACCTCAGCTGCCTGTCTCTCTTTTACTTCTGCCTGCTGTGTTTCTGCCCTGGGCCACAATTCCATTTCTGTACTCCTAGTATGACTACCTGTGGATCTAGTGCCCTTCTGCTTCACAACTGTTGCATTCTTGGCATTCCAAGGGCGCTTCAAGCTTCTTTGCTGCCTCTCCTGCATTATACGTTCCCTTAATGCAAATGTAACATGTTGCAAGGATAACTGTTTCTCTTTGTCCTTTGGAAGGCATGGACTGCAATGCATTCGTTTCGGAGTCTGTATCTTCTTCAAGGAGCTTCTATTGTGGCGTGCAATGTCTGCTGGTCTGTGAGGAGTATCACTTGTAATACATGGGTCTGAATTCCACCCTTTGCATTGACGATTCCGTTTCCAACCTTCCTCGGGTAATGTGCTCCTCTGCCTTAAAGACCCATTTCTCTTTGATTCCATGAGTTTCTCAAATGATGTTAGAGTCATCCCCCTCACATTCCCAGGTCTTGCATATCTCACAATCTTACTCTTGTCAAGTTTTGTACATGTATCCTGCACTGTATTTGCCAGCCTTGTAGGTTTGGTTGTTTTATCGAGCATTGATCTCAATTTACCGCCAGTGATGCGATCGGACATCTGCATCAAGGATACTCCTGCTTTGAACAGATATCCAGGGGGCCGTATATTTCTCCTACGTACACTTGCCTTCACACAATGATCCTCAAGGACAGGTTTAACTTGAGTCATCTGATCAACCAATGCTGGTGATTCCCCCTTCCTTCTGACTGAGGTTTTCCTTTGAGCTAGGTTATGGGGCTTGAAATGTCTCATGAATGCATATTCCTTTGCTTGTGAGATGTGTTGGATATGCTCATGCCTGATGATTTGCTGACCTCTTCTTTCAACAGCCACAGCATTCTTCATAGTAGCATCATCCATTGCAAGACATTTCCCAAGTTTGCTAGCATTACCAACTGCCTTCTCATGCAGCAAAGAATCAGAGACAATGCTGGGAGGTTGCTTCCTGGAAGAAAAATACTGAGACAACCTTTTGCCAGCACTTGATCGTAGCAACTTTTTGCCAGATTCTTTTCCTGGAGAGACTGCACTTCTCTGCCGCTTAGCTCCACGTGCAAGGTAATCAGCAAAGGTCCCCAAGGCAATTTGTGAACTGATGTCTGGTCCCATGTCTCTCAGAAGGAAATGTGCATCTTCCTCATTGCTCTGTAGTGTAAATTGATTACTTGAGCTCACATCTTTCTTAAGCACTTTTTAAAGTCCAAATACTGTCCTGCTCTATGATCAGGATAAAAAAGCAGGAACTTAATATGGTAATAGATGAATGACAGGATGCACAGTTGGAAACAGAAGGAGAGGCAATGGAGATGAAAGCTTGCAGAGCACCTGTTGGGACAACAGCACGGGAGACTGTGTACATGGCATGCGAGGCAAACACTGTTCAATTGCTTGAAAGTGAGCTCTTTCCTGCCATTGCAATTTTATCCGCTCCCTGGCAAGCTCCCCTAGTTCCTGTATATGAAAGCAGCAAAACCCCAACTTAAAATACAAACAGGGCACATCATTGGAGACCCCCTTTAATTGGGGTCTGTATTAGGATGAGCAGAATGTCAATGATACTTTTGTCAGCATCAAAGGATTCAGAATCGCCCTCAACATACACTCGACCATCAAAGAATTAAAATGGAGTTTTTCTTCAAGCAATCGCCTCAAAGTGGGTTATTTACAACTTGTTCTCCAGAGGGACTGCTTAGAGTTCCAAGCTGGCAGAAACCACTGTCATGAAGGAAGAGACAGTGAAGCAGCCGGGAGGAGAAACCTGGTGCATCTGGTTGTAGAATTCCCCTCTACCAGACTCCTTGATGACATCCTTGGGACGAGAGGTTCGGCGCTTCTGCAGGGTTGGTTGTTGCTGGTTGCCTCCATTGAGAGAGATCTGTGGGTCCAGCCGGAATTTAACAGCTTGTGCTGCAGCCAGAAAAGCTCTGTCCAAGTATGTGTGTCGATGTGGCTCCTTGTGCTCCTCATACACAGGATTTGCCAATGGGGTATGCTCAATGGCTGTGCTTCTAAGATTAGCCTTAAAAGCACCCTTTGTTGTCATCACTTCAATCTCTTTGGCCAGACCCTGTGCAGCAGCAGTCTGGTCCACACTAGACACTTGTGGCATGTGCCTAGGTCTTCTCAACTGCTAGCAAATGCCATGGAACCAAATCTATGTCAGCAATGGTATGGTTGGGACTAGACTTATTTTCTTTTGCTTGAAAATTCTTAGGTCCCCCTGATCAGTTACAGATCAATCCATACCTCAGAGCAATGATGATACTGTTCTGAACTATCCCAGGATTTGACCATAAACACTGGCTTTCACATAACCTGCTTTTTGCACATATCATGTCCCTGCTGCAGGAGCCAACAGCACTGCCATTCACTCATATGAGAAGCAATTGTCTTTCTCACTACCTAGATGCATATCTGATACTGAGAAATCCTATCCAGTTTGCTTCAATCTAAGCCTGGTTTTAATCCTTGTGATGATCTAGTAGATGTCTCATGATTCTCTCATGTACTTGATGTACCTTGTGCGATTGCTCTTGCAGGGTCTCATGATGGGCCCCCATCTGGTTTTCACACTGAGCAACCCTATGGCTGATTGCAGTGGATGGCAATCCAAATCCTCTCATGGCAGAAGATTGTCTTGCTCGTTGAGTTGCAATGCTCCTGCTGGGATGCTGATCCACCTCAGGCACTTTCTTATGGCCCACTTCATCCCATTTGTGTTGGGGAGACTCTCTGCCAGGAATGATTTCTATGCTAATTCCAGGCTGATCTGTGTGTGATGTATGTGAATAAATTGAATTCTGAGAAGTTTTGTGAGGACACTCAACATGGATTCCATCAACAGGAAAGTTGCTTGATTGGGCTGCTCCTTCCATCCTTGAGGCACCTGCCAGACCAACAGCACTCCACTAGACCAAGTATGAATGCTTACTTTCCCAGATGGTCCTGCTATGGCTTTGAAAGCAAATCAGCTTGATTTGTAGCAAGTTCTGAATACTTGTTTTTCAATTGTCTTTTAACAAGACAATGAGAATTACAATATCCATGCCCTGACTACCAGTCCAAGAGAGTGAACAGGTCTTTGAAAGCTCACCATGAATGCCTCTAGAAAGTAACTCAGCAGCATGTGCAAGATTTCTGGCAGTGTTCTTCTCCAGAGCATAGTGGGAAGGAGTGATTTTCTTCTTCAGGCTTTTTGGGGTAGTTGGTTTGTATTTAGTAGCATTCTTGTTAGGAATTGGAACTTGTGTTCCAATTGACATTGCTTCATCGGTTGCTCCACCAACAGGAGCAAATTCACTGCAGGACACACTGGCCAGATTGTGAACCTTCCCTTCAGGGGGCACATTTTGAACTTGTTGGGCATCTGTGTTCGAATTTTCAATTTGAACAGTCACACAATGGTCCTGTTCTTTGGTTTGATCACTCTGAATTTGCTGATTGACACAGAGGACAAGGTCACTGAACAGCCTTTTGGCAGTTTCTGCCACACTACGGATCTCCCTAACACTGGACAGCATCTGTATCTTTTGCTCCTCAACTGTAAGATTATTGGTCAGATGCACAATATCTTTTGCTGAATCTGTATCAATGTGAAGCTGTGTCTTTGCACTCTCAGCCTTAAAGTCTAGATTTCTCAGTTGCTGATTTGCATCATTGGAATCCTCCATAGAGTGGTTCTTTGATTGGTTGGCCTTGACATCCTCGTTTCTAAGATGGTGGTCTGAATCTTGCAGATCACTCTTTGACCAGGTTGTTGACAAGCCAGTCTTGAAGTCTCCGTTTCTCAGATGCTGACTTATGTCCTTTAGATCCTTATAACCTTTTGCACAACCTGAAGGGAGATCTTTGTCTCCACTTCTAGCCCCCACTATCTCTTGTGAGTCATGATCGATGGAACTTGTGGGGCAGTGATACTCAGATCGACATTCAGTGGTCTTTGACAACAGACTGTGAGACATCTTGTGGCTAGTCCTCTCAACTGTCACCCTGTCTGAGCCACTGTGATCATCCAGTTCATGATGACCTCTTGATCTCCCAATGAGGCTAGGATTTCTTGCAAGGATGGAAGAGGATGTAGTGCGGTTGAGCATTTTCTCATCCAGTCCCTGCATGACCACTAGAGACAAGTCTCACACACAAAAAAGAGCTGGATCCCAGACTTAAATTGGACCAGACCAGTAGGGAAGCACAAACCAAGGAGCAGACTTGAGTCTCTGCATTGAATTTTCACAGAAATCTTTACCTCAAGAGCTTGTTTTATCTTTGCTGCCAATCTGGCAGCTAGAGCACATTCTTGATTTGGTTGCTTGTGCACAACCTTTTTGGTTTGAATGCGCTTGCTAAGATACAAAGATTGTTTTGCCTCCCCATCTCCAGACTTCCCTTTTGCAGCCCTGGAATATGGAGTGCCAACTACTTCCCATGTACATTAAAGGTGCAACAGAAAAGGGTCAGGCAGCATAAGAGAAGCATGAGTGCTGGACCCTATCATGTCCAGATTCTGTGTAGTGATACAATAGAGATGAAGAGAATCATACCACTGACCCCTACACAAAAACAGCATCCACCATTTGAGGCAATATGCTTACATTGTGAGGATACTGAGTTTACATGAGAAGGTAGAGAGGCTAGGACTGTGAGATTGCATACCTAATTCTACACCAGACTCCAGGTATGTAGCTGCAAGAGATCGAGACACATCTGGCTCTGCAATGGTGAATTCTCCTGCAGGAATTCTGGTGCGCAACTCTAGATTTACAGTAATGTCCCTTTCCCTCTGAGACATCAAACTGTGTTCAATTTGTTTTGTTGTAGCCAATGCTTTCAAGCCACTGCATAGCTTTTGAAAATGGTTTGATTTCTGGTCTTCTGAAGCCAACAACACACTAGCACCACCACTTCTGCTGTGTTGAAGTTTTTTGAGATTCTGAGGCATGTCAGGGCTTTGACACTGACCAGAGAGATCTCGGTCTGTAATTGAGCTCTCTGCAGCAATGGCAGAGCTTCTGAGACTCCCTGCACTGTTGTTGCTCTTGAAAGAACTAGGAAAATTACTGGACTCTTGATGATGTCTCTCCATAATGTTTCTGCTGGGGTTTGCTGTAAATACCATGCTGGCATTGACACGAACAGCTGCTTTCTGTGTGTCACAATCACATACATCTTTTCCAGCAACACTCAAGCCCTTGATCTTCAGTTCTTCACATTGTCCAACACAGGCGTGTAATTGTGGGTACTTGAACCCTAATTCTGTTGAAAGTGTCTCATCTGCTTCAATCTCTGCCTCCAGGAACCTTGTCTTCTCCAGTAGCTGCTGATCATCTGTTTGTGTCTCCATCTCTCTGTCTTGCACAACCCCTTTCTTGGCTTCCTCAATCCCTGGAGCATCCGTTTGTGTCTCAATCAGTTTGTCTGTTGCCAACCCCTTCTTCTTGGCTTGCTCGATGATGTCCTCAATCTCCGGAGCCTGTTCCACCTCTGATTTTCCCCCACTGCATTGTGCTGCTTGAGCTGTTTTCAGGGTTTCTGGAAATCTCCAGCTCTCATCTTGAATGGCAGCAATGTCAACCTCATTATGGCTACTACTCAAAGCTTCTCCTCCTCTGCAGGCTAAAATGTCAGAAGGTTTAGTCGGAGGTTCCAAATGCTGAAGTCCAGGAGACTCACAATTTCCGCGGGTCCTCGACGCACGTGAGCGACGAATCTGTTCGAGTTCCTGCTGATACCTGCGAGTTTCCTCCCGCAGCATTGCCAGACCTCGACCATTGCCCCTAATAATCTCCTTATCTGGTTTCCACATCCTTCCCCCTGAACCCTTACGATTTCTTCCGTGTCCTCCGTGGCACGAAACACCACTGCTGATCACAACACCAACCTAGTGAAATCAAAACCCGAAAAAAGACGCTCATGAGCACGAGGTAAGCTGGAGGACGCGGCCTACCACGAGTATGTAATGTACTACATTGGTGGATAGAAAACAGGAGCAACTCTCATGATCTTTTGTTGTATATATACTTGAGCTCTCTGCATGGCGACTCCTGTCCACAAAGCGAACCAGGTGTACAGTACCCATGACGAAGCTGTTATCGACACTATTGTGGCAACTTCTTGGCCTCCCATGCTCACAAAACTGGTCTCAATGTACTACTTACCCATGTACAAAACAATCAACGATATTGTAACTACCCAATATCATATCCAGCTTGCATTAGAAGCTCCTGTTCTCGACTACTTCTTCTTCCTCCTCTTCTTCGCATGATCCAGGCATCCTAACTTGTCTATACTAGCTTGTAAAAGCAAAATTGTTGGCTATAACTGTGCTGCTAGGCACCATGGTTTTGCCAGCTGCGTCCTTGAAATGCAACAAATCTGGACACGAACACAAAATTGTCGAATCGCCATGAACATGGAAATGAGAATGATGGCTTAAAGTTTGAAACCAAAGGCAAAAAAAAAAAGAACACTCGTGTGGAACAAGCTTCTCGTCGTGCATTATGGCTCTGCCCTTTAAATGACATCTATAAAGATGATAAATGTTCAACATATTAAATTGAAAACACATGGTGGTTAGCATGCATGGTGAAGCCCAAGTGAGTCCTTCAGTTCTGTTGCTGGAAATGTTTTTATAGTGGACTCGACATTATCCTAAAATGTATGTAGGGATACTAAACTTTGGCCCGTTTCTAGGTGCATCACAATATCTGTACCCTGAAGGGCAGAGCCAACAAACACAGAAAACAAGAGTATCATCATCAATCAGTAGTAGTGCAAACTCCATCACCACTTGGAATTGTCATTCACTTGATCATTATCATCTCCTGCATCATCTGCTAACAATCTGCATGTGATAAATTTCAGAGGCGCTCGCTCGATCGATGATCTCCACGTCCCTTTGAAGGGAGAAACAATCGGTGCGAAAGACAAACCAAACACACACACACACACACACACGCGGCCCGGGGGATCTTGTTAGGGTTTAAAGCGACAAACTTTGACCGTTAGAGATTTGAGCTTGAACTCATGAATTATTCAATTGATTATTTTGGGTGAAACATAATTGAAAATCATTTATATAAATTTATTACATATTAAGAAGGTAAATTTCACATAGTTTAATAACTCATCAATTTTAAAAAAATGGTAGTTCTAAAAGGTTAGTACATGTGACATAATATTAATGCTTTGAAGTTGATGAATGATAATGTATAGGTATATATATAAATGAATGGGGTTGATAATTTATTCAATTTTTTTTCAAGTATGTTCAAAAATGGAATTTTGAATTCATTTTTCATTCTCATGATTTCATATCATTAGTTTGTTATTAAGCTTTGGAATAGGACTTTGCATGTAATGAATTTATGATGCAATAAATTCATGTTTCATCTTGCATGTGAAAGGATCCACAAGGGCAAACTTATGCAAGTTTGATCAATGATTCTCATAAGATTAAGTTGTTTAGGCATGTGTAATGATCATAGCTAGCCCACATTAAAATTAATATTTAAGTGAATGGGTGATCCTAACCCAAAAGGATGTAAGTTTTAAAACTTGTTATATATGTGTTGTGTGAACGGTGCATGTGTTGTGCTTGGGATTTCAGTTTCAATAACCTACTTATGTATTAATAAAGATTTAATTTTAAATTAATCTTAAAAGGCTTGGACCCTTATGTGCCTTTTAAATACATGAGGATTTTTTTCTATATGCCTTATGTAACATTAATATATTAATTTAGAATTCATAATATAACCAAATGAAAAAAAAACACATTAAGTGTACCTGAAAACTATATAAAATATAAAATAAACTTGTTATGACTTTTTTATCCTTAGCAAAGCTTTGAGATTTTATAATTGAATAATTTATATATGAAAATGGTTGTGTTTTTTTTTTTTTTTTTTTTTTTTTTTTTTGATGTGACCGTGGTGCACCTCCCCCCCCCCCCCCTCCCAACAATTTGGCCTTTCATTCCAATTTTTGTTTTTTTTAAAAATCCTTAATAAAATCTCATGCCTATTTTTTTTTTTTTAATTTTTAAAACAA
>Ga0116227_10004172_pt1 | contig 31508 bp, 15 predicted proteins | sample S1TSphgellanicum_FD_89693 | JGI IMG/M metagenome (GOLD analysis project Ga0116227, IMG submission 89693) | Host-associated microbial communities from peat moss isolated from Minnesota, USA - S1T2_Fb - Sphagnum magellanicum MG | ecosystem: Host-associated > Plants > Peat moss > Unclassified... | reverse complement strand
TTTGAATGCATTCAATTGAATTTTCCTTCCAAACCCCTTTTTGCAATTTGTTTGAATTTCCAACAACAATATGTACCCACCAAAAATTCAATAATATTGTTCACATTTTAGGTCTCAAAATTACGAAATCAACTTTATTAATCAAACTTGGTGAAGGCTTTCCAATAATACCAAGAACGCCCCCAAGTTCCAATATAGTTTTCAATCTTGGTTTTTCAAAAAATTCAATGAAAAAATGGTTCAATAATCAATAGATTCGACATTGTAGCTCCAAACATTCTAAACCAAGTCGTTGCACCCCTATTCATTGAGAACTTTCCAATAAGTTCAATAATACCCCTTTCCAATAATACCCCTTTCCAATAATACCAAGAACACCCCCAAGTTCCATCTTGGTTTTTCAAAAAATTCAATGAAAAAATGGTTCAATAATCAATAGATTCCACATTGTAGCTCCAAACATTCTAAACCAAAATGTTGCACCAATATTCATTGAGAGCTTTTTGATGATAAGTTCCAGAACATAACCTAAGACACCGTGGTTTGGGAAATATTATTATGACAAAACAAAACAAATTACCTTCCTTCATGGATAAATAAGGTAACATACATGTGTTATTGGCCCCAAATGTGAACACACTCAACTCATTTTCCTTTCTAAACCCAATTTGTTGTAATTTGTTTGAATTTTCAACAACAAAACTCATTCAAAATTCAATATCTTCCACACCTTAAATATGAAAATTATGAAATAAATTTCATCAAATCTAACTTAACAATTATTTTCCAACAACACCAAGTACACCTTTGGATTCGAGTAAATTTCTATTCATGATTTTATTAATTTTTATTAAGAAAATGGTTGAGTAATCAATAACCTTTGCATTGTAGTTCCAAAACATTTCAACCCAAGTCAATGCACCCCTATTCATTGTTAGGTTTTCAAAGATAACAATAGCATTATATGAAGTAATTTGGTTGTATAAAATGAATGGTTATGTATGATGCAAATTTTTTTGTGCACACAAATAATAAAATTTGATTGAAGGAAATTTAAGGAATTTCTGGAATATAAATTTGTAATAATGTGCATGTTCAATACACCTAATTATTATTTATATGTACATTGGATTTTAGTTTACAACATATCAAATAATGATACATAATTAATATTTTTTGTTGAACTTTAATGTTTGTTAATCTTTATAGACATGATATCTCAATATTTTCTTTAAATTGCAATAAAAATTCATTAAACATTAAACTACATGTAAATTTTATTTGTGGAAATGAATGCTTATGCATTATGTAATTTTTTTTGGTGCATATAAATATAAAAATTTAATTTCAAAATAAAATTTAAGGAAATTTTGAAATATGAGTTGGTAATAATGTAAATTCAATATATGTAATTTATTATTTCTTTGTAAATCAAATGTTAATTTACAACAGATCAAGTAATGATACATAATTCATAATTTTTTGGAACTTTAATGTTTATTTATTTTTATACATATGATGTCTTAAAATATTTTAAAGATTGCAATTAAGATTCATTAAGTATTAAGGTACATGCAAACATTTTTTGTATCCATGAATGATTACATGTATGGTGAATTTTTTTGTGCATATAAATATTACACTTTAATTTGAAAATAAATTTTAACGAAATTCTAAAATATAAGTCAACTTAATAATGTGTATGTTCAATACATATGTAATTTTTTCACCTATTAAAATACTTACTTATGTATTTATGGTTAAATTATAATACTTTTTAGAGTAATTAATAAATATATTTAATAAATTATCATATAATTCCACAAATTATTTTTATTTAACACTACTATACTATAATTATTTTTAAAAATATTTATTCTACTAGGTCATTTAATAGTTCCAACAAGTTAAATAAAAATACAAATAAAAATAGTTAAATAACTAACCTAACTTAATTATTAGCTACAATATTATTATTAATGTTATTGTTGTAATTGCAGTCAATTATAATTTATCACAACATTATAATGATTATTGTAATTAAAATATCATATAAATTTTATTATTGAATTTTTATATTTGAGTTAATTCTTAAATTTAATTGCTGATTTTTCAACAAAAAAGCTAATCACCATATTCTTTAATAAATGATGATATTGTGTTTAATTGTTTAATTATACAACTATATAGTTAAAAATAGTTGATGAATAATTATTATAAGTAATTAAGGTAAGTAGCTAGACCTAGGCAAGGTAGATTATTAGTTTAAGTCCATGCTTAATTAAGCTTAGACTAACTTGTACAACTAGATTACAACTATTTGAGTTGTAATTAAGTTGCAACTAGGTTACAATTAGGGTAGATAGTAAATGGTATTCTATCATCGAACACTTTCAAGTTTTCCTTCATTTCAACACCAAATTGAATGTTTTTTATGTCATTGGAAGTGCAAAACAAAAAGTTACAAATGTTTTTTGAACCTCAAAAGCAAAGGAACAAAGCAGAGAATGCAGGAAGAAAAAGAGTGATATTTTGTTTCAAATTTTGTTTCTAGACCCCCTTTACTTTTAACAACTATATCTTGCTCATTTTTTATTCATTTTGAACAATCTCAAAGGCTACAAATGTGCTATCTCAAAATTTATAAAACTTGTTTAAAGTGAAAAGTCAATTTTTTTTTTTTTACAGATTTGGATATGCTAGGTGGAGGATTACAATATTGCTTTAAATTCAAAAGAAACAAACCATGGACAAGAGAGTTATAATGATTCAATATCGTTAAATGTTCAGTGATAGGTGTGTTTTCCCTAGGTTATAATTAAAACTTTTATCCCATACTATTTGGTTTCTATTCCATGAATCCAAATTATATAAAGGAGTGCACTAAGATTATTGGAAAACAAAATAAACATGAAAATCTAATAGCCATTTGGGATGAGCCAATCAAAAAGGTTCAACCTTAAAGGCTAAACCAAATGAAATAGGACTTCATTTTTTAATTGCCATGTGGTTTAGGATTAGGCCTAACATAGGTGCTTAGATCTAGCCCTAATTTAAGCCTAGATTAAATGGCCTATGTTTAGGTTTAACCTAGGTGCCTAGGTTTAGAACTAGCCTATTTTTAGGCACCATGTGGCCTAAACTTTTGATGTGGATGTGCCACGTGTCATTTAACTATTTATTGACCCCAAAATTTGTGAGCATGCCACGTGTCATTTAACTATGTGTTGTCCCCACATTTTATGAATGTGCCACATGCTAACATTGTCAACATGCCATGTGTCGCCAAACCAATGGCCAAATGTTCAATTTACATTGTTGTAACATAGTCAAAATGTTCAATTTACATAGTTGCAACCTAGTTGAAATTGTAATTATATTTTTGGCTAATGTCATGTTTAATTAGTAGATGAAGTTCATCCATTAGTCAAATGCAGTTGACAACATCCTTTGACTATATTGGTAGAACAATTTTCACTTAAATTGGTAAGTAGTGGCATATAGTGGTTGTTGTTGTGGTGTTGACAAGTGGCATACACTTTTGATTGTAATTTCACTCTTGATTTGTACTTTTTGACATTACTGGTTAGCAATTGCAAAAAATATTTCCTAGTTGCAAAAAATAAATTACAATTATATGTGTAGTTTTCAACTTAGTTTTTAGTTGAACAATAGTTGAAAAAATAGTTACAAAAGGGGGGATTTTCTGTTAGTGATAGTTAATATCAATTAGTTTGTGATTATCAAAATATATCATAAGGAACAATTTAAAGTCCTTCAAACCATCCAATCCATGGCATATATGTATGAATTTTTGTTATCCACAAAATATCCATGTAGTTAGTTATATTGTATGCTCCAAATTTGCATGAACATCAAATAAGTCCACTTCATGGATTCTACCACACTTGAATCCACAATTTCCATGAAGCTTTTGAAAATTGTGGAGTAAGACTACACACATGGTGGCTGGAATACACAAATGTACACTATGCATGGACAAAGTGGAGAAATGATGGACTTGAATTCCATCAAAATAATCACATACAAAACTAGATTTGAGTTTGAAGTGGACTCTGAGTACACAAATATGCCTATGTTAAGTATTTTGAGTCCAAAGAACCACAATTGACTTGATTGTACACAAAGTCACAATTACACATCATGAATTTAATCAAAGTGGGAAATGATGGACTTGAACTCCATCAAAGTACTCACATACAAACTTGGACTTGAACCATGCATTAGTCAAAGTACACAAATTCTTCATGGCTAACTACGATGAGTCTAAATAATCCACTTAAAAGAACTCTTATGGACTGGATATATTCTAAGTCCATAAAAACTAAAATTGCAATCCACAGAAGTCCTTTCACTAACCTATACAATACAACACAAAGTCACATTATATTTAATATTTGAACATGAAGTGCACAAAAATACATATGGCTCCCAAATGCTCTTGTAACTTTACATTCTAATAAAGTTAAATTCCATGTATTGTATTGTAGAAATCTGACCACATTAAACTACATCATGAAGTCCCATAATACTTCTATGAACATATGGATCTCAAGTTAAAAGCACATTATTAAACCTTAACTATCCATATGGGTTCTAGAAGCACATGGATGTTTTGTGCCCATAGTTATGCCTTATTTCCTTTCTAAACAACTAATACACTAAAGTCTGAAACTACACAAATTACACAAAAAAATCAAGTTCTACATTTTTTGAACAAACACAAAGAGACCAAAAAAATACAAAATCAAATAAAAACTTGTGATTTGAAGGAAACTTACCTCATGTGTTCATTTTGTTATGCTTCAAATCATCATAACATTGATGATTATTTTTTCATTTCCATGCACCCTAATTGTGAGGTGATTTTCTGACCTTCTACTCCGGTTCTATGAGGTGACTATACTTGAAAGTACATATGCTATTGGTGAAAAAAAAATGCAAAATGTATTTCTAGATGTTAAATTGTGTTTGTAGTTGAAACCAAATAGCTTGCCTCTTATGCATCATTTACGATTTAGAATTAATAACTATATTTTTCAAGCTCAAACACTCTAAACCCTAGAATTTTATGTTAAATTTTCTTTCATTTAAACCAACTTTGAAAGATTCAACACCATGTTCAACTTGGTAGTAGACCTTTAATCATTTAAAATATTATTCCTATCATATACATTATCCTAATCTAATTTGCTTTAACTCATTAGAAAGTTAGCTACAAGACACATCTACCTACCAAATTTCAAGCTCTACACCTAAACCAATAATAAGTTGTATTACCAAACCTAAGAGGGTTTTACGAAGGTAGAAAATTGAATTTGGTTGCAAACCACTAGCCACTTAAAATATTATTCCTATCGCATACGTTATTCAAATCTAACTTGTTTTAGCTCATTAAAAAGTTAGCTACAAGGCGCATTTGCCTATCAAATTCCAAGTTTTACACCCAAATTAATAAGAAGTTATGCTATTAAATTCGAGAGGGTTTGTGAAACTCTCCAAGATTTCAAGCTCCCAACACTATCCTTATTCACTTCCATTCTTTTAAAAGTACTACAATCATTCAATCTATTCTCCCTTTTTCCACCATCTATTAAGACTAATCATTTTTCTTTTTCCAAGGAAAGTTGTAAAAACAAATATTATCAAGATTCAAATCGAAAATTATGTTGAAAAAAGAAAGCCCTAAATGATCCGAATTCGCCCTTTAAAGATAAGGAGAAGGAAGGAGGTGAAGGAAGATCCCAACTCAATGGCCAATGGAAGGTTCCATTATTTGGTGGCCCTTGAAAAATCCCAATGCTTGGTGGCCAATGGAAGGTTCCAGTGTTTGGTGCCCTTGAAAGGTTCCAATGTTTGGTGCCCTTGAAAGGTTCCAATGTTTGGTGCCCTTGAAAGGTTCCAATGCTTGGTGGCCTTTGAAAGGTTCCAATGTTTGGTGGCCAATGGAAGGAAAAGGAGAAGCACCTTTTGACATCTTCCTATTCCCCCCCCAACAAATTTTAATTGAACCTTCATTTTTTCCTTTGATCTTAAGGTTTTACTTTACCATGGTTCTAGGCCATGACTTACGCATTTTTTTCCTTTTCCTTAACTTATAAATTACAACCACGCATCTCAATGTAACAAGTCTTGCACACCTTCATTGTCAATTTGATTGAAGATTGAAGATTTCTTTTCTTTTCCTTGAAATTATGGCGTCGCATATGGCCACATTTTACGAGCCTCAAGTTCATAAGTGAATGAAAAATCGCCTCGAGAATCATATCTAGATTTGACATTAACGCAACATCCTTGTGATGAAGATCCCGAACCACGAGAGGTGCACACTTGTTTTGAAGTTGAATCCCTTTGAACTTGGTAGTATTACATTCCTCCAAACTCTCACACCCTAGTGATTTTGTTGCAAGTCGACCCCACTTTTGGTGATGAACTTGAAACCGTATGTGAAGGTTGTTACAAAATTGAAAACACCTCTATCTTCGCATGGTTTTCAATTCCTAGCGTTGGACACTATTGTTGGTTACACGGTTTGATTCATTGATTATTTTTTAATAGCAAGGTGGACTACTTAGTTTGCACCATTTGACGCATCCTAGATTTCCTGCAATTATGAATTATCACTATGGCATAGCCCAGGACTCAACATGTAATTGCAACTCTTCGTTGAACTTATCCATAATCTGAATAAATGTTTCATTCATTATGAAATTCTTACTACATTGCCACCCTATCACACTATTTATTTAATCGTTAAGTTGTTTAAAATCAATCTTATGCTTATAAGGCTTGAAGATTATTCTATCTCCATTCGACCTTTCATTGACACCCGCTCAACTGCTTCATGAATCTCAAACATCCTTGCTACCCACTAAATATTATAAAAATACCAATGTTTTGTTAAATATTACAAATTTTGGTGTTTGTTTCTAACCCTAACCTTTTAAAGATTTCTCACCTCGAATTATGCAACTAAAGTTTTAAAACTATGATTACTAGCTTTATGTTGAAGAAAATAACTAACCCAACACCTTATTCATCCAATATTGTATTTTAGAAAAGAAGACAACCCCCCCCATGCAACCATGCACATTCATCATTCCATATTTTGACATGAAGTTACTAAAAACCCCTAATAACCTTACCACACTCGAATATCCTTGATGCAACTCTTAAAAGTTGAGACTACCACACATGGCTATGTTGGTATGGGTCACACCAACTGTCCACCTTCTCATTTGGTTTTGAAATCCTAAAACCTTGCCACCAATTTGGATGCATCTCTTGATTACAATCCTTCATTAAATTCTTGGTGAAAACTGAAAAATGTGCTATAACACACCATGAATGATTCATGTGTGTGCAAGAAGTTAGTTAGCAATCCCATACATGTGGGAACTTCCTACCACATAAATGCACATGGTATGATAATCACAAAAAAATTTGAACATTGCTCATGTAGGTCGTTTGAATCCAAGCCAACTCTAAGAAAAAAAAAAGGTTTAAGGTGGAAAAGAAAGCCCCCTTTTCCATGTTTAATCACCTTGTTGTGTGCTTCTAAAGCACACCATTGCCATTTCAAGTTTTCAAATTTATTTCTTGCTTGTTGAATTTCCTTATCTATTATCAAATATTTTTCCAAGGCAAGCGTGTATAGCTTCACCTTTGACAACTCACTCTTTAAATGCATCACATACATTTTTTTGCATGTTTGCTTTCTTGGAAGTCTAAAACTCCTTAGATTCGAAATTTTTTAGGGCTACCAATAACTCAGAGGTTTTGGTCTCTGAAACTTTAACTACATCCCTTGTGGGTGCACTTTTTGAATGTGCAATGTTTACACCTTTGACATTGAAGTTGTTGTCTTGGATAGTGTCCCATTCAACTTTCTACTTTTCAATGGTTACCTTCAATTCTTGAACATGAAATAATAATTTTGATAATGCTCCTTTGCCACCTTCCAACTTTTTTGCCTATCTTCCATTTGTGTTCTATCAGTTAGGAAATCCTTGTCAACCTCAAGTTAATTTTGTAGCAACTCATTTAACATGTGTTCCGCTTTTGGCCATTGACTTCAAAAAGAAGCACAATATTCCAACATTTGATTTGTGTCCATTGCAGGCTCAAGTTCAATTGGAGCAGTTGTAACCTTGTTTGCAACCTTGTCTTCCATTGACTTTCCCTTTGAACCAAAATTTCCTTCTTCTTCCTCAAAATTGAATCCTTAAATTGAACCTAAAGAATCTCTTTTCACTAATAATCTACAAACCTGTTTTTTCTTCATCCATGTTGCAAATAAAGCCTAGTTCATGATAGTATCGACTTTCCTCTCATAAGTTATTCTTGGAGCCATGGCAAGTGGAATCAACCAAAATGTTGGTAGCCATGTCTTCTAGTGAATAATCATCCAAAGGTTTTTTATGAGAACTATAAGCTTGGGAACACATACGCCATGTACTTTTTACCCGTTCTTATTCACAGGCAAACTGAAGAGTGTTTTGACTTCAAATTCTTTTAGATCTTTAAAAACCTTCAAAAATTTTGGGCATCAACCATGATTATTCAAGTTGTAGACCTTAGCAAATTGTTGTGGACTAATGAACTCAAAACCATGAGCTATTATTTGTGGAACTTTCTCATACAAAAGATACATTTGCAAGACCTTTAAACTTCAACCCTCCTTGTTTTACCTTGAACCTCTTGCCATTATCTAGTTTATTAAGATCTTGACCTTGTGACTACCCACTCAACTTGCTTCTACTTGCTTGAAACATACTTGTAAAATATCCAGAGGGTGAAAGCACACTAAGGTGGAATATATAATCATGTCATAGCTTGTTGGATTATCAATCATTGGCCATGGAACAAAACATAAATGAATAGTATGTGAATTTCATGAATAGATTTTGAGTTACCATAACATGTTGGACTTTTGAAATACCAAAAACCCTACATCACAATCCATATCATATGATTATGGATTCATTAAATTTACTAAAATGCTTAATTGAATGAATGTTTTTACATGGGGAGAAATGTGATGCATTGATACAAAAGAAGACAATTTTGAAAGGTTTTGAAAATCATAAATTGAAATATATAATGAAATATGGATTTTTTTAATAATATTTTTTTCATTTGAATTAATAATTCAACTTCTCGTTTTTTAAATGTAAATTTTTTATACAATTATCTACCATTTATCAAGTTTAAAAGTAAAAAAAAATTGTTTAACCTTACCATATGACTTGTGCAATATGATGTATTTTGCTATAATGTAACATGGACTTTTATTTTAACACTAGTATGGATTCCGCATATGTTAGAAAGTATTCCACCTTAGTGTGCTTTCACCCCAAACAAACAATCATGTAAAACACAAGTTGTTTCTCCACAATTTACCACGAGTGGTATAAAAAACGTTAATCATGATGGTAAAATCAAAAAGAAAAGTGTGATAAAAATGACGCAAAGTTTTAGCGCATGCAATGTTCATGCGAAGTGTAAATTCTAAAAACGTAGGCCTAATTTTGAAAAAAAACTTGCATTTGCATCAAAACACAACTAGAAATCCTATCGTTTGCAAGTAGTCACTATGCAACTGGCATGCAACTAGTTGTCGTTTGCAACTATCTTGGTCATGTTTACAACTATAAATTTGGTATTGTATAATTTTTCAGCTATACAGTTGTGTGTGCAACTAATGTGCAACTAACTGTGTATAACATGGACACATGTCATAAAAATGATGGCCTAAACTTATACATATTTAAATTATTATATTTGATATATCTACATAGGCTATGTATAATAATATTATGTGCCTCTAGTACTAAAGTTAACCCCATACTAACTTAGGCTAACCTAAACTAACCTAAGCTAAAATAACCATGGCTAAATTTATTAGGCTAAATTAATTATGGTTAAATCAAGTTAAGCCAAAATATTTATGGCTAAATTATTTATGGTTAAAATAGATTAAGCTAAATTAAATTAACATGAAATAAATGTGGCTAAATTAAATTAGGCCAAACCAATTATGGTTAAATTAAATTAGGCTAAAATATTTATGGCTAAACTAAATTATATTAAATTAAATTAAGTTAAATTAAACCATGGTTTAAATATATATTACAAGTTTTAAAATTTTATTTGTCAAATATATTTAAATATTTTTTTCTACAAGTAAAACTTTTGGATTTTATTCTATTTGGAATCTTTTTCAGAAAATGTAAATTTGATTAAACAAAAACATTATTCAGAATCAATTAATAGGATAATATTAAAATTTATAATAAATATTCATAATTATCAATTAAATGTTTATTATAATTATAATGATAATCAGTTATATATATAATATCAATAGGTATTATATATTTAAATTTTATTATTTATGTTAAAATATTAATGTAAGTAGGCTACACAAATTAACCTACAAGTACACAAACATCTTAAGCTAATTACTAGTTTAAGTTATATAATAATGTTAAAACCATATTTTCATTAAGTAATCATAATTATTAAAAATATTTTACAATCATCTTTGAAGTGCAAAAGAAAAGGAATAATGAAAAATTAACAAGAAGAAAATTAAGAAAAATAAGTTTCCAAGTTACAAAACGTTTTGTTTTTCTTTTCTTTGGACCCTTCCTATTTTCAAACCTCATAACTTTCTTATTTCGTATTCATTTTAAACGATTTAAAATGCTACAGGATCGCCATCTGAAGTTCTACAAATCATGTTTGAACTTTAATAGAAAAAAAAAACATAAAAGGAACTTTCTGGGTGTCTAAAAATCAACCTTTGTAATGTTCAATGGTTTTTTTCTGAGTTTTTTACCCCCTTTACTTTGGGGGGCCATAACTTTCTCATTTCTATTTTTTTCCAATGATTCTTAATGTATTAGATGTGCCAAGAGGAAGGCTTCAAGTTTTGTTTGGACACCAAAAGCAAAAAAACCCTCCCTTGGTTGCTATACTCTAATACATTAGTTGCATCTAATGTGTAACTAAGTTGGTTCATGAAGTTTGCAATGGAATTTTTTATCCCATATCCTTTGGCTTCCAATTCTATTTGCTTCAGTATATAACTAGGAGCATTACCTTTGCAATAACAAAACACCAAGTGCCATTGGGGATGAGTAAATAAATACAGCTTGACCTTTATGAAATGGTTAATTTTAAAAATAAAATCGGATTATTCTAATTGTACCTATATAGCCCAAACCTAGCTATGTTCAACCTATTTACATACCTAAATAAACCTACTTACTTAATAAGGTTTAACATTTACCTACCTACTTAGGTAACATGTGTCAACATTTTATTAGCCATAAATTGGACGATTTAAATTTCATTAATTAATATTTTTAAATTTAAAAAAGGTGGGCCTTAATTGCCACATGTCATCATATAATTAGTGTTTTAAAGAGGACATGTGTCAAATGGTCAATGAAGGTTCCATGGTGTGCTACGTGTCATCATCATAATGGCAGAAACTTTAATGATTGAAATTAATCCAAGGAATTTTTTATTTTGAAAATATAAAAATAATTAAATATTGACATGTGTCCACAAGTTAGTTGTCTAATTTTTAAACATATGTCATATTTTTATTAGTTACATTATAGTTGCAAGGAGAGTTGCACATAAGGTGCAACTAATTTAGATTAGTATGTATGAATGAACATGTATATTAGCATCGTATATACATGTTGCATACGTAGTGTCACATGCAACTGAATGTCTTGTGCAACTTGTCTTAGGCAACTACACCAATTTGTAGTTGCATGTGTCACATGCAACTGAATTTTAGTTACAAACGACAGTTGCAAAACCCAAAATTTCTAGTAGTGAAGGGACTAGCTTTGGAAAATGTTCAAATTAACATATTAACTATCCTACGATAAGCAATTTTTTTTAAAAAAGAAAAAAGGTTAGTCCATCCAAAAAGTGAATTCTCAAATGCCAAATTTGAACCATCTAACCATGTTTTTACCCTTGGGTAATAAAAAAACCTTGTTTTCTTGTAGTGTTAGTTCTTTTGAAAAACACCTCTTTGTTTTGTAGTGCTTTGGATGTTAAGGGTAATCATATGAGTGCTAGTGCTATCAATGCTTATGGTAAGCACCTCTTTCATTTGTACTATTTTGGATGCAAATCAAAAGTAGTTTTGTGGTTTATTGTGCTTTGGCCAAAATTTAATTAAAACACCAATCAATTTTATAGTGCTTTTGGTGCACCATAATGTTTGTGGTGATTGTGAAAAGCAATGGACTACAATTTGCAACACGAATTTGGGAGCTTAACAAGAGCAATTGTTTGATACATGCATACAATTGTCTAGTTGTAAGTTTGAAGTGTTTAGGCATATTTGAAGCAAGGACCATTGAACTTGTTTTTTCTTTCCATACATTAGAATGCAAGCAAGGTAAAGTAGATAGTTCACTACTTTATGTCAAAAAAAACTTATAAGTAGCCATGAAAAAGTTTTAATGTATTGAAAGTAAAAATTATATTTTATACAATAATTAATACGATGATATATTTAAAATGTTGAAAAACCCCATCTTGAAAGTAGAATGAAGTAGAATTTTTAAAAAATGTTTCTACTTGCACAAGATGTCCAATTTTACAAAATGAGTTACTTGTAAATGAAATTTAAGAATAAATAAAATCAAGTTAATGGGGACATAAAAAATATTTATGTATTGTCAAACTATGCATGCTATAATCATAATATATCAAAATTTTAATATGAAGTAGGTTTGAACACCATTTTGACCTTATTAGTTTCAAATGTACTTTCAATTGGGTGTCGGCAAGGTAAAGTAAACCAAAAAAAGTAGTCCACCCAAAATCTAATTAAAAAATGATTTTTTTATACGGACATAAAAAAGTAAATTCAAAATATCTTGAAGTAGAAATATAAAACCATAGGTCACTACACTTAGTTTATGGAAAGTTGGATACAAAGTTTGAACAACTTTGGTATCATAAAAATAAGTTGAAAGTATGTTTGAAACTAACTCAGTCAAAATGATGTTCAAACCTACTTCATATTAAAATTTTGATATATTTTGATTATAACATCCATAATTTGATAAAACATAAGTATCTTTTAGGGTTCACTAAGTTGAAATTTCTAGAAAAATCAATATTTTATCTGTATGTAACCCATTTGGGTGTAAGTATGTAGATAAGAGTCAAAGAGATTACTTTACAAAAGGACTGTGAGTCCTTTTTAATCCTTTTTCACTTTTTCATATGAAAGATTTTGAATGAAATCTTTTGCAACTTGTTATTAAAAACACATATAGTTGCCCCAATAGATCACATTTTTTGTGTTAATAATTGTTGAATAAATATGAATTTTTCAAAGTGTGTAAATTTTGACAGATTCTACATTTTAGCTTGAAATTTTATCATAATTTTGAATCATACCAAAATATGTTAACTAATTTAATTTTTTTTTAATATCATAAAATACAACTTTCTTTTGTATGTCATGCATATTACACCCCATTTACATGTGGTAAAGGACTCTTGAAATTCAAAAATTTTGAAAAATACTTTGAATTTTTAAAATTTTAAAATTCCATATCTTTTAAATTGTGAGTGCTTTTTGAACTAGGGTAATAGGTTGTTATCATCTAGATTTTTTTACCATCAAAACTATGTTATTACAATAGTCCTTTACCTAGTCCTTTGTAAAATTAACCACATCTGACACAACACATATTCAAGTTCAAATGTCATATTTAAACCAAAACCTAGAATTTAATTTAATGAAAATTTAATTTGAATTCCTCAACTTTCATATTAGTCATTTAACACAACTTGGAATGATTAACATAATTTTAAAATGTCAAAAAAAATAAATTGTAAATAGGTTCATAGTTTTTACCACTATTCAACATGGTTTTTGGCTTCTATTTCTATATTCTCAACCATTTTGTAAGATTAAACATTTTGTGAAAGTAAAATTTTAAAAAGAAAATATACTTAATTTTACTTTCAAGATGGGGTTTTTCACCATATTAAATATAAAATGAAAGATTATCATCATGTTAATTATTGTACAATTTTATTTTTTTACTTTCAATACATTAAAACTTTTTCATAGTTGCATGTAATTTTGTTTTACATAGAGTAGTGAGTTATTTATTTTACATTGCTTGCACCCAACCTACTTTTATGAAACTAAAGTTATTCAAAATTTATATCCAACTTCCCCTAAATTAAATGTACTTACTTATGGTTTCATATTTTTACTTCAAGATATTTTGAATAAAGTTTCTTATATCCATATAAAAAACTATTTCATTTCTTAATTGGATTTTGGGTGGATCAATTTTTTGTTTACTTTACTTTACCAACACCCATTATGAGTTTGTTTGAATTTTGAATCTGTCATTATGGTTCTTACATGTAGGTAGCATACCAGAACTCAAGCATACTCAATATGGGTCAATTGGTTCCACTTACCTTTGAAGCCAAAAATTATGCCTTGGAAAACTTAGTAGCCCAGTGGGCTTCTAGTCTTGCAATAGAGAAGTAATTAACACACCACCTTCCTTTCCTAAGCTCCATGATGAGGTTAATTCACCACTAAAAGCACAAGTTATAAATGTTATAACCCTAAACCTTGAAGGCTTTCACAACCCACAATGGTAAGGTTCCCACTTGATGGAATATGTTTGCATGCCACAAGTCTCTAGTAAGAACATTCTAATTTTTACATCACATTAACAATACTTTTTTTCTTTTGGAGATTGTTATAATTTGCATTAGAAAATGTGAACTTCTTAATAATCCATATTTATAGCTATGCTTGCAACAACTATTAATAACTTTTTTGTTAGCCATAACATTTTGATCCACATTATGTGCATGCAGATGTGCCAAATTCAATGTTATAGACAATCAACATGGGGCCAAATGTTGGAGGTCAACTTACAAAGGAGGTGGAAAAATACATTGTGCTAGTGGTACCATGCACTATAGAACTACTGTTGCATACAAAACCATTATCTCATAATTTAAATCCAAGTTTTAATAGTCCAATGGAGGTGGTGGCCATAGGTTAGTAGGTAATTCTCTTAATGTAATTAAAAATTATATTATGGATATTTTGTTTATCATTTGCAAACATAGCCCACTATATATAATTTTTTTAACACTATGCTCTACAACTAGAGTTCAAAAACCACTCAAATACAATTGTGTTGCAACTACATCCTCCAAAGTGCAACTCCTATGCAACTACACTTTATAAATACATTGATTTAAAAAATAAATTTTCACATCATAAAATAAGCTAGTTGTATGGTAGTTGCACCATAGGTTTAAATGTGTTTCATATACAATAATTTATACATAACTTTTTGAGGAATTGCATTGTTGTTGTAACGGGCAACTAAGTTAGGATTCATAAAAACAAGCTACACATTGAGCAACTTTTCAACAACTAGTGTACAATTTTCATATGTGCAATTATGCCATGTGTCTGCATTCCCACCATGCATGAGGTGCAAACTTTAAAATTGGTTTTCAACTATGAAGTTTGTTCATGCAACTAGTTGGCCATTATGTTGCCACTAAACAACCATTATTATACTATTAGTCGCCCATTACTGTGCCACTATTGTGCCACAACTATGCCACTACATGGCCACATGGATGCCACTAATTGTTACATATATATGTGCCATCATAGGGCCACAACTATGCCACTACATGGCCACATGGATGCCACTAATTGTTACATATACATGTGCCATCATAAGGCCACATTATTGGCATTATTTTCCAATTGGATGGCTATTATTATGCCATTACTTGGCCACTAATAAAATACTACTAATTCACTATCCATATAAAATGTGAATTTGTAAACCTCAAATTGGATCCCAATGCTACATAAATTAAATTAAAAATATTTATATTCAAGGTACATCAAAATATTCTATCTTATACACCTAGAATTGTTTTAAGTTACATGAACAAGTGCAAAATTGATAATAGTCAATTCTTTTATGAATAACTCCTTGGCACCCATAAAGGTTGCATCTTGTGGCATAATTAATATAAAATATTTAAAAATAATTTACTAAATATTAAATATTAATTTCTGGATTAATTTATTTAATTACTATGAATTGGAAACTAGATTAATTTATTAGCCCTTAATTTAAATTAATAAATTTAATTCAAATAATTTGTGAAATTAATTGATTTAGAAATTTCACTTTTTCATAATTAAGTAAATAATTAATTGCTAAATATTTTAATAAATATTTTATTCTTATTTTTTGTGATTGGCGTTCAATTGTTGTTTTAATAATATTTTGTAATTGCAATTCAATTATTGTGATTAAGGTGTAATTAAAAAGTTTAACCCATATCCTATGTCTTTAAAATCACATTTCACAAACTATATAAAAGAGGCATCTTCTCTTGCATTCCCACATTAAAATATATGTGCCATTTGGGATGAGCTCATAAAAGCTTAACCTTAAAGGCAAAACACAAAACAAAATTATAAAATTTATTTGGCTATTCTTTAATTCACCTACCTTTCTAGTATTCTATTTTTTTACTTCCTTATTTGCCTATCTAAATAAGTAGGTCCTATTTTTTTACCTACTTAGGTAGGTAGGTAAGTAAGTAGGTTGGTATTTAAGAACTACCAACTTATTTACCTATGGCTATGTATTGACCTATTTTGTCGCAACCTTAGCCTTGGGCTTACGACCAAGGTAGAGGGCTTACAAGGGTGCGGGCCAAGACTAAGCCCAGGAGTCACATTTTCATGCCCCCAGGAGTGTAAAAGAGTGTGAGGGAAAGAACCCTCACACTCCCAAGTGAACTCCCATGTTGGGAGTTGGAGTCCCGGTAGACTTTCAAATGTTCAGAGAGTGATTGCAAGGGTTAAAACCCAATGGCTTGAGGATTTCTTCATACCATTAAAACGCTATTGAAACATAGATGTCTAAAATGGGTTCGTATGACCCATTTGGACATCTAAAACACAAGTTATGGTCAAAAGAAGGGCAAGGAGTCAAATTGGCAGTTTGACTCCAAACCACTAAAAGTCGGGAATCGCCCCAATTTCCTTGTATGCAGGTGCCGTGCAACATACTGTTGAAAAGCTCTTGATAAGGGCTATAACTTTGTTTTACACCTCATCTCAATTGGAGGTTTGCACACAAAGTTATGGTGCCCCAAAGTCATGGAAATCCCAACTTTAGCAATTTTGGGATTCCCACTTGGGAGTCTTGGGACAAAAAGCCATTTGGATGTGAGCCTCGTGGAGAGGCACAAAGTATACTATAAGGGGGAAGGTGGTGGCTTCCCCCAAGTCCGGGTTGTGGTGAGTCTTGTGAGTCCGAGTTGCCCGTGGCTCATCTTAGCACCAAAAGTGCTCCAATTATGCACTAACCACCTTGTGTTGGTTTTGTGTAGGTCCATGTGAGTAGTTGATGCTTGCCACTCTTCCTAGCCCCATCTCGAAGTTCTAGCACACCCCTTTACCCCTCAAAGTGCTACAAGCCAGGGAGCATGCCCCGATTTTTTGTTTTTCCATTGTCTTCAATTTGGACTCACATTTGAATCCATTAAAGAGCTTGAGGGTGCATCATATTTAAGTACTTATATATATTTGTTATGCCACATATCGACCTTTGATTGTACCACATGTCATAAGCTAAGACCATCTAAAATGAATAATCATAATGGACTATGGATATCAATATTTTAAAAAAAATCACCAATTTTTTTTCATAGTGCCATGTGTTAAAATTTGATGAATGGATGAAAAATGATGTCAACATGACATTCTGATTGTAATCATAAGGGAGTTGCATAGTAGTTGAAAAGGAGTTGTTATAATTAAATTATAATTGAATTGCAATGAATTGCATTGTATATATGGTGAGTTGCAATTCTTGCAACTCATGCAACTTGTTCAATAACACTTGTGGGTGAAAACACGGTCAAAGGAGCCAAGGTTACCAAGGTAAAAGTCATTTTCCAAGGATTGCACATGACACATGTCATTTATGTGTTTGTTTATAATTTAAAATTTCATATTTTGGATACCTAGTTTAATACTACAAGTTAGATATAAATATGTTTTGATTACAATTGATTTTATATCATATATATTATGCATTCATGCCTTCTATCACATAAATATCAATAACTTTTATTAAGGCCACATTCTCAAAATCCATAATTTTCAGGGTCAAGAACACATTTGAACCAAATGTGCTCAAATTGGTTATAAAGATAAATTTTATTAGTTCAAGTCCTTTTGTCCTTCTAATCATCAATGTTAAAATCCTCTTTAATTTTCAAAATGAATGGTGCACATTTGATATAAAAAAAAGATATTTGAAAAAAAATGAAGATTGTCCACTCTCAAGGTTTGAATGTTTCGAACACGTAAAAACATTTTTGATTTGTGTCAATTTTTAAGCATATAAACTTTGCAATTAATGAAAAATATTCTAAATTTTTTTATGACAATCCAAACTATTATGTTTCCCTTTTGATCTTTCAAACATACAAAATGCAATTTTAAGGAGTTTCCACTTAATTGGGTGGCTCCTTTGACTATGTTTTTACCTTCACAACGTAGGAATATGATGAGTTATAAATGGTCATTGCAACTCAAAAACTAACTTACAAGGCCAATTACAAAATACCCCTTTTTCATAATGTTATTCAACTATTTTCCAAATTACACACTAATCTTGTAACCCATGTATGGATTTTAAAGCCTATGGATCAATTTCTTTTGTCTACTACAAGGATAGACAACAATGAACAAGATAATGAAGGGGAAATTACTGGTCCCATTTCCAATGGCAAGGTGTTTACTATAGATGAGGTTTGTGGACAAAAACCTAAATATTCATTTGCAAAAGTTTCCCCACAAGCAAAGGCTCTGAAAGAACGTTCAAAGTGTTCATTTGAAAAGCAAAAGGCTTTTGTTGCACATTTCTTAATTACCACCAAAGAAAAAGGCTTCTAGTTTTGAGTTGTAAAAAAATACAGTAACATTGTCTACCATACTTGATTGTGAATAGGAAGAAGGAAACACCAAGGGCAAGGGCAAGCATTTATGGGCCCCGAAACCAAAGGAACCAAAGAAAAGTTGGGGTTCAGTTTTATAGAAACATGTATCCATTAAAGCTCAAAGTAGGGATCAGGACAAGGGGTTGTTAAGTACACTATTCATAGCAAGCTGAAACCTATGTGAAGTTAAGAAAATTGGACCATCTTGGAATAGATTTGGTCATGTTTAATTTTTTTGCAAAAGGTTGGTTTATGGCTACCTTATTCAATTCAACTTGACATGAAACTGACTTGTTCCAAATACTAAGGGCAAACTTTTTGGAAAACAATTTATTATTTTAGCAACACAATTGAAATTTGTATTTTGCTTATGCACATCCACTTACATGTGTTTTGTTTTAGAAAATTGAATTTAACATATATGAATCTTAATTTCAAGTAGCAGAGAATATATTTTGATAAATTTAAACACAAAATTACTTTAGTTGTGAGAATGGCTTTGAAAAAAAAATGCAATTGTTGCCTCAAGCAAGTATTCCCAAGTTTTGGATCTATTGGAAAATTTTAAGTCTAATTGAGATTTCCGATAGGACTTTCCAATAGAACCTTGGGGCAATTGACAGATCTTTCCAACAAACTTCAAAACTTTCCAAAATAAATTTCCTACATAACTTTGGTTGGGCAACAAACCTTTCCAATAGACCTCAAAAATTTCCAACATGATTAGTTTTGTTGGAAATTTTTCAAATAATACTTTCAAATAAATTCACTCAAAACTTTTCAATGTTAGAACATTCCAACAAATTCAAGTGTCACACTCTATTGGCACAAATTGTGCAAAAAATACATCACTAGCATGAAATAATTTTATACTTCAACAACAAAATACATTTCTATTTTTGGACACCATGATCAACACATTTGATTATCTACAATAAGTTCTAGCAACGACTACCAGTACCTTGAATGTGTCCTATTTTTGTCCACCTATTGATAATAGATGAAATTCAATCTTAACCCAAATCTTGTGTATGATCTCCCATCATCCAAGCTTCCTATATCAATCATCAATTGTAACAAATGTTTTGTTATGATGATTGAACAATTGAAGGTGAAGTATTGTGCCTTCAACTATTATACATAATTTTTGCACTTCAAAACTATATAATATTTTGACATTCCATAAGTTATACTTGAGCAGTTTCTTTGACTTGCCTTCTTTGGGTAGATTTGATGCCATTGTCTAGTCCCCCCCCATTGATCATAACACCATGCTCAATGAATTTTTCCAACCTTCATGAATTGTTCACCTTTGATGTCACTAATAGTTCCAACCATAAGTACAATGGGTTTCAACAACCCAATAAAAGAAAATAGATTACATCTTAGTTTGAAGTTCAACAACTTAATCCAAAACATTAAATTTGTAAGATAGAAAGGATATTAATATTTGTTTTCAAACTTGGTAATTAGTAGACAAAACAAAAACATCTCATGTATAAATTACTAAATATACAAATGATGTCATTTCTATCCAATGAAACAAGAGCTAATTTATTATGACGAACATACAATTAAATTTTTTATTCCTGAGTAGAATACTTTTTTATTCATGAGCTTTTTCAATGTCCATGCAAGGACATGATGCTCATTGTCACATCTCCCATTTGGAATCCTATCCATACAAACAACACAAAAGAATGGAATGTTGTGACATTGAAGTAAAGTGGGGTCTTTGTTGGGTATAGATTGTATCTGGTGCATATTATAGTTGCCACAAATTGTCTCATAGTTGATTGGTTTGGACTTGTCCACCTCACCAACCTTTACATCCCAAAATAATTTGTTAATGTTTTTGTGTGTAGTTGAATGGGCAACATGGTAGTTGTTATTTTTAGTTGTCAAGAACTTGACAATTTTGTCTGCATTTGTTAGCTTGTGTCCTTGAGGTTGATATGTTCCTTCTAAACTTTTCTTTTTAGTAAAGCCCTGGCCCCATCCACTTCCCCCTTCTCGTGGCCCATTGCAAAAAAATTCCAAATCATTTCACAACCATTTGGAAAGTCATTGGAAGTTGTCAAAGAAAGATACCGAGAAACAAAATAGCAAATTCTTGTAGATTTGAATTGACCACTACATTTGTTGCTCCAAACAAAATGATATTTTGGGGAACAACCATGCTCTTTCAAATGACACCCATGCAACATGAAAGCATGTTGTACAAATAACATGTCATGAACTGTGCCATGTAGCACATAGTATAATAGGCAAGTAGGTAGATAAATAATAGGTAAAATGTTGATATGTAGGTTTCAAGTTGATAGTAAGTAAGTTGATAACATATATACATACATCAATAGGTAGGCAAATAATAGGTAAGCAAGTGGGTAAATAAAAAGTTAGTTGACACGTATTTTTATATTTTTTCATCTTGTACTTTGAATAATGCAAGTTGTGTGAGTTAACAATTTTTACATAGAATCCATATTGATTTAGTTGCACTTCCACCTGCACTCTTTCACTTGATTCAAAAGGTTAGGAACTAATAGTTTGGGTATAAGACAACAAAACATTAGATGTCATGATTCACAATTATTAACTTCATTATAGTTCTTAAGACATTTGAAAAAATTGATGAAGTTTATTGTAAAATGTGATTATGAAAATCAATTAAAAATCTTCCTTGAAAACCTATATTTATGAAAGGTTCACTAAAGTTTTCAAGGCTTTGCATTTCAAACAAATATAAATGTAATATTTTTGAATGTGATCAACATTATAAAAGTAGATATATAACCTTTATGATTATGGATCTAAGATAATTGAGTTATCTGTAAAGTCACCCATTCTTTGAACCTTAATTTGACCCTTTATCCTTAGTTCATCCCTGAATGAAAAGGCATTTGTAAAGTAGAAAAAATTTGAGAAAAAAAAGTCAATATTGAGGATGAAGTTCATAAAATTTGAAGGTGGAGGCCAAAAAAACACATAAAAAGACACAATTGTTAGAAAGCAATGAAGGCACATCATCACATTTAAAAGTTGAGCATGAAACTCCTTTCAACACAAAAATAGTGATAAAATGAGTTTTAAGCCCCGTTTTATGGATGTGTATTTATTTTTGCCTCAATTTTTGATCTTAGCCCAATTTTGGGTTTCTAGTGCCCATTGTCCAGGGCTTTACAGATAACTATAATAAGTACGAAAGAAAATAATATTTTATTACATTTGTCAGTTCGTGCCTGGTAAACCCATCTTATGAAGAAAACTTCTAATGAAGTTTGGGGCTGAGTTCATTTAACAACCAAGTATGTCAGGAGCGTGGAGACTTTGAACCAGTCCAAAGGCTATGTGTTTGGACTGGTTCAAAACTCAAGTGCACCATGGTTTCGTACAAGTGTAAATTTTCCTTTGAGCACACATTAGGCAGTTTGGAATGGAAATCGGATGGTTAGTTTAGCTGGATGAATAAAGGACCAGGTTGCATGTCTCTAGTTTGGTGGGGTGCAAGAGGGACGCAAGTGTCAGGTTGGGCCTCCCGACATTCACGGGTTAAAACTTAAGCGCTTTGCCCTCTCACTCACTTTGGACAGTGGACTGGTTCCAGCGCACGATGGGTTCGTACAGGTAGAGTTTTTTCTTTGAGCACACATTGGGCCCATCAGATTCTAGTTTGTATAGGTCCTACTGTTTAGGAGACTGTCACCGTCAAAAAAGAATTTTACATTTTAGCCACTGTTGACTACAGTCAAGTAGAACAGGCCCTATGGGGATCGGGGGAGCTTTTTTTTGCTTCTCTTGGAATTCGAGTTGGGGTTATTTTATTAAACCATTCCTTCTTTTTCACTGATATTAAGAGAGAAATTCAAACCCTAAACCCTAAACTTGTAACTGGTTTGGGTGTCCTGATTCTACTTTTGGTGCGGTCAGTACCACTTGTGATGTATATGGACAGTGGAGAACATGCTTGCTTGTAACTGGTTTCAGTGTCCTGGTTCTACTTTTGGTGTACCACTTGTAATGTGTATGGACAGTGGAGAACATGCTTGCTTGTAACTGGTTTTGGTGTCCTGGTTCTACTTTTGGTATAGTCAGTACCACTTGTAATGTGTGTGGACGGTGGAGATCACGCTTGCTTGTAACTGGTTTTGGTGTCCTGGTTCTACTTTTGGTCTGGTCAGTAGCACTTGTAATGTGAATGGACAATGGAGAACTGGCTTGCGATGTGAATTGATGATCGAGGAAACCAGTTACACTCTGGAACAGGCCCTGGTGAAGCCAGTTACCAATTAATGGAACAGCAGCTTGTCCTACCAGGTTTGCTAGGTTCCCAACTTTCATAGTACATAAAAGCTGCATGATGGTCATAACCTATGTTGGGTTAATATGTAGGGTTGCCAGCATCACTTTTTGGAGGGATTTTCCTGGGACATCCTGCCAAGCTGTGGGGGTTCGGTATATGGAATCCTTGGTGAAGTTTAGGTTTGAGCTAGTATTTTCTAATTTGGGGATGTAGCATCCATGCTAGAAAAATTGCTGGGAACGATGGGACATTGTTGAGGGATGACATGAAATGATGTGAAAACAACATGAAAATGATGGGGAACAGTCAGAATGGTGGGAAAACGACAGGAATGTCCACAAGGGACAATGAAATGTTAGGAACCATGCTCAGGGATGCCCAGATTTTTTAAAATTCATTTATCTTCCAAGCACTGGGGGGGTACTGAGGGATGATGATAATGCTCAGAAGTATGTCAACGACATTGTAATTTATTTTTAAATATTAATTAATTAATTAAGTTTTTTGGTTGAGCGATAGGAATACTAGGAAACACGCTGGAGCACCCTGAAGAGAGAAATCCGAACCTCCACCCAGATTAAAAAAAATGGTTAGCTAAATCTTTTAAAAACTTTACTGCTAGCAGGGACACCACAAGGGATATCACTTCTGGTCCAACCAGGTAATATGTTAGCCAAGACTGTGAAGAGCCAAATCAGATATGAGCTAGAATAAATAACTCTCCCAAAAAGCAAAAAAAAAGGAAAGAATATTTGGTTTTACAAAAGCTAACAAGCTGTTTCTGCCTTCAATGTCTGGTTTCAACTTGTGCCAATTTCGGTTGTTTCTTTTTGAATGCAAAAAGCTCCCTTTTCGTAAGGAAATTAGAATTAACCTCCTTCATCCAAGATGATAATGGATCCTGTCTTGTAACTGAGGCTATGTGATTTGGGTTCGCTATTCCATAAGGCATGAAATGCTCGTGGCTCTGTGACTCCATATGAGAATGGTCCATTTCTTGTGTCCAGAACTATCCTCCTGAATAATATCTACTTTGGAGGAGGGGGAACTATGCCTTCTGACGAAAGGGTTTAAGTGCCCAAGAAATAACCCCAAAACACAACCACTTCTTTCTAACACGAAACTAAAGTCAGACTGGGGACAATCACACCAACTCAGAAAGGAAGTAATACAAGCCCCTCGTTCACCTAGGGAGACTAAATATTCGACCAGACTGCATGTGTGTACTAGCAGGCCAAAAGCCAAAACCTCCGACTTAAATGGACTAAAGCTGTTCTGACTTTTGGTGTACAAATCTTCAACTACAAGGCTATAAGCAACTCTCCACACATCAGGGACCCAGGGAGGACTAAATGGTCAGACTGCTAATTAGTCAAACGCGCAGTTTCTAATCCGACAAATAAATCAAGACAAAATTACCATCCAGTTCTCTGCAAATCTAAAGCGGACCAGAGATCCAATGATGAAATTCTTGGGCTGCAAACAAATTTCTTCATTGGATTTTGGATTTCCTTGCATTTTGGGTTTTTTGTCCCATACAGCCTGGGTTGTTTGACATGACGAATTTCAGTGCAGGAAATAGGGTGGGACTGACCACTGGTCAATGTCCTGCCCATTGCAGATTTGGCATTAGAAAAACATGCGCATCCTGTACATCACTTCCCATTTTTATTCAATCAAGGACATAATAATGAGGAAACTTTTTACTAGAACAGATTTTTCAAAATGAGAAAAACAGCATTTTTAGCTTTGAAGTTGGAAATTGGATAAGACAGATGCTGCCCACTATAATAAAGTGCAAATATGGCAACTAAATAGACTATAGGGACATGCACATGAGTCCTTACAGAGAATTCCTCCCAGTGGTAAAACTAAAAACCAGTGTTGGTCTGGTATGGACTTTTGAATACACTAGACTAGTCCAGGTATTAGATTATTATGTCATTTTAAATACCAGGCTGCTACTAGTATTGGGTACTCTAAAAACTCTCGTACCAGTCTGGTCCTGGTATTGAGGCCAAGACTGATTGTTGGCTGGTATGGAGCAGGTACACACCTATAAAGTTGATACAAGGCTGGGATTACCTCAGGTCCCTACTCCCAGCCAGGCTGGAATAGGTTTAGGTTGGTATTGCCTCATCTTTGAAATTTCAAAGGAAAGCATTATTGACAAACATTCAGCAGCTAGACTCATAAGATATTATGTATTTCTGACGTAGTAGATAATGGTCAAAATAGTAAATAAAGACATTATTATCTTAAAGCACAAAAAATTTACAAAGATAATAAGGTTTTGATATCCATTCATATATATTTTCTGAAGTTTCCAGTGTCCATGCATAGTTATAGTGGTGATCTTTCAGAATTAAAATTGTCCCTTGTCTTTCATGTTTCATTATGTCATGATGAACAACTTACCAAGCAACTTCATCACATTTGTCATACAACAAGTTTGTATCAAAACTTGTAATGACAAGGATGAGGTTCGATCAATGTTAGGTAGGCATTGAATACCTTTGGATGAATGTAGGTATTAATACCCCTCACAACTAGACCTGACATTATTTTGGAAATCAATCAATAAAATTTGTTTCCATTGAAATTGCTATAACTTTTAATGATGAAATATCCAAATAATCAATAAAAGTAGATAATATTGTGATAGAAATTTGGTGCAAAATAAATGATATAAGGGCTAGTAATGTGACCAAGAAGAGTAACAACTTAAAAGTAGGTAGGTAGGTGAGTAGGGATGGTGGGCCCCAAGAGGAAGATAAGTTGAAACTGAGCCAACTGCCATCGTTCAAGCTCTGATAGACGAAGCTCAAATTTGTCTGAATGGAATTGAATCATGAACTGCCTAATGAAGGTTGTAAAAACTAAGCAAGGGGACCTCTTCTAAACATTTGAATTCCCGAATTGTGTTGGCACAAGTATGCAAAAATCAACTTATTTATGCCAAATACCACTATCAACTAGAGAAATGAATTTCGTCAGTGGACCCAATATGTCTTTCCTTAGCTTGAGTCATGTATGATGTTTCACCTCCACAAGTGGAATCTGCCCTAGAAATCTTAATAAGGTTTGTAATGACAATAGTTGTCAATGCTCAAACATCATCTTTGTACAAAACAATGTTAATTCATTATCAATGAATAATGAATATGTACATGCATGGATTTCATCCACAAACAACAAACTAAAGTACATGAACTTTTGTATGGATAATCTTATATAATTAATAACTATCTTTAAAAAAATTTAATATGCATTTCATGATTTATGTTGGGGTGGGGTTATCAGGAATTGTTAGGTCACAAAACACTATGGAACTTAACAAAATCCCACCAAAAAAAGACACATTCATATTAGTCAAACTCAATCATGAGACAAGAAATTGAGCCCAAAAATATCACACAAAAACATGGAAAACCAAACAATGACCTTCAATTAATTATTACAGGTCCTGTTAGATTTGAATGCTTCAAAATCTCATACTGCAAAAGATGAGATCTAGAGGCAATAGCGAGGAATAACCATCAAACACACACCACAAAGAACCAAAGTGATCTCCAACACAAATAATTCCTACCAAAAAAAATAATCAACTATTAAATAACACTAAGGGCTACGATGGGGAAAAATGGAGATGAGAATATGGTAGGGCCCATTCCACCCATGAATGCAGCAAGCCCAGGACAGGTTTTTTCAGGGCCTGTTCCAAATTGTAACTGGTTTCTCCACTGTCAATTCAGATTTCACCTGCTTTCTCCAAAGTCCATTCCCGTTCAAACGGAAACGGACAGCACAAAAGGTAGAAGTAGGAACTAGGAAAAATAGGACACTCCAACGAGATATGTAAATGTGAAAGAATGAAAAAAGGTCCAAATCAGGCATTCAATTCACTCCAAGTTTGATGGTTGTGTGTCGGTGGAGCTGCACAGAGGGTGGCATTATAGGAAGTGAAGTCAGAGTTTGGTTGCATGTACAGCAAGTTTATTTTAGCCTAGGTATTCCAATCCTTACTAATTAAACACTTCATATAGTCATCTGTAATCATCTCTTCGTATGCATAGTTGCCCTCCAATCTGTTGTTGCCAAACTCCAAAGTTGACAGGGTGTTGAACTCTTAAGAGGAAATGAAAAGTATGTGCAACTTCTCTCCAAGGTTCAAAGACATTTGAGAATGAAGACCAGGCCTCCTAAACTAAATCTGAATAGAAGTCAATCCTCAATCTACAACCCAATCCGCCACTAAAAGTGGGTCAGGATTCAGGAATGAATACCAAGATGCTTTTGGGCAGACTGTCTCTGATGCACTGTTGCATCATCATATACTTTTCATACTGTCATTTGTTCAGACAATTAAAAAATTACTTGATTCTCAATCAGAACAGTTGATCATGATCAAAAGGCTATGTGAAAAGAGCCTACCCATAGATTTATACGCATGTAACCCATGTGCCAGTGTATGTGATAAGTTATTAGTGAAGAATTATTTGCATGAGCTGCACATAGTTAGGCTGTTGCAATTGACGTTTGTGAAATGATTGACTAGTCTAAGTTTTGAGAATTAATCTCTACAATCTGCTTGTCACCTCACTTGTATAAAATGCCAAATGAAAAAGAAATCTATTTTCACAATTGCCGAATTGGAGTACAACATAATCCATCAGACAAAAAATGTAACATGCAATAGACTTCTCTACATAAAGTACCCCAAACTTTTGATAAAATCAAAAGTCAGGATGAAAACAGTATGGAGGAAACAAACAGGTGGATCCAACTGCCTTTCTTGAACCTAGGTCCTAAACTGGTCCTCACGTGAGTTTCATCCCCAGTTTTGGATTTGCTTTACTTGCAAGCACCTTCACTGCTGCTGATACTCTTCTTCAAATGAATTCTTGTCCTAAGATAATCCTCAAAATTTCATTCGAGGGTACCCAATTTCACTCCGTTTGAGTCTGTGCTCAAAATTGGGGATGAAAGAGGGATTAGAGGGTCAAACTAGGAACTGATCTACCCAGTTCCATTAAAAAGGATACCGAATTTCTCTCAGTTTCCGGCTACACTCCAATTGGACGAAGAGGGGATTACAGGGTCAAACCAAGAACTGATACCCAGTATCATGGTTCACTAAAGAGGATACCCAATTTTGCTCAGTTTCTGGCTACACTCAAATTGGGGATTAAATAGGGATTAAAGGGTCAAACCAAGAACTGATCCACAGTGTCATAATTCATTAAAAGGAGTACCCAATTTCGCTCAGTTTCCGGGTGCACTCAAATTGGGGATGAAACAGGGATTAGATGGTGAAACTAGGGCCCAAAGACAGGGTGAATTTAAGGATAACTTTAATTTGTGAAGAGAAATCCATGTTGAATGGGTAATGACTGCATAAGAATGTAGAAAGATTCTCAACAGACTTTTCATTAGCAATGATCATCAACGGTTTGTCCAGCATTCCTGCAAGGGTTTGATTTGGCCGCATAATCAGTTGCTGCCAGTTCGTGTACCTCGAACTTCAATTTCTTGTCTTTTTCTGTTTGGCTGCTCTACAGGCCATGGACAAGCTGATCATGTCTTGACAGCAGCCATTCCCAATTCATTTCTCGAAATTTTCGAATTCAATCAGGGCCTAACTACTGAAAAGTAGGAAGCTGCTACCGTACTGTATATCACGGATAGGAAACTGAGAAGCTTTCCTGCAACTTGCCGGCGGGTCAGGTCACCGAGTTGTTTCAATTTCTGCTGCATTTCTACAACCAACCCTAGCTGGAGTTTTCACCTCTCACTTCATGCAGTCATCAGCCTGTAGCAGGCCAACGGCAATTATCGGTGTCTGAGGTTTTGCTAATAAGAAAGTCGCACGCTCACTTCTTCCTGATCTGGTCATGTGCCTCAATCACAGGATACAAAACCAGCACCGATTCCGGTGAGATTCGAACTGATCTACTTGAGTTCGTAGTAGGCTCGAAGGGTTGGCCTTCGTGACGATGGAGCCGCAGCTCAGAATGAAGTAGTGCACCACCTTTTGAGCTCTGATCCAAACAATAAAAGAAAGATAACAGTTGTTAACGATTCAGGTCATAATTTAACTCGCTGTTGATCGGGTTATTTAGCAGAACACCGACGGCCGCTTCAAAAGTTTCGCCGCCATGTGATTCCCTGTAAACATTCTCCAACGCATCTTTTGCTACAGAGGGCTCACGCTAAGGTAGGTGTCTAGTGTTCACCCTTCATGCACAAGGAAGCTGAACAATCAACCGTTAGATAGTATGATTGCACGACCAAGCATATTAAAGTTGCAACCCATTAAGCTGTCTTTTGTGTTGAACGTAGGGTGCGGCAGTTGTTGTCTATAGACGACGTTGGCAATATTTATGAATCACACGGCCTGATCCTTAGGGTACTATTATTATCAGCAACTTGTTGCAGCTTATCACCTTTGTCATGATCAGAGTGAAACGATTGGCAGCAGTTCATCAGCGTAGCTTGACAGGGGGAATTGGGACACAGACTAAGACACTAATTTGATATGATGAGAGCTGTGAACTTGACATGAATGTGAGATCACCACATTGTCATGAGGTTGAGGGGAATTCTATTGGAATGTCATCTAATCATCATCTATAAGTTCATGATTTCATTTGTGTGATGAAGAGACAACATTTGGAGTTCATGATCTGTGTTATTCATTATACGGTTGAAACAAAAGAGTTGCAGCTTTATCTTATCTCCTTCTTTTAGGACTTTATGACATCTAAAATGATTATCAAAATCTGACAACAATGAATTCTAAAATATTTCTCCACTATCTTCTACTTGTGAGGTCTTAATCTGGAATGATTTCTTTCATGGTATTAGAGCCAGAAAAGAAATGCTAGGAATAAGATGGTAATTCGTTCTCTAACAAATTCATAAAAGGGTAAGCAATCTTCTATGGTTGTGATAATACGTTTATTTAACAATCAATTACCACGGTGTTGATAGCTCTAAACATCATATTATAATGATTGGAAAACTAAATAGCACAAATTTCATAGTATGGAAGATAAAAATTAAGCTATTAAAGTAAAATGTAACATCCTTTTGAACTCTAGAGACATTCGGATAATGATAGTTAGAAATCTTGAAATGACCAATGAAGTTTGGGAATATTTTCATGAGACGCTGTGAACATGTTGGTAGAGCCACACAATTGATGCTAAAAAAGAAATTCATGGAGATGGAGATGAATGAACGAGACCTCGTGACAACATTATTTAATCTTGGAATCATTTCGAGGCATGTTAAATCAATTGGTTGCAACTAGTCTAGAGATCTTAGATGATGAAATTGTAGGCTTGTAGAGGGTGAAAGCATGAAAAAGTATACCAAAAACAAGATCATCCTCATGAGTAAAAAACAAAAAATTTGTGACGAGTACATTAGAAAATAGGTTCAATGCCTTACAAGAGTATCCTTTTGAACTACATGAGGGCATCAAATGTGATATGTTGAAAGTTTCAAAAGTTGTATCCACTCTTTTTTTTTAAACTTATTTTCAAGTTTCAATCCACTTTGCAAAATTTGCCAATTGTTCACATTGTGAGAAAGTAGATTGAAAATAGGTCAAAAGACTTCAATTTGAAATTTTCATTCATATGTTGCATTTTGAAAAGGTTTGGGAAATGATTTAATAAATTAAACACATGTAATGGGGTGTAAGCAAAATAAAGTGAACAACTTGATTACCTTGTCAAAACTAAAACAAGTAAATTTAAAACAACAACAAAACCCATTATAGAATTGTGGAACATTGAAAGTTTTCATTTCAATGATTAAAAAATATATATGTTTACACTAATGTGCATTAATTTTCATATTCCAAATTGTAAAAGTAGGTTTCAAGTAGGCTCTTCAAATACAAATAACTTTTGACATTTACTTTTCAATGTGGGCTTATGGTTTCAAGTAGGTGTCAAGTATGTTCAAGTACAAAAAGGAAATTGTTTTTTTTTTTTTTTTTTACTTGCTAAAACAAATTTTTATTTTTATTTCCTAATTTTTTTGGGCCTTGGTTTTTTTGTATTTCCAACTTTTGGTCTGGTATTGG